>Ga0265326_10000016_pt1 | contig 154674 bp, 143 predicted proteins | sample 41424metaG_FD_192439 | JGI IMG/M metagenome (GOLD analysis project Ga0265326, IMG submission 192439) | Rhizosphere microbial communities from Carex aquatilis grown in University of Washington, Seatle, WA, United States - 4-14-24 metaG | ecosystem: Host-associated > Plants > Roots >... | reverse complement strand
CTCCACTGGTACCCTGTGGCCTCTTCTCAGTGTTCGCGCCGCCCATCGGGAACACCAGATCCATGCACGAGATGAAGCCGCCACAGGCCGTTGGCCTCTACCACCCCGAAAACGAGCACGATGCCTGTGGTGTCGCGTTTGTCGCCAAGCTGACCGAGGGGCCCGACCACGGCGTCGTCGACCGCGCGCTCTACGCGCTCGAGAACCTCGAGCACCGCGGCGCCGCCGGGGCGGATCCGACGACCGGCGACGGCGCGGGAATACTGCTCCAGCTGCCCGACGCGTTCCTGCGCGCGGCGATGGACGTCGAGCTGCCGCCGGCCGGCCGCTACGGCGTCGGCGTCTGCTTCCTGCCGCACGACGACGCGCGCCAGGACGAGCTGGCGGCGCTGATCGAGGGCGTCGTCGCGCGCGAGGGACAGCGCGTGCTCGGCTGGCGCGACGTGCCGGTCGACGACGCGCACGTCGGCGTCGTCGCCGGCAAGGCCGCGCCGCGCATCCGCCACGTGCTCGTCGGCGCCGGCGACGAGCTGGCCGACCAGGACGCCTTCGAGCGCAAGCTCTACGTGATCCGCCGCCTGATCGAGAAGGCGGCCGGTCCCGACCTTGCGATGCCGAGCCTGTCCTCGCGCACGATCGTCTACAAGGGCATGCTGACGGCGCCGCAGATGTCGGGCTACTTTCCCGACCTCAAGGATCCGCGCTTCACGACGCGCCTCGCGCTCGTGCACTCGCGCTTCTCGACGAACACGTTCCCGAGCTGGGAGCTGGCGCACCCGTACCGCATGATCGCCCACAACGGCGAGATCAACACGCTGCGCGGCAACGTCAACTGGATGCGGGCGCGCGAGTCGCAGCTCGCCTCCGAGCTGTTCGGCGACGACCTCCAGAAGCTGATGCCGGTCGTGCGCCAGGGCGGCTCGGACTCGGCGACGTTCGACAACGTGCTCGAGCTGCTGGTGCTCGCGGGCCGCCCGATCACCCACGCGGTGATGATGATGGTGCCCGAGGCCTACCGTGACCGCACCGACCTGCCGCCCGCGGTGCGCGGCTTCTACGACTACCACTCGTGCGTGATGGAGCCGTGGGACGGCCCCGCCGTCGTCGCCTTCACGGACGGACGCCAGGTCGGCGCGACGCTCGACCGCAACGGCCTGCGACCCGGCCGCTGGGTCCAGACGGCCGACGGCTACGTCGTGCTCGCATCCGAGACGGGCGTCGTGAAGGCCGCGCCGAGCGAGATCGTGCGCAAGGGCCGCCTGCAGCCGGGCAAGATCTTCCTCGTCGACCTCGAGCAGGGCCGCATCGTCGAGGACGAGGAGGTCAAGGCGCAGATCGCCGGCCAGCGCCCGTACGGCGAGTGGCACAACGAGCGCGTCGTGCACCTCGACGAGCTGCCCGAGCGCGCGCCGCGCGCGCCGCGCGTCGAGCCGCTGCGCTCCAAGCAGCTCGCGTTCGGCTACTCGCAGGAGGATCTGCGGCTCGTGATCGCGCCGATGGCGGCCAACGGCGAGGAGCCGACCGCCTCGATGGGCAACGACGCCGCGCTCGCGGTCCTGTCCGACCGCCAGCCGCCGCTGTTCGCCTACTTCAAGCAGCTGTTCGCGCAGGTCACGAACCCGCCGATCGACCCGATCCGCGAGTCGGTCGTGATGAGCCTCGCGACGTCCGTCGGCGGCGAGGTCAACCTGCTGACCGAGTCCCCCGCGCACGCGCACCAGCTGTTCATGCGCCAGCCGATCCTGCGCAACCACGAGCTGGAGAAGCTGCGCCAGGTCTCGCACGATGTCTTCCACGCGGCGACGATCGACCTCACCTGGCCGATCGAGCTCGGCGCGGAGGGGATGGAATGGCGCGTCGAGGCGATCTGCGCCGAGGCGTCGGCGTGGATCGAGCGCGGCGCGAACATCCTGATCCTGTCGGACCGCAACCTCGGCCCCGAGCGCGTCGCGATCCCGTCGCTGCTGGCTGTCGCGGCCGTCCACCACCACCTCGTGCGGGCCGGCACGCGCCTGCGCTGCGGGCTCGTGATCGAGACCGGCGAGCCGCGCGAGATCCACCACATGGCGACGCTGATCGGCTTCGGCAGCGCGGCGATAAACCCGTACCTGATGTTCGAGTCGCTCGACGAGCTGGCCGACCGCGGCCTGCTGCCGGTCGACCTCGACAGGGAGACGGCCGAGCAGCGGATCGTCAAGGCGATCGGCAAGGGCCTGCTGAAGACGTTCTCGAAGATGGGGATCTCGACGATCCAGTCCTACTGCGGCGCGCAGATCTTCGAGGCGGTCGGGCTCGCGCCCGAGCTGATCGAGCAGCACTTCACCGGCCCCGCCTCGCGCATCGGCGGGATCGGCGTGGACGTGCTCGCGAAGGAGGCGCTCGAGCGCCACTTCCGCGCCTACCCGCGCACCGGCCGCGAAGTGCTGCCGGTCGGCGGCGTGCTGCAGTGGCGCCGCGACGGCGAGCTGCACATCTGGAACCCGGACACGGTCGCGCTGCTGCAGCACTCGGTGCGCTCGCAGAACGGCGAGGGCCTGCAGACCTACAAGGAGTTCGCCAAGTCGGTCAACGACGAGTCGGCCCGCAAGGCCTCGCTGCGCGGGCTGATGAAGCTCAAGACGCTGGAGGAGCCGATCCCGCTGGAGCAGGTCGAGCCGGCGGAGGAGATCGTCAAGCGCTTCTCGACCGGCGCGATGAGCCTCGGCGCGATCTCGCGCGAGTCGCACGAGGCGCTCGCGATCGCGATGAACCGCCTCGGCGCGAAGTCCAACACGGGCGAGGGCGGGGAGGACCCGGCGCGCTTCGGCGACGAGCGTCGCTCCTCGATCAAGCAGATCGCCTCCGGGCGCTTCGGCGTGACGCCGCACTACCTCGTCAACGCCGACCGCCTGCAGATCAAGATGGCGCAGGGCGCGAAGCCCGGCGAGGGCGGTCAGCTCCCGGGGCACAAGGTCGACGACTACATCGCCTGGCTGCGCAACTCGACGCCGGGCGTCGGCCTGATCTCGCCGCCGCCGCACCACGACATCTACTCGATCGAGGACCTCAAGCAGCTGATCTACGACCTGCGCTGCAGCAACCCGCGCGCGGAAGTGTCGGTCAAGCTCGTCTCCGAGGTCGGCGTCGGCACGGTCGCCGCCGGCGTCGCGAAGGCCAACGCCGACCACGTCGTCGTCTCCGGACACGACGGCGGCACCGGCGCCTCGCCGCAGTCGTCGATCCAGGCGGCCGGCATCCCGTGGGAGATCGGCGTCGCCGAGACGCAGCAGACGCTGCTGCTCAACGACCTGCGCTCGCGCATCACGGTCGAGGCCGACGGCCAGATGAAGACCGGCCGCGACGTCATCATCGCCGCGCTGCTGGGCGCCGACGAGGTTGGCTTCTCGACGGCCCCGCTGATCGCGATGGGCTGCATCATGATGCGCGTGTGCCACCTCAACACGTGCCCGGTCGGGATCGCGACGCAGAACCCGGAGCTGCGCAAGCGCTTCGAGGGGACGCCCGAGCACGTCGTCAAGTACCTCTTCTTCGTCGCCGAGGAGGCGCGCGAGCTGATGGCGAGCATCGGCGTGCGCACGTTCGACGAGCTGATCGGCCGCACCGACCTGCTGGAGATGGACACGGCGATCGAGCATTGGAAGGCGCGCGGCGTCGACCTCACGAGCGTCTTCACGATGCCCGACGTCGCCGACGGCGAGCCGCGCCACCGCACGCGCCCGCCCGACCCGGTGCTCGACGACGCGCTTGACTGGGAGCTGATCCGCGACGCCGAGTCGGCGCTCGAGCGCGGCGAGCGCGTCCAGCTCACGACCACCGTACGCAACGTCAACCGCACCGTCGGCGGCCTGCTGTCGAGCGAGATCGCCCGCCGCTACGGCCCCGACGGCCTGCCGGAGAGCACGATCGAGGTCGAGCTGACGGGCTCGGCCGGCCAGAGCTTCGGCGCCTGGCTGATGCCGGGCGTCACGTTCGAGCTCGCGGGCGAGACGAACGACTACACCGGCAAGGGCCTCGCCGGCGGCGTCCTGACCGTGCGCCCGCCGGAGGACGCCGGCTTCGCCGCCGAGGAGAACGTGATCGTCGGCAACACCGTGCTCTACGGCGCGACGGCCGGGCGCGCGTTCTTCCGCGGGCTCGCGGGCGAGCGCTTCGCCGTGCGCAACTCGGGCGCCAACGCGGTCGTCGAGGGCGTCGGCGACCACGGCTGCGAGTACATGACCGGCGGCCGCGTCGCCGTGCTCGGCCCGACCGGGCGCAACTTCGGCGCCGGCATGAGCGGCGGGATCGCGTACGTCTACGACGAGCACCACGACTTCCCCGGCCGCTGCAACCCCGAGCTCGTCGAGTTGGAGAGCTTGAGCGAGCACGACGAGGCCGAGCTGAAGGACCTGATCGCCGAGCATGCCGAGCGCACCGGCTCGCCGGTCGCGCAGCGGATGCTCGACGACTGGGACGCGTCCGTGCGACGCTTCGTGAAGGTGATGCCCCGCGACTACAAGCGCGCCCTCGCCGAGAGAGCGGCCGCCGAAGCCGCGCCCGCACAGCAGACCGCTGCCGAGCCTGCCGGAGCCTGAGCCATGGGACAACTGGGCGGCTTCCTCAAGATCCATCGGGTCGGCTTCGACAAGCGCGATCCGACGCAGCGCGTCAGAGACTACGGGCAGTACTTCGGCCTCCAGCCGGAGGAGGAGCTGCGCAGACAGGGTGCCCGCTGCATGGACTGCGGCGTGCCGTTCTGCCACGAGGGATGCCCGCTCGGCAACCTGATCCCCGACTGGAACGACCTCGTCTACCGCGACAAGTGGCAGGACGCGATCGTCCAGCTGCACGCGACGAACAACTTCCCCGAGTTCACCGGCCGCATCTGCCCGGCGCCGTGCGAGTCGGCCTGCGTGCTGGCGATCAACGACGACGCCGTCGCGATCGAGCAGATCGAGATGGCGATCGCCGAGCGCGCCTTCGACGAGGGCTGGGTCGTGCCCGAGCCGCCCGACCGCCGCACCGGCAAGACCGTCGGCGTGATCGGCTCCGGCCCCGCCGGCCTGGCGGTCGCCGCCGAGCTGAACAAGAGCGGCCATACCGTCACCGTCTACGAGCGCGACGAGGGCCCCGGCGGCCTGATGCGCTTCGGCGTCCCCGACGCGAAGCTGCCGAAGTCGGTCATCGACCGCCGCGTCGGGCTGCTCGAGGCCGAGGGCGTGCGCTTCGAGTACGGCGTCGACGTGGGCGTGAGCGTGAGCGCCGCCGAGCTGCGCGAGCGCCACGACGCGCTCGTCGTCGCGATCGGCTCGCGCGTGCACCGCGACGTCGAGGTCGAAGGGCGCGAGCTGGACGGCGTCCACTACGCGATGGACTACCTCTACCAGCGCAACCGCTTCGTGGCGGAGCAGGAGGGGCGGCCCACGCGCGCGCCCGAGCCGGGCACGGAGATCGTCGCCGCGGGCAAGCGCGTCGTCGTGATCGGCGGCGGCGACACCGGCATGGACTGCATCTCCAACGCGAACCGCGAGGGCGCCGTCGAGGCGATGATCCTCGACGTCTATCAGCAGCTCGACGCGAGCGGGCGCGACGCGCGCACGCCGTGGCCGCTGCCGCCCAAGCGCACCCCGACGACGTACGCGCTCGAAGAGGGCGGCGACCGCTGGTGGGGCACCGAGGTGACCGGCTTCGCCGGCGAGGACGGCCGCGTCACGCACGTGCACGCGCGCCGCGTCACCGGCACCTCCTCTCGCGACCTGCACCCGATCCCGGGCAGCGAGTTCACCGTCGAGGCCGACCTCGTGCTGATCGCGATCGGCTTCACCGGCCCCGAGCACGCGGGCGCGATCGAGCAGCTCGAGCTGGAGCTCGACCCGCGCGGCAACGTCCGCACCCGCCAGACCTACCGCGCCTCGCTCCCGGGCGTCTACGCCTGCGGCGACGCGCGCGTCGGGCAGTCGCTCGTCGTCACGGCGATCGCCGAGGGGCGCCGCTGCGCGCGCATCGTCAACAAGGATCTCGGCGGCAGCCCGATGGACGCCGACCGCGAGCAGCTCGCGATCGGCGCGTGGAGCGGCGTCGAAGATCACACCCTCCGGCATGAGGCCGAGGCGGCCGGAAGCGTGCGCCTCGGTGACGAGTTCTTCACCGGCCCGGGCGGGAGAATCTGACGAAAACGTCGCATCGTGCACGGACTCGGGCAGGGAATCCTGTGCGCTCTCGTGCCGGTGGCGCCGCGATCTGCGGATTTGCGAGGTATTCTCAAGCTGCGGGGCGCCTAGCGTCCCGCTCCGCCGGAATCGTCTCCCCCACGATTCCCGGCTGCGGAGGGCCCGGATGGATTCGGGCCCTTCCGCGCGTTAAGGGTCCGATCGCGCCGGTTCCCGTGCCTCGCGTGTGGGAACGTGTGCCGCGATGACCCCCGCCCGCGCCTCGATCGGCAGCGACGTCAGCCAGTTCCTCAGCTCCGTCGGGACGTTCCTCTCGAACCTCGCGAGCCTGAGCTGGGGGCCGCTGCTGCTCGCGCTGCTGTGTTACGCCGCCTACCTCACGCTGCGCTCGCGCGCGCTCTACAACGCCGTCCAGGCCGCCTACCCGGCCGAGCACGTGCGCTGGCGCGACGTGTGGGGCGCCTACGTCGCAGGTGTCGGCATCAACCAGGTGTTCCCGCTCGGCGGCGGCTCGCTCGTGCAGTACTTCCTCACGCGCATCTCGATCCCGGCCTCCAGCTACCCGGCGATCATCGCGGCGATCTGGACGGGGCTCGTGTTCGACTGGGGGATGAACCTGCTCGTGCTCGCGTTTGCCTTCACGCAGGGCGTCTTCCCGAAGCCGCCGGACTTCTCCAAGCTGCCGGCGTTCGACCTCGCCTTCTTCGCCTCGCACCCGCGCTTCACGCTGTTCGCGATCACCGCGCTCGCGATCGGGGTGCTCGTGGCGTTCGCGCTGCTGTCGGCGAGGGTGAAGGCGTTCTGGGCACGCGTGCGCCAGGGCTTCACGATCCTCGCCGATCGCCGCCGCTACATGCGCGAGATGGCGAGCTGGCAGTCGGTCGCGTGGCTGGCGCGCTTCGCCGCGTACTGGTTCCTGCTCGACGCGTTCCACATCGGCGGCTCGGTCCGCAACGTGCTGCTCGTGCTCGGCGTGCAGGTGCTGGCGCTGCTGGTGCCGTTCACGCCCGGCGGCGCGGGCGTGCAGCAGGCGCTGCTGCTGACCGTCTTCGCCGGCTCGGCGAGCGCCTCGCAGGTGGCGGCCTTCTCGGTCGGTCAGCAGATCGCGCTCGCGGCGGCCGCGGTCGGGATGGGCTTCGGCGCGCTCGTGCTGATCTTCCGCTTCCGCAGCTTCGGCGAGGTCGTGCGCCGCGGGCGCGAGCACCGGCGGACCGAGGACCTCGCCGCCGCGCCCCGTCCCTGACGAGCGCTTGACGCACGGCGCGGCGCCGCTTAACGTGACGCCCCCGTCATTTTCGTTCCGAGGAGGCTCCGCATGTCCCATCTGCCGTCCGTCTGCGTCATCGGCGCCGGCTCCTCGGGCATCGCGGCCGCGAAGGCGCTGCACGAGCGCGGGATCCCGTTCGACTGCTTCGAGAAGTCCGACCGCGTCGGCGGCAACTGGGTCTTCGGCAACACGAACGGGATGTCGTCGGCGTATCGCTCGCTGCACATCAACACCTCGCGCGAGCGGATGGAGTACACCGACTTCCCGATGCCGAAGTCGTATCCCGACTTTCCGCACCACAGCCACATCGCCGCCTACTTCGACGACTACGTCGACCACTTCGGCTTCCGCGAGCACATTCAGTTCGAGACCGGGGTTGCGCACGCCGAGCGCGAGGCCGACCGCACCTGGGCGATCCGGCTCGACACGGGGGAGACGCGCCGCTACGACGCGCTCGTCGTCGCCAACGGCCACCACTGGGACCCGCGCTGGCCCGAGCCGTCGTTTCCCGGCACGTTCGACGGGACGCAGACGCACGCGCACCACTACGTCGACAACGAGCCGTTCAAGGGCAGACGCGTCGTCGTCGTGGGGATCGGCAACAGCGCGATGGACATCGCCGTCGAGTCGAGCTTCGTGGCCGACGCGACGTGGCTCAGCTCCCGGCGCGGCGCCCACATCATCCCCAAGTACCTGTTCGGCCGCCCGCTGGACCAGATCGGCGTCAACAGATTCACCGGCGCGCTGCCGTGGGCGTTTCGCAAGGCGATCTTCACGACCTTCTACCGCGTCGGCGTCGGCCAGATGGAGGACTACGGCCTGCCGAGACCGGACCACGACCTCGGCGACGCGCACCCGACGATCTCGGCCGACTTCCTCAACCGCGTCGCGCACGGCGAGATCGGCTACAAGCCGAACATCGCCGAGCTGCTGGGCGACCGCGTGCGCTTCGAGGACGGCTCGGTCGAGCAGGTCGACACGATCGTGTGGTGCACCGGCTACAAGGTCACGTTCCCGTTCTTCGACCCCGAGCTGATCAGCGCGCCCGAGAACGACCTGCCGCTGTTCCGCCGCGTCTTCCATCCGGACATCGACAACGTCTTCTTCGTCGGGCTGCTGCAGCCGCTCGGCGCGATCATGCCGCTGTCAGAGGCGCAGGGGCAGTGGATCGCCGCCTACCTGCGCGGCGAGTACGCGCTGCCCGCGCCAGCCGCTCTGCGGCAGGACATGGAGCGCGAGCGCGCGAAGATGTTCAAGCGCTACGTCGCCTCCAAGCGCCACACGATGCAGGTCGACTACGACAACTACCTCTATGCGACCGCGCGCGAGCGCCGTGCCGGTGCGCGGCGCGTGCGCGACCACGGCTTCCGCCTGCCGATCGCGGCGCGGGCGCAGGCCGCCGCGGAGGCCGCGGCGTGACGCAGGTCGCGTCCCCCGGCCGCCGCGAGCGCACGAAGGCTCACAACCGCCAGGCGATCCTCGACGCCGCGACGGAGGTCTTCACCGAGATGGGCTACGACGCGGCGTCGATCCGCGACGTGATCCGCCGCACCGACCTCGCCTCGGGCACCTTCTACAACTACTTCCCCGACAAGCAGTCGGTCTTCCGCGCGGTGCTCGACGAGCGCACGACGGAGCTGCGCCGGCGCCTGCGTGAGGCGCGCGCCCACGCCCGCGACGCCGAGGCGATCGTGCGCGAGGGCTTCCACGTCTACTTCTCCTTCATCGTCGAGGACCGGCCGCTGTTCGAGATGCTGCGCCGCAACGCCGGCACGGTGCGCGAGCTGTTCGACACGCCGGCGCTCGAGAGCGGGATCCTCGAGCTGCTCGAGGATCTGCGCGCGCTGGCGGCGCGCGGGGAGCTGCCCGCCTCGCTCGACCTCGACGCGCTCGCGGCCGCGATGGGCGGCGTCGCATTCGAGCTGGGCATCCGCCTCAGCGAGCAGGACTCGCCCGACGTCGAGCGCGCGGCGCGCTTCGCGAGCGAGCTGTTCCTCGGCGGGATGGACCGGCTCGCGGGGAAAGAACCTCTTTGCGCCGCACCTGATTGTTGACTTCGGGCGGTCGGCTCGGGCAGAGTAACCCGATGCACGTCGTCGCGATGGGGACCGACGGCACGGGGGGTGCTGCGTACCGTGCCGAACTGCCGATGCGGGCGCTCGCCGAGCGCGGGCACCGCGCCGAGTACATCGAGTGGGATCACCGCGATCCGCCGCCGTTCGACCGCTTGCGACAGGCGGACGTCGTGCTGCTGTGGCGGCACTTCCGCGCGCCGGCGCGGAGGCTCGCGACCGCGCTCAGGGAGGCCGGCGTGGCGGTCATGTTCGACAACGACGACGACATGACGCGCATCCCGAAGGGCAGCCCGGCCTACAACGAAATGAAGGCCGCCAGAGAGCAGGTCGCCAAGGAGCTGGGCGCGATGCTGCGCCTGTCGGACCTCGTCTCGACGACTTGCGGCGAGCTGGCCGGCCGCCTGCGCAGACTCGGCGCGCCCGAGGTGCGCGTCGTCGAGAACTACGTCGAAGCGGGCTTCCTGCGCGAGCGCCGGGTTGGCGGCGAGAGCGTCACGATCGGCTGGGTCGCGGGCGCCGAGCATCGCGGGGACCTCAGAGAGCTGAGACTCAGACGCACGCTCGAACAGCTGCTGGAGGCGCAGCCGCACGTCTCGCTGGTGAGCGTCGGCGTCGACCTCGGCGTGCGCAGCAACCGCTACACCCATCGCCCGTTCGTGCCGTTTCCCGAGCTGCCGGAGGCGATCGCGCAGTTCGACCTCGCGATCGCGCCGATCGCCGACGTGTCGTTCAACCGCGTGCGCTCGAACATCAAGGTCAAGGAGTACGCGGCCGGCGGCGTGCCGTGGCTCGCGTCGCCGATAGGCCCCTACAAGGGCCTCGGAGAGCAGCAGGGTGGGCGGCTCGTGGTCGACTACGGCTGGGCGGAGGCGCTCACGGATCTCGTCACCGACCACGAGGCGCGCGCGGGGCTCGCCGAGCGCGCGCAGGCGTGGGGGCGGACGCAGACGGTGAACGCGAACGCGGCGGAGTGGGAGGCGGTCTTCGCCGAGGCGGCCGAGCGCGCCGGCAGGGTCGCCACGGGCGTCTCACGCTCGCGTTCGGGGTCGCCTGCGGCCGGCGGCGGCGTCGTCGCAGGCGCCGGCGGCGCGCGCGCTCGCACGGTCGTCCCGCGTCCGCTCGCGCAGCCGCCGGCGCCGTCGGGCGACGGGTCGGGATCGAAGCCGCGGCGCGGGCTGTTCTGCAGGCGCGCGGCCCGCTGAGGCCAGCCGCCGCCGCGGCCGCGCCGCGCCTACACTGGGCTCAGCCCGTGCCGACGTTCTGCCGCCACAACCGCTTCCTCGCGAACTGCCCGATCTGCTCGCCCGACCAGGTCGAGGTCGTCGCGCCGCGGCGCGGCGAGAGTCCCGCACGGACGGCTGCGAGCACGCCGCGCACGCGCAGCGCGTCGTCCACGCGCGGGAGTCGCTCGGGCGGAGCGGTGCGCATCCGCCAGGTGGCGCGCGAACAGGAGGACGGCTTCCGCTCGCCGCTGGTGCCGGGCATCAAGGCGAGCGCCGCGGCGGAGCGGCTGGCGGAGGAGATCGCGTTCGCGTCCGCGCGTCTGGAGCTGCTCGCCGAGGACCCGCCCGGACTCTACGGCGAGGTCGGGACGGCCGCCGACCGCGAGGAGGCGCTGTGGCTCGCCTTCCTGATCGCCTACCTCTGCCCGCTCGACGGCGAGGACCCCTTCGCCGGCGTGCGCGCCGCGCGCGCGCCGTGGGCCGGCGGGGAGCCGGTCCGACTCGACGACGTCCCGCTCGGGCCGCGCACCGCGCACGATCCCGCTCGCGGCGACGCGACGCTGGCCGCCTACCGCGCGTGGGCCGAGCGGTCCGGCTCGCAGGACGCGGCCTTCGCGGGCGAGGCGGCGTGGAGCCCGAAGCGCCGCTTCGCGCGCGCCTTCGAGCGGCTCGCGCTGCCCGGCCTGCACCGCGACGCGCGCTTCGACCTGCTCGTGACGCTCGGCCAGCTCGGGCTGCACGAGCTGAGCGCAGGGACGCTCCAGCTCGGCGGCGCCGACGACACGACGGTCGCCGCCAAGCGCGTGTTCGGGATCGCCGACACGCTGCTCCTCGAGCGCCGCGCGAGCGAGCTGGCGGACGCCGGCGAGGTGCCGCTGGCGGCGCTGGACCTCGCGCTGTGGAACTGGAACCGCCCGCCGCGCCCCGGCTCCGCCGGCCAGCGCGACCGCGCGACGCTCGGCGCTCCGGACGTCGAGCCCGATGCGAGCGCCTACGCGCGCGTCGCCGCCGCGCTCGGGCTTTAGAACCGCTTTGCGACGCCGCTCGGCCGTCTCGCGCCGGCCCGCCGCCGCGCGTCGCACCCTCACACGCGGCCAAATCCCCGCTTTAGCGGGGGGAATGCACTGGACATCTGGTCGAGAGACAGATGTGTTTTTCCATGCATTTAGCGAAGTTTTTACCGTTCGCCCCGGGGCGAAGCTCTGTCGCCCCGCACCTCAGCGGACCGATAGCAGGGTCGCCTGGCGCGTACACGCTCGCCGGGCACAGTCGCCGGTGCAAGAGGAGCAAGGATGCGGAGCAGGGATCGAAGGGGCGAGAGCGCCGAAGAGGCGGCGCTGCGGCTCGTGCAGGACCACGCGGCCGAGCTGCTGCGCTTCGCGCGCCGCTTCTCGCATTGCGCCGACGACGCGCACGACGCCTACCAGCGCACGATCGAGATCCTCGTGCGGCGGATCCGCAGCGACCCGCCGGCGCAACTGCTCTCGTGGGTGCGCACGGTCCTGCGCCATGAGGCGCTGGCGCTGCGCACCGAGCGCGAGCAGCTCGTCGGCCGCGTCGAGATCGACCTCGACCGCCACGAGGACCGCCTGTCCGACGATCCCGCCGAGCGCGTCGTCGGCCAGGAGCGGCTGCGCCACACGGCAGAGGCGCTCGGGCGCCTGAAGCCGCAGGAGCTGACGGCGCTCGTACTGCGCGCCGAGGGCCTCAGCTACCGCGAGATCTGTGCCCGGACCTCGTGGTCGTACACGAGAGTCAACCGCACCGTCACCGAGGGCCGCCGCGCGCTGATCGAGCGGCTCGGCGCGATCGAGACCGGCGCCGAGTGCGACCGCTGGCTGCCGCTGCTGTCGGCGCTGGCCGACGGGGAGGCGAGCGCGTCCGAGCTCGCCGAGCTGCGCCCGCATCTGCGCGCATGCTCTGCGTGCCGCGCGACGCTGCGCGACTGCCACGCGATGCCGGCCCGCGTGGCCGCGCTCGTGCCGCCAGCGCTCGTTGTTGCGCCGCACGCCTCGCTGGTGGACCACGCCGGCGTCGCGCTGCACGCGCTCGCCGAGCGCGCGACGCTGCTGGCGGCGCGCGTGCAAGGCGCGTTCGAGGCGCTCCCCGGCACGAAGCTGGCCGCCGTCGTCGCGTCGACCGCAGCGCTCGCGGGCGGCGGCGTCGCGCTCGAGCAGGCGGCGCCCGGCCGGGCCGCCCTAGGGAGGGCGGACGTACCGGTGGCGCTGGCGGGACGCCACGCGCAGCTCGCGCCGATCGCCTTCCCGTCGCGCTCGGCGACTGCGGGTGCCTCACGCCGCGGTCGAGCGGCGGCGGACCCGCGCGGTGAGTTCGCGCCCCCGCGCACGGGACCGGCTGAGTTCGCGCCGCACGCCGGCCCGGCCGCGGAGTTCGCCGCCGTGCCGGCACCGGCCACCGCCGTCGTCGCCTCGTCTCCACGGCCCGCGCCGTCGTCACCGCCGAGATCGGGCTCGGTGCCCGAGTTCGCCGGGCCCTGACACCCTTCGTCAAACCGCAGCAGGAGGTCGCCCCGATGTCCAGCCCCCAAGCCACCCGCTTCCGCCGCCTCGCCCGCGCCGCGACGATCGTCGCGCTCGCCGCCGTCGCCGCCCTCTTCACCCGCCCACCGATCGCCTTCGCCGGCACCTACACCGTCCACACCTGCCAAACCCCCACCGGCACGTTCACAGGGGCGGGTGGTTGGAGCAGTTCCAGCAGCATCGCTCTCGCCGGCTACGACAGTGGTTCGATCGATCCGTGCGACTCACCGAACTCCGTTGCATCGCTCCAGTTCGGTGCAACAGGGTTCACGGTCAAGCCCGGCAGTTGGCTCAGTTGGGACTTCGATGCGCCGACCGGGACTGCAATCACTTCGTATGACATCGCACGGGCGTTCAACCTCGGATGGCCTGTGATCTCGAGAGTGGCTAACCGGTCATACCTGCTTCAGATTTGGCACGACGATGACCAAAACGCGGGGCTGCTCGACTTCAGGAAGCCAGTACAAGCAGGGCAAACGCTGGTCCAAGAGCTTCCATCGGATGTGACCGGCGACAGCGTCTCGTGGAGATCTCTGCACTTGGGACTTAGTTGCTGGGCCCTCGTCGGCAGCCTGGACTGCGGGCCGTTTCCGGCGCAGGTGACGATCTCGCGGGCGGCGATCGGGTTGACGGACGACGAGGCGCCGGAGGGGTTTGCGACCGGCGGGGCGCTGGCGGGAACGGATCCGGTGCGCGGTGTCGCGAGCCTTGCGGTGCACGCGACCGACAGCGGGGGAGGGGTGTACCGCGTGGCGCTCGCCGTCGACGGCGTCGAGGTCGCGCGCAGAGTCGTCGACGACGCGGGCGGGTCGTGCGCCGACGTCGAGCCGGCGAACGACGACCCGTACGAGTTCGGGACGTCGCAGCCGTGCCCGCTCGCCGTCGACGGCAGCGTGCAGCTCGACACCGCCACGCTGAGAGACGGGCAGCACAACGTGCATGCCACCGTCGAGGACGCCGGCGGCAACACGGCGGTCGTCTTTGACGGCAGCGTCGAGACGCACAACGCGCCGATCAACCTGGGCGCCCCGGCGCTGTCGGGCGACGCGAGCGCGGGCGGCCAGCTCACGGCTGCGCCCGGACAGTGGGACGGCGCGCCGACCGGCTACGACCAGCGCTGGCTGCGCTGCGACGCGGACGGAGCCGACTGCGGCCCCGTCGCCGGCGCGACCGGCGTCACATACCCGCTCGGCGACGCCGACGCCTACCACCGCATGCGGGTCGAGGTGACGGCCGCCAACGGCAGCGGCACGGCCGTCGCCCGCAGCGCGCCGAGCGCGCTGGTCGCCGACTCGGCCGGTCGAACCTCGCCGCCACCGCCACCGACGTCGGGCAGCGGTGGCGGGACGGGCGGCTCCGGCTCCGGCGGGACGGGCGGGGGCTCCGGCGCCGGCGGCGGCTCCGGCAGCACCCCCGATCCCGCCCCCGGCGGCATCCAGGGGATCTCGAACCCGCTCGGGCAGCAGCCGGGCCACGTCGCGAACGGGAGCGACGCGACCGCGCACGTGCGCCTCGACGTCTCGTTCCAGCGCGCCGGCGGCAGCACGGCCCGCTCGATCCGCATCCCGCACGGTCGCCGCGCCACGCTCGTCGGCCGTCTCACCGACGCGTCCGGCGCGGGGATCGGCGGCGCGCGCCTCGGCGCCGCGTGGCGCCTGCCCGGACACGGCTGGGTCGCGCGCCCCGGCGTCCGCACCGGCCCGGACGGGCGCTTCGTCTACGTGCTGGCCGCCGGCCCGAGCCGCGACGTGCGCTTTACGTACTTCCCGTACTCCGACAGCCACGGCGCGCAGCTGTCGAACGTCGCGCATGCCGACGTGCTCGCGCCGCTCTCGATCCGCGCCGACCCGCGGCACGTCAGCGGTTCGCGCGTCGTGCGGCTGAGCGGGCGCGTCGGCGGCGGCTCGATTCCGCGCGGCGGCCTGCTCGTGACGCTGGAGGGCTTTCAGCGTGGTTGGGGGTGGCGCGCGTTCCGCACCGTGCGGACCGACCGGCAGGGACGCTGGAGCACGCGCTACCGCTTCCGTCTCAGCCGTGGCCGCTTCGGCTTCCGCGCGCTCGTCCCGCACCAGGGCGACTTCCCGTACGCCACCAGCCGCTCGGGCGGCGTCTACGTCGTCGTCTCGTGAGCGGCTTCCGGCGGCGGCGCCGCGCTCAGCTCTCGGCGGGCTCGGGCGCGGCGCCCCGGCGCTGCAGGATCAGCGTGACCATCTCCGGCTCCATGCGCGCGACCTGCGCGATGCGCTCGGGCGACGCTCCGGCCGCTTGGGCGTCCACGACGCACTGCTCGAGCAGCGCCATCGCGCGCCGCACGGCCTCGAAGCCGGCCGCGTCCTGGCGCAGCTGCGGTCGCTCGCGGCCGGCGTAGTCGATCAGGCCCTCGGCGGCGCCGTAGAACTGCAGCGCCGCGTCCAGCAGCGCCTGCTCGACGGGTGTCCAGTCCGCCTCGCCGACATCGTCGCTCGCGCCGTTGCCGGCGGCGGTCTCGTCGCGGTTCTCGTCGCGCGTCACGCTCGTGCCTCCTGCGAATGAGAGATGCCGGCGAACCCCACCCGGGAACGCCGGCGTTCATCATCCTTGCAGGCGGCGGGTTACGACGCAAACGTCGTACGCCTGAAAGCGGGGCATTTGCGGCGGGTCAGGCGCGGCGCCCTGCAGGGAGCTGCTCGGCCTCGAGCTGCTCGGCGCGGGCGACGATCTGGGAGCAGGGTGCGTCGAGGCCCGAGACGAGGCGCAGTAGCGTGCGCGCCGTCGGGTTTCCCGCCCCGGCTTCGAGCTCCCAGATGCGGCGTTGCGGGACCCCCGTGCGGAGCGAGAGGGCCTCCTGCGTGAGCTGAAGCTCGTCTCGCCGTTCGCGCAGGGCGACGCCGAGCGCGCGGAGGAAGTTGGCTGTATCTGGCACCGCGCCACCCTCATCGGCGATCGGCAGATGCGCAACGTCGTTTACGTCGTTCATCGCGCCGGCCACGGTGGCGTGGCCGTGCTCCCTCGCGGTGCCGTCCACACCGGGTCGTAGAGTCCTGCTCGATCCGATCCCTCGCCCGTGCGGGAGCCACGATGTCCCTCTGCTTCATCGAGCCTCAGAACGCGATTCGCGTGATCGCCAACTCCATCGGTCGCGAGGCGCGGCGGCAATTGCTGGGCGAAGTCGTGCGCGCGTGGGTCGACGAGATCCCGGAGGCCGACCTCGTCTCGCACTACGCGAAGGCGGTCGCCGACCTCGACCAGGACGATCTCACGATGCTCGCCGCCTGGCACGCCTCGCTCGAGGTCGGCCATCCGATCGCAAACAAGGAGTTCCTGGTCAACGTCTTCCCGTCGCTCGGCGACAACCGCCGCGAGGCGCTCAAGATCGCCGCCGGCTTCCGCGGCGAGGAGGCGTTCGACGCGGGCGTCACGGAAGAGCAGTCGCTGGAGCTGGTGCTGCCGTACCTGTCCGAGGCCCGCTGCCGCGAGCTCGCGCGCGAGTGCGTCGAGCTGTACTGCTGGGACCGCCTCGGCTCCGAGAACTGACCGCGGCGTCACGCCGCGAGCGCCTGCTCGATCTCTCCGATCGCCTGGGCGTTGGAGCGAAACCACACGGCCTGCATGCCGAGCGCCCGCGCCGCGTCGCAGTTGACCTCCGTGTCGTCGACGAACAGCGTCGCCTCGGCGGCGACGCCGAGACGCTCGAGCGTCACCTCATAGATGCGCGGGTCAGGCTTGCGCACGCCCTCGAAGCCGGAGTCGACGACCAGCTCGAACAGCTCGTCGATCGGCAGCATCGAGCGCCAGAGCGGCTCCCACTCGCGCACGTTGTTCGTCAGGATCGCCATCCGGTAGCCGCGCCCGTGCAGCTCGCGCATGAACGCGAACAGCTCCTCGTTCGGGTGCAGGTGCTCGAAGAACGCCTCGCCGAAGCGCGCGAGGTCGACGTCGCGGCCCAGCTCCGCGCGGAGCGCGTCGCCGAGCTGCGCGACGAAGCGCGCCTCCGTCAGTCTGCCCGTCTCCAGCTCGAACAGCGGGTTCGCGCCGCCGTTGTCGGCGGCCGCGCGTGCGAGCGCCGCGCCGAACGCCTCGAGCGGGATGCCGCGGCGCTCCTGCAGGCCGAGGAACGCGTCGAGCAGCGGCGTCGTGAGGACGCCGCCGAAGTCGCTGACGATCGCTTCGACCCGGCTCATGCGCGCCGCAGCACGTCGTAGCGGCCGACGCCCTCGAACCCGTCCATGCGCCAGGTGAAGAAGGCGCAGTCGAGCCGCAGGCGCCCGAGGTCGAGCGTCGTCCCGCAGACCGCCTCGCCGGCCGCGCGGTGCACGAAGGAACGGTCGTCCTGCTCGTCCCACAGCTCGAGGCTCGCGCGGCGCTGGCGGCCGGCCTCGTCGAGCGTCGTGGACAGCCGCGGGTCCGCGACCGCCGTGACGTGTCCTTCGCGGATCAGGCAGGCGGTGACGGCCTCGTCGGCATGGCTGGCCGCGTCGTCCGGGCGCACGCTCGCGAGCGCGACGCCCGAGCCGTCGTCGAACCAAGCTGCGACGGTGCGCGCGAGCGCGATCCGCTCCCAGTCGGGCGCGCCCCACTGGTGGCCGCGCTGGCCGAGGCACTGGACCCGCGTGCGCTCCTCGCCGCAGCGGACCGTCCCCGTGACGGTGCACAGCTGCTCGTAGCCCTGCAGGCCGGCGGCGCTCGCCGCGACCGCGCCGGACCCGAGCTCCGCCGGCTCCCCGAGCGCCTGGAAGCGCAGCTCGAAGCCGCCGTCGTCGCCGTCGTAGGCGACCGTCCACGCCTCCAGCGGCCGCTCGACCGTCGCGCGCACGTCGCCGACCTCGAGCGCGGTCCAGTCGGCCCCGGGCAGCTCGACCGCGCCGATCGCATCGACTGCGACCAGATCGCCGCCGCGGAACAGCAGGCCGAGCGCGCTCGCGCGCAGCGGCTCGCCCGGCACGAGCCCGAGCCGCGCGCTGCCGTAGATGCCGTGCGACGGATCGCCGAACGCGAACGTGACGGCGTCACCGAAGCCGGCGGCGCCGGGCTCGCCGGCCCGCGCCGCCTCGTGCTCTGGGCCGATCATCGCGGCAGGATGGGCGGGTCGATCTCGCGGGCGGTCGCGTCCACGTCGTAATCCTGTCGCGTTCGCGCGCGCGATGCCGCGCCGGCGGCGCCGCCGAGTCCGGCGAACAGCCGGCCGCCCGCACGCCGCAGGATGCCGCGGCGCACGGTCGCGCGCGAGGGCGGCAGCAGCAGCAGCGCGCCGAGCGCGTCGGTGATGAAGCCCGGCACGAGCATCAGCGCCCCGCCGACGATCACGAGCGCGCCGTCGACCGTCTCGCGCGCCGGCGCCCGTCCGCTCGCCAGCGTGTCGCGGAAGCGGCGCCAGACGCTGCGTCCCTGCGACCGCAGCAGCGCCGCACCGATCAGCGAGCTGAGCAGCAGCAGGCAGACGGTCCACAGCACGCCGATCGCCTCACCGACCTGGACGATCACGTACAGCTCGGCGAGCGGCACGACGATCAGCAGCAGGATCAGCAGCGCAAGCATCGCCTCACAGGCTACTCGCGCCGAGCGCGGGCCGACGGGGCTTGCCGCTATACGAGGACGGGTGCGGAGCGCTCGATCCGCACGCCGGGCACGCGGTCGAGGCCGACCAGCTCCAGCAGCGCGAAGATCGGCGGCTGCGGATCGTGCAGCGAGAGCGTGAGGCCCTGCACGCGCAGGCGCCGGGCGAGCGTGACGAAGTCGAGCATCAGCGAGACGTCCGCCCACGTCAGCTCGCCGAGGTCGACGGCGATGTCGGTGCTCGCCTTCATCGCGCGGACGAGCGCCTGCCGGCGGCGTGACTGCGTGGACCGGTCCTCGTCGCCGGAGCAGCGCAGCGTGGGCGGATGTGGCGCGTACTCGACGATGCCGGCGAACCTAACCAACGTGTCCGGTGACGCGCAAGCCAAGATGAAGCAACTCTCACGCTAGACTCACGCCCATGCCGACGCTGGAAGACGTCAACGACGCGCTGTCGAACGTGATCGACCCGGAGCTGGGGCTCGACTTCGTCGAGCTGGGCCTCGTCTACGACGTCGAGATCGACGGCGGCAAGGTCGACGTCACCTTCACCCTCACGACCCCTGCCTGCCCGATCGGCCCGCAGGTGACGGAGCAGATGATCGAGTTCGTGGGCGAGCTCGAGGACGTCACCGAGGTCAACCCGAAGATGGTCTTCTCGCCGCCGTGGTCGCCCGACCGCATGAGCGAGGACGCGAAGTTCGCGCTCGGCTTCTGAGCGCCGCTCGCTAGGAGGGGGTGCCGCCGTTGTGCGCCGGCGGCCTGTTGCGGGCGCGCTTGCGCATCGACGCCGCCGGGCCGTCGGCGCGAACCGAGGGACCGCTCGGCAGCAGCTGCGGCCCGTCGTCGGCGCCTGCCGTGCTCCTCGCCGCGGCTGGGGTGCGCGCCGCCTTCGCCGGCCGCGTCGCCGGGCGTCTGCGGCGGACGGGTCTGGCGGCGGGGGCATGCGCGCCGTCCGCGGCCGCGCGCGCTCCGGCGGCGCGCGCCTCCTTCGCTCTGGCCGCGACTCTGAGCTGCGCGAGGCCGTCCTCGATCCCGTCGGCGATCGTCTCGATGTCGGGCAGCGCGTCGTAGTCGCCGAGCAGCCCGAAGTCCATCGCGCCGTTGTAGGACATGATCGCGATCGCGAGCGAGTGGCTCTTGGGCAGGAACGCAAGCGGGAAGAAGTTGAGCATCCGCCGGCCGAGCATGTAGATCGGGAACTGCGGGCCGGGCACGTTCGTGACGATCAGGTTGAACAGCCGCGTCGAGAACTGCAGGCGCGACGCCTGCGCCAGGATCGTCGGCGGCGCCATCTGTTGGACGTCGGCGATCACTCTCGCCCCGAGCGCCTGCTTGGACTCCTTGAGCCCGTCCATCTGCTGCTTGACGAAGCGCAGGCGCGCGACCGGGTCGCGGATGTAGACGGGCAGCGGCCCGCGCATCAGCACGATCTGGTTGCCGAGCGCGCGGCCCTGGTCCTTCGGGCGGATCGAGACGGGCACGAGCGCGCGCAGCTCGAGCCCCTCCGTGCGCACCCCGCGCGAGCGCAGCCAGCGCGCGAGCGCGCCGGAGACGACCGTCAGCACGACGTCGTTGACGGTGCCGCCGAGCACGCCCTTGACGTAGCGGAAGTCGTCGAGCCGGTTGCGCACGACGGCGTAGCGGCGGTGCGGGCCGATCGGGACGTTGAGCGGCGTCTCGGGCGCCGGGTTCAGGCCGGCCCACAGCACCTCGCCGATGCCCTCGGCGGCGTCGCGCAGCGCGTCGACCGCGGCGGCCGGGTTCGTCGCCGCGACGATCGTTCTCTCGGCGACGCTGAGCGTCGTCTTCGCGAAGCCGGCGATGCCGGCCGCGAGCAGCTCCGCGCTCGTCGGCTCGGGGCGCGGCTGCCACGGCTCCTGCTCGGGCTGGGGCGGCGGGGAGGGCGCGAGGTCGAACAGCACGGTCGCCAGGTCGACGCCCGAGACGCCGTCGACGAGCGCGTGGTGCGTCTTGAAGATCAGCGCGTAGCGGTTGTCCTCGAGCCCCTCGACGAACCAGCACTCCCACAGCGGCTTGGAGCGGTCGAGCTGCTGGGAGGCGATCCGCGCGGCGAGGCGGTGCAGCTGCTGCTCGGTGCCGGGCGCCGGCAGGGCGCTGTGGCGCACGTGGTACTCGATGTTGAAGCTCGCGTCGTCGATCCACAGCGGCCGGCCCGTCTCGAACGGCGGGTAGGCGAGCTTCTGGCGATAGCGCGGGACGAGGTGCAGGCGCGAGCGGATGTGCTCGGCGACCTCGACGAACGGCGGCGGCGGCCCCTCGAACAGCGTGACCGCGCCGATGTGCATGTGGGAGTCGGCGTCCTCCTGGTGGAGGAACGAGGCGTCCACGGCGGTCAGTCGATCGAGGTGCTCTTGCGCCATGGCGCGTCTCCCGTTGTCAGTGCTCGTGCTCTCGCTTCAAGCGTATATCCCCACATGCGCCATGCAAGTCACGCTTCCTGCCTGGCGATGCCATGCTTGCGGCCGTGTCGGTCCGCGTGCTCGTCGTCGCCCTGGTGCTGCAGCTGCTGCTCGCGGGTGCCTTCGCGGTCTGGGCGGCGAGCGGATTCCCGCTGCCCTGAGCGCTCGCTAGAAGAACCCGATCCGCTTCGGCGGCCAGTACGTGGCGATCGTGGTGCCGATCAACCAGCCCTTCGGCACCGGCCCCCAGAAGCGGCTGTCGTCGGACTGGCCGCGGTTGTCGCCCATCATGAAGAAGCTGCCGTCCGGCACGGTGATCGTGCCGGAGAAGGTGCAGCCCTGGCCGCTCCCGCACGGGTTCGTGAACGCGTCGGGCTCGAGTCTGCCGTTGCGGTACACGTGCCCGTCGCGTATCTGGATGCGGTCGCCGCCGACGCCGACGACGCGCTTGATGAACGTCTGGTCCGACCGCTGCGGCGTCGGCGTCGAGCACGCCTGGCTGCTGCCGAGCCCCTGCGTGGGGTTCCCGCAGACCGGCCCGCTCTGATTGTCGGCCCCCTTGGGCGGGTGGAAGACGACGATGTCGCCCACCGACGGGTCGCCGAAGCGCATGCCGATGCGGTTCACGAGCACGCGCTGGCCGATGTCGAGCGTCGGCTCCATCGACCCGCTCGGGATGCGGTAGGTCTTGACGAGCAGGAGCTGCACGACGAACGCGATCAGCAGCGCGGCGACGACGATCGTGACGATCTCGACGATCGGGTTGCGCTTCTTCTGCGCGTTGCGGGTGTCGGCGGATCTGGCCACAGGCTGGGACGGTAGACGGTTCGGCTGACGGGCGCGACCGTTCCCTTCCGGCCCGGCCACCCGCGCGCGCCTACACTGTGGCGAGCATGGATAACGCCCCGATCAAGCTGCTGCTGGCCAAGCCGCGCGGCTACTGCGCCGGCGTCGACCGCGCGGTGCAGACGGTCGAGCGCGCGCTCGACCTGCACGGGGCGCCGGTGTACGTGCGCAAGGAGATCGTCCACAACAAGCACGTCGTCGAGCAGCTGCGAGCGCGCGGGGCGATCTTCGTCGACCAGGAGACGGAGGTGCCAGAGGGCTCGACCGTCGTCTTCTCCGCCCACGGCGTCGCGCCGAGCGTGCACGCCAACGCCGCGGAGCGCGGCCTGCAGACGATCGACGCGACCTGCCCGCTCGTCACGAAGGTCCACGTCGAGGCGAAGAGATTCGCCGCCGAGGGCTACACGATCGTGCTCGTCGGCCATGCCGGCCACGAGGAGGTCGAGGGCACGATGGGCGAGGCGCCCGAGCACATCGTGCTGATCGAGACCGAGGCGGACGTCGACCGCCTCGAGGTCGCCGACCCCGAGCGCGTCGCCTACATCTCGCAGACGACGCTGTCGGTCGACGAGACGCGCGCGATCATCCTCAAGCTGCGCGAGAAGTTCCCCGCGATCGTCGGTCCGCGCACGGACGACATCTGTTACGCCACGACGAACCGCCAGGCGGCCGTCAAGCAGCTCGCGCAGGCGTGCGACCTCGTGCTCGTGATCGGCTCGCAGAACTCGTCGAACTCGAACCGGCTCGTCGACGTCACGCGCGAGCTGGGCACCGACGCCTACCTGATCGACCACGAGGGCCAGGTGCAGGAGGCGTGGCTCGAAGGCCGCAGCGTGGTCGGCATCACGAGCGGTGCGAGCGCCCCCGAGGAGCTGGTGCAGCGCCTCGTCGAGTTCTTCCGCGCGCGCGGCACGGAGGTCGTCGAGGAGCTGGAAGTGATCCAGGAGGACGTCCGCTTCATGCTGCCGAAGACGATCCGCCAGGCTCTGGCTGCCGCGTCCTGAGCACGCTCGTCGTCTCCGACCTCCACCTCGGCTCGCGCGCGCGGGCCGATCTGCTGCGCAGCCCGGCGCTGCGTGAGCCGCTGATCGCGGCGCTGCGCGACGGCGTGCGACGGCTCGTGCTGCTCGGCGATGCGCTCGAGCTGCGCCAGGGGCCGCTGCGCGAGGCGCTGGCGGCGGCGCGGCCGTTCTTCGCCGAGGCCGGCGCGGCGCTCGGCGCCGACGGGGAGATCGTGCTCGCGCCCGGCAATCACGACCATGCGCTCGTCGCGCCGTGGCTCGAGCGTCGCCACCGCGACGGCGTCCCGCCGCCGCTCGGCCTCGCCGAGACGGCGACGTGGGTGGAGACCGACGCGGTCGCCGCGCTCGCCGAGGCGGCGGCGCCGGCGCGGCTGACGCTCGCCTACCCGGGCGTGTGGCTGCGCGACGACGTCTACGCGCTGCACGGCCACTACCTCGATCGCCACATCACCGTCCCGACGCTGGAGCGGCTGAGCGCCGGGGCGATGGGCCGCATCGTCGGGCCGCTGCCGCCGGATGCCGCCGGGCCGGACGACTACGAGCGCGCGCTCGCGCCGATATACGCCTGGTCGACCACGATCGCCCAGCACGCCGAGGAGGGTGCGATGGGGACGTTCGGCGTCTCCGTGCGCGCGTGGCGGATGCTGTCCGGCAACGGTCACCGCCCATTGCGCCGCCGCGCGCTGGTCGCGCTCTTCCCGCTCGCGGTCGCGGCGGTCAACCGCGGCGGGCTGGGGCCGGTCCGCGCCGACATCTCCGGCGCGGAGCTGGGACGGGCGGGCGCGCGCGCCATGGCCGAGGCGGTCGACCGGCTGGGGATCGGCGCAGCGGGTGCGCGGCACGTGCTGTTCGGGCACACGCACCGCGCCGGCCCGCGCCCAGCCGACCCGCCGGCCGAGTGGACGACGCCCGCCGGCGTGCGCCTGCACAACAGCGGCTGCTGGGTCTACGAGCGGCAGTTCCTGTCCGCGACGCCGTACGAGAGCCCGTACTGGCCCGGCACCGCGATCCGCGTGGAGGAGACCGGCCCCCCGGTCGCGCTGCGCGTGCTCGATGGCATCGGCGCCGCCGAGCTCAACGCCGCGCTCTCGTGAGCGCTACGCGAGGCCCGGTGTGAAGCAGACGGCGTAGCAGTACACGTCCTCGCCGACCTGCAGGTCGAGCACGCCGGCCGTGTGGCGCTCGTGCTCGATCAGCGGGTAGGCGCCGGGGTGCGCGACCTCGATCTCGCGGCCGTTGGCCTTCACGACGCCCTCGCCCGACAGCACCGCCCACACGCCGCCGGCCTCGTAGGGGCCGCTGTACGGTCCCGGCTGGTCCTCCGTCTGCGCCTGCAGCAGCACGCCCTCGGCGTCCTCCGGGCGCACCGGCGCCACCAGCTCGCGCTCGACGCCGAGCAGCGCCTGGATCGCGCGCTCGACCTCGGCGTAGCCGCCCTCGCCGACGTGGAAGTCGGCGAGCTGCTGCTCGCCGTCCCACAGGTAGCGGCTCGGCCAGCCCTGGATGCCGTAGAGGTCCCAGCTCTCCAGCTCGGCGTCGATCAGCACCGGGTACTCGATCCCCAGCCGGGCGACGGCCGCGCGCACCGCGTCGGGATCGCGCGAGGGCTCGAAGCCGGGGCTGTGGATCCCCACGACGCGCAGGCCGTCGGCTGCGTAGCGCTCGTGCCAGGCCTTCAGGTACGGCAGCGTGCGCAGCGAGTTGACGCGGCAGAAGTCCCAGAACTCGACGAGCACCGGGCGGCCGCGCTGCTGGTCCATCCGCAGCGTCGCGACGTTGACCCACTCGGCTTGGCGCGGGAACGGCGGCGCGAGCACGTCGAAGTCGGCGGGGGGGCGCATCGCCCGGCAAGGGTAGCCTTCGGCCGATGCTCGTGCTCGCTCACTTCGGCCACTGGTACGTGTCGATGATCTACGCCGCGCCGGCGCTCTTGCTGGGCGGCGGGCTGGGCGTCAGCGCATGGCGGGAGCGCCGTCGGAGAGCGCGCGGAGATCGCCCGCGAGCCCCTCGGGCGTGAGCTGGTCGGTCAGGTAGCCGACGCGCTGGCGGCCCGCCCCGTCGTCGATCACGGTGGAGGCGGTGTGCTCGGACCCGGCGCTCTGCGGCTGGATCCCGTACGCGCGCCACACCGGCGCCAGCTGTGCGCGCGTGCCGGTGAGGTAGCGCATGCGCCGCGCCATGTGCTGCTCGGCGAGGAAGCGGCTGACGTTCGCCGGCGTGTCGCCGGCCGGGTCGACGCTGATCGCGAGCACCGGCACGTCGTGCCCGAGCTGGTCGAGCGCGCCGCGGATCTGCTGCGCGGTGAGCGGGCAGGTGTCCTTGCAGGTCGAGTACATGAACGTGAGGACGACGATCCGTCCGCGGTACTCGCGCATCGTCGCGAGCCTGCCGTGCTGGTCGTGCAGGCGGAAGTCGATCGCGCGCGCCTGCGGCGGGCGCACGGCGCCGTGCAGTCCCGTCGGGTCGGCGGCGCCGGCGGCCGCGCCGTTGTCGCCGCTGCCGCCGAGCAGCACGACGCCGGCGAGCGCTGCGAGCGCGCAGACGGCGACGACGACGAGCGTGAGGCGCAAGCGGGCGGGCACAGCCCGTCAAGGGTACGGACCCGACGGCGGGACCCGCCTCCGCCGGCCACGTCGGCCGGCTCCGGCACCCGCTACGCCTCGACCAGCCCGCGCCGGATCGCGTAGCGCACGAGCTCGACGCGGTCGCGCATCCCGAGCTTGCGCAGCACGTTGGCACGGTGCGACTCGACCGTCTTCTCGGAGACGTAGAGCGTCTGCGCGATCTGCGCGTTCGTGTGCGCCTCGGCGATCAGCTTGACGATCTGCTGCTCGCGCGCGGTGAGTGGCTCGTCGGGCCCGCGCGCGCCCTCCTCCATCCAGCGGCGGATCAGCGTGCGCTCGGCCGCGTTGGTGAGGAACGGCTCGCCGCGCGCGATCGCGCGCAGCGCGGCGACGAGCACCTGGTCGGCCTCGCGCTTGAGCACGTAGCCGGCGGCGCCGGCCTTGAGCGCCTCGAACAGGTAGCGCTCGTCGTCGTGCATCGAGACGATCAGCACGTGCGTCCCCGGCAGGTGCGCGCGGATCTCGCGCGTCGCCTGCAGGCCGGTCATGCGCGGCATGCCGACGTCGAGCACGCACAGGTCCGGCCGCGTCTTGCGCGCCAGCTCGAACGCCTCGACGCCGTCGGCGGCCTCCGCCACGACCTCCATGCCGGGCTGGCGCTCAAGCAGCAGCCGGATACCGCTGCGGACGATCCCGTGGTCGTCGGCGATGAGCGTGCGCATGCTGGTGGGGGCGAGGTACTTGATCGGATCTAGATGGTTGATTCCACGAGATTCGTGGATGCGAGGGGCATGATGGGTGGATGCTGGGGGACGCACGGTGCCGAAGCCATTGCTGGCGGCATTGGCGAGGCACCGGGTGGCGCCCAGCGCCGCCCAGCGTGGCCCTCGAGCCGCGAGATCGTGGAATCAACCATCTAAATCGTCAGTTCGACGCGCGTGCCGCTGCCGTCGCCGGACCACACGGACAGATGTCCTCCCGCCAGCAGTGCCCGCTCGCGCATGCCGCCGAGGCCGCTGCCGCCGACGCGCGGCTCGCGGAAGCCGCGCCCGTCGTCGGAGATGCGCAGCACGGTGCGCCCGACGAACGACAGCTCGACCTTCACCCGCTGGGCGGAGGCGTGACGCGCGATGTTCGACAGCCCCTCCTGCGTGACGCGGTAGATCGCGAGCTGCTGCTCCTGCGAGAGGCGCGTCGGCGCGCCCTGCGGGTGAAACGTCGCGCGGATGCCCGTCTGCTCGCTGAAGTCGCGCACCTGCGTGTGCAGCGCCGGCATCAGGCCGTGGTCGTCGAGCACGGCGGGGCGCAGGCGCCGCGAGAGGCGCAGCAGCTCCTCCATCGCCTGCGCGGCGAGGCGCTTGGTGTCGCGCAGCTCCTCCTGGAGCGCCGGCGGCGACTCCTGGATCGTCGCCTCGAGCCGCAGCAGGATCGCCGTCAGTGCCTGGTTGACCTCGTCGTGGAGGTCCTGCGCGAGCCGCTGTCGCTCCTGCTCCTGTGCGCGGATCGCCGCCGCCCCGGCCGCGCGGCGCTCAGCCTCCAGGCGCGTGCGGAGCTGGTCGACGGCCTCCCGCTGGTGTGCAAGCTCGGCGATATGGCGGCGCAGCAGCAGGCGCGCAAGCGGCGAATGTCTACTCATCTTCGGCGAATCCGGTCCCGCTCACGCCATCGGCGCGCGGGCGCCCGGGCCCCATCGGGTCTTCACCCCATATCGGCGGGCGGCTGCGTTTCCACGACTTCGCGCACGCGCGATCGGACACGCTATCCTTTCTGAAGTCACGAAAGCCGACCCCCTTTGAGGAGTTTTCCCGAATGAGCCCGTCCGGCGCGGAGCTGCTCCGCCAAGTCAAGAGCCAGATCGAAGAGGTCGACCCCGCGGTCGTCGCTGAGCATCTCGGGAACGGCGTGGTCGTCGTCGACGTGCGCGAGACGGAGGAGTTCGCGGTCGGTCACATCCCCGGCGCCAAGCACGTGCCGCGCTCCTACCTCGAGACGCGCATCGAGGGGATCGTGCCGGACCGCGACGCGAGAGTCGTCCTCTACTGCGCCTCCGGCAACCGCTCCGCCTACGGCGCGCGCACGCTCGTGCAGGATCTCGGCTACACGAACGTCGCGTCGATGACGGGCGGGATCGCGCTGTGGAAGGACCGCGGCTACCAGGTCGAGGTCCCGCGCACGCTCACGGCCGAGCAGCGCGACCGCTACTCGCGCCACCTGCTGATGCAGGAGGTCGGCGTCGAGGGCCAGCTCAAGCTGCTCGACGCGAGAGTGCTGCTGCTCGGCGCCGGCGGGCTCGGGGCGCCGACCGCGCTCTACCTCGCGGCGGCCGGCATCGGCACGCTCGGGATCGTCGACAACGACGTCGTCGACCTCTCGAACCTGCAGCGCCAGGTGATCCACACGCAGGAGCGCGTCGGCACGCCCAAGGTCGACTCGGCCGAGGAGACGATCGCGCACCTCAACTCCGACGTGAAGGTCGTCAAGTACCCGGTCCGCATCGACGCCTCCAACATCATGGAGATCATCGAGGGCTACGACGTGATCGTCGACGGGCTCGACAACTTCCCGACGCGCTACCTGCTCAACGACGCGTCCGTGCGGCTGAAGATCCCGGTCGTCTCGGCCTCGATCCTCGGCTTCGACGGCCAGCTGTCGGTCTTCGCGCCCTACGAGGGCCCGTGCTACCGCTGCCTCTACCCGACGCCGCCGCCGGCCGAGCTGGCGCCGTCCTGCGGCGCGAACGGCGTGCTCGGCGTGCTGCCGGGGACGATGGGCCTGCTGCAGGCGACCGAGGTCGTCAAGCTGATCCTCGGCGAGGGCGAGCCGCTGATCGGGCGCCTGCTGCTGTACGAGGCGCTCGGCGCGACGTTCACGGAGCTGAAGGTCCGCCGCGACCCGGACTGCCCGATCTGCTCGCGCGAGCCGGATTCGATCACCGACGAGGAGATGGGCGTCTTCCCCGACTACGAGGCGTTCTGCGCCGCAGCCGGGTAGGGTCCGCTCCCACTATGGCTACCGTGAAGATCCCACCGGTCCTGCGCGCCTCCGTCGGCGGCGAGAAGCAGGTCAGCGCCGATGGCGCGAACGTCGGCGAGGTGCTCAACGCGCTCGCGTCCGCGCACCCGGACACGCAGTCCCAGCTGTTCTCGGCCGAGGGCGAGCTGAACCGCTACGTCAACGTCTACCTCAACGACGAGGACGTGCGCGTGCTCGACGGGCTCGAGACGGCGGTCGGCGAGACGGACACGCTCGTCATCTTGCCGGCGATGGCCGGCGGCTGATCCACCCGCAGCACCCCGCTACACTTCCTGAAGTTATGGACGGGGAGCGCCTCCAGAATCGCCCCTGCGGCGGTCGCTACGGCGACATCGTGCAGGCGATCGGCAACACGCCGCTCGTCGAGCTCAAGCGGCTGTCGCCGAAGCCGGGCGTGCGCATCTGGGCCAAGCTCGAGTCGCGCAACCCGACGGGGTCGGTCAAGGACCGCGTCGCGCGCTCGCTGATCGAGGATGCCGAGGCGAGAGGCGCGATCAGACCCGGCCAGACGATCCTCGAGCCGACGTCCGGCAACACCGGCATCTCGCTCGCGATGATCTGCAAGCGCAAGGGCTACCCGCTCAAGGTCGTGATGCCGGACAACGTCACGCAGGAGCGCACGCAGCTGCTGAAGATGTACGGCGCCGAGATCGTCTACTCGCCCGGCAACAAGGGCTCCAACGGCGCCGTCGAGATGGCGCTCGAGCTGGCCGCCGCCGACTCCTCGTACTACATGCCCTACCAGTACGGGAACATGGCGAACCCGCTGGCGCACTACAACGGCACGGCGCTGGAGATCCTCGAGGAGCTGGACGAGATCTCCGCCTTCGTCGCCGGCCTCGGCACCGGCGGCACGCTGATGGGCAACGGCAGACGCTTCAAGGAGGAGCTCGGCGACGCCTGCAAGATCGTCGCGGCCGAGCCGATGCAGGGCGAGCCGGTCCAGGGCCTGCGCTCGCTCGACGACGGCTTCATCCCGCCGATCATCGACCTGTCGCTGTTGGACCGCAAGATCTTCGTCACCAACCGCGACGCGATCCTGTGGACGCGCAAGCTGCTCGACGAGGAGGGCCTGTTCGCGGGCGTCTCGACGGGCGCGATCGCACGTGTGGCGGTGCGCATCGCGGGCGAGCTGGACGAGGGCAACGTCGTCTTCATCGTCGCCGACGACGGTTGGAAGTACCTGTCGAGTGGGATCTACACGCTGCCGGTCGACGAGGTGGAGAACCTCGACTCGACCGTGTGGTGGTGATCCGGTTACCAGCCGTTCGCGCACTCTCTGTTGGCCGCTACCATCGGCTCACCCATCTTTCGAGCAAAGGAGCAGCGCCATGTTCTCCCAAGTAGGACCGATGGAGATCGTTCTCGTCCTCGTGATCGCCCTGCTGGTACTCGGGCCCAAGCGCCTCCCGGAGGCCGGCCGCTCGATCGGCAAGGGGATCCGCGAGTTCAAGGACTCGGTCTCCGGCATCGACGGGGACGACAAGCCGCAGGACCTTCCGGCCGCCGCGCGCGAGCGCGAGACGGTCTAGCCGTTCCCGCCTGATGCGCATCGGACGCGAGCTGTACGAGCAGATCGTCGAGCACGCTCGCGCCGAGGCGCCGAACGAGTGCTGTGGCGTCGTCGCCACGAACGGTGACGGCAGCGCCCAGCAGGTCTTTCCCGCGACGAACAAGCACGCCAGCCCCCTCCGCTTCGAGATCGAGGGTCTGGACCTGCTGCGCATCAACAACGCGGTCGACGAGGCGGGCTTGGAGATCGGCGCGATCTACCACTCGCACACGCGCACCCCGCCCGAGCCTTCGCAGACCGACGTCAACGGCGCCGCCCAGTGGCCCGGTGCGCTGTGGGTGATCGTGGGCCTCGCCGCCGACGACGGCGAGGCGGACGTGCGCACGTGGGCGATCGAGGACGGCCGCGTCGCGCAGGTTGAGCTGATCGTCGAGTAGCGATGGCCGGCCCGCTCCTCTGCCCGACGTGCGGCGAGGCCTTCGGAGACGAGGAGCGCTTCTGCCCGCACTGTCACGTCCCGCTCGTGCGGGCCGACGCGGCGCCGGTGCCGGCGAGCGCGCGCCGCGAGCGGGCGCGCAAGATCAAGCCCCAGTACGCCGAGGGCGAGCTGGTGCGCGTCGCGCGGGCCCAGCACCAAGCCGAGGCAGAGCTGATCCAGGGGCTGCTGCTGGAAGAGGGGATCCCCAGCATGACCAAGCGCAGCGGCGGCTTCGACGTGCCGGACTTCCTCGCCGCCGGGCCGCGTGACGTGCTCGTGCCGAGCTCGGGCGCGGAGGCGGCGCGCGACGCGCTGCAGCCCGGCCGCTCGCAGCTGGCCTCAGGCGGAGGCGATGCGGGCGAGGTGTGAGCGCCAGGCGCCCTCGGTGTGCACGAGCGAGCGGCCGGAGAAGGCCTCGCGCAGCGCCTGCTCGGGACCTGCCGGGTCGAGGTAGCAGGCGAGCCGCATCGCGGCCTCCGGGCCCTCCTCGCGCGCGAGCAGGTCGATCAGCGTCGGGCCGAGCAGTGCCGCGCGGGGCGCTCGCCTTCGCGCAGCCGCCGCGCGATCGCCGGACGCGCGTGCTCGACCTGGCCGGCGAAGTAGCGCGCGGTGCCTTCCACGAGCCACGCCCAGCGCAGCCGCTGGAGCAGCCGCGGCGGGGTGGAGGGCGGCGGCAGGCGGCGGTTGTTGAGGCCGACGACGAGGCGCGCGTAGAGCACGTCGGGCGCGCGCTCGAGCATCTCGCGCGAGCCGTCCACGGCGGAGGCGCGTGCGCGCAGCGCGCGCGGCGCGAGCACGTGGATCGTCTGCGCGCCGGTCGTCGAGCCGACGACGTAGCGGCGCGCGGCCGGGGCGGTCAGCAGCCGCTCGACGAGCACGAGCGGGTGCGCGAGGTCGAGCAGCGGGGCGGAGCGGTGGAAGACGACCGTGACGTCGGCGGTCGTTCTCGGGAAGACGATCTCGAGCCGGGCGCGCGTCGTCTCGAGCGAGTCGAGCGCGCGCGCGACATCGTCCGTGTCAGCGGACTCGTGGCGCGCGCGGAACGACTGCGTGACGGTCTCGACCCAGGCCATACGCCTCGGGCCGAGCGGCCCGCGCTCGTCTAGACGAGCGCGGGGGTCCTGCCGGCGACGATCGCCGCGATTTCCTCACGGGCACGATCGAACTCGTCGTCGGACAGCACCGGGGTGCCCTCGAACGGGAGGTCGCGCGTGATCTCGAGCCAGGAGCGACAGCCACCGAACTCGTCGCGCACCTTCACTGTGACGGGGCGCGGGATGCGGTAGGTGCGCAGCAGCACGACGTGCAGCGGATGACGGCGCTTCCAAGCGAGGCGCTTTTCGGCGTAGTCGGTCGTCCACACGTAGAACGGCGACAGCGCGTCGACCGCACGGCGGTCCGTGATCGTCCAGTGGTCGGCGACCTCGGCCCACGCGCGGATCCGCACGCGGTCCGGCTGAGGGATGTCGCCGTCGCGCGTGAGCGCATGCATCGGCGGGTCGCCCTCGGGCCAGACACCCTCCTCGAGCGCGCGCAGCAGCTCGGGCTGATGCGACTCGCGCACGAGGTCTTCGCGCTGGTGATCGAACGTCGGGTACAGGAAGAAGCGCTCGTGCTCGAGCGCGAAATGCTTGTCAGGCTCGCGAATGCCGCCTTTGCGCAACGTGACCAACTGCTCGCCTTCGGCGAGCGCACGTACGGTGACGGCCCATTCTTTGAAAGCAATCGGCATTGGATTCCGGACGGGAGAAGGAGCGTATTAACCGTGTGCCCGCGGGAATGCAACCAGCCCGCGCACGGGAACGCCATTCTAGGCGAAACCCTAGGATTTCCATAATTTCCCTGCTATTAGCGGCTTTCGCCGCGATCTGAGCGACCGGTTCCGCTAGCCTTGCGCGCCGCCTCCGGGCGTCTCGATCCGCAGCCGCTGGCCCGGCGCCAGCGTCCCGCGCGCCTTCGGCGCCAGCGGCTCGCCGTCGAGCAGGTTGCGGCCGCGGGCGCCGGGCTCGCCGCCGTCCGCGCCGGGCGGCGCATGGCGGCGGCGCTCGGTCAGCAGCGAGTACGTCATCGGCGCGAGCGCCTCCAGCTCGCGCACGACGCCGTCGCCGCCGCGGAAGCGTCCTGCGCCGCCCGATCCGCGCCGCAGCGCGTACTCCGTCACCCGCAGCGGGAACTCCAGCTCGAGCGCCTCGACGGGCGTGTTGAGCGTGTTGCTCATCGCGACGTGCACGCCGCTGGGACCGTCGGCCCCGGGGCAGGCGCCCTGCCCGCCGCCGAGCGTCTCGTAGTAGGTGAAGCGCTCGTCGCCGAGCGTGAGGTTGTTCATCGTGCCCTGTCCGAGCGCGCGCCCGAAGGCCGCGAGCACGAGGTCGGCCACGCGCGAGGAGGTCTCGACGTTGCCGGCCACGACGGCCGCGGGCGGGCGGGCGTTGAGCAGCGTGCCCGCGGGGGCGCGCACGTCGATCGGCCGGTACGTGCCGGCGCTCGGGGGGATGTCGGGGTCGGTCAGCACGCGCATGGCGAAGTAGCAGGCGGAGCGTGTCACGGCCAGGGGGCAGTTGAGGTTGCCGTCGTGTTGCGCGGCGCTGCCGGCGAAGTCGAGCACGATCCGCTCCCCGTCGACCGTGGCCGTCAGCCTCAGCTCGAGGTCGCCCTCGGCCGCCTCCAGCAGGTCGGTCGCCGTGCGGGTCCCGTCGGGCAGTGCGGCGATGCACGCGCGCGTGCGGCGCTCGGCGTAGTCGAGCACTTCCGTCATCGCTGCCCGCAGCGTTGCCGTTCCGATCCGCGCGGCGAGCTGCTCGAGCCGCCGCGCGCCGGAGCGGTTGGCCGCGAGCTGGGCGCGCAGGTCGGCGCGGCGCTGGGCCGGCTGGCGCATCTGCGCGACCAGCCGTGCGATCGCGGCCTCGTCGAGCGGCTGGGGCTCGATCACGACGCCCTCGTCGGCGAGCGTTCTGCTGTCTGCCGGCATCGAGCCGGGCGTCGGCCCGCCGACGTCGGCGTGGTGCGCGCGGCAGGCGGCGAAGCCGAGCAGCTCGCCGGCGCCGTCGTCGCTCGTGAAGATCGGCGTGATCACGGTGATGTCGGGCAGGTGCGTGCCGCCGCGGTAGGGGTCGTTGAGCACCCACGCGCGGCCGGGGGCGTGCGCCTCGTCGCGCACCGCGGCGACGGCCGCCGGCATCGCGCCGAGGTGGACGGGGATGTGCTCGGCCTGCATCACCATCTCGCCGGCAGCGTCGAACAGCGCGGTCGAGGCGTCGCGGCGCTCCTTGATGTTTGCCGAGTGCGCCGAGCGGATCAGCACCGCGCCCATCTCCTCGCAGGTCGCGCGCAGCGCGCCGAGGATCACCTGGAGCTGGATCGGGTCGACGCTCACCGCTCGTCGCCCTCCGCGTCGCGGCGCACGTCGATCGCGCCGTCGGCGAGCACGGTGCCGCGCCAGCCGCGCGGGATCACGAGCGTCGACTCGGGCAGCGCGACGACCGCTGGGCCGGCGATCGTCGTGCCGGCCTCCGGCCCGCCGCCTGCCGGGGCCGCGGCCGGCGTCGCGGGCGCCGGCGTCGCGGCGCTCACGCGCACGGTCACCAGCTCGACCTCCTGCTCGGGATCGCGGTAGCCGTAGCGCTCCTCGTGCGTGGCCTCGAACGCCGCGCGCAGCTGCGCGGGCGTGGCAGCTGGTGCGCCAGCGGGGGTGGAGACCGCCAGCTCGAACGCCTGCCCGCGGTAGCGCAGCTCGTACGTCGCGGCGATCGCCGCGTCCGGCTCGCCGAGCGCGCCGCGCGCGGCGGCGGCCAGCTCCGCCAGGTCGGCGGCGACCGCGTCGGCCGTCAGCGAGGCGCCGGTGCGCAGCACGCTGCGCTGCGCGTCGCGCCGGCGCGGGGCGACGACGAGCCCGAGCGCCGCGAGCACGCCGGAGCTGCGCGGGGCGATCACGCGCGCGATCCCCAGCTCCTCGGCGATCGCGACGGCGTGCAGCGGGCCGGCGCCGCCGAATGCGAGCAGCGCGTGCTCGCGCGGGTCGATCCCGCGCTCGACCGTCACGACGCGCAGCGCGCGCGTCATCTCGGCGTTCGCGACCCGCACGATCCCCTCGGCGCAGGCGAGCGGGTCGAGGCCCAGCTCGGCGGCGAGCGCGCCGACCGCGCGCTCGGCGGCGCCGCGGTCGAGCGCGATCCCGCCCGCGAGCGGCACGTCGTCGCGCAGGTGTCCGAGCAGCAGGTTGGCGTCCGTGACGGTCGGCTGCTCGCCGCCGCGCCCGTAGCAGGCCGGGCCTGGCACGGCGCCGGCCGAGCGCGGGCCGACGCGCAGCGCGCCGCCGGCATCGCGCCACGCGATCGAGCCGCCGCCGGCGCCGACGGTGTGGACGTCGAGCGTCGGCAGCGCGATCGGGCGCCCGGCGATCTCGCTCGCCCCGGTCTCGGCGACGGCGCCGTCGTGCACGACGCAGACGTCGGCGGACGTGCCGCCCATGTCGAGGCAGAGCGCGCGCTCGGCGCCCGCCGCGCGCGCGGCGTAGGCGGCCCCGGCGGCGCCTCCGGCGGGGCCGGACAGGACGGTCAGGGCGGCGTGTGCGGCGGCGCTGTCGACGTCGGCCAGGCCGCCGTTGGACTGCATGATCGCCGGCTCGGGCAGGCCCGCCGAGCGCGCCCGCTCGGCCAGCCGGCGCAGGTAGCGGGCGAGCAGGGGGGAGAGGGCGGCGTCGATCTCCGTCGTCGCGGCGCGCTCGTACTCGCGGAACGTCCCGACCACCTCGTGCGAGAGCGACACGTGGACGTCTGGAAGCTCGGCCGCGAGCGCGTCGCGGATCTGCTGCTCGTGCTGCGGATGGCGGTAGGCGTGCAGCAGCATGACCGCGACCGCCTCGGGCTCGGCGGCGGCGACGTCGCGCGCGAGCGCGCCGGCAGCCGAGGCGTCGAGCGGGCGCAGCGGGCCGTCGGGGGTCATCCGCTCCGGCGCCGCGAAGCGCAGCTCCGGCGGCACGAGCGGGGCCGGGCGGGCGGCGCACAGGCGGTAGAGGTCGGCCCGCGCCTGGCGGCCCAGCTCCACGACGTCGGTGAAGCCCTCGGTCGCGACGAGCGCCGTGCGCGCCGCGCTGCCCTCCAGCAGCGCGTTCGTCGCGACCGTCATGCCGTGCGCGAATGCGGTCACGTCGCGCGGCTCGCGGCCGGCGCGTGCGAGCGCCGCCTCGACGGCCGCCATCACGCCGAGCGACTGATCCTCCGGCGTCGTCGGCGCCTTCGCCGTGACGAGCAGCCCGTCGCCGAGCAGCACGGCGTCCGTGAACGTCCCGCCGACGTCGACTCCCAGCAGCATGCCGGGAGGCTATCCCTCCAGCAGTGCGCCCCTCAGGCTGCTGCGAGTTCGCGCGCGGCCAGTTCCCGCTCGGCCAGTTCCTCGGTCTCGGCGAGGTGCTGGTGCGAGGGGCAGTAGCCGTTGTGCGGCAGCGGCATGCGCTGGCACGGCGTGCCCTTGCGCGTCGTCGCGCGGCACTGCAGGGGATTGCCCGCGAGGTCGTAGCCGGTCATCGGCTGGCGCGCGAGGAACTCGTCGGCGCAGGCGATGTACAGCTCGATGACGCGGTATATCCGGGCCTGGGAGGACATGGGGAAATAGGGCCGGATGTCGTTGAACAGCGTCCGCGCGGGTCGCGCGAAGTAGTGCCTGTCGGTCGCGAGCCGCTCGATCGCGGCCTCGCATGCGCGCAGGACGCGCTCGTGGTTCGTGACGCCCGTGACGCTGCCCGGGCTGTCTTCGACGATCTCACTCGCAAGCTCGCGATAGATCGCCCGACTGAAGCGGTACATGACGGCTCTGCCCTCTCCTTCGCTTTCCCCGTGCCGGACTCCCCTGTGGCGGGGGCAGTATCTCGCCGCGTTGTGAAGCTCAGGCCTCTGGACTATTAACACCGCGTTAAGTTGAAACGTTTGCGTTCGTTTGTCAGGGAACTGACAGACGAAGTCGTTCATCTGCTTGCGCCGCGCCGTCTCAGGCCCAGTGCTCGAGCACCGGCTGGTCCGCCGCGCGGACGACCGTGTGGTGCTCGTCGAGCGCGGCGTCGCGCGCGGGGAAGTCGCGCCGCAGGTGCGCGCCGCGGCTCTCCTCGCGCGCGAGCGCGCAGGCCGCGACGAGCCGCACGAGCGGGTGCGGGTCGTCCAGCAGCACGCGCAGGCCGTCGGCGTCGCGTTCGATGCCGGCGTGGTGCCACAGCGCCTCGCGACTCGCCGGCGTCAGCTCGGGTCGCGGCAGCCCGGGGCCGGGCTCCGGCGCCGCACTCGGAAGCGGCTCGGCGAGCGCGGCGAGCGCCGCGCGGCGGCCGAACACGAAGCACTCGCTCAGGCTGTTGGAGGCGAGCCGGTTCGCGCCGTGCAGGCCGGTGCAGGCGCACTCGCCGACGGCGTAGAGGCCCGGCAGCGACGCGCGTCCCTCGAGGTCGGTCGCGATCCCGCCCATCGTGTAGTGGGCGGCGGGCGCGACCGGCACGAGATCGCGCACCGGGTCGATGCCGCTGCGGCGCAGGACGGAGACGACGTTCGGGAACAGCGCCGGGTCGACGGCGCGCATGTCGAGCCCGACCGACGGCGCGCCGGTGTCGCGCATGCGCCGGGCGACGGCGAGCGCGACCTCGTCGCGCGGGGCCAGCTCGTCGACGAAGCGCTCGCCGTGCGCGTCGAGCAGCAATGCGCCCTCGCCGCGGACGGCCTCGGTCACGAGGAAGCCGTCGGCGCCGTTGGTCCCGGCGACCGCAGTGGGGTGGAACTGCATCATCTCGAGGTCGGCGAGCGCCGCCCCGGCGGCGTGCGCGAGCACCATCCCGGCGCCGACCGCGCCGACCGGATTCGTCGTGCGCGCCCACAGCGCCGCCGCGCCGCCGGTCGCCAGCACGACGGCGCGCACGACGACGACGCGCCCGTCGTGCAGCCGCACGCCGACGCAGCGCCCGGCACGCGTCGGCAGCGCGGTCGCGCGGCAGTCCTCCATCACGTCGATGCGCGGGTGCTCGGCGACGAGCGCCGACAGCTGGCGCGTGATGCGGCGGCCGGTCGCGGCGCCGCCCGCGTGCACGATCCGCCGGACCGAATGGCCCCCCTCGAGCCCGAGCGAGAGCCGCCCGTGCCGGTCGGCGTCGAAGCGCACGCCGAGCCGTTCGAGCTCGCGCACGGCGGCCGGAGCCTCGCTCGTGAGGATCTCCGCGGCGCTGCGCCGGACGGTCCCGCGGCCGGCGCGCAAGGTGTCGTCGAGATGCTGCTCGCGCGTGTCGTCGAGCGCTAGCACGGCTGCGAGGCCGCCCTGCGCCCAGTAGCTCGCCGACTGGGCGAGCGGGGTCGCGGAGACGAGCGCGACGCGGCCGCCCGCGGCCGCGGCGGTGAGCGCGGCGTAGAGCCCTGCGGCGCCGGCGCCGACGACGGCGACGTCGGCCTCGATCGTTGCGGGGGACGCCATGGCAGGCAGTACCGTACTCGTACCGGCATGGCGCGCCCCGTCTACCTCTCGCACCCGGCCTCGCTGGCGCACGACACGGGGGCGCATCCGGAGCGGGCCGCGCGCATCGTCGCGATCGAGCAGGAGCTGGCGCGCCACGACTGGCTGGGAATGGAGCGCCAGGAGGCGCCGCGCGTGGCGGCCGAAACGCTGACCGCGATCCACCCCGCGCGCTACGTCCGCGGGATCGAGGAGCTGTGCCTCGGCGGCGGCGGGGCGATCGACTCCGACACGTTCGTCGTCGAGGCGTCCTACGAGGCCGCCCTGCGCGCGGCCGGCGGCGCGGTGCGGCTCGTCGACCTGCTGCTGAGCGGGGAGGCCCCGACCGGCATGAGCGCGCTGCGCCCGCCCGGCCACCACGCCGAGCCGGCGCACGCGATGGGCTTCTGCCTGTTCGACAACGTCGCCGTCGCCGCGCAGCACGCGCTCGACGCGCACGGCTTGGAGCGCGTGCTCGTGCTCGACTGGGACGTCCACCATGGCAACGGCACGAGCGCGGCCTTCCACGCGACGCCGGCGGTCCTGTTCGTCTCGCTGCACGAGTGGCCGCTGTATCCGGGCACGGGCGCCGCCGGCGACGTTGGCAGCGGCGCGGGCACCGGCTACACCGTCAACCTGCCGGTCGCCGCCGGCGCCGGCGACGCGCTGTACCTGTCGCTGCTGGAGCACGTCGTCGCGCCGCTGGCGCGCGCCTACGCGCCGCAGCTCGTGCTGCTGTCGGCGGGCTTCGACGCGCACCGCGACGACCCGCTCGCGGACGTGGAGCTGACGGATGGCGGCTTCGCGGCGCTGGCCGGCAGTGTGCGGCGGCTCGCGGCCGAGCTGGAAGTGCCCGTCGGCGCCGTGCTCGAGGGCGGCTACGACCTGCGCGCGCTCGCCGCCTCGACGGCCGCGACGCTGCGTGTGCTGACGGCGGCCGACCCGCCGCCTTCAGTCGACGTGCCGGTGGCGCCCGAGGCGCGCGCCGCCGCGGCGCGGCTCGCGGAGCACTGGCCGGCGCTCGCCGGCGCCTGAGCGCCTACTTCACCGCGCCGGCGGGCAGTCTGACTCTGGCGCCGCCAGGGAGCGTGAGCGTTCTCTGCGTGGCGCCGCCGGTGGGGGTCGTCGGCGTCGTCGTGGTCGGCGTGGTGACGGCCGGCGTGGTCGGCGTGGTCGGCGTGGTGACGGTCGTCGTCGCCGTCGTGAGCGGTGTCGTCGCGGTCGGGACGGTGGTGGCGGGCGTCGTCGCCGCCGGTGCGGTCGCGGGCATGGTCACCGTCGCGGGCGGCGGGGTCGTCTGCGGCTTGTCGAGCAGCGTCACGAGCGCGACGGCGATCCCCGCCGCGACCAGCGCGAGCACGAGGCACGCCAACAGCACCGGCATGCGCCAGCTCGGCGGCGGATGGATCCGCGTGCGCGCCGCCAGCCCGCATTCGACGCACCAGCTCTGATCGTCGCGCAGGACGCTGCCGCAGCGCGGGCACAGCAGCGCGCCCGGCGGCAGCTCGGGACGATGGAGCGCGCTCACGGCTGCGGGCCGTTGCCGCTCGCCTGCGGCGGCGACGGCGGCGCCAGCGGCACCTGGGCCGGGCCCTGCACGGCGCCGCCGAGCGCGGCGCCGCAGTTCGCGCAGAAGCGGTCGGCGCTGCCGAAGATCGCAAAGCAGCGCGGGCAGGTGCCGCCGATGCCCGGCTCGCGCACGTCGCGCAGGTCGCGGCGCTCGTCGAGCGCCCGCTCGAGCGCGTGCAGCTCGTCGTCGCACGCGCGGATCTGGTCGAGCTTCTGCGCCACGAGGTCGTCGCGCTTGCGCTCGAAGCGGCGCAGGTCGAACACGAGGCCGCCGAGGTCGCGCACCTGCAGCTCGCGCAGCCGGCGCAGGTAGCGCAGCCGGCGCCGCATCCGCCCGCGCGCACGGAAGCCCGGGCGGCGCGGCACCGCCTCGGTGCCCGCCGCCGGCTCGCCGGCCGGGGTAGGTGCCGCGGCGGCGACCGGCGCGGGCGGCGCCGCGGTCGGGACGGGGGCGGCAGGCGGCCCGGCTGCAGGCGCCGGCACGGCCGGGATCCGCGTCGTCAGGTCCACCGCCGGCGGCGGGGTGCTCAGCCGGTACTTCTCGGGCGGGTCCTGTGCGGGGACGACGGGCTGAAAGACGGTCGGCTGGTCGAGGCCGGGCGCCGGCGCGACGGCCTCGATGCGTTCGGTCGGGGCGTCGACCTCGGAAGGCGCGGGGGCAGGCGCGACCTCGGCGGCGCCGGCCTGCGTTGCGTCGGCGGGCAGGGCGCCTGCGGCGGCAGCCTGGTCGGCTGGCGACGCTGGCTGCGGCTCGGCCGCGGGAGCGTCGGCCTCGGGCGTGCCAGCGGTCTCCGACGGGACCGGCTCGTCGGAGCGGTCCGCGTGCCGGCGCGCGATGCGTTGGAACATGCCGCTCATCGATCGGGGGACGCCGCATTCCCTGCACGGACGGCGCCTCGGCGGCGAGTATAGCCACGGGTCCGGCTCGCCTCGCCGCTCTCCGCCGCCAGCGCCCGCCAGGCGACGACGACCCGCTCCGCCATCCGGTCCGCCGAGAACAGCTCGGCGCGCGCGCGGCCCGCGACGCGCGGGTCCGCGGCCGCGAGGTGCGGCGCGAGCGCGGCGCGCCACGCGGCGGCGTCGAACGGCGCGCAGTGGGCGCCCTCGATCCCCGCGAGCGCGAGCAGCGCGACGCCGACCGGCGTCGCCAGCACCGGCACGTCGCACGCGAGCGCCTCCAGCACCGCGAGGCCGAAGCCCTCGCGCTCGGACGGCACGAGCACGGTGTTCGCCGCGTTGACCCACAGCGGCACCTCGTCGGGGTGGACGTCGCCGAGCGTCAGCAACTGCACGTCGCCGGCCAGCTCGCGCGCGCGATCGAAGCGCTTCTCCGCGCGCGCGGGATCGGCCGGGAACAGCAGGCAGGGCGCGTCGGGGTCGAGGCCCAGCCGCACACGCGCCTCGGCGCGTGGCAGCGGCCGGAAGCGCGCGAGGTCGACCCCGCACGGCAGCACGGCGACGCGCCGGTGCACGCCGGCGCCGGCGATCCGCTCGCGCGCGAGCGACGCGGAGACGGTCGCGGTGAGGTCGACGAAGCGCAGCGCCGCGCGGCTCAGCCGGCCGCTGCGCGGGTGCGCGAGGTCGGTGCCGTGGAAGGTGACGACGTGCGGGGCCCCGCGCACGACCAAGGCAGGCCACGCGGTCAGGCCGAAGTGCGCGTGGACGACGTCGAAGCGCTCGCCGCGATAGCGCCGCCGCAGCTCGCGTGCAGCGCGCGGGTAGGAGCGCAGGCCGGGCGGGAACGCGAACAGCTCGACCTCGACGCCCTCGATCCGCCGCAGCGCCTCGACCTGGTCGGCCACGAAGCGTCCGAGCGCAGGTCGTGCGGACGTCGGATGCATGTTCGTGACGACGAGCGCACGCATCGGCTGCGCCAGCGTACTCGTGCGCGTGACTTGTCGCAGATACGCGTAGCGCTGTGACAGGGGGCGGCCCAAGACTCGACCGCGATGTCCAGCGACAGAAGGAGGACGGGGTGGTCTACCGCCTGATGGGTTGGGTCCACATGCGCGTCGTGGCGGCGTGGGGCGGCGAGCGCGGACAGGGGACGGTCGAGTACGTCGCCCTGATCCTGCTCGTCGCCGCGCTGCTGGCCGGCGTCGTCGCCGCCACGAAGAGCAAGAGCTTCGGCACCGGCGGCATCGCCGAGGCGATCGTCGACCAGATCAGAGCCGCGCTCGCGAAGCTGAAGTGACGGGCGCCGATCCGCGGCGCGTCGCGCACGCGCCGCGGATCCGCTTCCGCGGCCGCCTCTGACACCATGTCGCGGATGTCCGCGACCGACCGCGAGCGACCGATCGCCGTCTTCGACTCGGGCGTCGGCGGGCTGACGGTGCTGCACGAGCTGCTCGTCGCGCTGCCGGCGGAGGACTTCGTCTATCTCGGCGACACGGCCCGCTTCCCATACGGCGACAAGACGCAGGACCAGCTGCGCGCGTTCGCGCTGGAGATCGCCGAGCACCTGCTGGCGACCGACGCGAAGCTGCTCGTCGTCGCCTGCGGCTCGGCGACGGCCGCCGCGCTGCCGCTGCTGCAGGAGCGCCTGGCGGGCGGCGACGTCGAGGTGCTCGGCGTGATCGAGCCGGCCGCCGCGCTCGCCGTCGAGGCGACGCGCAGCGGCCGCATCGGCCTGCTCGCGACGCCCGCGACCGTCGCCAGCGCCGCGTTCGCCACAGCGATCGCGGCCGGCGACGCGCGCGCCCACGTCGAGAGCGTCCCCTGCCCGGACCTCGCGCCGATCATCCAGAGCGGCTTCCCGTTCGACGAGCGCGTCGTCGAGACGGTCCGCCGGTATACGACGCCGCTGCGCGAGGCGGACGTCGACACCGTGATCCTCGGCTCGACGCACTACCCGCTCGTCGCGCCGATGCTGCAGCGGATGCTCGGGCGCGGCGTGCGGCTCGTCAGCTCCGGCGAGGGCGTCGCGCGAGCGGTCGAGCGCACGCTCGAGCAGCGCGACCTGCTGAACCCCCGGAGGGTGGAGGGCGATTACCGCTTCCACACCACCGGCGACGTCGAGGCGTTCCGGACGCTCGGGACGCGCTTCCTGCAGATGCCGCTCGGCGAGGTCGAGCGGGTCGTCCTGACCCCCGTGGAGGTGCCGGTGTGACGAGCGGTGCGACGAGCCTGGAACGCAGCTACGGGCGCGCGCCCGGCGACCTGCGGCCGGTCGAGATCGAGCCCGGGTTCGTGCGCAGCGCGACCGGCTCGGCGCTGATCTCCGTCGGCGAGACGCGCGTGATCTGCACGGCCTCGGTCGAGGAGAGCGTCCCGCGCTGGATGGTCGGCAGCGGCAGAGGCTGGGTCACCGCCGAGTACGGGATGCTGCCCGCCTCGACGGGCCAGCGCAAGGCGCGCGACATCAGCAAGGGGCGCGCGGACGGGCGCACGGTCGAGATCCAGCGGCTGATCGGCCGCTCGCTGCGCGGCGTCGTCGACTTCGCGGCGCTCGGCGAGCGCACGATCTACGTCGACTGCGACGTGCTGCAAGCCGACGGCGGCACGCGCTGCGCCTCGATCACCGGCGGCATGGTCGCGCTGCACCTCGCGTGCGTCCAGCTCGTGCTCGACGGCAAGCTCGAGCGGATCCCGCTGACCGGCAGCGTCGCGGCCGTGTCGGTCGGGATCGTCGGCGGGGCGCCGCTGCTCGACCTCGACTACCCCGAGGACTCGAGCGCCGAGGTCGACGCGAACGTCGTGATGACCGCCGACGGCGGCCTCGTCGAGGTGCAGGCGACGGCCGAGCGCACGCCCCTCTCGCGCGCGCACCTGGACGAGCTGCTGGGGCTCGCGGCCGACGGCATCGCCCGCCTGCGCCGCCAGCAGGACGCAGCGGTCGGCCTCGCCTGACGTGCGGCTGCTGCTCGCCACGCGCAACGCCCACAAGCTGCGCGAGTTCGCGCGGCTGGCCGAAGGTTGGGGTGGGGGACCGATCTCCGTCGACCCGCTGCCCGACGACGTCGAGCTGCCGCCCGAGGACGGCGCGACGTTCGCCGAGAACGCGCTCGGCAAGGCGCGCGCCGCCGCGGCCGCGACGGGGCGTGTCGCGATCGCCGACGACTCGGGGATCGAGGCGGCCGCGCTCGGCGGCCGGCCGGGGATCCGCTCCGCGCGCTACGCGGGCGAGCATGCGAGCGACGGCGAGAACCTCGCGAAGCTGCTGCGCGACGCGCCCGCCGGCAGCCCGCTCGCCTACGTCTGCGCGCTCGCCTACGTCGACCCCGCGGACGGGACGGAGCAGGTCTTCGAGGAGCGCTGCACCGGCACGCTCGCGGCGGCCCCGCGCGGCGCGGGCGGCTTCGGCTACGACCCGGCGTTCCTGCCCGACGACGGCGCGCCCGACCGCACGATGGCCGAGCTGAGCGACGCCGAGAAGGACGCGATCAGCCACCGCGGCCGCGCCGTGCGCGCGCTGCTCGCCTGGCTGCCGGACTGACGCGATGGGCACCGGCGGAGTCCAGCAGGGGGACACGCCGCGCAAGCGGCGCGCGGCCGCGCTGTCGATCGCCTCGAACCTGACGCTGATCCTGCTCAAGCTCGTCGCCGGCGCGGTGACGGGCTCGGTCGCGATCGTGACCGAGGCGATCCACTCGGGAATCGACCTGATCGCCTCCGTCGTCGCCTACTTCTCGGTCCGCAAGGCGGGCGAGCCGGCCGACGAGACGCATCGCTACGGCCACGAGAAGATCGAGAACCTCGCGGCCGCGATCGAGGGGATGCTGATCCTCGTCGGCTCCGGGATCATCGTGTTCGCGTCGGTGCGGCGGCTGATCGTCGGGGGCAGCGTCGACCATCTCGGCTTCGGCATCGTCGTCGTCGGCGTCTCGGCGGCGGCGAACCTCGCCGTGTCGGCGCTGATCGCGCGGACCGCGCGCGCGACCGACTCGCCGGCGCTCACCGGGGACGCGGCACACCTGCGCACCGACGCCTACACGTCGCTGGCCGTGCTCGCCGGCCTCGCGCTCGTGCAGATCACCGGCGCCCAGTGGCTCGACCCGGTCGTCGCGCTGCTCGTCGCGGGCGCGATCGTGACCGCAGGCGTGCGGCTGCTGACGGGCTCCTCGCGCGTGCTCGTGGACGAGGCGCTGCCGGAGCCCGAGCGCGCCGCGATCCACGACGAGGTCGTCGCGTTCGGCGACCGCGGCGTCGTCGGCTACCACAAGCTGCGCACCCGCCGGGCGGGCGCGCGCCGCTACGTCGACCTGCACCTGCAGTTCGAGGCGGGCACCTCGCTCGAGCAGGCGCACGAGATCGCGCACGCGATCCAGGACGCGATCGCGGCGCGGCTGCAGGGGGCGGACGTGCTGATCCATCTCGAGCCGGCCGACCGCGTGCGCCCGGGGACGGAGTGGACGCGCACCGAGGGCGGCGGCGCGGCCGGGCCGGCCGGCCTACCGCAGGTTGATCGCGGCCGAGCAGGCGACCGCGAAGACGACGCCCGCGTAGCCGACGTAGCCGCTGGCGAGCAGCAGGACGACGCCGATCAGGCAGGCCCCGACCGTGACCAGCCATGCGATGCGTGACAGCGGCACGCGCGTATTCTCGCGTGCCGGCATGACGGCTCCGCTGACGCCCGCGCTGGCGCTCGCCTACCTGAGCGAGCTGTCAGTCGACGTGCGCGCTGCGGTCGTGCTCGACCGCGCGGGTGCCGTCCTGGCCGGCGACGAGGCGCTCGCCCCGCGCGCCCGGGCGCTGCTGCTGGCGGCGGCTGCTGCAAGCCCCGCTTCCGCGGGGGATCTGCTCGTGGCGCGCGCCCACGACGGTGGCGCAATTGCTGCAGTTGCAGGGGATTTTGCCCTCCTTCCGGTGCTCGAGCACGACCTGCGCGCGGCGGCGGCTGCGCTCGCGACGACGGTTCGCGACATCCCCGGAGCGTGAGATCGCCCGTCAGCACGGGCAATTCGCGTTTGTTCCCGTCCGCGATGGTTGTTAGCTTCGGCCATCCCCCGAACACCCTCGAAGGAGGAAGACGTGACGAAATCCGAGTTCGTCGACCAGGTTTCCGCGAACAGCGGGCTCAGCAAGAAGGATGCAGGCGATGCCGTCGACGCGGTCCTCCAGACGATCGAGGACGCGCTGAAGCGTGGCAGCGAGGTGACGTTCTCCGGCTTCGGGAAGTTCCACGTCGCCGAGCGCAGCGCTCGCGAGGGCCGCAACCCGAGCACCGGCGAGAAGATCCAGATCGCCGCCTCGCGCGTGCCCCGCTTCACGCCGGGGTCCGGGCTCAAGAAGTCCGTCAAGGGCTAGCGCAGCCGCATCTGCTGCGTACTGTGCCCTCGGCCGGTCCCGTCGCCGCGTGCGGTGACGGGACCTGTCGTGGCGCTCCGAGCGCGCAGCTAACATCGGCGCGCGATGGCAGACCGGAATCCCGCGCGCCTGGCGGCGCTGCTCGCCCTGCTCATGGCCGCCGTCGCCGTCGTCGTCGTGATCCAGGCGTCCGGCTCCGGCTCCTCGAGCCACCCTCCGGCGGTGACGCGCACGGCGCGGACGCACCGCGTCAAGCACGTCAGAGCGCCGCCGCGCAACTACGTCGTGCAGGCCGGCGACACGCTCAGCACGATCGCCGCCAAGACGGGCGTCTCGCTGGCGACGATCCAGCGCCTGAACCCCGGCATCGATCCGCAGGCGCTGCAGACCGGCCAGAGCCTCAAGCTGTCCCCGTGAGCCTGCGAGGGTTTGCCGCGCTGCTGCTCGCGATCGGCCTGTGCGCGGTCGCGGCCGCGGCAGCGACCGCGCGGATCGCCCCGCCCCCGCAGCTGTCGGCGCCGGCCGCCGCCGTGCTCGAAAGCTCGACGGGGACGCCCGTGTTCGGCCGCGCCGCGGGCCAGCGGCGGCTGATCGCCAGCACGACGAAGATCATGACCGCGCTCGTCGCGGTCTCCTCGGTCCCGCTCGACCGCGTCTGCACGGCGCCGGCGTACGCGGCCGGGCCGCTCGAGGTCGTCATCCACCTGCGCCCTGGCGAGCGCATGCTCCTGCGCGATCTGCTGCGCGCGACGATGCTGCCGAGCGCGAACGACGCGGCGGCGACGGTGGCCGTCTGCGTCGGCGGCTCGCGCGCCGCGTTCGTCGCGCGCATGAACGCCCGCGCGCGCCAGCTCGGCCTGCGGAACACGCACTTCGCCACGCCGGTCGGGCTCGACGAGCCGGGCAACTACTCGACGGCCTTCGACCTCGCCCGGCTCGCGATCGCGGCGCGTCAGAACGCGTTCCTGCGCCAGACGATGAACCTCCGACGCGCCGTGCTGCGCAGCGGCGACCATGTGCGCGTCGTCGTCAACCGCAACGGGCTCGTGCAGGACGTGCCGTGGGCCGACGGCGTCAAGACCGGCCACACGAACGCCGCCGGCTTCATCCTCGCTGCGTCGGGCACGCAGCATGGGGAGACGTTCGTCGCGACCGTGCTCGGGGACCCGAGCGAGGGTGCGTCCGACGCCGACGCGCTGGCGCTGCTGAAGTGGGCGTTCGCGAGCTTCCGCGTCGCGACGCCGGTCACGCGCGGCGCCGTCTACGCGCGGCCGTCGGTCAAGCTGCGCCCGGATCAGCACGTCGACGTCGTCGCGGCGCGCTCGGTGCGCGACGTGCTGGCGCGCGACGCGCGCATGCGGCTCGTCGTCGACGTGCCGAGACAGCTCGCCGGCCCGATCCCTGCGCGGGCGATCGTCGGCAGCGTCACGGTGCGTGCGAACGGGCGGACGGTCGCGCGCGTGCCGCTCGTCACGCGCGGCGCGGTGCCGAAGGTCGGCCTGCTGGAGCAGATCGGGCGCAGATTGGACGGTCCGAGTAGCCTGATAGCCATCGTGGCGCTGCTCGGAGGCGTGGCCGTCCTGCTCGTGCGGAGACGAGGCATGCGTCGCCGCGAGCGGCGGCGGGCGGACATGGAGGCAGCATGATCATCACGGTCACCCTCAACACGGCGATCGACAAGACGCTCGAGGTGCCGAACTTCCGCATCGGGCGCCGCCACCGCTCCGTGGCGCAGGCGACGATGCCGGGCGGCAAGGGCGTCAACGTCGCCCGCGCGATCAAGCTGCTCGGCCGGCCCGTGATCGCGACCGGCTTCGCTGGCGGCTCGACCGGCACCCGCATCGTCGACGCGCTGACGGCCGAATCCGTCCTGACCGACTTCGTCCGCATAGGCGAGGAATCGCGCACGAACACCGCCGTGCTGGACCCGACGACCGGGATCCAGACGGAGATCAACGAGCGCGGACCCGCGATCACCGAGCGCGAGATGGAGCTGTTCCGCGACAAGCTGCTGTACCTCGCGCAGGGCGCGAAGCTGTGCGTGATCGCCGGCAGCCTGCCGCGCGCCGTCGAGCCGGACGTCTACGGCGGCCTGATCAGGGAGCTGCGCAAGCTCGGCGTCACGACGATCGTCGACACCGACGGCGAGCCGCTGCGGCACGCGGTGCGCGCCGAGCCGGACGTCGTCTCGCCGAACGTCGGCGAGGCGGAGGAGCTGGTCGGCCACGAGTTCAACGACGACGAAGAGCGCGCGCTGGGGATCGCCGAGGTCGTCGAGCTGGGGCCGCGCGAGGCGATCATGACGGTCCCCGACGGCTGTTTCGCGCACGTCGCGGGGGAGACCGGGCCGCAGCTCTTTCGCGTGCGCGTCGCCGAGCAGGAGGCGCGCGCGGCCGTCGGCTCGGGCGACGCGTTCCTGGCCGGCTACGTCGCGGCGCGCTACGACGGCGGCACGCCGGAGGACTGCCTGCGCTTCGGCGTCGCCTGCGGCGCCGAGTCGACGCAGCACTTCGGCGCCGGCGTGATCGACCCGCAGGCGGTCGAGCGGCTGCTCGGCACGGTCGAGGCGGTGCCGCTCGCGCTGCCGGCCGAGGTCTCCTGAGCGAAGTGCCGGCCGATGGCGTGTGCGTGCGTGGCCGGCCCCCGATCCGCCGGGGCGCTGCGCTACTATCGAACGCAGTCGGTGGTCGCCGCCCCCGCCACAGCAGCAGCCCCCTCCGGCCCCGCTCCCGCGGGGCCGTCCCGTCCGCCTCGACCCATACGGTGCCTCAATGGAGATAGAGATCGGCCGCGGTAAGAAGGCCCGTCGCGCCTACGGCTTCGACGACGTCGCCATCGTGCCCTCGCGCCGCACCCGCGACCCCGAAGACGTCGACATCTCCTGGACGCTCGGCCCCTACCGCTTCGAGCTGCCGCTGCTCGGCGCCGCGCTCGACGGCGTCGTCTCGCCGGAGACGGCGGGCATCATCGGCAGACTCGGCGGGCTCGCCGTGCTCAACCTCGAGGGGATCTTCTGTCGCTACGAGGACGTCGACGCGCAGCTCGAGCGGATCGCCTCGCTCGACCGCGACGAGGCGACGCGCGAGATGCAGGAGATCTACCGCGAGCCGGTCAAGCCCGAGCTGATCGCCCAGCGCATCCGCGAGACCAAGGAGCAGGGCGTCGTCGTCGCCGCCTCGCTCACGCCCCAGCGCGTGCGCGAGCACTACGAGGTCGCGCTCGAGGCCGGTCTCGACATCCTCGTGATCCAGGGCACGGTCGTCTCCGCCGAGCACGTCTCGACGGTCGCCGAGCCGCTGAACCTGAAGGAGTTCATCCGCGAGGTGCCGGTGCCGGTCGTCGTCGGCGGCTGCGCCTCCTACCACACGGGCCTGCACCTGATGCGGACCGGAGCGGCCGGCGTGCTCGTCGGCGTCGGCCCCGGCGCGATCTGCACCACGCGCGGCGTGCTCGGCATCGGCGTCCCGCAGGCGACGGCGATCGCCGACGTCGCGGCCGCGCGCTCGCAGCACATGCTCGAGACGGGCGACTACGTCCGCGTGATCGCCGACGGCGGGCTGAAGAACGGCGGCGACATCGCGAAGGCGATCGCCTGCGGAGCGGACGCGGTCATGCTCGGCTCGGCGCTCGCGCGCGCCTACGAGGCGCCCGGCCGCGGCTACAACTGGGGCATGGCGACGTTCCACCCGACGCTGCCGCGCGGCACGCGCGTCAAGACGGTGCAGAACGCGTCGCTGGAGGAGATCCTGCTCGGCCCCGCGCGTGAGAACGACGGCATGTTCAACCTGATGGGCGCGCTGAAGACCTCGATGGCGACGTGCGGCTACCGCGACATAGCGGAGTTCAACCGCGCCGAGCTGATGGTCGCGCCCGCGCTGCAGACGGAGGGCAAGCACCTCCAGCGCGACCAGCAGGTGGGGATGGGGTCAAACGGACGCGCAGTGGCCCTCGTCAACGACTGATCTTGTCGACGACCGACGACCTCACGCGCGCTGGCCTGGCGGCCGCCAACCCGGCGGCGCCGGCGCAAGCCGCCGAGGAGGTCGTCGTCCTTGACTACGGGGGCCAGTACTCACAGCTCATCGCACGACGCGTGCGCGAGTGCGGCGTCTTCTCCGAGCTGCTGCCGCACCACGTCGGCGCGGCCGAGGTCGCGCGCCGCAGACCGCGCGGCCTGATCCTGTCCGGCGGCCCCGCGTCCGTGTACGCGCCGGATGCGCCGAGACTCGATCCGGCGCTGCTCGAGCTCGGCATCCCGGTGCTGGGCATCTGTTACGGCATGCAGCTCCTCACAAGTGAGCTGGGCGGCGACGTCCAGGGCGCCGAGGTGGGCGAGTTCGGCCGCTCGCAGCTCACCGTCAACGAGCCCGGCCGGCTGCTTGCCGGCCTGCCGCGCGAGCAGACCTGCTGGATGTCGCACCGCGACACCGTCTTCGCCCCGCCGCCCGGTTTCACCGCGCTCGCCTCCTCGAGCGAGTCGCCGGTCGCGGCGCTCGAGTCGGTCGAGCGCGGCATCTACGGGATCCAGTTCCACCCCGAGGTCGTCCACACGCCCTACGGGCAGGACATCCTCACGCGCTTCCTCGAGGACATCTGCGGCTGCGAGCGCACCTGGAGCGCCGGCTCGGTGATCGAAGACCAGATCGCGCGCATCCGCGCCCAGGTCGGCGACGGCCGCGTCATCTGCGGCCTCTCCGGCGGGGTCGACTCCTCCGTCGCCGCGCTGCTCGTTCACCGCGCGATCGGCGATCAGCTCACGTGCGTGTTCGTGGACCACGGCCTGATGCGCAAGAACGAGGGCGACCAGGTGATCGCCGCCTTCCGCGACAACTACAGAGTGCCGCTCGTCGCGGTCGACGCCGAGGACCGCTTCCTCAGACGTCTGCAGGGCGTCACCGAGCCCGAGGCGAAGCGCAAGGCGATCGGCGCGGAGTTCATCCGCGTCTTCGAGGAGGAGGCCGCGAAGCTCGCTTCCGAGGACGGCGGCGGCGCGCGCTTCCTCGTACAGGGCACGCTCTACTCCGACGTGATCGAGTCCGGCGGCGGCACCGGCGCCGCGACGATCAAGTCCCACCACAACGTTGGCGGCCTGCCCGACGACCTCGAGTTCGACCTCGTCGAGCCGCTGCGCGCGCTGTTCAAGGACGAGGTGCGCGCCGTCGGCGCCGAGCTCGGCCTGCCCGAGCGGCTCGTCTGGCGCCAGCCGTTCCCCGGCCCCGGCCTGGCGATCCGCGTCGTCGGCGGCGAGGCGACGAAGGCCCGCCTCGACACGCTGCGCGACGCCGACGCGATCCTCCAGGACGAGATCCGCAGAGCGGGTCTGTACCGCGAGCTGTGGCAGTCCTTCTGCGTGCTGCCCGACGTGCGCACCGTCGGCGTCCAGGGCGACGAGCGCACCTACGGCTACGTCGTCGTGATCCGCGCCGTCACCAGCGACGACGCGATGACGGCCGACTGGGCCCGCCTCCCGTACGACCTGCTCGAGCAGATCGCCTCGCGCATGATCAACGAGATCCGCGAGGTCAACCGCGTCGTGCTCGACATCACGAGTAAGCCGCCAGGAACGATCGAGTGGGAGTAGCGCCAGCCCTCGTACGTCAACCCGGCGGGCGCTCGTCCTCGTCGCGCAGCTGCGGCTCCTCGCCGTCGAGGTAGCCGCCGGGCCGCTTGCGGCCCTCGGGGTGGAGCAGGGAGACGAGCAGGACGATCAGGGCGCCGGCGAGCACGACGAGGCCGGCGATGCCGAGCGCGGACATGACCGCAGGCTACGCGCTTGCGCTCGGCCGCGACCGGGCGCTCAGCTGAGCTTGTCCCACGCCTTGAGTGTGGGGAGGGGGTCGATCGGGGCGCCGCCCTGGTACCAGCCGGGTGCGGTCCACAGCTCGAAGTGGAGGTGGCAGGCGGTCGCGTCGCCGGTCTCGCCGACGACGCCGATCGCCTGGCCGGTCTCGACGTGCTGGCCTCTCCTCACGATCGCCGGCGTGCGCAGGTGCGCGTAGACGTTGCTCTGTCCGGTGATCGGGTCCTGGATCACGAGGTAGTTGCCGGCGAGCGACTGGAAGGCGCGCTGGATCACGGTGCCGCCGCGCGCCGCGACGAGCGGCGTCCCGCATCTCGCCAGCACGTCCTGTCCCTGGTGGATGTGCCCGGCGCGGCCTGCGCCGAAGGCGTCGGCGCCGGTCCCGAACGTGTGCGGGCCGCGGACCGGGAAGATCGCGCCGACGAACGTGAAGGTGCGCACGCCGGTCGAGCCCGGCGGCGGCGCGGCCGCCTGCGGGGCGGCGCCGCCGGGCACGACGCCGCTCGTGCGGCTCGTGCCGGCCTGGGCGGCGAGCGCGATCCGCAGCTGGTAGCGCCCGTCGAGCGCGAGCCCGCGTCTGGCGCGGCCGTTCCACGTGATCGTCTGCGTCACGCCCGGCGCGACCGTGCGCTGGTCGGTGAAGACCGAGAGGCCGTCGGCGAGGCGCACGACGTCGACCCGCACCGTGAGCCGGCCGCTCGCATACGAGGCGTAGGCGAGCGTCGCGGCGCTGACCGCGCTGCGCGAGACCTTGCGCAGCGTGACGCCGGCGGCGAGCTGCGGGAGCGACGAGAGGGGCGAGAGCGCCGGGGGCTGCACGGCGGGAGCCGGCGCGGCCTGCCTCGGGGCGGGCGTGGCCAAGCCGGCGCCGCCGGTCGCGGCCGTGGCCGATATCGCGGACAGGCCGAGGAGCGCGGTGGCGGCAAGCGTCGTCAACGTCGCGGGGCGGCCCCGCATTCCGAGCAGCATCGTGATGCGATGCCCTTTCGTCTCGGCCTACGGGGTTAGCTGACGGGCTCGCGCTTGAAAGGTCCGCGCTACCGAGCGGCAGTGCTCGGATTCGCCCCTGACGACGTCATGGCGCCGTCGTCATTGGGTTCCCCGCTCCCTCCGGAGAACGGAGGGACTCGGCTCTTGCTTATGGAACGCGGGCAGTATAGCCAGGCCCCTCGGACGGACGCCCCCGCGGTCGGCCGCCGTCGCCTCGCGTCGATGAGCGACCACGGCGGCGCCGATTTCCCTATCATGGGCGACCGCCGCGCCAACGAGGCGTGGCATCTCTCATGCCATGAAGACCTACGTCGCCACTCCCGCCGACCGCGAGCGCAACTGGGTGCTCGTCGATGCCAACGGGCTCACGCTCGGCCGGCTCGCCACCCAGATCGCCGACGCCCTCCGCGGGAAGAACAAGCCCACGTACACGCCCCACGTCGACACCGGCGACTTCGTCGTCGTCGTCAACGCCGAGAAGATCTCGGTGTCGGGGAACAAGCGCGCCGACAAGCGCTACTACCGCCACTCGGGCTACCCGGGCGGTCTGCGCTCGCGGACGCTCGAGGAGATGCTCGACCGCCGGCCCGAAGAGGTCATCCGGCTCGCCGTCAAGGGCATGCTGCCTCGCAACCGCCTCGCGCGCAAGCAGCTCACGAAGCTCAAGGTGTACGCCGGCCCGGAGCACCCGCACGCAGCCCAGCAGCCGCAACCCATGGAGATTTCCTCGTGACCGACGTCGAGCAGCCTGAGGACGAGCAGCGCACCCCGGAGACCGACGCGCCCGCCGAGGAGCCCGTCGCCGCCGAGGAGTCGCCTGCCGCCGAGGCCGCGAGCGACGCGCCCGCGCCGGCTGCCGAGGAGGCGCCCGCGGCGCCTGAGGCCGAGGCGCCGGCGGCGCCCGAGGCTCAGGCTGAGGCGCCCGCGGCTGAGGCGCCCGCGGCTCCTGAGGCTGAGGCGCCCGCGGCTCCCGAGGCTGAGGCGCCCGCGGCTCCCGAGGCTGAGGCGCCCGCGGCGCCCGAGGCCGAGCAGCCCGCCGCCGAGGAGCAGCCCGCAGCGGCCGAGCCGCAGGCCGAGGAGGAGCTGATCGAGGAGACGCCGCGCGTCAAGCCGGAGATCCCCGGCGCCGACCTCGTGCCGGACATCGTCCCTGAGGGTGGCGACGCGCTCAGCGAGACGTCCCCGTACGACGAGGACGGGGAGCCGTCCGCTCAGAGCTCCGACGGCGACGACGAGCCGGACGTGCAGCCGATCGCCGACGCGGCGATCTCGCTCGCCACCGGCGCGCGCTACAACGCGACCGGCAAGCGCAAGACGGCCGTCGCGCGCGTCACGCTCAAGCCGGGCACGGGCGAGTACATCGTCAACGGCAAGGCACTCAACGACTTCTTCCCGCGCCCCACGCTCCAGCGCAACATCCGCCAGCCGCTCGAGACGGTCGGCTACGAGGCGCGCATGGACGTGATCGCCAAGCTGCACGGCGGCGGCGTCTCGGCGCAGGCCGGCGCGCTGCGCCACGGCATCTCGCGCGCGCTGCTGGAGGCCGACCCGAACCTGCGCGGCGAGCTCAAGCGCCGCGGCTTCCTGACGCGCGATGCGCGCGCGAAGGAGCGCAAGAAGGCCGGCCTCAAGAAGGCCCGCAAGCGGCCGCAGTTCTCGAAGCGCTAGCTCTTCCGCCGTGGCCCGGCGGTTGTTCGGCACGGACGGCGTTCGCGGTGTCGCGGGCGAGGTCCTCACGGCGGAGCTGACGCTCGCGCTGGGCCGCGCGGCGACCGCGCGAGCGGCCGCAGCGCGCGGCGATGGGCAGGACGAGCGCCCGCGCGTGCTCGTCATCCGCGACACGCGCGCGTCCGGCGAGATGCTCGAGGCGGCCGTCGCGGCGGGGGTCGCCGCCGCCGGCGGCGTCGCGCTGCTCGGCGGCGTGCTGCCGACGCCGGCCGCGCCGCTGCTGATCCGCCGCTACGGCTTCGACCTCGGCGTCGTGCTGTCGGCCTCGCACAACCCGTGGCGCGACAACGGCGTGAAGTTCTTCGGCGCCGACGGCGACAAGCTGTCCGACGCGGTCGAGGAGCAGATCGAGGCGCTGCTCGGGGAGCCGGCAGCGCTCGCGGAGCCGGGCGGCGTCATGCCGCTTCACGGCACGTTGGAGGACTACCTGCGTGAGCTGCACACGCGCTTCGCCGCGCTCGACCTGAGCGGCCGCCGGATCCTGCTCGACTGCGCCAACGGCGCGACGCACCGTGCCGCGCCGGAGATCTTCCGCCGCCTCGGCGCGCACGTCGACGTGATCGCCGACGCGCCCGACGGCCGCAACATCAACGACGGCTGCGGCTCGACGCACGTCGAGGCCCTCGCCGACGCGGTGCGCGACGGCGGCCACGACGCCGGCTTCGCGTTCGACGGCGACGGCGACCGCGTGCTGGCCGTCGACCGCGACGGCACGGTCGTCGACGGCGACGAGCTGATCGCGCTCGCGGCGCTGCACCTGCGCAGGCACGACCGCCTGGCCGGCAACGGCGTCGCCGTGACGGTGATGACGAACTACGGCTTCCACACCGCGATGGCGTCGGCCGGCATCGAGGTCGCCACCACCGGCGTCGGCGACCGCTACGTGCTCGAGGCGCTGCGCCAGCGCGGCTGGGCGCTCGGCGGCGAGCAGTCCGGCCACATCATCGAGCTCGGCTTCGCGCCCTCGGGCGACGGCATCGCCAGCGCGCTGCTGACGCTGGAAGCGCTGGAGGGCGGCGACCTGGCGCAGCGTCACGCGATGGAGAAGCTGCCGCAGAAGCTGGTCAACGTGCGCCTGCCCGACCGCGCCGCGGTCGAGCGCGCGGCCGCCGGCGAGGAGATGGTCGCGGCCGTAGAGCATGAGCAGGACGCGCTGGCGGGGCGCGGGCGCGTGCTGGTGCGCGCCTCCGGCACCGAGCCGCTGCTGCGCGTGATGGTCGAGGCGCCGAGCGCCGGCGAAGCCGACGCGGTCTGCGAGCGGCTCGCCGAGAGGGCGCGCGCCGCGGCCGTCGAAATGGCTCCGTAGGGCCTATTCCGGCAGGCCCGCGGCCGGAGGCGGCCGTTCCGCGGCGCCGGGCGCCATCCGGCTGCTTGCCAAGGCCGCGGGCCTTGGCTGCGCAACCGGCCGGCGTCCGGCATCCACGGTTCGGCCCCCTCCGACTCGCGCTCCTACCGGAATAGGCCCTTCGTCCTATAGGCGCTTCCAAGAGCGTGTACTAGGCTCTCCGAGACCCAACGGAGGTTCCCCTATGTGCGGCATCGTCGGCTACGTCGGCGCCCGACCGGTCCGCGAGCAGCTGCTCGCCGGCCTCGAAAAGCTCGAATACCGCGGCTACGACAGCGCCGGCATCTCCGTCCTCAACGGCGAGGCGATCGAATCCGTGCGCGCGGTCGGGAACCTCGACGCGCTGCGCACGGCGCTCGCCGCGCAGCCGGCCGCAGCGGCTGCCGAGACGGCCACGAGCGTCGCGCTCGCCGAGCCCGGCACCGGCATCGGCCACACGCGGTGGGCGACACACGGCCGCGTCAGCGAGCGCAACGCCCACCCGCACACCGACGACGAGGACCGCGTCCACGTCGTCGTCAACGGGATCGTCGAGAACTACGTCTCGCTCCAGCGCCGGCTGGAGAAGGAAGGCGCGGTCTTCTCGTCCGAGACGGACGCCGAGGTGATCGCGCACCTGATCGCCGAGCACTACGACGGCGACCTCGCCGCCGCCGTGCTCGCCGCCTACGGCGAGCTGGTCGGCCACTTCGCGTTCGTCGCGATGAACGTCGCCGAGCCGGGCGTGCTCGTCGGGGCGCGGCGCGAGTGCCCGCTCGTCGTCGGCCGCGGCGAGGACGAGCAGTTCCTCGCCTCGGCGGTGCCGGCGTTCCTCGCCCGCACGCGCAACGTGCAGTACATCGAGGACGGCGAGATCGTCGTGCTGCGCCCGTCCGGGGTCGACTTCATGACAGCCGACGGCACGCCCGTCGAGCGCGAGATCGTCGAGATCGACTGGGACGCCGAAACCGCCGAGAAGGGCGGCTACGAGACGTTCATGCTGAAGGAGATCCACGAGCAGGCCGACGCGGTCGCCGAGACGGTCGCTGACCGCGCGGCGCGCGGCACCGGCGTGGACCTCGGCGACCTCGGCGCGATCGACGACGCGCTGCTGCGCGACGTGCGGCGGATCGTCGTCGTCGCCTGCGGCACCTCCTACCACGCCGGCCTGATCGGCCGCTACGCGATCGAGGAGTGGGCGCGCGTTCCGGTCGAGATGGACGTCGCGTCCGAGTACCGCTACCGCAACCCGGTCGTCGGCAAGGGCGACCTCGTGATCGGCATCTCGCAGTCGGGCGAGACGGCCGACACGCTCGCGGCGATGCGGCTCGCGCGCTCGCGCGGCGCGACCGTGCTCGGGGTGACGAACGTAATGGGCTCGCAGATCGTGCGCGACGCCGACGGCGTCCTCTTCACGCGCGCTGGGCTGGAGATCGGCGTGGCCGCGACGAAGACGTTCGTCAGCCAGGTCGCGGCGATGTACCTGCTCGGGCTGCGGCTCGCCGAGCTGCGCGGGACGCTGCCGCCGGCGCGGCTGACCGAGCTGGTCGGCGCGCTCAAGCACTTGCCGCACCACATCGCCGAGCTGCTGGACGCGGGCAGCGAGCAGATCGAGCGGATCGCGCGCGAGCACTACCAAGCGGACTTCTTCCTCTACCTCGGGCGCCACGTCGGGCTGCCGGTCGCGCTCGAGGGGGCGTTGAAGCTGAAGGAGATCTCCTACATCGCGACCGACGCCTACGCGGCCGGCGAGATGAAGCACGGCCCGATCGCGCTGCTCGACGACAAGACGCCGGTCGTCTGCGTGGCGACCGACTCGCCGGTGCTCGACAAGGTCGTCTCGAACATGCAGGAGGTGCGCGTGCGCGGCGCGCACGTGATCGCGATCGTGACCGAGGGCAACGAGGAGATCGCGGCCCACGCCGAGCAGGCGATCGCGATCCCGGCGACCGACTGGATGCTCGCGCCGCTGCTGGCGGTCGTCCCGCTGCAGCTGCTCGCCTACCACATAGCCCGCCTGCGCGGCCTGAACGTCGACCAGCCGCGCAACCTCGCCAAGACCGTCACCGTCGAGTAGCCTCGCCGGCATGACGGGGCTGCCCGCTTGGCTGGAGCCTCTGCCTGGCGCGGAGGCGCAGCGCGCGCTCGACGCGTGGGCGATCGAGCAGCGCCGCATCCCGGGCCTGGAGCTGATGGAGCGCGCGGGGCACGGGCTCGCCGAGCTGGTCGCGCAGCGGGTCCCGCAGGGCGTGATCGCCGTCGTCTGCGGGCGCGGCAACAACGGCGGCGACGGCTTCGTCGCGGCGCGCGTGCTGCGCGAGATGGGCCGCGAGGTCGACGTGCAGCTGCTGTGCGCGCCGAGCGAGCTGGACGGCGACGCGCGCGCGAACTGCGAGCGGCTGCCGGGCGCGCCGCCGCGGCCGTTCAACCCCGGCTCGCTGACCGAGGTCGCCGGGATCGTCGACGCGGTCCTCGGCACCGGCTCGCGCGGGGCGCCGAGCGGCGGTGCGCTCGCCGCGGTCGAGACGATGGCCGCCGCGGTGGAGTGGGGGACCCCCGTCGTCGCGTGCGACGTGCCGAGCGGCGTCGACGCCTCGACCGGCGAGGTCGCCAGGCCGGCCGTGCGCGCGGTTGCGACAGCGACCTTCCACGCGGGCAAGCCGGGGCTGTGGATCGCGCCGGGCAAGCAGCACGCGGGCGAGGTCGCGGTCGTCGAGATCGGCATCCCGGCCGACGGACGCCCGGACGAGGGCGCGGCCGTGATCGGGCTGATCGGCGACGGCGTGCTCGCCGGGCTGCCCGAGCGCGGCGCGGAGGCGACGAAGTTCGACGGCGGCAGCGTGCTCGTGTGCGGCGGATCGCTCGGGCTCACGGGCGCGCCGTCGATGGCGGCGGAGGGCGCGGCACGCGCCGGCGCCGGCTACGTCACCGCGCTCGTGCCGGCGTCGCTCAACCTCGTCTTCGAGCTGCGCGACGCGGAGGTGATGAGCGTGCCGCTGGCCGACGACGGCGGGTCGTTCGTCCCCGACGCGCTCGCGGAGGCGCTCGCGCGCTGCGAGCACGCCGACGCGCTCGTGCTCGGGCCGGGTCTCGGCCGTGCAGAGGGGGCCGCAGCGTTCGCCCGCGAGCTGGCGGCGCGCGCGCCGCTGCCGCTGCTGCTCGACGCCGACGGCCTGAACGCGCACGCCGGCGAGGGTGCGCTCGAACGGCTCGCGGGTCGCGCTGCGCCGACCGTCCTGACGCCGCATGGCGGCGAGCTGGCGCGGCTGATCGGCGTCGCGAGCGACGCCGTGCGCGCGCGCCGGCTCGCCTGCGCGAGCGAGGCGGCGCGCAGCTCCGGGGCGATCGTCGTGCTGAAGGGCGACGACACGCTCGTCGTCGCGCCCGACGGGCGCGTGGGCGTGAGCCGCGGCGGCGCGCCCGCGCTCGCGACCGCCGGCACCGGCGACGTGCTGTCGGGCGCGATCGGCGCGCTGCTGGCGCGCGGCGTCGAGCCGTTCCATGCGGCCTGTGCCGGCGTCGAGCTGCACCGCCGCGCCGGGCGCCTCGTCGGCGCGCGGATCGGCGTCGAGGGGGCGATGGCACGCGACGTGATCGCCGCGCTGCCCTACGCCCGCCGCGAAGACTGAGGTGCGGGACCCGCCCGCGACGGCCACGTCGGCCGTCGCCGGCACCCGCTAGGCTGCGACGCGCACATGCCGACCGTCGCCGACATCATGGACCGCGATCCGGTGACCGTCAGCCCGGACGACAGCGTCGAGTCGCTGCTGCGGACGCTGCGCGAGAACGAGCTGCCGGGCGTGCCGGTCGTCAACGGCGGCGGCCGCTGCATCGGGATCGTGACCGAATCCGACCTCGTGCTGCGCGACGAGGAGGAGGACCTGCGCCTGCCGTTGCACATCGACCTGTTCGGCGGGACGGTCTTCCTCGGGCGCCTGAAGCCGTTCGAGGACCGCGTCAGAAAGGCGATCGCCTCGACCGTGGCGGACATGATGACAGCCGACCCGCTGACGGTCGCGCCGGACACGGACGTGCACGCCGCTGCGCGCCTGATCTCCGAGCACCGCCACAACCGCCTGCCGGTCGTCGAGCACGGCCGCCTCGTCGGCGTCGTCACGCGCCTCGACGTGCTCGAGGCGCTCGTCTCGGATTAGCCGCATGGTGCGCGCACTGGCGCGGGTCGACCTCGCCGCGATCGAGCGCAACTGCGCGCGTCTGCGCGCCATCGCCGGTCCCGACTCGACGCTGTGCGCGGTCGTGAAGGCGAACGCATACGGCCACGGCACCGTCCCCGTCGCGCGCGCGGCGCTCGCCGGCGGCGCGAGCTGGCTGGCGGTCGCGACGGCGAACGAGGCCGCGGAGCTGCGCGCCGCCGGGGTCGATGCGCGCCTGCTGCTGATGGGCGCGCTGAGCGCCGAGGAGCTGCCCGTCGCGCTCGAGGCCGATGCGGACCTCGTCGCCTGGCGGGCCTCGTTCGTCGAGGCGCTGCGGCGCGGGGCGGGCGGACGGCCGCTGCGCGTGCACGTCAAGCTCGACGTCGGCATGGGCCGGCTGGGGATCCGCGACGCGGACGAGCTGCTGCGCATCGCCGAGCAGGTCCACGCCGCCCCGGAGCTGGAGCTGGCCGGCGCGATGACGCACCTGCCGTGCGCCGACGAGGACGCGGCGGGTACGCGCGCGCAGGTCGAGCGCTTCCGCGCGTTCGGCGAGCGGCTGCGCGCGCTGAAGCAGGACCTCGTGCTGCACGCCGCCAACAGCGCGGCGACGCTCGCCGTGGCGGAGAGCCGGTTCGACATGGTGCGCTGCGGCGTCGCGATCTACGGGCTCGACCCGTTTGGCATCGATCCGGCCGCCCACGGGCTCGAGCCGGCGCTCGCGCTGCGCTCCTACGTCGCCGCGCTGAAGCCGCTCGCGCCGGGGGAGAGCGTCGGCTACGGCTCGACCTTCACCGCGCGCGAGCCGACCTGGATCGCCACGCTGCCGATCGGCTACGGCGACGGCTGGCGGCGCGCCTTCTCCGACAACGCCGAGGTGCTGATCGGCGGCCGGCGCCGTCCGCTCGTCGGGCGCGTGAGCATGGAGTACGTGACGGTCGACGTCGGGCCCGACCCGGCCGGGATCAGGGAGGGCGACGAGGCGGTGCTGCTCGGCCGCCAGGGCGCCGAGCAGATCACCGCCGAGCAGCTCGCGCGCCGCATCGACACGATCAACTACGAGATCACGACCGCGCTGACGGCCCGCCCCACGCGCGTCTACGCATGAGCGACGACGCGCTCGCGGTCGCACGCCAGGCACTGGCCGGCACGCAGGCATGGCTCGTCGGGGGCGCCGTGCGCGACCGGCTGCTGGGCCGCGCGACGGACGATGTCGATCTCGCCGTGGCGGGCGACGTGGAGGCGGCCGCGCGCACGCTCGCGCGCGCCGCGCGGGCGGCCGTCTTCTCGCTGTCAGAGGACTTCGGCGCCTGGCGCGTCGTCGCGCGCGGCGGCGCCTGGCAGGCGGACCTCTCGCCGCTGTACGGCGAGACGATCGAGCAGGACCTCGCCAAGCGCGACTTCACGCTCAACGCGATCGCCGAGCCGCTCTCGGGCGGCGACCCGGTGGATCCCACGGGCGGACGCGAGGACCTCGCTGCCGGGCGCCTGCGGATGGTCTCGCCAGCGGCGTTCGACGCCGACCCGCTGCGCGTCCTGCGGCTGCCGCGCTTCGCGTGCGAGCTGGGGCTGGCGGCGGAGCCGGCGACGGTCGCGGCCGCCGCGGAGCGCGCCGCCGGACTCGCGCGCGTCGCAGCCGAGCGCGTGTTCGCCGAGCTGAAGCGGATCGTCGCCTCGCCCGACCCGCTCGCGGGGATCGAGCTGATGGAGCGCGTCGGCGCGGTCGACGCGGTGCTGCCGGAGCTGGCCGCGCTCGCCGGCGTCGAGCAGAGCCACTACCACCACCTCGACGTCTACCAGCACACGCTCGCCGTGCTCGCCGAGGCGGTCGCGCTCGAGCGCGACCCGGCGGCTGTGTTCGGCGCCGAGCAGGGCGCCGCCGTCGCCGCGCTGCTGGCCGAGCCGCTGGCGGACGAGCTGACGCGCGGCGATGCCCTGCGCTGGGGCGCGCTGCTGCACGACATCGCCAAGCCGCAGACGCGCGCCGTGATGCCCGACGGTCGCGTCTCCTTCTGGCATCACGACAGCCAGGGCGCGGACGTCGCGCGCGGGATCCTCGCGCGGCTGCACGCGAGCGAGCGGCTGCGCGCGCACGTCGCCGCGCTCACGCGCCACCACCTGCGGCCCGGCTTCCTGGTCAGAGAGCGGCCGCTGCCGCCGCGCGTCGAGTACCGCTACCTGAAGGCGTGCGAGCCGGTCGAGGTCGACGTGACGCTGCTGTCGGTCGCCGACCGCCTCGCGACGCGCGGACGCAGAGCGGAGGAGGCGATCGCCAAGCACCTCCAGCTCGTGCGCGAGCTGCTCGACCCCGCGCTGGCGTGGCGCGAGCACGGCCCGCCGGCCCCGCTCGTGCGCGGCGACGAGCTGGCCGACGCGCTCGGGATCGCGCGCGGACCGCAGCTCGGCACGCTGCTCGCCGGGCTGGAGGAGGCGACGTACGCGGGCGAGGTCGCTACGCGCGAGCAGGCGGTCGCCTACGCGCGGACGCTTCTCGGGCCGGACGCCGCGGACGCGTAGGCGCCCGCCACGCGCCGCGCGATCGCGGTGCAGAGCGTGACCGCGTCGCCGACGCTGCCGTGGTCGACGTTCTCGGCGGTGTCCGTCGGCCAGTGGTAGTTCGCGGGCACCTTCAGGTCCGTCACCGAGCCGAGCGCCGCGGTCGGGTAGCCGGCGCGCAGCGCGATCAGGCCGTCCGTCGCGTTGCGCAGCCGCAGGCCGCGCCACAGCTCGACGCCGCTCGCGCTCGCGCAGTCGTCGACGAGGTCCTTGAAGTCGTCCGGGTAGTCGCGCATCCGCAGCATCCCCTCGCCCTCGATCAGCGCGAGATGCGGGGAGCCGACCGTGTCGACGCACACGACGTGCGTGCGGTCGCGCGGCAGCCCGGGGAAGTGTCGGCGCGCGAACGCCTGCATGCCCTCCATGAAGCCCTCCTCCGAGCCGGTCGAGACGAGCAGCACGCGCAGGCCCTCGACGGGCTGCTCGGCGAGCTCGGTCGCCAGGCCGATCAGCGTCGCGACGCCGGTGAGGTTGTCGTTCGCGCCGGGGACCGCGTCGCGCGCGCCGATCTCGGCGAACGTCGCGGCCGAGCCGAGCGCGAGCACCGTTCCGGCCGTGACCGGGCGGCGCCGCCCGATCAGCGCCCCGAGCGCGACCAGCAGCGGGCCGGCGATCACCGGCGCCATCAGCGGCGGCGAGGTGTTGCTGCGCGCGAGCAGGCCGGGGAAGAGGCGATCGACCAGCGGCAGGACGCCGGGGTGGAACAGCAGGCCCCAGTGCGCGGCGTCGTGGTGGGCGACGAACACGAGCGTCCGCTCGGCGCTCGCGTCGCCGGTCTCCGCGACGACGTTCCAGGTCGGCCGGCGCGGCAGGAAGCGCCGCCGGAACCACAGCCGCCCGCCGCCGATGTCGTCCCAGATCGCGGCCGCTGCGAACGCGCCGGCCGCGGCCGCCAACGCCCGCTTGCGACGGCCGCCGCGGCGCGCGAGCAGCCCCGCCGCGCCGGCGAGCGCGTTCGGCACGCCGAGCGGGAACCAGTAGCCGCCGTGCGCGCGCTCCTCCTCGATCCGTGCGTCGCAGCCGAACTCGGCGAGCTGCGCGGCGATCCACTCGGCGGCCTCGTGCTCTCCGGGCGAGGCCGAGGGGCGGTCGATCGCGGCCAGATGGGCGATCGCCTGGCGCAGGTGGGCGCGGTCGGGCACGACCGTTCGCAGGCTACCGATATGCTCGCGGCGTGCCCGCCGGTTCCGACAACTGCCTCTTCTGCAAGATCGTCGCGGGCGAGCTGCCGTCGACGATCGTCGCCGAGGACACGCGCACGATCGCGTTCATGGACATCAGTCCGGCGACGCGCGGCCACGCGCTCGTGATCCCGCGTGCGCACGCCGACGACCTGCACGCGATCGACCCCGAGGACCTGCAGGCATGCGCGCTCGCGGCTCAGCGGCTCGCCGCCCGCATGAGAGCGCGCCTCGGCGCCGACGGCATCAACCTGATCAACTCGTGCGGCGCGGCCGCATGGCAGACGGTCGGGCACTTCCACCTGCACGTCGTGCCGCGCTACGTCGGCGATCCGCTCGAGCTGCCATGGGTGCCGGCGCCGGGCGACATGGACGAGATCGCCGCCACCGGCGTGCTCCTCCGCGGCTAACGCCGCGGTGTCCGGTACTTGCAGCCGGCGCACCGGTTCCTGTTAGTTTTTCCCCGACAGATCGAGCGCTCTCGCTCGATGGAACCCCGCCGGCCGCGGGCCGGCATGCTTGCTCCTCGGGGGAGATATGGCAACGGGAACGGTGAAGTGGTTCAGCGACGACAAGGGCTTCGGCTTCATCACGCCGGATGACGGCGGTCGCGACCTCTTCGTCCACTACAGCGGCATCTCCGGCGACGGCTATCGCTCGCTCGCCGAGGGCGCGAAGGTCAACTACGAAGAGGAGCAGGGCGACAAGGGCCCGAAGGCCGTCAACGTCACGAGACTGTAGGGAGCACGGGCCCACCCACTGCCCCCGACGCCTGCACGGGGCGTTGCGGGGCGGTCCTTCCGTCCTCGACTCGTGTTGAATGGGGATATGAAGCGCATCCCCCTTGGCGCCGCCCTGGCCGTATGCCTGCTGGGCGCCGCTGCCTCCACGGCTTCGGCCAAGACGTACGAGCTCGGCGCGAGCAGCGACGGAGCATCCGTCAGCTGCCCGAACAACTGCTTCGTCGTGACGCGCACGACGGCGCTGCAGGTCGAGACCGGAACGCTGAGATACCCGACGACGGTCCCGAAGGACGGCCGGATCGTCGCGTTCACGCTCCAGCTCGGCTCGCTCAGCGACAGACAGATCCACTTCTTCAACTCGACCTACGGCGGAACCTCGCGCGTGCAGATCTCCGTGCTGCGCTTGCAGGCGAGACCGAAGCGCAGCTTCCAGGTCGTCGCGACGACCCCGGTCTTCCGCATCCAGCCGTTCTTCGGCACGACGGTGCAGTTCCCGCTCGACACCTCGCTGGCGGTCAGAAAGGGCGACGTGATCGCGCTGACGGTGCCGACGTGGGCGCCGGTGCTCGCCGTCAACCTGCCGACCCAGGACGGCTGGCGCGCCAGCCGCGCAGCGAGCTGCACCGACCTGCTCACGCAGACGGCGCAGATGACCGTCGGCAACACGACGCAGTACAAGTGCCTCTACCAGACGGCCCGCGTCACCTACACGACGACGCTCATCCCGACGCCCGTCCCGCCAAAGCCGCCGGCGAAGAGAAGAACGACGAAGAAATAGCTGGTTGGGCGCGGGGCTTTAGCTGCCCCGCGCCTCGGTTTTAGCGTCCGCGGTACGCCGGGGCGCGCGATGCTCCCCCCGCGAGAGGCCCGTCGTGGGCCGCGCCGCGGGCGCACTCGGTAGTGGGATCCGCAGAAGCCTCTCGCGGAGGACATCGCGCACCCGGCTGACCAGCACGGCCCCCGGGCGCCGACCGCCTGGGCCCCGGTCGCTTGGTTGGGTCGCTTGCGTCAGCGGCCCTGGCTCTCTGAGCGCTCGTGCTGACGGGCTGGGCCCTGGCCGCTAGGGGCTCGGCGTACCGCGGACGCCAAAACAAGCGGCCCGGTTCAGCAGGCGCCGGGGTTTTGGTTGCAGAAGCTCTGGTAGTTCGGCGACGCGCCGCCGGGGTTGGACGGCTGGGCCGGGGTGGTCGTGCCGCCGCCGCCTGTTCCGGCTCCGCCCCCGCCCGTGCCGCCGCCGCCGGCAGTCCCGGTGCCGGTGCCGCCGCCGGTGCCCCCGCCGGTTGCGGCGCCGCTGCCGCTCGAATCCGACGCTCCGCCGCTGCTGCTCGTCGTGTCCGTCGTGGACGTGGTCGTCGTGCCGGTGGTGGTCGTCGTCGCGGTGGTGCTGGGCAGCGTCGCGTTCGTGCCGACCGTCAACGGCGGCGGGTCGAGCTTGGCGGCCGACGAACTGCTTCCGCCGCCGCAGGCCGCGATCCCGATGGCCAGCAGCAACCCGGCCGCGAGGGACGCGGCGAGCAGGAGCGGGTGCGTGCGACGAGGCACGGGAGCTGGGGAGCCTTAGTGGGCTTGGGCGATCGGCGCCATGCGGCGACCGCAGTTCGGGCAGTCGTTGAGATCCTTCTGCGCGAACTGGTCGCACCAGTTGCACACGCGCAGGTTCTCGACGGCCCAGGGCAGTTCCGACGGCGTCGGCGCGAGCGGGACCAGCGTCGCCACGACCTCGAGCGGCTCGCCCGTCTCGCGATCGACGTAGGTGCGGCCGGCCTCGGCCTGGATGACGACTTCGCGGCCCGTCGAAGGGGTCCGCATGCGGTAGCGCTGGTGGGTCCTCACGCGACGGCATGCTACCAACGCGCTCGCGGGAAGGCCCCGCGCCGGCCGCGACCGTACGCTTGGGTGCATGCGCGTGCTGATCTTCCACGGCTACCTGCTGCAGGGGACCGGTTCGAACGTCTACAACGTCAACCTCGCGGCTGCGCTCGTACGGCTCGGTCACGAGGTGCACCTGCTGTGCCAGGACCGCGCGCCGGAGGAGCTGCCGTTCGTCGACGCGGTTGGCGACTGGGACGGCGGCGAGCTCGCCGTCCGCGTGCTGCGTGAGCCGGTTCGCTGCACGGTCTACCGACCCGCGCTGGCGGGCCTGCTGCCGGTCTACGTGGCCGACCGCTACGCGGGCATCGAGGCGCGGCCCTTCCCGGACTGCAGCGAGGCGGAGGTCGACGCCTACGTCGCCTCGAACGTGCGCGCCGTGCGCGACGTCGTCGCGCGGGCGCGGCCCGACGTCGCGCTCGCCAACCACCTCGTGATGGGCCCGCTCGTGCTCGCGCGTGCCTTGGGCGACGAGGTTCCGTATGCCGCGAAGATCCACGGCAGCGCCATGGAGTACGTCGTGGCGCCGCACCCCGAGCGCTTCCTGCCGGCGGCGCGCGAGGGCATCGAGCGCGCCCGCACGGTGCTCGTCGGCTCCGAGCACATCGCCGACCGGCTCGTGACGACGCTCGCCGACCCGGCGCTGCGCGCGCGCATCAGGCTGGGACCGCCCGGCGTCGACGTCGTTCGCTTCGCTCCGCGCGGGCCCGAGGCCGCCCGCGCCGGGCTGGAGGCGCTCGCGTCGCGACTCGCGCTGAGCGCGGGTGCGGAGGACGCCGCGACCGCGGAGACGCACGACACCTCCGCATTCGCCCGCGACGCGAACGAGGCCGCGGTGGCGCTCGCCGACGTGGCGCGGGGGACGGACGACCGCCTCGTCGCGTTCGTCGGCAAGCTCATCGTCTCGAAGGGGATCGACCTGCTGCTCGCCGCCTGGCCGCTCGTGCTGCAGCGCGAGCCGCGCGCACGGCTCGTCGTCGTCGGCTTCGGCGCCTACCGCGCGGCCCTGGAGCGCATGCTCGCCGCGCTTGCCGATCGCGACGAGGCGGCGCTCGACGCGCTCGTGGCGGCCGGCCGTGCGGAGGAGGGCGGCCCGACGGCGCCGCTGCGGCACCTGCGCACGTTCCTCGACGCGCTCGACCCCGCTGAGCGCGAGCGCTACTTCGCCGCCGCCGCCGGCCTACACGAGCGGGTCGTGCTGACCGGGCGGCTCGACCACGAGGAGCTCGTCGACCTGCTGCCCGCGTGCGAGGCGCTCGTCGTCCCGAGCACCTTCCCGGAGGCGTTCGGGATGGTCGCCGCGGAGGGCGCCGCCTGCGGCGCGCTGCCCGTGTGCGCCGCGCACTCCGGCTTGGCAGAGGTCGCCGCGGCGCTCGCGCAGTCCGTGCCAGCCCCGGCGCGTCCATGGCTCGCCTTCCCCGTCGAGGACCCCGCGGTCGATCCCGTGCGGGCGATCGCCGAGCGGCTCGTCGCCTGGCTGGAGGCCCCCGCCGAGCTGCGCGACGCGACCCGCGCGGCGCTCGTGGAGACGGTCCGCGAGCGCTGGTCGTGGGAGGGCGTGGCGCGCGGCGTGATCGCCGCCGCAGGGGGGAGAGCCGACGCGCCCGGGGCCGCGGCGAAGGACGTCTTGCAGTAGGCACTGGCATCACGGCCGGTGTTCCGGATAGCATCGTCCCCGCACGATGTTCGGGCTTCTGAGGAGAGGGGCGGCGCTCGCCGCGATTGCGGCGACCGGCGCGGTGGTGCTGGCCGGCTGCGGCAGCGACGTCAAGGGCGACCAGGCCGACCTCGTCCACGGCAAGCAGCTGTTCGTGCAGAGATGCGGCGCCTGCCACACGATGGCGCGCGCGGGCACGAAAGGGACGGTCGGCCCGAACCTCGACCAGGCTTTCGTGCAGTCGCTCGGCGAGGGCTTCAAGCGCAGCGTCGTCAAGGGCGTCGTCAAGCAGCAGGTCCTCTATCCGAACGTGATGGGCAAGATGCCCGGCAAGCTCGTGACCGGCCAGAGCGCGACCGACGTCGCCGCCTACGTCGCGGCCTCCGTCGCCGCCCCGGGGCAGGACACCGGCGCGCTCGCGACCGCGGTCCCGTCCACGACGAAGAGAACGGCGACGGCGCAGGGCGGCAAGCTCCAGATCGACGCCAACCCCGACGGCCAGCTCGCCTACCAGGTGAGCAGCGCGACAGCGACCGCCGGCGCGCTGACGATCGACTCCAGAAACGCCTCGGCGACGCCGCACGACATCGCGATCCAGCAGGGCACCAGCGGCCCTGTGCTCGCGACCGGCAGAGTCGTCTCCAACGGTGGCGTCTCCACCGTCTCGGTCAACCTGAGACCGGGGACGTACACGTTCTACTGCACGCTGCCGGGCCATCGCCAGGCCGGCATGCAGGGCACGCTGACCGTCAGATAGCCGCGCGCGAGCGGGCTGCCGGCGGCTGCTCGGACACGTGCGCGCCGGTCGCGTCGTGCTCGTTCGAGGCGAGCCAGAAGAACCAGCACGCCGTCACCGTCATGATCACGATGTCGAGCGTCATCATCATGCCGCCGGCCGCCTGCTGGTCGGCGTAGGCGGTGATCCCCTCGCGCATGCCGCGGCCGTAGACGCCGGCGTAGAGGACGCCTCTTGCGAACAGGAAGACCATGCCGAGGAACATCGTCGCCATGCGGGCCGCGAACAGGTAGCCGATCTTCCACAGCTGGCCGCCCATGCGGCGCCGCTGCGGCTCGATCACGGGCCACCACAGCAGCAGGTTCACCGCCATGAAGGACATGTGCTGCACGGCGTGGAGCAGCGGATGGCGCAGCGCGCCCTCGAACAGCGCCGACTGGTGCCAGGCGTAGACCGTCAGCACGTACAGCGGCAGTGCGACGAGCGGTCGCCGCAGCACGGCGAACGCGCGCCGCAGCCAGCGCCGCCGGGCGAGCAGCACGAGCGCGGAGCGGGGGAGATAGAACAGCAGCATCGGCGAGCGGATCCCCAGCAGCAGGAACGGCGCCGCGACGTCCCCGATCAGCAGGTGCTGCGCCATGTGCAGGCTCAGCAGGCGATTGTCGTAGGCGTCCGGCGGTCCCAGCAGGCCGATCGTCAGCAGCGCGATGCCGATCCACCAGGCCGTCTGCTGCCAGGTCGAGACGTGCAGGTGCCGGCCGCGCAGGACGCGCAGCGCGCGCACGTACAGGCCGCCCGTGAGCAGCAGCATCGCCGCGATCACGGGATCGAAGGACACGAGCGTCATCGTCGCTCAATCGTCCCGCGCGCGCGGGACGCGTGCGGCGCTCACGTCAGCGCGCGCACGACGAGCACGACGGCCGTGATCGCGATCACGATCCCGGCGACGTACAGCAGGAACCGGAACGCCTCCTGCTCGGAGCGCAGCGGATTGAGCATCTAGAGGAGGTAGACGGTCGTGTAGACGATCACCCACATCACGTCGACGAAGTGCCAGTAGATGCCCGGCACCTCGACGCCGCGGTGCTCCTCGGGCGAGAAGTGCCCGCGGAACGCCCGCACGGTGACCATCGCGAGCAGGCACAGGCCGATGAAGACGTGCGCGCCGTGCAGGCCGGTGAGGCCGAAGAAGATCGACGCCTGCGCGCTGTTGTGCGGTGCGAAGCCGATGTGGATGTACTCGTTGACCTGCACGAACAGGAACGTCGCGCCGAGGAAGAACGTCGTCAGCATCCCGGCTTTGAGGCCGAAGCGGTTGCCGCGCTTGACCGACTCGAGCGCCCAGTGGAGCGTGACCGAGGAGGACAGCAGGATGGCGGTGTTGAAGCCGGCGATCAGCTTCGGCAGCTCGGTGCCGGCGGCCGGCCATGGGTTGTCGTTCACGACCCGGATGAAGAAGTAGGCCGTGAAGAAGGCCCCGAAGACCATCACCTCGGAGATGATGAACAGCAGCATCCCCAGCAGCTGGGGCTCGACGCGTGAGCTGCGATGCGCCTCCGGCGGGCCGTGGTGCTCGTGCTCCTCGGCGTGAGCGCCGGCGCCGGAGTGCAGGGATGCCGCCGAGGCCTCCATCAGGCGGCCTGCGCTCCGCTGTCGCCGGCGTCCGCCCCGGCGAGGTCGACGACGACGTGCTCGACGGGGCAGGCGGTGGCGCGCTTGACGCGCTCGACGAGGTCGCTGCGCAGCCAGCGCGAGCGCATTCTCGGCAGCGTCGATATGACGATCTCGTCGACGCGGTAGAACTGCAGCGCGTTCATCACCGCGGTGTACGGGTCGGGGTCGCCGATGCCGCCGGTCGCCGGGATGCCCTCGCTGTGCAGCCGCGCCAGCAGCGCCTTCAGGCGCTCGCGCGCCTCTGCGGCGTGGTGGCCGTCGCCGCCGTCCTGCGGCACGATCACGGTGAAGCGGTGGTGCCCGTCGGACGCACGCCGCTTGAGCTCTGCGAACAGCGGCTCGCCGCCGGCCGTCTGGTTCGCGATCACGAGCGTCTGGTCGGCCTCCGCGCGATCGGCGTCGAGGTCGACGACGACGTGCTCGACGGGCAGGCTCGTCGCCTCCTGCACGCGCTCGATCAGGTCGCGGCGCATCCAGCCGGAGCGCGTCTCGGGGTGGGTCGAGATGATGATCTCGTCGATCCCGTACTCGCGCACGGCGTCGAGCGTCGCGTTGAACGGGTCGGGGTCCATCACGTCGCCGCGCGCCTCGATCCCGAGGTCGCGCAGCGCCGACAGCGTCAGCTCGACGCGGTTCTGAGCTGCGTCGCGCACCGCCTCGTCGTAGATCACGAGGCCCGACTGCGGCTTGTTCTGCGGTGCGATCACGACGAAGCGCGCATCGCCTCTCGCGGCACGCGCCTTGATCGCCTCGATCAGGCTGCGTCCGCCATGGGTGTCGTTCGCGACGACGAGGACGTTGGCCATGCGCTTCACCTCACTCCGTGGTCGGTGATGTCGCGACGCTGCCGACCGGCTTCGCCTCTGCCGGTGACTGGAAGATGCCGTGGACCGCGCCGGGGATCCCGTACTCGTAGGGACCGCCCACCACCGTCGGCACCGCGTCGAAGTTGAAGATCGGGGGTGGCGAGGAGACCTGCCACTCGAGCGTCAGCGCGCGCCACGGGTTGGCCGCGGCGCGCGGCCCGAGGCGCCAGCTCACGACCATGTTGTAGAGGAACACCAGCATGCTCAGGCCGAGCGCGAAGCTCGCGATCGAGATCGCCAGGTTCATGCCCGCGAACTGCTGGGCGTAGTCCGCGACGCGGCGCGGCATGCCCTGGATGCCGATCACGTGCATCGGCCCGAACGTCAGGTTGAAGAAGACGAACGTGCACCAGAAGTGGATCTTCCCCAGGCGCTCGTCGTACATCCGCCCGGTCATCTTCGGGAACCAGTAGTACAGCCCGGCGAAGATCGTGAACAGCGAGCCGCCGAACAGCACGTAGTGGATGTGGGCGACGATGAAGTACGTGTCCGAGACGTGGATGTCGAACGGCACCATCGCGAGCATCACGCCGCTGATGCCGCCGAGCGTGAACGTCGTCAGGAAGCCGAGCGCGAACAGCATCGGCGTGTCGAGATGCAGCACGCCCCGCCACAGCGTCGCCAGCCACGAGAAGATCTTGATCCCGGTCGGCACGGCGATGATCGCCGTCGTGATCATCATCGGGATGCGGATCCAGCTCTGCATTCCGGAGACGAACATGTGGTGCGCCCACACGGTGAAGCCGAGGATCACGATCGCGATCAGCGAGAACGCCATCATGCGGTAGCCGAAGATCGGCTTGCGCGACTTGACCGAGATGATCTCGCTGATGATCCCGAAGCCCGGCAGCATCATGATGTAGACGGCCGGGTGGGAGTAGAACCAGAAGACGTGCTGGTACATCAGCACGCTCCCGTCCTTGCCGGCGCCGACGAACGCGTTGAAGAACTGGAAGCCGAGCGCGCGGTCGAGCAGCACGAAGAACTGCGAGGCGGCGATGAACGGCGTCGCGATCACGACCAGCAGCGAGGTCGAGAAGTTCGCCCACACGAGCAGCGGCATGCGGAAGAAGCTCATGCCCGGCGCGCGCATCGTGATGATGGTCACCAGGAAGTTCAGCGCGGTCGCGATCGAGGAGGCGCCCGCGAACTGCACGCCGATCGTGAAGAACAGCTGCCCGAGCGGCATCGTCGTCGAGAGCGGCGCGTAGGCCGTCCAGCCGGTCGCGAACGAGCCGCCGGGGGCGAGGAAGCTCGCCACCATCAGCAGGCCGGCCATCGGCAGCATCCAGAACGACAGCGCGTTGAGGCGCGGGAACGCCATGTCCGGCGCGCCGATCATCAGCGGCAGCACGAAGTTCGCGATGCCGGCGAAGATCGGGATCACGAACAGGAAGATCAGCAGCGCCGCGTGCACCGAGAAGAGTCCGTTGAACTGCTCGCTGCTGACGAACTGCATGCCGGGCTGCGCGAGCTCGGCGCGCATCAGCATCGCCATCAGGCCGCCGACGAACAGGAAGAAGACCGAGACGCAGATGTACTGGATCCCGATCACCTTGTGATCGGTGTTGACGCGGAAGTAGTCCTTCCACGACGTCGCGCCGTGCGAGGAGTGGTCCTCGGGCCGCGTCGGGCGGCCGGAGACCCAGTAGAACCAGTAGTCGAAGCAGCCGAGGCCGACGAGGAAGAAGAGCGGGACCGCGAGCAGCGAGACGATCGTGATCGCGTCGCCGTCGCTCCACGCGTTCGGGAAGTGCATCGCCGTCCGCGCGACCCCGACGACCGCGTACGCGAACGCGAACGCGAGCGCGACGAACAGGCCTGCGCGGTACCAGCCTGGAGCGCGGAGCTTGGCGAGCATCAGATCTCCTCCATCACTTCGACACGGTAGCCAGGTAGGCGACGAGCCCGTCCAGTTGCTGCGCCGAGAGCGTCTGCGCGAACGTGGGCGGCATGATGTTCGCCGGGTACCCGGGCGTGATTCTCGCGTTCGGGCTGACGATGTCGGTGCGGATGTCGGCCTGGCTCTGACCTCTGAGCGCTCTGCCGAGGTCCGGCCCGGTCGTCCCGGTCGTGCCCGCCTCGGCGAGCGTGTGACAGGCACCGCAGCCGCCGTCGCTCGTGAAGGTCTGTCTGCCGAGCGCGATCAGCTGGGTCTGCGACGGCTGGCCGCCGCCGCCTCCGCCTCCGGCGGCGATCGTGACCGGCGCCTGCTTCTGCACGAGCCATCTGCTGAACGCGGCGGGCGTCATCACGTGCGCGGTCGAGCGCATCACCGAGTGGCCGAGGCCGCACAGCTCGGCGCACACGACCGGGTAGCTGCCGATCTTGGTGGGCGTCACGCGCAGGTGGGTGACGATGCCCGGAACCGTGTCGATCTTCACGCGGAAGGCCGGCACCCAGAAGTCGTGGATCACGTCCTGCGTGTCGATGTCGAAGCGCACGGGGCGGTCCTTCGGCAGGTAGAGCTGGTCGGAGACGACCGTTCTGCCGCCCGCCTGCGGATAGCCGAAGGTCCAGGCGAACTGGATCGCGTGGACCTTGACGACGAGCTCGTCCTTGTGCGTCTTCTCGATGTCGGTCAGCACGCCGTAGGCGTAGCTGCAGAGCGACACGAGGATGATCGCCGGGATCGCCGTCCAGAAGACCTCGAGGCGCGTGTTGCCGTGGATCGGCGCCCCGTCCTCGTTCTCCTGGCCGGGGCGCATGCGGAAGGCCCAGACCGAGTAGAGGATGACCGTCAGCACGAGCACGAAGATCGGGATCGAGACGATCATCAGCACGTGGTAGAGCGTGTCGATCGGCTTGTCCTGCTTCGCCGCGTCGGCCGGGAACCAGTGGATCCAGTAGGACAGCGCGATGCCGATCGCAGAGGCGATCGCACCAATGGCGACCATCTGGATGATGGGGTGCTTACGCACCGGCTTGTCCTGTCGCGAGCACCCTCACAACTCTCCGGTGCCGATCCTATGCGACAGGTGGGATGGACCGCAAACGGGGACGGTCAGGCAGCGTGCTGCAGGTGCTCGCCGCGGTCCCGCACACGGGTGCGGTACGCCGACGGGACGGCGCCGAGGTGGCGGCGGAACGTCTTGGCGAACTGCGCCGGCTGGCGGTAGCCGACGCGGCGCGCGACCTCGCGCACGGTCAGCGAGCCGTTCGCGAGCAGCCCGGCGGCGCGCTCCATGCGCACCCGCGTGAGGTGCTCGCGGAACGTCGTGTGGCCGATCTCGGCGTAGGCGCGCTGGAGCTGGCGGCGCGAGCTGGCGACCCGGCGGGCGATGTCGTCGAGCTCGAGATCTGACGCGTACTCGGCTTCGACGATCCGGATGGCCTCCGAGTAGAGCTGCGTGCGGTGGCGGACGGTGCCGGGTCGTTGCATGTGCAGCAGATACGTCGCAGCGGCTTGTTTGGTTTGCGATTACGCCGAGAATGTCCGGAAGCTGGCGCACCGGCGCGCTTTGGGTACGAAAGCCGCCGGATGCCACGGGATGCGACGTTTCGGCGGGCGCTTCGCCGTCAAGTATGCTTGAGGCAATCGTTGCAAGCCAAACGGGAGGGACGACGATGCAGGTTCGCGAGGGGATGTCGGCCACGTCGCTCACGGTCGGTCCGGGGCACACGCTGCGCGAGGCGGCGCAGCTCATGCACGAGCGGCGCGTCGGCTCGGCGATCGTGCTCGACGGCGATCAGCCGGGTCCCGGGCTGCTGACCGAGCGCGACCTGCTCGCCGCGATCGGCCGCGGGCTCGACCCGGACGCCGAGCTGGTCGGCGACCACCTCACGAGCGACCTCGTGTTCGCGGCGCCCGACTGGTCGCTCGAGCAGGCCGCCTGCGAGATGGTCCGCGGCGGCTTCCGCCACCTGATCGTCGTCGAAGGCGCCGAGCTCGTCGGCGTCCTGTCGATGCGCGACGTCGTGCGCTGCTGGACCGAGGACGGCGCCGTCTGCGCCGTGCCCCTCGCCCGCTGAAATCCGCCCCTGGCGGCGTCATCGGTCGCTCGCCTGCTTAGCAGGCCACGCTCCCTGCTTCCTTGCCAGGAACGGATTTGAGCGGGCGAGCGCCCGCGGCGATCAGTGGCTGCTGTGCTCTGGCGGGAGCGCCTGGATGTCGCGGCGGGTGGAGGCGATCCACTTCCACGTCGTCACGACGAACAGGATGATGCCGACGGCGCTGAGGACCCAGCCGAGCGTGATGCCGATGATGCCCAGCGTGATGCCGGCTGCGCAGAGGATCGGCAGCAGGCTCGGGCCGGGGAGGTGGATCTCCTCGCCGGCGGGCGGCGGGGTCTGCTCGGGGCTCGTCATGAGATGTAGATCGCGGCGGCCAGGAAGGAGGCGCCGAACATGAAGATGCAGACCGCCGTGGCGATCAGCGCGGAGCGGATGTTCTTGCGAGCGAGTCGACGGTCCATGGTGTCGGGAATCCTACTTCGTCGGGTCAGAGCTTGACGTCAGCCACCATCGCGGCGAACAGCAGCGCGAGGTAGAGCAGCGAGTACAGGTAGAGGCGCAGCGCTGCGCGGCGGTCCGGGTTGCGCTGCAGGCGCACCGCGAAGGTCAGGAAGATCGCGCCGAGGACGCCGGCTGAGATCGCGTAGAGGCCGTCGAACAGGCGCCCCGCGAACGGCAGCAAGGTGATCGCGACGAGCAGCACGCTGTAGAGCGTGATCTGGCGGCGCGTCTCGTCCTCGCCGCGCACGACCGGCAGCATCGGGATGTCGACCTTCGCGTACTCGTCCTTCATCAGCAGCGACAGCGCCCAGAAGTGCGGCGGCGTCCAGTAGAAGACGATCGCGAACAGGTAGAGCGCGGCCGGGTCGAGCGAGCCGGTGACCGCGGCCCAGCCGACGAGCGGGGGCACGGCGCCGGCGGCGCCGCCGATGACGATGTTCTGCGGCGTCGACCGCTTGAGCCACAGGGTGTAGACGAAGACGTAGCCGAGGAAGCCCGACAGCGCCAGGCAGGCGGCCAGCACGTTGACGCAGAGGCTCAGCTCGGCGAACGACAGGACCGCCAGCGCGATCCCGAACGTCAGCGCCGCGCGCGGGGAGATCCGCCCGGACGGGACGGGCCGCGTCGCCGTGCGCGCCATGCGCACGTCGATGTCGCGGTCGTACCAGTGGTTGACGGCGCCGGCGCCGCCGGCCGACAGCGCGCCGCCGAGCAGCGTCAGCAGGATCAGGCCGAACGAGGGGCTGCCCGCGACCTCCATCGTCGCGACGGTCGTCAGCAGCAGCAAGAGCTGGACGCGCGGCTTCGTCAGCGTGACGTAGTCCGCCACGAGCTGGCGCACGCCGTGGGCGCGCGCCGGTCGCTCGACGACGGCGGAGGGCCGCTCGACCGGCGTGGGGGAGGTGAGACGAGAAGCTTCCACGCGCAGGGCAGCCTAGCGGGTGGCGGCTCCGAGCCGGTGCGGCCGGGCCGCCATCGTCAGACGGTGACGGCGGGCTGCGGTGCCGACTCGTGCTCGACGCCGGACTGACGCTCCACCTGGCGGCGGATGTCCTTCATCGGCTCGACCGAGCGGACGCGCGGCACGACGTCGAAGTTGTTAACCGGCGGCGGCGACGTCGTGAACCACTCGAGCGTGTTCGCCTTCCACGGGTCGGGGCCGGCGATCGCGCCCTTCTTGAGGCTGCGCACGAAGTTGATCACCGACAGCAGGATCCCGAAGCCGAGGATGAACGCGCCGACCGTCGAGATCTGGTTGTACAGCGTCAGGCCGGCGTCGGCCGGGTACTGGTAGACGCGGCGGGGCATGCCCGAGAGGCCCGCGGCGTGCTGGACCAGGAAGGTGACGTTGAAGCCGACGAACATCAGCCAGAAGGAGGCTTTGCCGAGCGGCTCGCTCAGCATCCGGCCCGTCATCTTCGGGTACCAGTAGTAGAGGCCGGCGAAGATCGTGAAGACCGCGCCGCCCATCAGCACGTAGTGGAAGTGGGCGACGACGAAGTACGTGTCGGTCAGCTGCCAGTCGACGGGGAAGACGGCCAGGAAGACGCCGGTGATGCCGCCGACGACGAAGATCGAGATGAAGCCGACGCAGAAGTACAGCGGCGTCTTGAAGTCGATGTTGCCGCGCCACAGCGTCGCGATCCAGTTGAAGATCTTCACGCCCGTCGGCACTGCGATCAGGAACGACGACAGCATGAAGAAGCCGAGCACGACGGTCGGCACCGGCGTCTGGAACATGTGGTGGGCCCACACGAGCGCCGCCAGGAAGGCGATCACGACCGTCGAGGCGGCGATCGCCTTGTAGCCGAAGATCGGCTTGCGCGCGAACACCGGGAGGATCTCGGAGACGATCCCGAAGCCCGGCAAGATCATGATGTACACCTCTGGATGCCCGAAGAACCAGAACAGGTGCTGCCACAAGAGTGGCGAGCCGCCCTGGGTCGGGTCGAAGAAGTGGGTGCCGAAGTTGCGGTCCGTCAGCAGCATCGTGACGGCGCCGGCGATCACCGGCAGCGCGAGGATCAGCAGCAGCGCGTAGATCAGGATCGCCCACACGAACAGCGGCAGACGGCCCCAGCCCATGCCTGGCGCGCGCATGTTCACGATCGTCGCGTAGAAGTTGATCGCGCCGACGAGCGAGGAGATGCCGGTGATGTGGATCAGGTAGATCCACGCGTCCTGGCCGCCGCTCGGCGTGTAGATGGAGCTGGAGAGCGGCGTGTAGGAGAACCAGCCCGCCTCCGGCGGCTGCCAGAAGAGCGAGCTGTAGAAGACGATGCCGCCGAACAGCAGCAGCCAGTAGGAGAGCGCGTTGAGGCGCGGGAACGCCATGTCGCGCGCGCCGATCATCAACGGCAGGAAGTAGTTCGCGAAGCCCGCCATCATCGGCACGACGAACAGGAAGATCATCGTCGTGCCGTGGAGCGTGAACAGCTCGTTGTAATGCTCGGGCGTCAGCAGGTTGTTGTTCGGCTCACCCAGCTGCAGACGTATGAGGAGCGCCTCGACGCCGCCGATCAGGAAGAAGGCGAACGTCGTGACGATGTAGAGGATCCCGATCTTCTTGTGGTCGGTCGTGGTGAACCACTCGGTCCACCGCGCGCGCGTGGGCTCGGCCGTGACCTCGTGGGCGATCACCTGGGGCACTGGGCGCAGTGCGTACTCGGTGGTGGCCATGATCGGTTCGGATTCCTTTGTCTGCTGGAGTAAGGAGGAGCGCTAGAGGATGCCGTAGGTTCTCAACTGCTGGTGCAGCTGGATGACCTGTCTGTTGGCGGCCGCGATGGCGGCCTTCTGGCCGGCGATCCAGGTGAGGTACTGGTCGGGCGTCACGACTTTCACGCGCGCCGTCATGTCGGCGTGGTTGCGGCCGCACAGCTCGGCGCACTGGCCTCTGTACAGCGCGCCGGCGGTGGGCGCCTTGAACCAGGTGAAGTTGCGGTACCCCGGGAAGGCGTCGAACTTGCCGCCGAGCTTGGGGATCCACCAGGAGTGGATGACGTCGGTCGACTGCAGGTCGAGCACGACGGTCGTGTCGGCCGGGACGACCATCTCCTGGTAGGAGTAGGGCAGCCCGAACGCGTTGGACTTGCAGTCGGCGCCGTACGTGTAGCGCCAGATGTACTGGCGGCCGGTCACGCAGATCGTGAGCTTCTTGCCGTTGGGCGGCGTCGGCTCCGTGGTGGACGCGAACTGCAGGCCGTTGGGGCCGCTGTTCGGCGGATTCTGGATCGAGGGCAGCTTCGCGAACGTGACGGCCGCGAGCACGACGAGGATCAGCGCGGCGGCGACGGTCCAGGTGATCTCCAGGCGGGTGTTGCCGTGGATCTGGGCGGCGACGCGGCCTCTTCTGGCGCGGAACTTGACGAGCGAGTACAGCAGCGCACCCTCGACGACCACGAACACGACGATCGCGATGTAGAGGATGATCTTGTACAGCGAGGAGATCTGATTGGCGTTCGGCGATCCACCCGACTCGGGGGTGATGAGGTTGGCGAACGCGCCGCTGGCGAAGACGAGCGAAGCGATCGTCGCGAGCAGCAGGGCCGCGACGAGGCGGCGGCGGAAGGAGGATTCAGGTCGCAAGGCGGCGCGGATTCTACTCATGGAGCGGCGGAGTGACGCGTCACCCCGGCTCCGGCGGCCGGGCGGGGAAGGCTCACCGGCCTTCGAACGCCGCCGGGCGCTTCTGCAGGAAGGCCGTGACGCCCTCGACGAAGTCGGCCGTCACCGCCTGCTCCTGTTGGATCGCCGCCTCCAGCTCGAGCTGCTCCGCCAGCGCCCGGTAGGCCCACGCGTTCAGCTGGCGCTTGGCGCCCGCGTAGGACAGCGTCGGACCGGTCGCCAGGCGCGCGACGAGCGCGTCGGCCGCGGCCTGCAGCTCGTCGTCTGGATGCACGGCGTTGACGAGCCCCCACTCGAGCGCCTTGGGCGCGTGCACGCGCTCGCCGAGCATCGCCATCTCGAGCGCGCGCGTGAGCCCGACGCGCGCCGGGATGAAGGCGGAGGAGCCGCCGTCGGGCACGAGCCCGATGTTCACGAACGCGAGCAGGAAGTAGGCCGACTCGGCCGCGAGGATCAGGTCGCAGGCGAGCGCGAGCGAGCAGCCGACGCCCACGGCGCCGCCGTTGACGGCCGCGACGACCGGCTTGGGCAGCTCGCGGATCGTCGTGATGACCGGGTGATAGCGCTCGCGCAGCGAGGTCTGCAGGTCGGGGTGGCCGCTCGGCGTCGGGTCGAAGCCGGCGGACAGGTCGGCGCCCGAGCAGAAGCCGCGCCCCGCGCCGGTCAGCAGCACGGCGCGCAGCGTGTCGTCCCCGGCCACGCGCTCCAGCGCCGCGAGCAGGTCGCGCGTGAGCGTCGCCTCCCACGCGTTCATCTTCTCGGGCCGGTTCAGCTCGATCCGCGCGGCGCCGCCGGCGCGCTGGAGGTTGACGGTCTCGTAGGCGTGCACCAGCTCGTAGTCGCTCATGGGCCGGACTGTAAGCGCCGCCGGCCGGGTGCGGCGCAGTCGCCCGCGCGGACCGCGCGACCGTCCGGCATGAGACGCCCCTCATATACTCCCCGCGCTTTGCGGAAGTCCCAGGCCATCCGAGTCGCGGCGTGGTCGGTCGTCGCCGCCGGCGTGGCCGCACCACTCGTGCGACGCCGAATGCGCCTGCCGAAGGCAGCGGTGCTCGCGACCGCCGCGGCCGCGCCCGTCGCCATCTGCGTCGCCCTCCCGCGCACGCGCGCACGCGACGTCGCGACCTGCGCGCTGCAGATGTGGGCGTACCTGGCGGCGTACGAGATGCCGCACGACGACGCCGAGGCGCTCGAACGCCGCGTGCGGATCGACTATCCCGTGCGGGTCGACCGCGTGCTCGGCCTCGGCGTGCCGCCGACGCTGCGGCTGCAGCGGCTGCTGCCCGCTCCCGGGCAGACGCGCCGCCTCGAGAAGGTGCTCGTGTGGACCCACTGGCTGTGGTTCGCGGTGCCGCACGCGGCGACCGCCTACGTGCTCGTCCGCCATCGCGAGCGCTTCGGCCGCGCGGCCGCCACGACCTACGCGGTCTTCGACCTCGGCGCCGTCGTGTACTGGCTGGTGCCGACGGCGCCGCCCTGGTACGCGGCCGAGAGAGGCCGGCTCGGCGACCCGCACACGCCGCCCGTGCGGCGCATGATGGTCGAGTACGGCGAGCAGTTCTGGAAGCATCGCTGGGGCCCGCTCTACTCTGTTCTGGGAGGCAATCCCCTCGCCGCCATGCCCTCCCTGCACTTCGCCACGTCCGTCAACGCCGCTCACCTGCTCGCCGAGTCCGGGCCGGTCGAGGGCGCGCTCGGCTGGACCTACGCGCTGACGCTCGGCCTCGCGCTCGTCTACCTCGGCGAGCATTACGTCGCCGACCTGCTCGCGGGGCTCGCGCTGACCGAGGGCGTGCGCGCGCTCGCGCCGGTGCTCGGGCCGCGCCTGGAGCGGGCCGCCGGCGTGGTGCAGGCGCTCGAGGCGCGGGCGCACGCCTAGGCTCATGGCCGAGGACGCCGTCGAGCCGGCTGCGCGCGCACGACTGCGCGACGCGTCCGCCGGGCCGCCGGTCGAGGTCCCGCCGGCCGTGCCGCCGCACGACGACGAGGAGATGCCGCGCGTCGCGCTGACGCGCCGGCGGGTGATCGCGCTCGTCGTCTTCGTGCTCGCGTCGATCGCGTTCCTGTACTTCGTGCTGCCGCAGATCGGCGGGGTGAAGGCGGCGTACGAGAGAGTCTCCGACGGTGACCACGCGTGGCTCGCGGCGGCGCTGGGCTTCGAGCTGCTGTCGATCGCCAGCTACGTGGCGCTGTTCCACGGCATCCACGTGCCGCCCGGCTCGCCGCTCAGACACCGCGACAGCTACCTGATCACGATGGCCGGCCTGGCGGCGACGCGGCTGTTCGCGGCCGGCGGCGCGGGCGGCGTCGCGCTGACGGCGTGGGCGCTGCGGCGCTCGGGCATGGAGCGGCGCGAGGTGGCCGAGCGGATGATCGCGTTCCTCGTCGTGCTCTACGGCGTCTACGTGACGGCGATGCTCGTGTGCGGGATCGGGCTGCGCACCGGTCTGCTGTCCGGCGAGGCGCCGTTCGGCCTGACGGTCGTGCCGGCGATCATCGCGGGCACCGTGATCGTCGTGGTCGGTGCGCTCGCGCTCGTGCCGGAGGACTTCGAGCGGCGCATCGAGCGGATGGCGCCGCGCAGGCCGCGCGTCGCGCGCTGGCTGCGCCGCTTCGCGCTGGCGCCGGCCTCGATGCGGGGGGGCGTGCGCTTCGCGCTGTACAAGGTCGTCCATCCCGACCTCGCGATGATCGGCTCGGTCACGTGGTGGACGTTCAACATCGCGGTGCTGTGGGCGTCCTTCCGCGCGTTCGGCTCCTCGCCGCCGATCGCCGTGCTGATCCAGGCGTTCTTCGTCGGGATGCTCGCGAACCTGCTGCCGATCCCCGGCGGGATCGGCGGGGTCGACGGCGGCATGATCGGCGCGCTGGCGGCGTTCGGGGTCGACGCCGGCGTCGCCGTGCTGGCCGTGCTCTCGTATCGTCTGTTCGCGTTCTGGCTGCCGACCGTGCCGGGCGTGATCGCCTACTTCCAGCTGCGGCGGCGCGTCCAGCAGTGGCGGCACCGGCTGTCGCCGGTGTGACGGCCTGGCGCTATACTTTGTGAAGTATTAGGACTTTCGAACGGAGCGGGCATGGCTGACGACGTCGAGAACGTGATCATCATCGGCAGCGGACCGGCCGGCTACACCGCTGCGCTCTACACCGCGCGCGCCGACCTCAGACCGCTCGTGATCGAGGGCTTCGCGTGGGGCGGTCTGCTGCAGCAGACGACCGACGTCGAGAACTACCCCGGCTACCCGAACGGGATCATGGGCCCGGAGATGATGCAGGAGCTGCGCGACCAGGCCGAGCGCTTCGGCACGCGCTTCGTCACCGACGACGCGACGAGAGTCGAGCTGGTCGACGGCGGGATCCAGACCGTCTGGATCGGCGACGAGGCGCACCGCGCGAAGGCGGTCGTGCTCGCGATGGGCGCCCAGCACAAGAAGCTCGGGATCGACGGCGAGGAGTCGCTGTCGGGCCGCGGCGTGTCGTACTGCGCGACGTGCGACGCCGCCTTCTTCAAGGAGCACGACACGGTCATCGTCGGCGGCGGCGACTCGGCGATGGAGGAGGCGATCTTCCTCGCGAAGTTCGCTGCCAGAGTGCACGTGATCCACCGCCGCGAGGAGTTCCGCGCCTCGGCGATCATGCTCGACCGCGCGAGAGCGGTCGGCAACATCGAGTTCGTGACGCCCTACGTGCCGGAGCAGTTCGTCGCCGGCGACAGAGGCGCGCTCGCGAGCGTGCGCACGCGGCACGCCGACACGGGCGAGCTGCGCGACGTGCCGGCCACGGGCGCGTTCGTCGCGATCGGCCACGAGCCGCAGTCCGAGCTGGTCGCCGGGCAGGTGGAGCTCGACGACAACGGCTACGTCAAGACGACCGGGCTGTCGACGCGGACGAACGTGTCCGGCGTGTTCGCGGCCGGAGACCTCGTCGACCACACCTACCGCCAGGCGATCACGGCCGCCGGCTCCGGCTGCAAGGCCGCGCTCGACGCCGAGTGGTATCTGCGCGACACGCCGCCGGCGGTCGCGGCGCGCGGCGAGTCGCAGCAGACGATCGAGGCCTGAGCGGCGTCGCCGTCTGCGCGACCTTGAATACTGCTGCGCGCAAGGCGGTTTCCCGGCAGGGAGGGAGTAGGCGTGGCGCAGGAGCAAGGGCATCCGGCGGCGGAATCGACGATCGGACGCTGGCGGCGGCGTCGCCGGGAGGCGGCCGTCGCCGGGGATGGAGCCGTAGCCGTCGTGCCGCCGCCTGCCGCTCATGGTGCCGCCGCGCCTCCCGTCGCGGGTGTCGCTCCGGACGCCGCTGACGCTGCGCCGGACGCGAACGCAGCCGCCAGCTTGGCCGCCGCCGCGCCGCCCGGCTCGATGCGCGGGCTGTGGCGCACGGAGATCGCGCTGCGCGTGAGCGACCTGGGTGCGCGGCTGGCGCTTGCACGGGCGGCGGCGCCCGCGCCCGCCGCAGAGGACGCCGCCGGCAGAGAGGACGCCGGGCGCCGTGGGCTGTGGCGCGGGCGCAGACGCCCCGACGTCGGCTTCCTGACGCTGGCGAGAGTGGCGGGCGCGGTCGGCGGCGTCGGCTTCGCCTCGCCGGCGACCAGCGCGCCGGATGCCGCCAAGCCCCCCGCCGCGGCAGCCGTGCCGCCGCTGGCCGCGCCCGTGCGCGCCCAGCACGCCGCCGCGACGCAGCGCGCGCTCGAAGACGCGGTCGCGACGATCACCGCCCGGCACGGGCTGTGGCGGCGCGTGCGCGAGTGGGCGTCGGGCGAGGCGATCACCGCCGCGTGGGAGTCCGTCCACCAGGCGGAGCGCGAGCTGGCGGCGATCGAGACCGACGCCGAGGCGCTGGCGGCGCTGCCGCAGCTGCGCTCGTGGATGAGACAGGTGATGAGCGATCGCGACCTGCTCAGCAGCTACGAGACGACGTTCGACGACGCGGTCAGAGCGCACAGAGCGCCCGCTCGCTCCACGCTGCGCCAGGCCTACCAGGACGCGATCACCTCGAACGTCGACTGGCACGCCAGCCTGCGCGCGTTCCGCAACACGCTCTTCGGCCTCGGCGGCCTGCTGGCGCTGCTGCTCGTGGGGCTCGGCGTCTGGCACGTGCTCAACGCAAGCGTCGTGCCACTGTGCTCGTCGGACAGCAGACCGATCTGCTTCGGCACGCATGGGACGACGTCGCCCGCGCGCGTGATCTTCGAGATCGAGCTGGTGGGGATGGTCGGCGGGCTGCTCGGCACCGCCTTCCTGCTCGGCAGAATGGAACAGGCCCCGTCGCGCTACAACCTGCTCGCGCCGCAGATCGTGCTGAAGGCGGTCGGCGGTGCGGCGACGGCGCTGATCGGGGTCCTGCTGGTCGAGTCCGAGCTGATCGTCGCACCGGCCGGCGGCCGCTCGACCGCGGTGCTGCTCGCCTACGCGGCGCTGTTCGGCTTCTCCCAGCAGCTGCTGACGCAGTTCGTCGACAGACGCGCGAGCGACCTGCTGAGCGCGGGCGGCGCGACGAGCAGATGAGCGCCGGCGGCCGGCCGGCGGCGCTCCTCAGAAGACGCTGAAGTCGATCTCGAGCGTCGGGTCGACGGCGAGCGCCGCCTGCAGCGAGCCGGCGAGCGCGGCGACCAGCAGCTCGCGCAACTGCTCGGGGCCGAGGTCGCGGTGGTCGAGCCAGTCGAGGCTGACGCCCTCGATGAAGCTCAGCCAGCCGACGAGCGCGGTGCGCAGCGAGGGGGAGGGCTCGGGCTGGTGCGCGACGCCCTCGGCGATCAGGCGCAGGAACTCCGCGCGGTCGCGATCGCGGATCGCGCGCACCTCGGGATCGGAGCCGAGGCCGGCGAGGTAGAGGGCGCGGAAGCGGTCCGATGCCTCGTCGACGAACGCGAGGTAGGCGTCGAGCGTGCGGCGCAGGCGCTCGGCGGGTGGCAGCGCGGGGTCCGGCTGGGCGAGCTCGAGCAGCTCGTCGGCCTCCGCGCGGATCGTCGCGAGGTAGAAGCCGCGCTTGCTTCTGAAGTAGTAGTAGAGGAGCCCCTTGGCGACGCCGGCCGCGGCGGCGACGTCGTCGATCGACAGCTCGTCGTAGGCGTGCTTGGCGAACAGCTGGCGACCGATCGCGAGCAGCTCCGCGCGGCGGTCGGCGACTGGGGCCGATGCTATGTCTTGACTTCCGTTCAAGGCGCTGTCTATCGTACTCGCCATGAGCTTGAACGATGTTCAAACGACCTCGCCGCGCACCGCCGCGGACCTGATCTCCTACGAGGACCTCTACACCCGCTGGGAGCAGGGCAACTGGAGCGCGATGGGCCTCGACTTCACCGAGGACGCGCGCCAGTGGCGCGAGGAGCTGAGCGACTTCGAGCGCAAGGCGGCGCTGTGGAACTACGCGCTCTTCTTCTGGGGCGAGGACGCCGTCGCCGACAACCTGTCGCCGTTCATCGACGCCGCGCCGCTCGAGGAGCAGAAGTACTTTCTCACGACGCAGCAGGTCGACGAGGCACGCCACGCGATCTTCTTCAAGCGCTTCATGCACGAGGTCTGCGGCCTCGGCGACGGCACCGCCGCGGGCGGGCTGAACGCGATCAAGCCTGAGCTGACGTGGGGCTTCCGCAAGGTCTTCGACCGCCTCGACACGATGGCCGACGAGCTGCGCAAGGACCGCTCGCCGGCGAAGCTGTCGGCGGCCGTGACGCTCTACCACATGGTGATCGAGGCGACGCTCGCGCAGCCGGGCCAGCACTTCATCACGTCGTACCTGGAGACCCGCAACCTGATGCCCGCGTTCCGCGAGGGGATGACGCAGATCGCGCGCGACGAGCAGCGCCACATCGCCTTCGGCGTGAAGCTGCTGGCCGACGTCGCCTCGAGAGACGAGCGCTGCCGCCGCGCCGTCGCCGACACGCTGCGCGAGGTCACCCCGTGGGGCGCTGCGGTGCTCCAGCCGCCCGGCTGGGATCGCAACTACACCGAGGTCTTCGGCTTCACGCTTGAGGACATCGGCGAGGAGGGTGTCACGTCGCTGCAGACGAAGCTGCGCAGCGCCGGCATGCCGATGGAGGAGCTGCCCGGGCCGCCGATCGTGCCGACGGACCTGACGCCGCGCGAGACGGCGACGCGCGGGCCGCTGCTGACGCAGGCCGGCCTGCTGGGGGAGAGACAGGCGAGCGCGCCGAAGGAGGCCGCGTCGATCGAGCTGGTGATGGACACGGTCCGCCGCCAGCTCCCCGACACGAACGGCACGAAGCTGACGGTCCAGTTCGCCTTCACCGATGTCGAGCCGTGGGTGCTGCGGCTCAACGGCGGCCAGCCGACGGTCGAGCGCGGCAGCGACGCGAAGGCCGACGTGACGCTGCGCACGAGCTGGGACGACTGGCTCGACGTCGCCGGCGGGCGCATCAACCCCGGCCACGCGGTCATGCGCGGCAAGCTGAAGCCGCGAGCGCGGCTGTCGGCCTTGAAGCTGCTGCCGGCGGCGCTGGGCGGGCGCGGGCGCTGAGCGCTCAGCCGCCGTGGCCCGCGGGCCCGGCGGGTCTTGCCTCGGTGACCTCGAAGCCTCTCCATGTCACCTCGACGCCGGCGTGCGTCGTCAGCCGCAGCGTGACGTCGCCCGCGGGAGGCATCGTCGGCACGGTGACTCTCGTCACGGGCCCTCTCGGGGTATGGACGACGCGGAAGGGCGGCGCGGCAGCAGTCGCGTCGAAGCTGACGGATCTCGGCGGCTCGCCGACGGCGGCGAGGCCGGGCCCCGCGATCGTGAGGATGCTGCCGGGCGCTCCTCTGGCCGGTTCGACGCTCGTGATCGCGACCGTCGTCGACGGGAGCGTCTTCTTGCCGACGTAGCCGACCGCGGACACGCTCGTGAGGCCGACGAGCAGGTTCGGCAGGTTCGGCATGCCCGCGCTCGGCGCGACCCAAAGCTCGCCATAGAAGAAGATCAGCGCGACCAGGTTGAACAGCACGTATTGCAGGTCCCCGAGGTCGGTGTCGCCCTGGTCGTTGGCGACGAGCTGCGAGGCCGCGGGCGTGCCGCCGGCCTTGCTGCCCGGTCTGTCCTGCGTCTGCGAGGTGACGACCCCCTTCGCGAGGATCGCCGCGCCCAGCGGCCCGCCGATCAGCAGGCCGTAGTTGCTCTGCAGGCCTTTGCTCTCCTGCGCGGCGAGCGCGCCGCCATGACCCATCCATTTCGCGATCACGAGCGACAGCAAGGCGCTCGCGACGCTGAACGTCCAGACCGCGGCGACGGTCTTGCTCGTGGAGATGCGATTGTCGTGGCCGACGAAGACGCCGCGGATGAGGTGCCACGGCAGCGCGGCTCTCCCGTGCCGCGGCTGCGCTCTTCTGCTCGTGAGCAGCTCGGCCAGCGCCAGCAGCAGCGGCGCCACGAGGCCCAGCGCGACGAGTGCGATCACGAGGCTCCAGCGGCCGGCCTCCGTCGCCTCGTGGGAGGCGGGTCTGGCGGCGGCTCTGGCCGCCTGCGCGAGCGCTGGATCGGCGAGCAGCAGCAGCACGAGCGCCACGGCCCCGACCGCTCCGGTGAGCTGGATCCCACGCCGTGTCGATCCCACGCGGCGGACCCTATAGATGACGAAAGACGCCTACGGCGTCAGCACGATCTTCAAGGCCTCGCGCGCGTCGTAGATGCGGTAGGCCTCGGCGGCGTCGGCGAGGGTCATGTGGTGGGTGACGAGGGGGGCGGGGTCGAGGATGCCGGCCTGCATGAGGGCGAGGACGCGGTCGACGTGGGCGATCACGTTGGCGAGGCCGAGGCGGAGCTGGAGGCCCTTGAGCCAGGCGAGGCCGAGGGGGACCTCGCCCTTGCCGGCGTAGGCGCCGATCCCCGACACGATGCCGGCGTCGCGGGTGAGGCTGACCGCCAGCGCGAGCGGGCCGGGGTCGCCGACGGCGTCGACCGTGACGTCGACGCCGCCGCCGGTGGCGGCGCGGACGGCCTTCTTGGGGTCGTCCTCTGTGAGGTGCAACGGCGTTGCGCCGAAGCGCTCGGCCATTGCGAGGCGGTCGGCGACGGTGTCGATCGCGAAGATCTGCGCGGCGCCGGAGGCCTTCGCGGCCTGGATCGCGCACAGGCCGACGGGGCCGAGGCCGAGCACGGCGACCGTGTCGCCCGCTCTCACGCCGGCGTGCGCGACCGAGTGATAGCCGGTCCCCATCACGTCGCCGGCGAACAGCGCGACGTCGGACGACATCCCCTCGGGGACTCTGCGCAGCGTCAGGTTCGCGTGCGGGACCAGGAGCTGCTCGGCCTGAGCGCCCTGCAGGTCGCCGAGGTTCGGGCCGTGGCCGAACGTGCGGCCGTGCGAGCAGCGGTGGTAGTCGCCGCGGATGCACGGCGTGCAGGTGGCGCAGGCGGTGACGAACGTGCCGAGCACGCGGTCGCCGACAGCCACGCGCTCGACGGCGTCGCCCGCGTCGGTGACGGTCCCGACGAACTCGTGGCCGATCGTGAAGCCCTTCCCGACCGGCACGCGCCCGTGGTAGATGTGCAGGTCCGAGCCGCAGATGCCGCTCGCCTCGACGCGCACGATCACGTCGTCGGGCGCCTGCAGGATCGGGTCGGCGACCTCCTCGACCGCGACCTCGCCGGGGGCCTGGAAGGTGACGGCGTGCATCGTCAGTCGCTCTCCTCGTCGGGGTCGTCGTAGGTGAAGAAGCCCTCGCCGGTCGCGCGGCCGACGCGGCCGGACAGCACGAGCCGGCGCAGCAGCGGCGCGGCGCGGTAGCGCTCCTCGCGGTACTCGTCGAACAGGCCGTCCAGCACCGCGACGACGTGGTCGAGCCCGATCGCGTCGCCCCAGCCGAGCGGGCCGCGCGGGTGGTTGAGGCCGTGGACCATGCCGGCGTCGACGTCGGCGGGCGTGCCGACGCCCTCGCCGACGGCGAACGCCGCCTCGTTGACGAGCTGGCAGACGATCCGCCCGAGCACGAGCCCGGGGGCGTCGCCGACCCACTCGGTGTGCAGGCCGAGCGTCGCGAAGAAGCGCTCGGCGGCGCTCGCGGCGGCGTCGAGCGACTCGGGCCCGCGCGTCAGTTCGACGAGCCCGCCCGGCTCCAGCGGCCACAAGGCGTGGAAGCCGACCGCCGCGCCGCCCGGGTCGAGCGCGAGCAGCGAGCCCTCGTGGCAGCAGATCGCCTGCGGGCCGCCCTGCAGCGGCGGGTCATCCTCGTCGGCGCCGCAGTCGAGGATCAGGAACGGCACTTCGCCATCGGCCTCGGCCGGTGTGCGCGCGTCCCAGCCGGCTTCCTCGGCGCGCTCGAGCAGCAGGTGCGCGAGCGGGATCTCGCCGGCGATCACGACGACCGGGCCGCCGGCGGTGGTCGGCAGCTCGGCCCGGGGCGTGGGCTGGTCGTCGGGGCGGTGCGGGCCGTCGCGGTAGTCGTAGAAGCCGCGGCCGGACTTGCGGCCGGTGCGGCCGGCGGCGACCATCCGCGCGCTCAGCGGCGAGGGACGCCAGCGCGGCTCGCCGAAGCTCAGCTCGTGGAACGACTTCGCCACGTCGAAGCCGACGTCCACGCCGACGAGGTCCATCAGCTCGAACGGGCCCATGCGGAAGCCGCCGCCGAGGCGGGCGATGCGGTCGACCTGCTCGACCGTCGCGAGCCGCTCGGTCACGAGTCGCAGCGCCTCCAGGCCGAACGGGCGGTTCGCGCGGTTGACGAGGAAGCCCGGGCCGTCGGCGGCGTCGATGACGACCTTGCCCATCGCGTCGCCGAGCGCACGCGCGGTCGCGAGCGCCGCCTCGCCGGAGTCCTCGCCCGCGACGATCTCCAGCAGTCTCATCAGCGGCGCGGGGTTGAAGAAGTGCATCCCGACGACGCGCTCGGGGTGCTCGACGGCGCCGGCGATCGCGGTGATCGGGATCGATGAGGTGTTGCTCGCCAGCACGCAGTCGGTCGAGACGATCGCGGCGAGGCGGCCGAACAGCTCGCGCTTGAGCTCGAGCCGCTCGGGCGCGGCCTCGATCACGACCTCGCAGGGGGCAAGCGCCTCCAGCGTGTACGCGACCTCCAGACGCGCCGCGGCCGCGTCAGCCTCCTCTGTGCTCCAGCGCCCGCGCTCGGCGCCCTTCGCGAGGTTCGCGCGCAGCGTCTCGGCGCCGCGGTCGAGGGCGTCCTTGACGGGGTCGTGCAGCAGCGTGCGCGCGCCGGCGAGCACGGCGAGCTGGGCGATCCCGCCGCCCATCGTGCCGGCGCCGACGACGCCGACGACCTGAACCGGATCCCGCCCGCCCACGCTCACCCGGTGAGCGCGTTGATGCCCGTGGCCGCGCGGCCGATGATCAGCTTCTGGATCTGCGAGGTGCCCTCGTACAGGGTGGTGACGCGCACGTCGCGGAAGTATCGCTCGACTGGGTGGTCGTCGACGTAGCCGGAGCCGCCGTGGAGCTGGATCGCCGTGTTGGCGGTCCGCACCGCGGCCTCGGTCGAGAACAGCTTGGCGATCGACGTCTCGGTCGTGGACGGCTTGCCCTGGTCCTTCAGCACTCCTGCGCGCCACGCGAGCCCGCGCGCGGCCTCCATGTCGACGACCATGTCGGCGATCATCTCCTGCACGAGCTGGAAGCTGCCGATCGGCTTGCCGAACTGCTCGCGCTCTCTCGCGTAGGAGACGCACGCGTCGATGCAGCCCTGCATCACGCCGACGCAGCCGCACGAGACCGAGTAGCGGCCGGAGTCCAAGGCGCTCATCGCGACCTTGAAGCCGTCGCCGATCCCGCCGAGCATCGCCTCCTCGGGCACCTCGACCTCGTCCAGCGCCAGCTCGGCCGTGTCGGAGCCGCGCAGCCCGAGCTTGTGGTGGATCGACTGCGCCGTGTAGCCGGGATGGTCGGTGTCGACGAGGAAGCAGGCGAGGCCGCGATAGCCGAGCTGCGGGTCGGTCTGGGCGAAGATCAGCGCGACCTTCGCGTGGCTGCCCTGCGAGATGAACATCTTCGAGCCGGAGATCGACCAGCCGCCGTCGACCTTTCTCGCGCGCGTCTTCTGGTTCGCTGCGTCGGAGCCGGTGTCGGGCTCGGTCAGGCCAAAGCAGCCGAGCCACTCGCCGCTCGTCAGCTTCGGCAGGTAGGCCTGCTTCTGCTCCTCGGTGCCCCACTTGACGATAGCCGAGCAGACGAGCGAGGTCTGCACCGAGACGACGGTGCGCATCGAGGAGCAGCCGCGGCCGATCTGCTCGACGACGAGGCCGTAGGAGATGTAGTCGAGGCCGGCGCCGCCGTACTCGCGGGGGACGATCGCGCCGAGGTAGCCCTGCGCGGCCATCTTCTGCACCAGCTCGAGATCGAAGTGGGCGTTGCGGTCGTTGTCGCGAGCGCGCGGGACGATCTCGTTGTCGGTGAACTCGCGCGCGGTGTCGCGGATCAGGCGCTGCTCGTCAGTCAGGTCGAAGTCCATGCCCGGCACGCTATCTCGCGCGCCGCCGCGCTTCGCCGGTTCGGCCGCCACTGGCTCCCGACCGCGGGGGCTGTGCGATCGGGAGCCGGCGGGCCGTCGTCCCGCGGCCGGCGTGCCTGCCGACCGCGGGAGTGCCGTGCTGGGACTAGGTCACGGTCGCGAGGCGGATGTACGGAGTCCGCTCACGACGATGGGTTCGCCGTGACCTGCACGGCCGACGAGACGCCCCGCTGGTTGACGGGACCACCGGGGACGACGGTGCGGTACTTCGCGGTGCCGCTCGCGGCGAGCGTGAACGGGATCGAGTAGGCCGACCCGGCGCCGACGCGGGCGACGACGATCGACTGCCAGACGCTCCCGTCGAGCCGCTGCAGCAGGATCACGTGCCCCACCTTGGCCGGCTGGACGGTGCCGGTGAACGTGACGACGTCGCCGACTCTCGCCGTCGTCGTGCTGGCCGCGATTGAGACGACGTCGCGCACGCCCTCGAACAGGCGCGCGGTGCGCTTCTTCGGGGTCGTCGTGACGCGCACCTGGTAGACGGTGTTGCGCGCCGGGCTCTGTGTGAACGAGTAGGCGCCGTTGGCGTCGGTGGTGCCGGCCTGGATCGCGTGCAGCGGGCCGCCGCGCCACTCGTCGCGTGCGAACAGCGTCACCGACGTGCTCGCGCCGCCGGTGAGCGTGCCGGAGATCGTGACGCTGCCGCCGAAGTCGATCGGCTGGGCGCTGGAGCCGATCGTGAAGCCGGCGACCTGGAGCTGCTGGACGGTGATCGAGATCGGCGTCGAGGGGCTGCGCAGCGTGTGGCGGTTGGGCTGCAGCACCGTGCGCAGCGTGCGGTCGCCCGGCACGCGGAAGCGGTGGACGATCGTGTATCTGCCGTCGGCGCGCACGAAGCCGCCGTCGACCGCGACCCAGCGGTCGCCGTTCTGACCGACCTGGCGCTGCAGCAGGACGCGGTGGCCGGCGCTCGCCGGCGTGACCGTGCCGGTGAACTGGATCTGCGTGGCGGTCGTGAGGTTCCCGCTCGGCTGGTCGAGCGTGACGGTCGCCGCGACGCGCGGCGGGTGGCCGCGGTGGAAGGGTCCGTGGACCCGCGCGGACGCCGCCGTGGGCAGTGCGAGACCGAGCACGGCCGCGACGGCGATGAGCATGACGATGCGAGGGCGCAAGCGATCCTCCTGTGCAGGCATGGATGTGGTGGATGACCCCTTCGACGGCTCCTCCGAGTGCCGTCGCGTGCCGGTCGGCAGGGGTGTTGGGACGCCTGCTTGAACACCGGCTTCGCGCCTGAGTTGCGGAGGTAGACTCGACCCGTGGACGCGTTCACCGCGATCGTGCTCGGCTCCATCGCACTCGCCCTCGCTGCGTTCATCGTCATCGGCATCCTCAACACGCCGGGCACCGGCTCCGAGCAGCTCGGCTGGAGAACGACGCACGAGCACGACCGCACGCAGGCGGTGCGCGAGGCGGAGGATCTCGAGCAGATGCTGGAGGCGGCGAATGTGCGCCGGCGTGCTCGCGGCGACGCCGAGCTCACCCTGGATGGCCTGCTCGACGACGAGGACGTGCGCCGCGGCTTGATGTGACACATTCCCGCCGTGGCGCGCGTGCTGATCGTCGGCTGTGGCTGTCGCGGGCAGGCGCTCGCGCGGGCGCTGCGCGCGCAGGGGCACGCGGTGCGCGGCACGACGCGCGACGAGGCGAACCGGCCGGCGATCGAGGCGGCGGGCGCCGACGTGTGGGTCGGCGACCCCGACCGCATCGCGTCGATCCACTACGCGCTCGCCGACGTGACGATCCTCTGCTGGCTGATGGGCTCGGCGGATGGGCCTGACGAGAAGCTCGAGGCGCTGCACGGCTCGCGGCTGAGAATGCTGCTGGAGCGCACGATCGACACGACCGTGCGCGGGCTGCTGTACGAGGCGGCGGGGTCGGTGGATCCGGCGCTGCTCGCGGCCGGGGCGGAGACCGTGCAGGCCGCGTGCGACAAGTCCGAGATCCCGCACGCGCTGCTGTCGGCGGACCCGGCCGACCACGACGCGTGGCTCGCGTCGGCGCTGGATGCGATCGACGACCTGCTCGCGTTCGAGCGGGCGTAACGCCTCGCCCCGGAGCATTTCCTACTAGATCAGTGGGGAAATGCTCGCGCGGCGGTCGGCTTGCGCTAGACTCGCCGCAAATGGGCAAAAGGCGATAGGAATTCGGAGGTCATGCCCCGTGGCTGAGTATGCGAAGGACGTGCTGGTGGAGCCCGAGTGGCTCGAGCAGCATCTGGACGACGAGGGCATCCGCATCGTCGAGGTCGACGAGAACCCGGCGCTCTACGCCGAGGCGCACATCCCCAGCGCGATCGGCTTCGACTGGCAGAAGGACCTGCAGGACCAGGTCAAGCGCGACTTCCTCGGCCCCGAGGCGTTCGGCGAGCTGTTCGGCAAGCACGGCATCTCGAACGACCACCTGATCGTGCTCTACGGCGATCGCAACAACTGGTTCGCCGCCTACACCTACTGGTACCTCAAGTACTACGGGCACGACAACGTCAAGCTGCTCAACGGCCCGCGCGAGCGCTGGATCGCCGAGGGTCGCGCGACGTCGACCGACGTGCCGTCGCACGCGGCGACGACGTTCACCGCGCAGCCCGGCAACGACGCGATCCGCGCCAAGCGCGACGAGGTGCAGTCGGCGCTCGGCGACGGCCGCAAGCTCGTCGACGTGCGCTCGCCGCAGGAGTTCTCCGGCGAGCTGATCGCGATGGCCGGTTACGAGCAGGAGGGCGCCCAGCGCGGCGGCCACATCCCGGGCGCGGCGTCGATCCCGTGGGCGAGAGCGGTGCAGGAGGACGGCACGTTCAAGTCGGCCGACGAGCTGCGCGAGCTGTACGGCGGCAGAGGCGTGCTGAGCGGCGATCCGATCATCGCCTACTGCCGCATCGGCGAGCGCTCGGCGCACACGTGGTTCGTGCTGCACGAGCTGCTCGGCCAGGAGGACGTCAGAAACTACGACGGCTCGTGGACCGAGTGGGGCAACCTCGTCAACGTGCCGATCGAGAAGGGCGCCTGAGCGCCCGGCGCATTATGAGCCGGGGCCGCTCCGCCGCTCGGCGAGCGGCCCCAGGCGCTCCAGAAGGTCGCCGAGGATGCGGGCGGTGGCGCCCCAGATGAGGTGGTCGCCGACGACGTACGTGTCGGTCTCGAACGTGAAGCCGCGGCGCGTCATCGGCCGCAGCGCGTAGCCGGCGATCAGCGCGTGCAGCGGCAGCTCGAGGATCAGCTCGACCTCGTTCGGGCTGGGCTTCCAGGCGATCGGCTCGATCAGCCCGACGTGCGGGTAGATCAGGTAGCCGGTCACGAACGTGCTGACCGGAGTGAGCGTGCCGAGCAGGTCGACGGTCTCCGGGGCGAGGCCGATCTCCTCCTCGGCCTCGCGCAGCGCGGTCGTCTCGAGCTGCTCGTCAGGATGGTCGCGGCGGCCGCCGGGAAACGAGATCTCGCCGGGGTGGCGGCGCAGGTCCTCGCGGCGTTTGGTGAAGACCGCGTGCAGCTCGCCGTCGCGGACGTAGAGCGGGACGAGCACGGCGGCCTCGGTCTCGTCTCTGAGGTGCAGGTGGGCCGGCTCGGCCTGATCGCTCCCCGCGCTCGCGGCCGCGGCGAGGCGCTCGCGCAGCTCCTCGCGGATCGCGCTCACGCCGCCCGGCTCAGCCGACGAGCTCGATGCGCTCGTCGAACATGACCTCGCCGTCGAGCGTGCGGTGGATCGGGCACTTCGCGGCGATCACCGAGAGGCGCTCGACCTGCTCGCTCGTGAGGTCTCTGGGCAGGCGCAGCAGCAGCTTGAAGCGGGTGGGGGCGCCGCGCTCGGCGGGCGTGTACTCGGCCTCGACCTCGATCTCGCCGATGTCCCAGCCCTTGCGCTTGGCGTACATCTCGACGGTGATCGCCGTGCAGGAGGCGAGGCTCGCAGCCAGCAGCTCCTGCGGGTTGGGGGCCTCGTCCTCGCCGCCGACGTCGCGGCCCTCGTCGGCGTTGAGCCGGTGGTCGCGCACGTCGATCTCGTGCGTGTAGGTGCCGGTTCGTCGGGCGGTCGCCTTCATCATCTCTGTTGTCGTGCTCCGGGTGGGACTGGTGGGGCGCCCATCGTAGCGAGGCGCCGGACCGGCCGGATACGGGCTGGCTGTCCGCGGCTGGGCGTACGACGCGCGCGTCGTCAGCCGCTCGTGCGCGTGAAGACCGGCTCGATCGCGATCTCGGTGCTGAGGCTGTTCGCGATGAAGCAGTGGCGATGCGCCGTCTCTGTGAGCTGGTGGAGCCGGGCATCGTCGGGCGCGTCGCCGGCGATGACGATCCGCGGGCGCAGGACGATCCGCGTGATCCGCATCGGCCGCTCGTCCTCCGGCATCACGCCCTCGGCGTCGTCCTCGTAGGCGACGACGTCGATGCGCGCGCGGGCGGCGACGGCGAGGAACGACAGCATCTGGCACGAGCTGGCGGCAAGCACGAGCAGCTGCTCCGGGTTGAGCTTGGCCGGGTCGCCGCCGAACGCGGGGTCGGCGGAGAGGGGGAGCGGCTGGTCGCGCGCCATTGGCGGGCAGGTCGCTTCGTGCGCGCGCGTGTAGGAGTCGTAGCCCTCGGCGGTGGAGCCGGTCCAGGCGACGTGGGCGGCGTAGCGGTGGGTCGTCACGTCTCGATGTCGACGGCCTCGCCGATCGGGATCCAGCGGAAGCGGTCTCTGATGTCGGCGGGGGCGGCGGCCAGCGCGTGCTCGACGGCGCCGCGCTTCTCGCGGAAGTGCTTCCAGCCCTCGTAGTGGATCGGGATGGCGGTGTGGGGGTTGGTCAGGCGCGTGAGCTCGATGGCGTCTCTCGCGGTCATCGTGTAATGCAACGGGCCGGAGACCGGGAAGCGGACGCCGCCGAGGTGCAGGATCGCGGTGCCGACGTCGATGCGGTTGGGGACCTCGCGGACGCCGTCGTAGAGGACGGTGTCGCCGGAGATCCAGACGGCGCCATGCTGCTGGCCGTCGCATCTGAGCGCGAAGCCGATCACGTCGCCGACGATCGGCCGGCTCAGCGGCGGGCCGTGGCGGCAGGGCGTGGCGGTGATCTCGATCGGGGTCTTGCCGGGGGCGTCGAGCGTGGTGGTCTGCCAGTCGGCGAGGCCTTGGGCGTTGGTGGCGCCTTTGGAGGTGAGGCGCTTGGCGCCGCTGACGGTCGTGACGACGGTGCCGGCCTGCGGGAGCAGGGCACGCCCGGCAGGGTCGAGGTTGTCGTCGTGGTGGTCGTGGCTGAGCAGGACGGCGTCTATCGGGCCGACGTCTGCGGCCGCGATCGCGGGGTCGGCCAGCTTGCGCGAGAACGTGCCCCAGCCGAAGCTGTATCTCCGGCCGGCCTCGTCGAACGTGGGATCGGTCAGGATCCGCCACCCGCCGACCTCGATCAGCGCAGTCGGCCCACCGATGTGCGTGATGCGCATGGTCATGGCTGGCGAGCCTACGGAAGCCGTGCGATCCCGGCGGCGGTCCAGCCGTCCGTCCCTATACTCGGCAGTCGCGGGGCGTAGCGCAGCTTGGTAGCGCACCTGCTTTGGGAGCAGGAGGTCCCGGGTTCAAATCCCGGCGCCCCGACTGGGGAGTTCCGCAGGAAACACCTGCAAATCGGCACTGTCGGACCCGAGCCGGTGTCACACCATACGTCGGGTATCGGACGAGGGAACAAGCAGAGTCCTCGGGAACAAGCGGGCGCGGCGTGATCGACGGCGATCTCGCACGTAATCTCGGCGACGCCGGTGTCGACCTCGATTGACGTTGCTCGGCTGGGGAGTGCTGCGCGATCGAGTTCGGGCCGGCGTTCGACCGGCTCGTGCTGCTTTGCGACCGCGGCGGCCTGAGCGCCCGCGACGTCGCGGCGCTGCTCGACGCCACGCCGTAGACGATCTCGCGCTGGCAGACCGGCGGCCGGCAGACTCTCAGCCCGCCTCGGCGTGCTCGAAGCGGCCGTCGACGAGATGACAGTCTTCCACCCGCCGCACCGTGTCAACGACTGGATGCTGTCGCTCGACACGCGCCGTGTCGGGACAGCAAAAGCAGATTGATATCCATATTGTTCATGGATATTGTCCCCCTATGTGGGTGAATATTCCTGGACCTGACCTGACGTGACCGTGCGGCACCGTCCCTGGTGGACGCTCGGCGCGATGAGCTGCGGCCTGTTCATGCTGATGCTCAACAGCACGGTCCTCAACGTCGCCTTGCCGTCGATCCAGCGGAGCCTGGACGTCCCCACGTCGGCGCTCGAGTGGACGATCAACGCGTACACGCTGACGTTCGCGGTGCTGCTGGTGGCCGGCGGCCGGCTTGCGGATGTGGTCGGACGGCGTCGCTGCTTCCTGCTCGGCATCGGCCTGTTCGCAGCCGCCAGCTGCGCGATCGCGTGCGCTCCGGACGACGCCTGGCTGATCGCGTGGCGTGCAGTCCAGGGCGCCGCCGCCGCCCTGATGATGCCGCCGATGCTGCCGATCATCTCGAGCGCCTTTGTGCCGGGCGAGCGCGGCAAGGCGATCGGGATGTGGTCGGGCGTTTCGGGGACGGCGCTGCTGATCGGGCCGGTGGTCGGCGGCCTCGTCGTCCAGACGGTCGGTTGGCGCGCGATCTTCCTGCTCAACCTGCCGGTCGCGGCGGCGGCGGTCGCACTGACGCTGCAGACGACGCCGGAGTCGCGCGACCGTACGGTCCAGCGGCGCCTCGACGTGCCGGGCGCGCTCGCCCTGGCGCTCGCGCTCGTCACGGCGATGCTGGCGCTGATCCAGGGCGACGCCTGGCGCTGGGGCTCGCCCCGCGAGCTGTCGCTGCTCGCGACCGCGGCCGTGGCGCTCGTCGCGTTCGTGCGGATCGAGCGGCGCAGCCGCGTGCCGATGGTCGACTTCGCGTGCTTTCGCTCGCGCTCGTTCCTCGGCGCCAACCTCGTCGGCCTGACCGCGGCGTTCTCGATGGTCTCGATGTACTTCTTCCTCGCGCTGTACATGCAGGACGTCGCGGGCTACTCGCCGCTGAAGGCCGGCCTGTGCTTCCTCCCGGCGACCGTGACCGTGACCGCTGCCGGCCCGGTCGCGGGTCGTCTGACAGACGTCGTCGGACCGCGGCGGCTGATGTCCTGGGGCCTGCTCGTCGTCGCGGGGTCGCTCGTGTGGCTCTCCCGCGTCGGGGTCGAGGGCTCGCTCACGCTGCTGCTCGGAGCGTTCGCCCTGATGGGGGTCGGTCTCGGCTTCGTGACGTCGCCGACGAGCACGGCGGCGATGAACGCGATCGAGGCGAGCAAGGGCGGCGTCGCCTCGGGCGTGCTGTCGACCACCCGCACGCTCGGGGGTGCCTTCGGCCTCGCCGCGCTGGGTGCGCTGATCCAGGCACGTACGGGCGGAGCGCAGATGTCCGGAGGGGCCACGACCGCCGTGCGCGAGGCGTTCGTCCATGCGCTGCACGACGGGCTGCTGCTCGATGCCGGCGTGGCGCTGCTCGGCGTGGCGCTCGCCGCGCTGCTGGTCGCCGGGCGCCCGGCGAAGGCGGAGTCGGCGGTGGAGCTCGTGCGCTCGCCGCTGCTCGGTCCGGCGGAGACGGCGAGGCGATGAGCGACCTGCCGAACGCATCCGAGCCGGAGGGCCGGTGGGTCGTCGGCGGTGAGCTGGTGGCTGCGCGCAGCCCGCTGGAGGAGCGGCTGTGCGCGCTGTGGGCCGAGCTGCTCGGCGTGGGTGCGGTGGGGGTGGAGGACGACTTCTTCGAGTTGGGTGGGCACTCGCTGCTCGTGGCGCAGCTGCGCTATCGGCTGCGGGAGCTGTTCGGGGTCGACCTGCCGGTGCGTGTGCTGTTCGACCATCCGACCGTCGCCGGGCTGGCGGACGCGGTCGAGCACGCGTCGGGTGCGTCCGGTGAGCCCGCGGCTCCGACGTTGGTGCCGCTCCCGCGCCCTGCGGTGGTGCCGTTGTCGTTCGGGCAGCAGCGGTTGTGGTTCCTGGATCGGCTGGTGCCGGGGAACGCGTTCTACAACGTGTGCGACGCGGTGCGCCTGACTGGCGCGCTGGACGTGGGGGCGCTGGAGCGGGCGGTGGGCGAGGTCGTCGCGCGGCATGAGGTGCTGCGGACGCGCTTCGTCGACAGTGACGGCCGTCCGCGGCAGGTCGTGGAGGATCCGTGGACGCCGGCACCGGCACTGCTCGACGTGTCGGGGTACGGCGGGGACGTCGAGTCGCTGGCGCGTGAGATCGTCGGCGGGGAGGGCGCGCGGCCGTTCGACTTGGAGCACGGTCGGCTGCTGCGTGCGGGGCTCGTGCGGTTGGGCGAGCGCGAGCACGTGCTGTGGTTCGTGACGCATCACATCGTCTTCGACGGCTGGTCGTGGGAGGTGCTGGTGGGCGAGGTGGCCGCCCTGTACCGAGCGAGCGTGGAGGGCCGCTCCTCGCCGCTGGAGCCGTTGCCGGTGCAGTACGCCGACTTCGCCGTGTGGCAGCGCAGGTGGCTGGAGGGCGAGCTGCTCGAGGGGCAGCTTGCGTATTGGCGCGAGACGCTGCGCGGGGCGCCACTGGTGCTGGAGCTGCCGGCCGATCGCGCACGGCCCGCGATGCCCACGTATCGCGGCGCGAGCGTGAGCCGCGGGCTCGGGCGCGAGCTGAGCGAGGCGCTGAAGGACCTCGCGCGCCGGGAGGGTGTCACGCCGTTCATGGCGCTGACGGCGGTCTTCGAGCTGCTGCTGTCTCGTCACGGCGCCGGCGACGACGTGCTGGTCGGCGTGCCGGCGGCGGGGCGCTCGTGGGCCGAGGTCGAGCACACGATCGGGTTCTTCGTCAACACGCTCGTGCTGCGCGGCGACCTGTCCGGGGACCCAACCTTCTCCGAGCTGCTGGGCCGGGTGCGGGAGGCGTCGCTCGGGGCGTACGCGCATCAGGACCTGCCGTTCGACCGGCTGGTCGAGGAGCTGCAGCCCGTTCGCGACCTGAGCCGGCATCCGCTGGTGCAGGTGATGTTCCAGCTGATCGAGCCCGGCCCGCTCGATCCGCGCGCCGAGGGCCGGGACGGCCCGGCCGGCGAGCTCGCGGCGGTGGGCCTGCGCGTCGAGGCGGTCGCGGGATGGCAGGCCGGTCGCGCGCGCTTCGACATGGACTGGGCGGTGCGGGACGTCGACGGCGAGCTGGTCGCCGGCGTGAGCTACGCGACCGATCTGTTCGACGAGGTGACGGCGATGGGGATGGTGGAGGGCTTCGTCCAGCTGATCGGCGCAGCGGTGGCGGAGCCGTGGCGGTCGGTCGGCGAGCTGTCGCTGCGGGACGAGGTGCCGGACCGTCGTGCGGAGGAGCCGGTCGCGGAGCAGGCGGCCGGCGCGTTCGTCGCGCCGCGGACGGCGGTGGAGGAGTGCTTGTGCGGCGTGTGGCGGGAGCTGCTTGGCGTGGATGCGGTGGGGGTGGAGGACGACTTCTTCGAGCTGGGCGGGCATTCGCTGCTGGTGGTGCAGCTGCGGTATCGGGTGCGGAAGCTGCTCGGCGTCGAGTTGTCCGTGCGGGCGCTGTTCGACCACCCGACGGTGGCGGCGCTCGCCGAGCTGCTCGAGGCCGAAGCCGCCGCGGAGGTGCCGCGCGCTCCGGCGGCTCCGCCGTTGGCGCCGGTCTCGCGGCCTGAGGTGGTGCCGTTGTCGTTCGGGCAGCAGCGGTTGTGGTTCCTGGATCGGCTGGTGCCGGGGAACGCGTTCTACAACGTGTGCGACGCGGTCCGCTTGACGGGGCCGCTCGACGTGAGGGCGCTGGAGCGGGCCTTAGGCGAGGTCGTCGCGCGGCATGAGGTGCTGCGGACGCGCTTCGCGAGCGTCGGCGGGCGCCCGCGGCAGATCGTGCACGAGCCGTGGACGTCGTCGTTGCCGCTCGTGGACGTCTCCGGCGAGGATGGGGACCTCGCGTCGCGGGTGCGTGAGATCGTCGGCGGGGAGGGTGCGCGGCCGTTCGACCTGGAGCGGGACCGGCTGGTGCGTGCGGGGCTCGTGCGGTTGGGTGAGCGGGAGCATGTGCTGTGGTTCGTGACGCATCACATCGTCTTCGACGGCTGGTCGTGGGACGTCTGGCTCGACGAGGTCGCCGCGCTCTACCGCGCGGGTGTGGAGGGGCGCTCGTCGCCGCTCGGCGCACCGCCGCTCCAGTACGCCGACTTCGCCGTGTGGCAGCGCGGATCGCTCGATCGCGAGCTGCTCGACGGGCAGCTCGCGTACTGGCGCGAGCAGCTGCGGGGAGCCCCGCTGGCGCTGGAGCTGCCGACCGATCGCCCGCGGCCCGCGATGCCCACGTACCGCGGCGCGACGGTGACCTTCCGGATCGGCAAGGAGGCGACCGACGCCCTCAGGGAGCTTGCGCGCAGTGAGGGGGTGACGCTGTTCATGGTGCTGACGGCGGTCTTCGAGCTGCTGCTGTCGCGCTACGGGGCCGGTGACGACGTGGTCGTCGGCGTGCCGGCGGCGGGGCGCTCGTGGGCCGAGGTCGAGCGGACGATCGGGTTCTTCGTCAACACGCTCGTGCTGCGCGGCGACCTGTCCGGCGACCCCAGCTTCCGCGAGCTGCTCGCGCGCGTGCGAGCAGCGTCGCTCGACGCCTATGCGCATCAGGACCTGCCGTTCGACAGGCTCGTCGACGAGCTGCAGCCCGTCCGCGACGTGAGCCGGCATCCGCTCGTGCAGGTGATGCTCCAGCTGGTCGAGTCCGGCCGGCTCGATCGTCAGGCCGGCCCGGCGGCGGAGCTCGGGGCGGCGGGCATGGGGGTCGAGGCGTTCACCGGCTGCTCGACCGGTCGCGCGCGCTTCGACATGGAGTGGTCGGCGCGAGAGCTGGACGGGGAGCTGACGATCAACGTCACCTACGCGACCGACCTGTTCGACGAGGCGACCGTCGCGCGCATGGGCGAGCACTTCGCGCGGCTGGTCGACGCCGCCGTGGCGGAGCCGGGACGGGCGGTCGGCGAGCTGTCGCTGCTGCGGGAGGCGGAGCGCGAGCGGGTGCTGGTGGAGTGGAGCGGGTCGGTGGGCGAGGTTCCGGATCGCCGCGTGCACGAGCTGGTGGCGGAGCAGGCGGCGCGCTCGCCGGAGGCGATCGCCGTGCGTCACGGGGATCGCGAGATCGGCTACGGCGAGCTCGATCGCCGCGCCAACCAGCTGGCGTGGCACCTGCGCTCGCTGGGGGTCGGGCGCGAGACGCTCGTCGGGATCTGCGTGTCGCGCTCGGTCGAGCTGGTCGTCGGCGTGCTGGGGATCTTGAAGGCCGGTGGTGCGTACGTGCCGGTCGATCCCTCGTATCCGGCCGAGCGCGTCGCGTTCATGCTCGCGGACGCCGGGGCGCGGGTGGTGGTGAGCGACAGCGCGTCGGCGCGCGTGCTGCCCGCGAGCGACGCGCCCGTCGTCTCGCTCGATCGCGACCGGCCGCTGATCGCCGAGCAGCCCGTGACGACGCCGCCGCCGCTGGCGACGGCGGACAGCCTCGCCTACGTGATCTACACCTCCGGCTCGACCGGCACCCCCAAGGGCGTGATGGTCGAGCACCGCGGGCTCACCAACCTCGCCTGCCATCAGAGTGCGCTGTTCGACGTCGGTCCCGGCGATCGCGTGCTGCAGTTCGCCTCGCTCAGCACCGACCCGTGCCTGTGGGAGATCCTGATCGCGCTGCTGCACGGCGCGACGCTCTGCCTGCCGCACGCCGAGCCGCACGACCCGCACGTGTGGCGCGAGCTCGGGATCACGATCGCGGCGCTGCCCGCATCGGTGCTGAGGACCGTCGACCCGCGGCGCGTGCCGTCGCTGCGGACGATCGTCGTGGGCGGCGAGCGCTGTCCGCGCGAGCTGGCGTCGAGGTGGGCGCGCGGCCGGCGCCTGTTCAACGCCTACGGGCCGACCGAGGCGAGCATCGTGGCGACGATCGCCGAGCTCGACGCGGACGTCGAGGGCGAGCCGCCGATCGGTCGTCCGATCGGGAACGTGACGTGCTTCGTGCTGGACGAGGGGTTGCGGCCGCTGCCGGTCGGCGTGGCCGGCGAGCTGTGCATCGGCGGGGTGGGTGTGGCGCGCGGGTACCTGGGCCGTGCGGAGCTGACGACCGAGCGGTTCGTGGACGCTCCCTTCGGCGGCGGGCGGCTGTATCGCTCGGGCGACGTGGCGCGGTGGCGCGGGGACAGTCGCCTGGAGTTCCTGGGGCGGACGGACGAGCAGGTGAAGGTGCGGGGCTACCGCGTGGAGCCGGGCGAGGTCGAGGCGGCGCTGGCCACGCACGCGGGGGTGCGGGAGGCGGCCGTGGTCGCGCGCGAGGACGTCGCGGGAGACCGGCGGCTGGTGGCGTACGCGGTCGTCGAGGACGGAGTGGACGGCGAGGCGCTGCGGTCGTGGCTGCGGGGGCGGCTGCCGGAGTTCATGGTCCCGTCGCGCGTGGCGCTGCTGGAGCGGCTGCCGTCGACGCCGAGCGGGAAGGTCGACCGGCGTGCGCTGCCGGCGCCGGAGGGGCCGTTGCGCGGTGGTGCGTCCGTCGCGCCGCGGACGGCGGTGGAGGAGTGCTTGTGCGGCGTGTGGCGGGAGCTGCTTGGCGTGGATGCGGTGGGGGTGGAGGACGACTTCTTCGAGCTGGGCGGGCATTCGCTGCTCGTGGCGGAGATGATGGCGCGGGTGCAGGAGGCGTTCGCCGTCGAGCTGTCGCTGCGGGTGCTGTTCGAGGGCGCGACGGTCGGCGCGCTGGCCGCGGCCGTCGAGGCCGCGCGCGCGTGAGCGCTCAGTCCGCCGCCGGCCGCACGGGCCCGAAAGGGTCCGCCATCGTCGCGCGAGCCGTCTCGCGGTAGCTCGCCGCGAAGCGACGCATCGTGTCGCGGTCGTAGAGGTCCGTCGCCCACGAGACGATCAGCGCGGCTCCGTCGAACGCGTGACGGACGGTCACGACGACGTCCGCGCGGATTGGGCCCTCGCCCGCCTCGTCGACCTCCGGCGGCGGCACCGTCCAGCGCAGCCCGCTCGCGGTGATCGGCGCATGCAGCGGCGCCTCGTGCGCGAACAGCACCTGCGCGAGCGGGCTCCACGCTCGCGAGGGCTGCACGCCGAGCCGCTCGCAGACGCGGCCCAGCGGGATGTCGCGCTGCTCGATCGACTCCAGCACCTCCGCGCGCACGCGCTGGACCACGTCCGCGAAGGTGGTGGACGGAGGGACCGGACAGCGCACCAGCCCCCGCGTCACGAAGCATCCGACGACGTCGTCGAACGCCGCCGCGGGGCGCGACCCGACGGGGGTCGCCACCACGACGTCCTCCAGCCCGGTCCAGCGCGCGAGCGTCACGATCAGTGCGGCGCACCAGACCATGAACGGAGTCGCCCGCAACGTTCGCGCGGTGCGCGCCGCGTCCTCCACCAGCGTGCCCTCCAGCTCCGACGCGAGCTCCCGACCGACGAACTGCTGCACCTCCTGTCGCGGGTGATCGGGCGCCAGCGTGCAGAGCGCGGGAGCGCCGCGCAGCCGCCGCGCGATCCCCTCCAGGCGGGCGGCGGCCTGCGGGGAGTCGAGCCAGTTGTGCTGCTGGCGCGCCCACGGCAGGAACTGCGCGCGCAGCGGTCGCGGCGCGCCGGACCCGGCGCGCGCCTCCGACGCGTACAGCGCGACGACGTCCTCGACGACGGTGATCAGCGAGCGGCCGTCGGCGACGATGTGGTGGAGCACGAGCAGCAGCCGGCAGCCGTCCGGGAGCGGCTCCGCGACGGCACGCACGAGCCCGCCGCGCCGCAGGTCGAAGGGCTCCTCGCGCGCCTGCGCGAATGCCCGCGGCGCGTCGGGGCCTTCGACGACCTGCAGGACGGACGCGGGCATCGTCTCGACGATCTGGGTCGGCTCGCCGAGATCGTCCTCGAACCTCGCTCGCAGCACCTCGTGGCGCCGCAGCAGGCCGAGCACGGCGCGCTCCAGCGCGTCCATCTCCACGTCGCCCTCGATCTCGAAGGGCACCGACAGGTTGTACGCGTTGCGCGGCGCGCCCCCGTGGTAGCGATCCCACTGCAGGCGCTGCGCGGTGGAGAGCGGAAAGCGCATCGGCCGCATCCGGCTTGGAGGACTGAATACCGTAGTATACATTAAGCGCGGTGCGGTTCGGCGCGATCGAGTCCAGCGAGCGCTATCGCGCCCCGGCGTCGCTGGACCAGCGACGGATGTGGGCCGCGCACGAGCGTGCCGCGGACGCGCCGCTCAACGTCGTGTCGGCGTGGCGCGTCGCCGGTCCGCTCGACGCCGACGTGCTCGCGCGCGCGGTGGCGGCGGCGGCCGCGGCGCACGACGTCCTGTGCAGCCGCTTCGAGTCCGTCGGCGGCGAGCTGCTGCAGGTCGTGCACGAGGCGCCGCCGCGCTGGCCGGTGCGCCTGGCGCCGCGCCCGCCGAGCGTCGGCGTCGCGGCGCACGTCGAGCAGGTCCTCGCGGAGGAGGCCGGTCACGTGTTCCAGCTCGGCCGTGGCCCGCTGCTGCGGGTCGCGGTCGCGGAGCTCGCGCCCGACGATCGCCTGCTCTCGATCGTGGCTCACCGGACGCTGCTCGACGAATGGTCGGGCGGCCTGCTCGCGGAGGCCCTCTCGACCGCGTACGCGGCGATCCGCGACGGCGCGGACCCGGCGGTCGAGCGACCGGCGATCCAGTACGCCGCGTTCGCGGAGTGGGAGCGCCACACGCAGGGCTCGCCCGCGCTCGTGGACGACCTCGCCTTCTGGTCCGGGCGTCTGCGCCAGCCGCTTCCGACGCTCCGGCTTCCCGACGACCGGCCGCGCGCCGCAGCGCCGAGCCTCCGCGCGGGCCGCGCGGCGACGGCGTTGCCGGCGCCGCTGACGGCCCGGCTGGAGGCGTTCGCGCGCCGGCAGCGCACGATGCCCGCCGTGGTCCTGCTCGCCTCCCTCCACGCGCTGCTGCACCGCTGGACGGGAGCGTCCGACGTCGTCGTGGGCGCCGCCGTCGCGGGCCGCCCGCAAGCCGAGCTGGCGCGCACGATCGGCCCGCTCGGCGAGGTGCTGCCGATCCGCGTCGAGGTCGACCCGCGGGCGTCCTTCGAGCGGCTCGTCGAGGCGGTCGGCGATCGCATGGCCGAGGCGCTCGCGCACCGGCCGGTCCCGCCCGAGCACGCGCGCGCCGTCCAGGCGATCGTCGCGCAGCCTGCGCCCGCGGCGCCGCTGCGGCTCGCGCAGGCGGACGTCGTCGAGGTCGAGACGGCGGCACCGGCGACGCCGTACCACCTCGCGCTGCGGACCGAGACGCAGCCGCGCGCCGGCGAGCCGCTGCGCTGTGCGTGGGACTACCGCGCCGACCTGCTCGCTCCGCACACGGTGGAGGACCTGGCCGCGAGCTTCGAGACGCTGCTCGCCGCGGCCCTCGCCGACCCGTCCGCGCCGCTCGGCGGCCTGCCGTCGCTCACGCCGCGCCAGCGGGAGCGCGTGCGGCGCTGGGGCCGGGGGCCCGATCCTCCGCCCACCACCCTGCGTCTGCACGAGCTCGTCGCCCGTCAGGCGACCGCGACGCCGACCGCGCCCGCGGTCGTCGCCGGCGACCGCACGCTCACGTACGGCGAGCTCCACCGGCGGGCGGCGGGGCTGGCGCCGGCGCTCGGCGCGTCCGCAGGTCCGGGTGCGCGGGTCGGCGTCCTGCTGCCGCGCTCGGCGGAGCTCGTCGTCGCGATCCTCGCCGTGCTCGAGGCCGGCGCGGCCTACGTCCCGCTCGACCCCGCGTATCCGCCGGATCGCATCGCCTGCATGCTCGAGGACAGCGAGCCCGTCGCGGTCGTCGCCGACGCCACCACCGCGGCGCAGGTCCCGGCGGGCGTCCGCGTCGTGGACGTGGGCGCCGGCGAAGCCGCGGCGGCGCCGCGCGGCGCCGGCGACCGTGCACGCCCCGGTCCCGACGATCCCGCCTACGTCATCTACACGTCCGGCTCGACCGGCGCGCCCAAGGGCGTCGTGGTCGGGCACGCCAACGCGGTCGCCTCGACGCTCGCACGCGTGGGTGAGTACCCCGGCGGCGGGCCGCGCGCGTTCCTGTCGCTGTCGTCCTTCTCGTTCGACAGCTCCGTGGCGGGACTGTTCTGGACCCTGGCGACGGGCGGCGCGCTCGTGCTCGGCCCGGCCGGCGCCGAGCTCGACTTGCACGACGTCGAGGCGCTCGTCGAGCGGCACGGGGTGACGCACACGCTGCTCACGCCGGGCCTGCACGCGGTGCTCCTGGGCAACGTGCCGGAGACCGTCCGCCGGCTGAGGACCGTGATCGTCGCGGGCGAGGCGTGCCCGCAGTCGCTCGTGGACCTGCACCTGCGGGTCGCTCCGGACACGCGCCTGTACAACGAATACGGGCCGACGGAGGCTGCGGTCTGGTGCGCGGTCGCCGACCTGAGCGCGACGCGGGCGGGCGCGGTGCCCACGATCGGGCGGCCGATCGCGGGCGCGCGACTGCGCGTCGTCGACGAGCGGCTGCAGCCAGTCCCGCCCGGCGTGGCCGGCGAGCTGCTGATCGGCGGGGCCGGCGTCGCGCTGGGCTACTGGCGGCGGGAGGACCTGACGGCGGAGCGGTTCGTCGAGGCCGGCGACGACGGCGGCCGGACGTATCGCACCGGCGACGTGGTGCGGTGGACGGCCGAGGGGCAGCTCGAGTTCCTCGGACGCCGGGACAGCCAGGTGAAGGTCCGCGGCTACCGCGTCGAGCTGGGCGAGGTCGAGGCGCTCGTCGGCGCCCATCCGCACGTGGGGGACGTGTGCGTGGACGTGCGCGCGGTCGGCGGCGAGCGCGAGCTGGTCGCCTACGTGGTCTGGTCCGGAGGCGACGGCGGCGTCGCCCGCGAGCTGCGGGCGTTCGTGCGCGAGCGGGCGCCGGTCCATCTCGCCCCCGGCCGCGTGGTCGTCGTCGGGGAGCTGCCGCGCTCGCCCAACGGGAAGGTCGACCGGTCGGCCCTGCCGGACCCGCGCTGAGCGTCAGCCGCGGCCGAGCTTGCCGAGCGGCAGGTCCGGGTCGCGCGCGCCGGCCGCGAGCAGCCGCTCGAGCTCGCGCAGCAGTCGCTCGGCGGTCGACGCGTCGAAGACGTCGCGGTCGTACTCCAGCGACGCGCGGATGCCGTGCGCGCCGTCCTTGCCGGAGCACGCGTGGAAGCCGAACGCGAGGTCGAACTTCGCGCCCGCCGGGACCGCGGGGCTGAGCTCGAGCGCCACGTCGAGGTCGCCGAGCCGCGGCGCCGCGACGTCGCCGTCCTCCATCACGAGCATCACCTGGAACAGCGGGTGCCGCGACAGCGCCCGGTCGGGGTTGAGCCTGCGCACGAGCCGGTCGAACGGGACGTCTTGATGCGCGTACGCGGCCACGTCGACCTCGCGTGCGCGGCGCACGAGCTCGCGCAGCGACGGGTCGCCGGAGACCTCCATGCGCAGCACGAGCGTGTTGACGAAGAACCCGACGAGCTGGTCCAGCGCCGGCTCGGTGCGTCCGGCGATCGGCGTGCCGAGCGCGATGTCGTCGCCGGCACCGGTGCGCGACAGCAGGCCCGCGACCGCTGCCTGCAGCACCATGAACGCCGTCGCCCGGCTCGCTCGCGCGAGCTCGACGACGCGCAGGTGCGTCGCGGCGGGGACGTCGAGCTCGACGCGTCCGACCGCGCCGTGGCTCGCGGCGCTCGAGCGCGGGCGATCGCGCGGCAGCGCCAGCTCGCGCGGGAGGCCCGCGAGCGCGCGCGCCCAGTGCTCGCCCTGCACCCGCACGACGCTCGCCGGATCGCCGTCGGCACCCAACAGCTCGGCGTGCCAGAGGGCGTAGTCGGCGTACTGGACCGGAAGCGGCTCCCACGCGGGGGCCCGGCCCGCGGCGCGCGCCGTGTAGGCACGGCCGAGGTCCCGCAGCAACGGCTGCCGCGACCAGGCGTCCGTGGCGATGTGGTGGAGCACGAGCAGCAGCGCGTGGTGGTCGGGCGCGATCCGGTGCAGGCGGGCGCGGATCGGGAGGTCCCGCTCGAGGTCGAAGGCGTGGCGCGAGGCGGCGCGCAGCTCCGCCGCGAGCCCGCTCGCGGAGCAGTCGACGCGGACGAGCGCGGGACGGGCGGCCTCGGGCGGCAGCACGCGCTGCCACGGCTCGCCGCGCTCGACCGGGAAGGTCGTGCGCAGCGTCTCGTGCCGCGCGACCACGTCGGCGAGCGCGTCGGCCAGCGCGACCTCCGACAGCCGCCCGCGCAGGTGCAGCAGGTACAGGCAGTTGTAGCTGGCGCCGCCGTCCTCCAGCTGGCTGAGGAACCACAGCCGCAGCTGCGCCGCGGACAGGGGGACCCGCTGCGGCCGCTCGCGCGCGTGCAGCGGCGGCCGCGCCGACGCCCTGCTCCTGACGCGCCGCGCCAGGCCGGCGGCGGAGGGTCGCTCGAACAGGTCGTGCGCGCCGATCTCGACGTCCAGCTCCGAGCGGATCCGGCCGATCAGCCGCAGCGCGAGCAGCGACTCGCCCCCGAGCGCGAAGAAGTCCGCGTCGGTGCCGACGTCGGCGACGCCGAGCACCTCGGCGAAGAGGGCGCAGAGGACGGCCTCGTCCGGGGTCGCGGCGTCGCCGTTGCCGCTCGCGTAGTCGGGCCGTGGCAGCGCCCGCCGGTCGAGCTTGCCGGCGGCGGTCCGCGGCAGCTGCGCGAGCGCGACGAAGACCGCCGGCGCGAGGTGCGCGGGGAGCCGCGAGCGAGCGAATCGCCGCAGCTCGTCGAGGTCGGGCCCGCCGCGCCCGGCCGCGACGACGTACGCGACCAGGACGCTGCCGGCGGGACCGTCGTCCCGCACCGCCACCGCGACCTGCCGCACGTCGTCGTGGCCTGCGAGCACGCGCTCGACCTCCGCGGGCTCGACGCGGAACCCGCGGATCTTCAGCTGGTCGTCGCTCCTGCGCAGGTACTCGACCGCGCCGTCGGGACGCACCCGGGCGAGGTCGCCCGTGCGGTACATCCGCTCGCCCGGCGGCCCGAACGGGCTCGCGACGAAGCGCTCGGCCGTCAGTGCGGGGCTCCCCAGGTAGCCACGCGCCAGGCCGACGCCAGCCGCGTGGATCTCGCCCACCTCCCCGGGCGCCACCGGTCGCAGGTCCTCGCCGAGGACGTGGATCCGCTTGCCGGCGACCGCACGACCGATCGGCACCACGCCGCAGGCGAGGTCGTCGTCGGTGACGTCGTGGGCGGTGGTGAAGCCCATGCTCTCGACCGGCCCGTAGCCGTTGGTCAGCCGCAGGCCGGGAGCGAGCCGGCGCAGCTCGGCGAGATGCCGGATCGAGGGGGCCTCGCCGCCCGTGATCGCCTGGCGGACCTGCCGGAACAGCTGTGGATGCTCGTCGACCATGTGGTTGAAGAGGCTCGCCGACGCCTTGAGGACGGTGACCCCGTGCCGTGCGGCCAGCGCCGCCATCAGCGCCGGGTCGGGCGCCTCGCCGGGCTGCATGACGCACGTCCCGCCGTGGAGCAGCGCACCGAGCAGCTCGGGGTGGAAGGCGTCCCACGAGATCGGCGCGGACTGCAGCCACACCGAGCGGCTGTCGAACTCCGCGTAGTCCTGCCCCACGAGCGTGCCGACGATGGCGCGGTGGGGCACCGCGACGCCCTTCGGCGTGCCGGTCGAGCCCGAGGTGAACAGGACGCAGGCGAGGCTGTCGGGCACCGCACGCGCGGCGGGGGGCGCGAGGCCGGGCGTGTGCGCCTGTGGGCGCGGGTCGATCGCGGCGAGCTCCCGGGCGGCGGCGGACGGCCGCCAGGCGCGTGCGATCAGCGCCTCGGCGCGCGCGGCCAGCAGGATCTCCTCGCGCCGGGCGGCGGGGAACGTCGGGTCGAGGCAGACGTAGGCGCAGCCCGCCTTCAGGACGCCGAGCAGCGCGACGACGAGGTCCACGCCGCGCTCCAGGCAGATGCCGACGACCGCCTCCGCGCGCGTCGTCGCCGCCGCGACGCCCGCGGCGAGGCGATCGGCCGCGGCGCTCAGCTCGCCGTAGGTCACGGCACCGTCGGCTGCGACGAGCGCGATCGCGTCGGGCGCGCTCGCAGCGCACCGCTCGAAGGCGTCGTGGACGCACCCGGCGCGCGCGCTGGACGGCTCCGGTGTGGCGCGGCGGAGGCTCGCCGGGCGCAGGTCGCTCCAGCTGCGCTCGACGTGCCGCAGGCATGCGGCACGGCCGGCGGGGCCGTACACGGCGCTCCATCCGGCCGGCACGTCGACCCCGTCCGGCCACAGCGAGTGCTGCTGCTCGCCGTTGACGAGGACGCGGTAGCGCGCATCCTCGGCGTCGAACGGACCCGGCACGCCCCGTCCTACGCGGCAGACCGCGACGGCTGGATCGGGAAGATGTCGTCGACCGCGCCGGCCAGCGCGCGCAGCGTCGCTCCGACGTCCCCGTCCCGCTCGCGCCGTCGGTCCAGCTCGCGATCGTTGCGCTGGCGCAGCTCCCGGTCGAACGGGAGGTGTCCGACCTCCCGGTAGCGGATCGCGCGCCGCGCGTCGCGCTGAGTCCAGACCGATCCGCGCACCGCCAGGCTTGGAGCGAACGGCACGTCGAGCTGGCCGCGGTCGAAGGCGGTGCAGATCCCGTCGGCGAGCGACCCGCTCTCGGACAGCCGCAGCACGTTGTCGAGCAGGCAGCGGCTCTCGCGCTCGATCCAGTGCTGCTCCTCGCGGATCAGCGACGGGTCGGCGAACGCATGCGCTGCCAGCGCCGAGGCCATCGCGCGGCTGAGCCGCAGCCCGGCGGCGTTGCTGTCCGCTCCCGGCACGCCGTGCGCCTCCTCGCAGGACTTCGTGATCATGCGCGTCGCGCCGCCCGCCACGGCAGCGGCGGCGCCGAGCGCGATGATCGCCGCGGCGGCCGCCTCGTCACGCGGAAACGGCCCCATCCACTGGTAGAAGACCGTGCTGACCTGTACGCGATGTGCCGGCCGGTGGCGCCGCAGGTACGCGCGCCCGACCACGTCGAGCGCCCTGATCGCGGCTGCGTCCTGCACCAGGTCGCCGCCCTGGCCGATGCCGAGCGCGAACGCCGCGACGCCCTGCTCGGCCGCGAGCAGCAGCTCGAGCACGGAGCAGGCGACGGCGATCGACGGCGGGATCATGATGCCGGTGAGCGCGCCGAACGCCTCGCGCTCGACGACGACCCCGTGCGCGGCGTAGAGGCCGCACAGCCGGTCGACGTACGCCCACCAGCGCAGCGACTGCTCGAGCGGCGTGGTCTTCGAGTAGGGGATGCAGTACGTGATGCCGCCTCCCTCGAATGCGCTGCAGCCCGCGGCCAGCGTGACCTCCGCGAGCAGGCGCGCGTCCGGCGCGCCGTGGCGGACCTGCAGCGCGCGGTCGCACGCGCGCACGACCGCGTTGCATCCTGCCACGCCCGCGCTGATCGCGGGGAAGCCGTTGAGCAGCCCGGGGGTCGCGGTCGCCTCGGCCTCGCGCCACAGCGCGTCCGCGTGCGCGAAGTCGAGCTGTCGCGTGAAGCTGTCGATCGTCAGCGGCAGGACGTCGGCTCCACCCTCGCCGGCGAGGCGGCCCAGCAGCTCCGACTGGCCGGCGATCGTCGCGACTCCCGCGCGCGGCTGCAACAGCATCTCGCCGCTTCGCAGCGCCCCTGCGGTGAGCCGGTGGAAGCGCTGCCGCGGGCCGAGCGACCGCTGCGTTCGCACGCCGCCGTCGAAGTCGACCTCCGCTCCGCTCGGATGGCTTTGCAGGACGCGGGCGCGCGCGGCGAGGAAGGCGTCGGGCGCGATCACGCCGGCGCACCGCTGCGACGGATCGCGTGGACGACTCGCGGCTGGAGCAGCTCGCGCGAGATCTCGGCGACGCCTGCGAGCAGGTCGGTTCTCGGCGGGAAGACGCGGGCGAACCCGAGGCCCGCGAAGCGGCGCAGCACCAGGGGCCAATCCGTGCGACCGACGCACAGGTTGCCGCCTACGTAGACGGGGACCTCCTCGCCGGCCTCGGCCAGCAGCCGTGGAACGGAACCGCAGTTGAGCAGCGCGTGCCCGTTCAGCGACGACAGCAGGATCGCGGACGGGCGCAGGTCGCGGGCGGCCGCGACCAGCTCGGCCGCCGGCACCAGCACGCCCAGGTTCGTGACCGCGTAGCCGACCGACGCGAGGATCGTCTCGGCGAGCTTGTTGGCGACGACGTGGACGTCGTCGCCCGGGACGCCGATCAGCACGCTCAAGCTCGCGTGCGCGATCTGCGACGCGAGCGCGGCGAGCGCGGTGACGGACTCCGCCGTGTCCGTCGGCGCGGTCCTGGGACGCTCCGACACCGCATCCATGCGTACTATCGTATACAAAAGAATACAATAGCGTGCGGAAACTGGTAGGTTCCGCACGAGGTGAGACTCACGTTCGATCAAGCGATCGAGGCGGCACGCGAGCGGGCCGCTCACATCGATCTGGACGGGCTCCGACGTGCCGGCGTCTACCTGCGGCCGCTGGAGTACTACCTCGTCGGCACCTACCCGCCGCTCAAGGCGATGGGCCCGGCCGATCCGTCGCAGGTGCTGGCCGGGGCCAGCGCCAACTGCAACATCTACGTCCACCTGCCGTTCTGCGAGCAGCAGTGCACGTTCTGCCACTTCGCCAAGGAGATCCGGCCGCAGGCCTCGCGCGTGACGCGCTACCTCGACGCGCTGCACCGCGACATCGCCATGACGACCGAGCGCGTCGGCGGCCCGCGCCGCGCGCACTCGGCCTACTTCGGCGGTGGAACGCCCTCCTACCTCGAGCCGCAGGAGCTGGCGGCGCTGTTCGACCAGCTCTGGCAGCACGTCGAGCTGGACGACGCGGCGGAGGTCACGTTCGAGCTGCACCCCGGCCTCGTGCGGCACGCGGACTACGGCGAGCGCATCGACGCAGTGCGGGAGCGGGGAGCGAACCGCTTCGTCTTCGGCGTGCAGTCGATGGACGAGCAGGTGCTCGCGACGATCAATCGCGGCCACGGGCGCGGCGAGGTCTTCGCGATGCTCGACATCCTCGGCGAGCGCGGGATCGACAACGTCAACGTCGACCTGATCTACGGGCTCCCGCATCAGACGCTCGAGAACTGGTACGCGACGATCGCGGTGCTGCTCGACGCGGGACTGCGCAAGTTCAACGTCTTCCCGCTGATGTTCAAGCACTCCGACCCGGTGACGCACCTGTTCTCGAAGTCGCCGGAGCTGTTCCCCAGCGAGGAGGATCGCCTGCTCATGCACCTGATGGCCGAGGCGATCCTGCACGCCGAGGGCTTCCAGCGCGGCCCCGTCCTGTACTACGCGAAGACCGCCACACACTCGCGCCAGCAGGAGAGCAAGTTCGACGACATCGAGGACACGAACCTGCTGCCGTTCGGCGTGAGCGGCTTCGGCTACGTCGGCGGCACGCAGTTCTACAACGAGTGCCGGCTGACGCCGTACATCGACGCGGTCGAGCGCGGCGAGCAGCCGATCTGGCGTGCGGCGACGCTGAGCGACGACGAGCGGATGCGCCGCGCGATGATGTTCGGGCTGCGGTCGAAGGGGATCGATCGGGCCGCGTTCGCGGCCCGCTTCGGCGTCGATCCGCTGGAGCGGTTCTCCGAGCAGCTCGGGCGGCTCGGCGACCTCGGCGTGCTGAACGTGGGCGAGCGCACGATCGCGCCGTCAGACGACGGGAGCGTGTTCGTCGATGGCATGGCGCTCCAGTTCGTGAGCGACGAGGTCAAGCAGACGGTCGGCCGCCGCAACGAGTCGATCGCCAATCCGAAGCAGGATCCGATCGACCGGCACGACTACTCGCCGCTCGGCCGGACGAACGTCCCGGGCGGGATCGGCACCCGGCGCGCCCGGCGGGAGCTCGAGCTGAAGGGCGCATGAGGGCCGGCGCGCGAACGTCCGTCGTCTGCGCCTGATGAGGCCGGAGAGCCTCTGCGAGCTGTTCCTGCGGTCGGTCGCCGAGCACGGCGAGCGGGTCGCGGTCCGCGACGCGGAGCGCGCGCTCACCTATCGGGAGCTGGAGCGCGCCAGCCGCCGCCTCGCTCTGACGCTGATCGCGGCGGGCGTCGGGCCGGGCCACCGCGTCGGACTGCTGCTCGACCGGACCGTCGACGTCGCGGTTGCGAGCCTCGGCGCGATGCGTGCGGCGGCGACGTACGTCCCGCTCGATCCGGCCCACCCGCGCGCGCGGGTCGAGCACGTCCTGGGCGACGCCGAGATCGGCCAGGTGGTCTCCGACGGCACGGCCGATCACCTGCTCCCCGAGGGCGTGGGGGTCGTGCGCCTCGCCGGCGCGCTCCCGGCCGCCCGGGGGGAGCTGCCGGAGGTCGCAGCGGACGCGCCCGCGTACGTGATCTACACGTCCGGCTCGAGCGGTGTGCCGAAGGGCGTCCTGGTCAGCCACGCCAACGTCGTCGCGCTGCTGCGCAACGCGCTGCCGCTGTTCGCGTTCGGGCCGGCGGACGTGTGGACGCTCTGCCACTCCCACGCGTTCGACTTCTCGGTGTGGGAGCTGTGGGGGGCGCTCGCCACCGGAGGCAGCTGCGTGGTGGTGGCGCCCGACGTCGTGCGCCTCCCCGACGAGCTGCTCGCGCTGCTGGCCGATCGCGCGGTGACCGTGCTCAACCAGATCCCGTCGGCGTTCCGGAGCCTGGTCGGCGCCTACGAGCAGGAGGCGCCCGCGCTCGCCCTGCGATACGTCATCTTCGGCGGCGAGGGCGTCGACCTGAGCCTCGTGCGGCGCTTCCGCGAGCGCGCGGCCGCCGCCGGCTCGACGCCGGCGTTCGTCAACATGTACGGCATCACCGAGACGACCGTCCACGTCACCTGGAAGCCGCTCGGGGAGCTGACGGACGACGCTGCGCGGTCGCCGATCGGCCGGGCGCTGCCGCATCTGGAGGTGGCCGTCCTGGACGACGGTCTCTCGCCGGTGGCGGACGGGCAGGTGGGGGAGATGTGGGTGGCCGGCGCCGGGGTCGCGCAGGGCTACCTCAACCGGCCGGAGTTGACGCGGGAGCGCTTCCGCGAGCTCGCGGTCGGCGGAGGCGCGCGGCGCTGGTACCGGACCGGCGACCTCGCACGCGTGCTGCCGGGCGGCGAGCTGGACTACGTCGGTCGCAACGACGACCAGGTGAAGCTGCGCGGCTACCGCATCGAGCTCGGCGAGATCGAAGCCGTCGTGGGCGCGTGTCGCGAGGTGAGCGCGGCCGCCGTCACCGTCGCACGGACCGAGGGGGGCGACGGCTTCCTCGTGGCGCTGCTCGTGCCGGGCCCGGGGCAGGAGGAGGCGTCCGTCGTTCGGGCCGTGCGCGCGGCCGCCGCCGCGGCGCTTGCGCCCTACATGGTGCCGCAGCGGCTGATGCTCGTGCCGGAGCTGCCGCACACGTCGTCGGGCAAGCTGGATCGCGCGGCGCTGCCGCGGCTGGCGCGTGCAATCGCGGGTAGGCAGCGGTAGCGTCGGCCGATGAACGTGACCTGGGAGGACTTCGCGCGGCTCGACATCCGCATCGCAACGGTGACGAGCGTCGAGCGCGTCGCGGGCGCCGAGCGGCTGCTCAGGTTCACGTTCGACGTCGGCGCGGGCGAGCAGCGCCAGGTCGTGGCGGCGATGGCCCCGTTCTTCGACGATCCGGACGCGCTGCGCGGCAGGCAGATGCCGGTGCTGCTCAACGTCGACCCGCGGGTGATTCGCGGCTGCGAGAGCCAGGGCATGATCATCGCGGCCGATCGCGACGGCCGGCCGGTCCTGCTCCAGCCGGAGACCCAGGTCCCGAGCGGGAGCAAGGTGCGGTAGCGGCGGATGCGGGCATCGCGCCGTCTATCGTCTGATCCATGAGCGCCATCGCATCCAACGAGGGTGAGCGGCTCCTCGACGTCGGCCGGGGCATCGAGCTGTGCTGCGAGACGTTCGGCGATCCGGCCGATCCGCCGGTGCTGCTGATCATGGGCCTCGGGATGCAGATGGTCCACTGGCCGCTGCCGCTGGTCGCGCAGCTCGTTGAGCGCGGCCACTACGTGGTGCGCTTCGACAACCGCGACCGCGGGCGCTCGACGCACATGGCGTTCCCGCCGCCGACGCCGCCCAGACTGTTCACGCGGCGCTTCGGCGCGGACCAGTACACGCTCGACGACATGGCGCTCGACACCGTCGGCCTGCTCGACGCGCTGGAGCTCGACTCGGTCCACCTCGTCGGCGTCTCGATGGGCGGGATGATCGCCCAGACGGTCGCCGCCACACGACCGAGACGCGTGCGCTCGCTCACGTCGATCATGTCGACTACCGGCAGCCGCCGCGTCGGCCAGCCGCGGCCGAACATCTACCCGCTGCTGCTCAAGCCGGCGCCGCGCGAGCGCGACACGTACGTCGCGCACATGCTCGCGCTGCTGACCGCGATCGGCGCGCCCGGCGACGTGCTCGACACGCCGGAGGGGCGCGCGCTCGTGGAGGACTCCTATGCGCGCGATCCCGACCCGCGCGGCACCGCCCGCCAGCTCGCGGCGATCCTCGCCTCCGGCAACCGCACGCGCAGACTGCAGACGATCACCGCGCCGACGCTCGTGATCCACGGCGAGCAGGATCCGCTGATCCCGGCGTCGGGCGGCAAGGCGACCGCGAAGGCGATCCCGAACGCGCGCCTGCTGCTGATCCCGCAGATGGGCCATGGCCTGCCCGAGCGCCTGTGGCCGCAGCTCGTCGGCGCGGTGGTGGATCACGTCGCCGGCGCCGAGCGCGCCCGCGCTGCCGCGGCTACGCCGCCGGCTCCGTCTCGCAGCTGAGCGGCGCCTCCGTGCGCGTCACGAAGTGCACGCCCTCCAGCCCCTCGAGCGAGAAGCTCTCCGCCGGGCCGTCCGCGACGTCGATCGTGAACGTCGGCTGACCCCAGCGCTCGTCCTGCTCGCCGTCGATGTAGAACGGCGCGCCGCCGATCTCGCCGAGCTTGACGTCGTGCGCGCTCGGCGGCATGTCGCCCTCGCCGAAGCACATCGGCACGGTGCCGTCGCAGCAGCCGCCCGACTGGAAGAAGGCGAGCGGTCCGTGCGCCACCCGGAGGCGCTCGATCACGGCGAGCGCCTCCGGGGTCGCGGTCACACGTGCGGGGACGCGTGCGATCAAAGGGTCTAGAAGAACCCCATCGGGTTCTGGTCGTAGCTGACGAGCAGGCACTTCGTCTGCGTGTAGTGGTCGAGCATCATCTGGTGGTTCTCGCGCCCGACGCCCGACTGCTTGTAGCCGCCGAACGCGGCGTGTGCCGGGTAGTGGTGGTAGCAGTTGGTCCACACGCGGCCGGCCTTGATCGCGCGGCCCATGCGGAAGGCGCGCGCGCCGTCGCGCGTCCACACGCCGGCGCCGAGGCCGTAGAGCGTGTCGTTGGCGATCTCCAGCGCCTCGGCCTCGTCCTTGAACGTCGTCACGGAGAGCACCGGCCCGAAGATCTCCTCCTGGAAGATGCGCATGTCGTTGGTGCCCTTCAGCACGGTCGGCTCGAAGTAGAAGCCGCCCTCCAGGCCGCCGTTCATGTGCGGCCGCTCGCCGCCGAACAGCAGCTCGGCGCCCTCGTTGCGCCCGATCTCGACGTAGCTCTCGATCTTCTCGAGCTGCGCCTTGGAGACCTGCGGGCCGAGCATCGTCATCGGGTCGAGCGGGTCGCCCTGGCGGATCGCCTGGATGCGCTCCAGGCAGCGGGCCATGAACGGCTCGTAGATCGACTCGTGGATCAGCGCGCGCGACGGGGCGGTGCAGACCTCGCCCTTGTTGAAGGCGTAGAGCACGAGCCCCTCGATCGCCTTGTCGAGGAACGCGTCGTCGGCCGCCATCACGTCTTCGAAGAAGATGTTCGGCGACTTGCCGCCCAGCTCCGTCGTCGACGGGATCAGGTTCTGCGCGGCGTAGGACATGATCAAGCGCCCGGTGACGGTCTCGCCGGTGAAGGCGATCTTTGCGATCCGCTTGTTCGACGCCAGCGCGCGGCCGATCTCGGCGCCCGGGCCGTTGACGACGTTCAGCACGCCGGGCGGGACGACGTCGCCGATGACCTCCAGCAGCTTGAGGATCGACCACGGCGTCGGGCTCGCCGGCTTCACGACGGTGCAGTTGCCGGCCGCCAGGGCGGGGGCGATCTTCCACGCCGCCATCAGGATCGGGAAGTTGAACGGGATGATCTGCCCGACCACGCCGAGCGGCTCGTGGAAGTGGTAGGCGTAGGTCTGGTCGTCGATCTCGCTGATGCGCCCCTCCTCGGCGCGCGCGGCGCCGGCGAAGTAGCGGAAGTGGTCGATCGCGAGCGGGATGTCGGCCGCGAGCGTCTCGCGCACCGGCTTGCCGTTCTCGTAGCTCTCCGCGACGGCGAGCGCCTCGAGGTTCGCCTCCATCGCGTCCGCGATCGCGTTCAGCACCGCTGCGCGCTCGGCGGGGGAGCGGCGGCCCCACGCGTCCTTCGCCGCGTGCGCGGCGTCGAGCGCGAGCTCGATGTCGGCGGCGCCCGACTCGGCCACCTCGCAGAACGGCGCGCCCGTCGAGGGCGTCACGTTCGCGCGGTACCTGCCGGTGGTGGGCGGGACCCACTCGCCGCCGATGAAGTTGTCGTAGCGCTCTGCCAGCTCGACCGGGCTGCCGGGCTGTCCGGGGGCCGCGTACGCGGTGCGCTCTGTGGTTGCCATCTGGCTCTCCTCTCGGGCCGGGACGGTGTGGGGTGGGGTTCGCCGACGTCTCCGAGCACCGTCCCACCGTGCATCCGGTAGGGCATCAGGGGCACCGCGGTCGGTCCTCCGTAGTCCTCCAGCGCGCGCGGCTCGTGGTTTGACTATCGTTCAAGGCATGGCCACCACCATCGAGCACCTCGACGTCCTGATCGTCGGCGCCGGCCTCTCCGGCATCGGCGCCGCCGTGCACCTCCAGACGGACTGCCCCGGAAAGAGCTACGCGATCCTCGAGGGGCGCGAGCGCAGCGGGGGGACGTGGGACCTCTTCCAGTACCCCGGCATCCGCTCCGACTCCGACATGTTCACGCTCGGCTACTCGTTCAAGCCCTGGACGGAGGCGAAGGCGATCGCCGACGGCCCGTCGATCCTCGGCTACATACGCGAGACGGCGCGCGAGCACGGGGTGGAGCAGAAGATCCGCTACCAGCGCCGCGTCGTGCGAGCCGACTGGTCCTCCGCCGACACGCGCTGGACGGTCGAGGTGGAGCGGACGGACACGGGCGAGACGGAGCAGCTCACCTGCAGCTTCCTGTTCGGCTGCACCGGCTACTACAACTACGCCGAGGGCTACACGCCGCAGTTCGAGGGCACCGACCGCTTCAGAGGCGAGATCGTCCACCCGCAGCACTGGCCGGAGCAGCTCGACTACAGCGGCAAGCGCGTCGTCGTGATCGGCTCCGGTGCCACGGCGGTGACGCTCGTCCCGTCGATGGCCGAGCAGGGCGCCGCACACGTGACGATGCTGCAGCGCTCGCCGACGTACATCGTCGCGCTGCCGGGCCGCGACCCGATCGCCGACGTCCTGCGCAGCAAGCTGCCGCCGAGAGTCGCCTATCCGATCGTGCGCTGGAAGAACGTGACGCTGCAGGCGACGATGTACGGCCTCAGCAGACGCGCACCGCGCTTCATGCGCAAGGTGCTGCGCAGAGGCGTCGAGAGACAGCTCCCGCCCGGCTACGACGTCGACACGCACTTCAACCCGAGATACGACCCGTGGGACCAGCGCATCTGCCTCGTCCCTGACGCCGACCTCTTCAAGGCGATCAGGAGCGGCGACGCGTCGGTCGTGACCGACCGCATCGAGACGTTCACGGAGAGCGGGCTCAAGCTCGCCTCCGGCGCCGAGCTGGAGGCCGACGTGATCGTCACCGCCACCGGCCTGAACCTGCAGCTGCTGGGCGGCATGGAGATAGGCGTCGACGGACGCTCGGTCGACATGGCCGACACCGTCGGCTACAAGGGCATGATGTTCAGCGGGCTGCCGAACATGGCCGTCACGCTCGGCTACACGAACGCTTCGTGGACGCTGAAGGCCGACCTCTGCGCCGAGTACGTCTGCCGGCTGCTGAACCACATGGACGCCAACGGCTACCGCGTCGTCACGCCGCGCGGGCCCGATCCGTCGCAGCCGACGCAGCCGTTCCTCGACCTCAGATCCGGCTACGTGCTGCGCTCGCTCGACGCGCTGCCCAAGCAGGGCGACCGCACGCCGTGGCGCCTGCACCAGAACTACGCGCGCGACATCCTGCTGCTGCGGCGCGGGCCGATCGAGGACGACGCGATCGCCTTCTCGCGCGACGGCACGCCGGTCAGCGCACCGCCGGAGCCGGTCGCGGTCTGAACGGCGCTCGGCCGGCTTGGCGTGGGCGGCGACGCCGCCTACCATGGCGGGCATGTGCCGAAACATCAGAACCCTCCACAACTTCGATCCGCCGGCGAGCGAGGACGAGATCTACGCGTCCGCGCTCCAGTACGTCCGCAAGATCTCCGGCTTCACGAGACCGTCGCAGGCGAACGCCGCGGCGTTCGAGCGCGCGGTCGAGCAGGTCGCCGAGATCTCGCGCGAGCTGCTGGCCGAGCTGACGACGGTCGCCCCGCCGAAGGACCGCGAGGTCGAGGCGGCGAAGGCGAAGGCGCGCGCGGCCGAGCGCTACGGCCGCGCGGCGTAGGTGACGTCGCCCGAAGGCGGTCGCTTGCGACCACCGGCGGGCGAAATCACCAACTAACACCCGGCGCGATCAGCGGGTCGCTCCAGACGCCCTGGTCCTCCATGCCCAGGCGCCAGAAGGCGACGCCGCCGAAGCCGTTGTCGTCCGCGAGCTGGATGCGGTGCTCGGTCGTGCCCGCGTCCGGATACCAGACGTCGTGCGGCGAGCCGCCGCCGTCAGTGTATGTGGCGTGGTTGCCGTCGACGGTCGGGTCGAGCTGGGTGGCCGCGCCGAGCTGCGGGAAGCGCGGCACGATGTCGCCGTACTGCTCGGTGTCGGCAGGGTGCGCGGCGCCGCCGCCGTCGGCCCAGTCCATCGCGTAGAGGTTCGTGCCGTAGACGAACTTGTGGTGCAGCGGCATCGTCGCGACGTAGTGCGCGACGCTCGTCGCCCAGCCGATCTCGTCCTGCGCGCCCGGCGCCGACGTCGCCCAGTGCAGGCCCCACACCATCACGATCACGAAGTCGGCCGACTGCGAGATCTGCGGGTAGTCGAAGATCCCCGAGCGCGGGTGCGTCCTGGAGTCGTACGCCTTCGCGGAGGCGGCGAGCGACAGCAGCTTGCCGTCGGCGTGCAGGCGCGCGGCCAGCTCGGCGACGAACGACGTCAGTGCGGCGCGGTCGGCCGCCGGCCCCGCCTCGAGGTCGAGCGAGATGCCGTCGTAGCCGTACGTCTGCGTGAGCGAGACCATCGTGTCGAGCCAGTAGGCGCGTGTCGCGGGGTCGGTCAGCATCTGGTGCACTCTCGCCGTGCCCTGGCAGTTGACGCGCGGCATCACGAGCACTCTGCGCGCCCGCGCCCAGCCCGTCACAAGCGGGTCGTCCTGGCCCCGGAGCTGCATCGCCGACGTGCAGTCGAAGTACGTCGGGTAGAGGTAGCCGACCTGCCGGTAGTGGGCGCGGAAGTCGGTGAAGCTCTGGTCGGTGGAGGCGAGCAGATAGGCGTGCGCGTGGCCGGTCGTGGGGACCGGGTCCTGCGTGCGCGCGCTCACCACAGGTGACGGCGCGCTCTGGTAGCCGAGCCCGTCGATCGCGACGACCGAGATGCCGTAGGCGGTGCTCGGCGCGAGGTTGTCGAGCACGGCGGAGGTGCCGCCGACCTGCTCGACGACCGCGCCGTCGCGCAGCACGCGGTAGCCGACGATGCGGCCGGCGCCGACGCTGCTCGCGTCCCACTGCGCCCCGATCGACGACTCCGAGACGGACAGCGCCTGCACGTTCTGCGGTGACGACGGCGGCTCGTGGCCGGTCACGAGCGTGACGGTGTTGCTCGCCGCGCTCGTGCGGCCGCGGCTGTCGACGGCGACGACCGCGAAGCGGTAGCTGTGGTTCGGCATCGCGCCGAGCGTCCACGCCGTGCCCGCCGTCTGGCCCATCGGCTGGCCGTCGCGCAGCAGCCGGTAGCCGGCGAGCTTGCCGTCGCCGCGCGCGCCCGGCAGCCAGTCGAGCTTCATCCCGCGCTCGCTGCCGGCGATCGCGAGGCTCTGCGGCGCGCCGAGTCGCTGGTAGGCGACGTCGACGTGGCGCGCGACGCCGCAGCGCGTGCGGCGGCCTCTACGGTCCAGCGCGACGACCGCGAAGCGGTAGGGGCGGTCGAGCACGACCCCGATGCGCATCGTGTGGTGATGGGTCTGCCCGACGGTGTGGCCGTTGCGCGTCACGCGCCAGCGCGTGGCGCTGCCCTTCGCGTGCCAGCTCAGCACGCCGACCGTCTGGCCGACCTTGCGCGCGAACGCGAGGCGGCTGGGCATGACGCACGCGGGGCGGCGCGCGGGGCGCTTCTTCGCGGCCGCGCCCGCCGATCCCGGCACGGCGGCGAGCAGCAGCGCTGCGAGCAGCGGCAGCAGCATGAGCGAGCGCCTCATTCGACCGTCACCGTCTTCGCGAGGTTGCGGGGCCGGTCGGGGTCCAGGCCTCGCGCGCAGGCGATCCGGTGCGCGAGCAGCTGCAGCGGCACGATCGCCGGGATCGGGGACAGCAGCGGGTCGGTCGCCGGCACGAGCACCAGCTCGTCGGCTTCGTCGGCGATCGCGCCGGCGGCGCCCTCGGTCGCGATCGCCAGCACGTGCGCGCCGCGCGCCTTGACCTCGGCGACGTTCGAGCGCAGCTTGTCGAGCACCGGCGATTGCGTCGCGACGACGACGACCGGCGTGCCCTCGCGCAGCAGCGCGATCGGGCCGTGCTTCATCTCCCCGGCGGCGTAGGCGTCGCAGGGGATGTAGGCGATCTCCTTCAGCTTCAGTGCGCCCTCCAGCGCGACCGGCAGCCCGGCCTGGCGCCCGAGGAAGAGGAAGAACGGCTCCTGGCTCCAGCGCTCCGCCGCCCGCGCGATCGGCTGCTCGGCGGCCGCGCGCGCCGCCGCGACGACGGCCGGCAGCCGCTGCAGCTCGTCGTCGAGGCGGTCCGCCTGGAGGTCGCTGAGGATCCCGCGCGCGGCGCCGAGCTGGCGCGCGAGCGCCGCAAGCATCGCGACCTGCGTGACGAACGTCTTCGTCGCGGCGACGCCGACCTCCGTGCCGGCGTCGGTCAGCAGCACCGCGCTCGCCTCGCGCGTAACCTGCGAGCCGGGCACGTTCGTCAGCGCGAGCACCTGCGCGCCGCGCTCGCGCGCGAGCCGCAGCGCGCCGATCGTGTCGGCCGTCTCGCCCGACTGCGTGATCCCCAGCACGAGGTCCCCGCGCGCGACGTCAGGGTCGCGGTGGCGCCACTCGGACGCGATGTCGACCTCGACGCGCAGCCCCGCCCAGCGCTCCAGCAGCAGGCGGCCGACGAGGCCGGCGTGGTAGCTCGTGCCGCACGCGACGATCGAGATGCGGCGCGCCGCGCACAGCGACACCCACGGCAGCTCGTCGAGGCCCGGCCCGCTCGGCGCGACGCGCAGCGTGCGCCGCAGCGCCTTCGGCTGCTCCTCGATCTCCGCGAGCGTGAACGACTCGTGGCCGTCGAGTACCGCGCGCTCCTGCCGGTCGGCGAGCGCGAGCCCGCGCGGGCGCACCGCGCGCCCGCGCGCGTCGAGCACCTGCGTCGTGTGCGCGTCGAGCACGACGATCTCGTCGTCCTCGATCGCGTGCGCGCCGGCCAGCTCGCCCGGCAGGCCGACGAGCGCGGAGCCGAGGAAGCGCTCGCCCTCGCCGTGGCCGGCCACCAGCGGGCAGGCGCGGCGCGTGCCGACGAGCGTGTCGGGCTGCTCCGGCGAGGCGGCGACGAACGCGAAATGGCCGTTGAGCAGAGGCAGCGTGGCGCGCACCGCCTCCGCCAGTCCGCCGGCATGCAGCGTCTGGGCGACGAGGTGGGCGACGACCTCCGCGTCGGTGTCGGAGTCGAAGCGCGCCGCTTCGGCCTCGAGTTGCGCGCGCAGCTCGGCGTGGTTCTCGACGATCCCGTTCAAGACGATCTGGATGCGCCCCGCGTCGTCGCTCAGCGGGTGCGCGTTGTCTTCGCTGACGCGGCCGTGCGTCGCCCAGCGCGTGTGGCCGATCCCCGCCGTCGCGACGCGCAGCGCGTCGCTCTGCGGGTGCCCGGCGACGGCCTCGCGCAGCTGCGCGATCCCGCCGACGCTGCGCACGCGCACGGCCGTGCCGTCCGCGTCGAGCAGGGCGACGCCCGCAGAGTCGTAGCCGCGGTACTCCAGGCGCTCCAGGCCGCCGAGCAGCAGCTCGAGCGCGGGGCGCTGTCCGACGTAACCGACGATGCCGCACATGCGCGTGGGCTCCCTTCGAGGGTGATGGTGGGGGACGAGACGGGGGTGGGATGGGGGTGGGGCAGGCCGCGCAGCTCGGCGATCCGCTTGGCGGCCGAGGGCGCGATGACGGGCGCGGCCGCCGCGAGCGGCAGTGCCGACAGGGGGATCAGCGCGAAGCCGGCCGCGCGCCGCCAGCGGCTCATGCGCCGGCCTCGTTCGCGGTCGGCTGGGGTGTGGGCGCCGCGCCGGTGGCGGTCGCCGGGCGCGTGCCCCAGTCCGAGCTGCGCGCGGTCAGGATCGCCCAGTACGTCTGCCACAGCAGGAAGGCGAGATAGAAGAAGCAGAAGACGACGCCGTAGATCCAGCGCGAGTCGTAGCGCGGCTGGCGCACGACGTAGTAGAGGCCGTAGGCGAGTGCCATCGCGTAGATGCCGGCGACGTAGATCAGCGGCACGCCGCGGTGGCCGACGAGCGGCAGCCACACGAGCGCGCGCAGCGCCACGATCGGCGCGACGATCGACAGCAGCACGCCGGCGTACGCCTGCAGCGCCGCGACCGGGTGCTTGCGCCACACGAAGCCCATCAGGATCAGCGACTCGCGCGTCCACGAGCGCTTCCAGCGCAGCTGCTGGCGCAGGAACTGGCGCAGCTTCGTCGGCACCGCCGTGTGCGAGATCGCGTCGGCGGCGTAGAGCACCTTCCAGTCGCGCAGCACGCGGTTCGTCAGCGCGCGGTCGTCGCCGAACGTCGCCGGCGAGCCGAAGAACGTCTGGTGCTCCCACGTGTCGAGGTGCGGCACGATCGCCGCGCGGCGGTAGGCGGAGAAGCAGCCCGAGCAGCAGGTGATGCAGGCGAAGACCGACTCGGCCGCCTTCACGACGCGGAACGCGACGAAGTAGCGCACGACCTGCATGCGGCTGAGCCAGGAGTCGTCCGGGTTGGCGACGTCGGCGTGGCCGCAGATCGCGCCGACGCGCTCGTCCGCGAAGCCCTGCACGAGGCGGCGCAGCGCGTCGGGCTCGACGCTGCTGTCGGAGTCGACGAAGGCGAGGATCTCCGCGTCGGTCGCGCGCATGCCGACCGCCATCGCGGCGCGCTTGCCGCAGTTGGAGCCGAGATCGATCACGCGCACGCGCGGCTCCTCGTCGGCGACCTCGACCATCCGCTGAAGCGTCTGGTCGGTCGAGCCGTCGTTGACGGCCACCAGCTCGAGCTTCTCCGGCGGGTAGTCGAGCGCGAGCAGCGAGCGCAGCGAGTGGGCGATCACCTCCTCCTCGTTGAAGGCCGGCATCACGATCGCGACGTGCGGCTCGATGCCGGCGTCGCGCGGCGGGCGGTAGGGCAGCGACAGCAGGAAGCGGCTCGTGATGTACGTGACGACGATCAGGCCGTAGGCCATCAGCGCGACGTCGCTGCCGCCGTCGCCGAACCACAGCCCGTGGTAGGCGACGGCGAAGGCGAGCAGGACGGCCAGGTAGACGGCGGCGGCGACGCGTGCCGCGCGGTCGGCGAAACGGGGCGGGGGCATCGGCTCAGACGAGGTGGCGGGGACCGTCGAGCGGCAGGCGGTAGGTCGCGTCGAGCACGTGCTCGAAGGCGTCGAGCCAGCGCAGGTCGGCGTCGGCGTGCAGCGCCGTCACGATCGCGAGGTCGGCGTCGGCGGGCGTCGGCCGCGCGAGCGAGCGCAGCTTGGTGCCGGCCGCCGTGCGCACCGCCGGGACGCGCGGGTCGTGGTAGGCGACCTGCGCGCCGGCACGCTCGAGCTTCTCCGCGATCGCGAGCCCGGGCGACTCGCGCGCGTCGGAGACGCCCGGCTTGTAGGCCATCCCGGCGATCACCACGCGCGCCTGCGGCGGGGCGATCCCGCGCAGTCGCAGCAACGTCAGCGCGCGCGTCGCGACGACCGCCGGGCGCGCCGCGATCCCCTTCATCGCCTGCTCGGCGATCGGCGCCGCGACGCCGGCCTCGCGCAGCGGCTCCAGCAGGTAGTAGGGGTCGACCGGGATGCAGTGGCCGCCGACGCCCGGCCCGGGGTAGTGGGCGAGGAAGCCGTAGGGCTTCGTCGCGGCCGCGTCGACGATCTCGACCGGGTCGATCCCGAGGTGCGTGCAGACGCCCGCCATCTCGTTCGCGAACGCGAGGTTGACGGCGCGGAACGTGTTCTCGTAGAGCTTCGTCAGCTCGGCCGCCTCGAGCGAGGAGACGACGTGGATCTGCGCCGTCGTGGGCGCGAGCAGCCGGCGCGCGCGGTGGGCGCAGTCCGGCGTGGCGCCGCCGACGACGCGCGGGACGGCGTGCTGGTCGACCGTCGGATCGCCCGGCAAGATCCGTTCCGGCGCGAACGCGACGGCCACGTCGCGGCCCGCCTGCAGGGCGCGCTCGGCGAGCGGATCGACCAGCAGCTCGCGCGTCGAGCCGACGGAGATCGTGGACGTCAGCACGAGCGTCTGCCCCGGGCGGGCGTGCTCCACGACAGCCGCGCAGGCGGCGCGCAGCGCCCGCTCGTCGGGCTTGCGCTGCGCGTCGACCGGCGTCGGGACGCAGACGATCACCGCGTCGGCGGCCGCGATCGCCGCCGGGCTCGATCCGAGCCGCAGCCGCTCGCCGCCGAGCGCTCTGCCCAGCCGTGCGACGTCGCCGTCGGGCAGGTCCACGTCGTGTGTGCGGATCGCCTGCAGGCGGCGCTCGCTGATGTCGATACCGATCACGTCGGCGCCGCCGTCGTGCAGCGCGAGCACGGTCGGCAGGCCGACGTACCCGAGCCCGACGACGGCGACGCACGCCGGGACGAGCGGGGGCGCGACGGGGGTCGGGGCGGCGACGGGCGCGACCGCAGGGGCGGGCGCGACCGCAAGCGCATGCGCTTCGGACACGGGAGATCCTCCGTGGATCGATATGGGGAAGGTTGGGCGCCGGGCCGAAAGACGTGGAGGGCCGGCCTGGCGCCGCGGTCACATCATCGGCGTCTCACGCAGCGCCTCAATGGGGTCCGCACCCCAGTTCGCGTCCTGCCGCGCGTTAGGATCGCCGGGTGGTGAGCGTCGACGCCGGCTCGTTCCTGACGATCGTCGTCGTGGCGATGCTCGCCGCGCTGCTGGCGGGGCTGATCGCGCAGCGCCTCGTGGTGCCGGTGGTCGTGCTCGAGCTGCTGCTCGGGATCGTCGTCGGCCCGGAGGTGCTGGGGCTCGCGCACCCGTCTGACTTCGTCGACTTCTTCTCGAGCCTCGGGCTCGGCATGCTGTTCTTCTTCGCCGGCTACGAGATAGACTTCGAGCGCATCCGCGGCGAGCCGCTGCGGCTCGCCGCGCTCGGCTGGGCGATCTCGCTCGTGCTCGCCTATGCCGTCGGCGGGCTGCTCGCGCTCGCCGGGATCGTCGTGTCGCTGCTCTACACCGGCTCGGCGATCGCGACGACGGCGATCGGCACACTGATCCCGATCCTGCGCGACGCCGACGAGCTGAGAACGCGCTTCGGCACGTACATGCTGGGCGCCGGCGCGATGGGCGAGTTCGGCCCGATCCTGCTGATCACGATCGTCTTCTCGACGAAGGGCGCAGCCGAGAACGCGGCGATCCTGGTCGCCTTCATCGCGCTCGCGGTGCTCGCCGGCGTGATCGCCGTGCGCTCGCTGGGGCGCGGCTGGAACCTGCTCGAGCGGACGCTGGAGACGAGCAGCCAGCTCGCGATCCGCGCGACGGTCGTGATCGTCTTCGCGCTGGCGGCGCTGGCCTCGTCGCTCGGGCTCGACCTGCTGCTCGGCGGCTTCGTCGCCGGCATCATCACCCGCCTGGCGCTGCGCGGGCACGAGGTCGAGGTGCTCGAGAGCAAGCTGACGGCGGTCGGCTACGGCTTCCTGATCCCCTTCTTCTTCGTCGCCAGCGGCGTCGCCGTCAACCTCTCGGCGCTGACCGACGACCCGATCCAGTTCTTGAAGGTGCCGCTGTTCCTGGCGCTGTTCCTGCTCGTGCGCGGCGCGCCCGCGCTGCTGCTCTACCGCAAGGTGCTCGACGCGCGCGAGCGGGCGGCGCTGGCCTTGTTCAGCGCGACCGAGCTGCCGCTCGTCGTCGCGATCACGACGATCGCCGTCGCGGACCACCACATGCGCAGCTCGACGGCGGCCTCGCTGATCCTCGCGGCGATCTGCTCCACGGCGATCTACCCGATCCTGGGACTTCGCCTGCGGGCTGCCGACGCACGGCGATCTTCGGAGTCCTACGCATAGAAGGGAGCTGTCATGGCGCCCGCTCCCCTACGATGGGCCGGGTGCCCACAGCCACCCGCTCCGATCTCCGCAACATCGCCATCGTCGCCCACGTCGACCATGGCAAGACCACGCTCGTCGACGGCCTGCTGCGCCAGTCCGGCGCCTTCCGCGCCAACCAGGAGGTCGCCGAGCGGGTGATGGACTCGATGGACCTCGAGCGCGAGAAGGGCATCACGATCCTCGCCAAGAACACCGCGGTCCAGTACGGCGAGACGAAGATCAACATCATCGACACCCCCGGCCACGCCGACTTCGGCGGCGAGGTCGAGCGCGGGCTGACGATGGTCGACGGCGTGCTGCTGCTGGTCGACGCGAGCGAGGGGCCGCTGCCGCAGACGCGCTTCGTGCTGCGCAAGACGCTGCAGGCGCGGCTGCCGGTGGTCCTCGTGATCAACAAGGTCGACCGCTCCGACGCGCGCATCGCGGAAGTGATCGACGAGGTCTACGAGCTGTTCCTCGACCTCGACGCGGACGAGTCGCAGATCGAGTTCCCGATCGTCTACACGAACGCGAAGGACGGCTGGGCGTCGGTCGACTACGACCCGGAGAACCCGGTCGACGGCGAGAACCTCAAGCCGCTGCTCGACCTGATCGTCGAGCGGATCCCGGCGCCGTCCTACGACTCCGAGCATCCGCTGCAGGCGTTGGTGACGAACCTCGACGCCTCGCCGTACCTCGGCCGCATCGCGCTGTGCCGCGTGCGCCACGGCGTGCTGAGACGCGGACAGCAGGTCGCCTGGTGCCGCACCGACGGCTCGATAGAGCGCGTGAAGGTGACCGAGCTGTACGTCACCGACGCCTTGGAGCGCGTGGAGGCGGCCGAAGCCGGTCCGGGCGAGATCATCGCGATAGCGGGCCTGTCCGACGTGACGATCGGCGAGACGCTCGCCGACCCCGAGGACGCGCGCCCGCTGCCGGTGATCCACGTCGACGACCCGTCCCTGTCCGTGACCATCGGCATCAACACGTCGCCGCTCGCCGGGCAGGAGAGAGGCACGAAGGTGACGGCGCGGCTGCTGAAGAACCGCCTCGACGCGGAGCTGGTCGGCAACGTCTCGCTGCGCGTGCTGCCGACCGAGCGGCCCGACACGTGGGAGGTGCAGGGCCGCGGCGAGCTGCAGCTCGCGATCCTCGTCGAGCTGATGCGGCGCGAGGGCTTCGAGATGACGGTCGGCAAGCCGCAGGTCGTCACGCAGGAGATAGACGGCGTCTTGCACGAGCCGATGGAGCACATGACGATCGACGCTCCCGAGGAGTACGTCGGGGTCATCACGCAGCTGCTCGCGACGCGCAAGGGCCGCATGGGCGAGATGGTCAACCACGGCACCGGTTGGGTGCGGATGGAATACCGCGTCCCCGCCCGCGGCCTGATCGGCTTCCGCACCGAGTTCATGACCGAGACGCGCGGCACCGGGATCCTGCACCACGTCTTCGACGGCTACGAGCCATGGCAGGGCGCGCTGCGCCTGCGCCCGACCGGCTCGCTGATCGCCGACCGCCCCGGCAAGGTCACGACGTTCGCGCTGACCGGCCTGCAGGACCGCGGCACGATGTTCGTCGCCGCCGGCACGGACGTCTACAACGGCATGATCATCGGCGAGCACAACCGCGCCGAGGACCTCGAGGTCAACATCGTGCGCGAGAAGCACCTCACGAACATCCGGAGTTCCACTGCGGACGAGCTGGAGCGGCTCACGCCGCCCTCGCCGCCGACTTTGGACGAGGCGCTGGAGTTCGTGCGCGAGGACGAGTGCGTCGAAGTGACGCCCGGCTTCGTCCGCCTGCGCAAGGTCGAGCTCGACCCGCACGCGCGCGTGAAGGCTTCGCGGGCGCGGGCGCGTGAAGCGCGCGAGGGCGTGCCGGTCGGCTGACGCGGCTGCCTCAGGCGGCCGGTGCGGGCGCCGTGTCCTCGGCGTGGTACCGGTCCAGCAGCGCCAGCTCCTGCTCCCGTTTCGGGAAGCGGAAGAAGACGAGTGTGGCGCCGAGCAGGACGGCGACGATCCCCGCGCTGAACGCGGCCTTGTCGCCGGAGACGAACGAGGACTTGGCGGCCGTCAGGATCGCGTCCGAGTACTGCGGGTGCTGCTGGGCGAGGTCGGCCGCGCTCGCGAACGACTTCTCCAGCGTCGCCTGCGTGCCGCTGCTGACCTGTCCGCCCTGCGGTGAGCCGGCGATCGCTTTCGTGAAGGCGGCCGCGTAGCCGGCCGTCAGCAGCGCGCCGAGGATCGACTGCATGATCGCGCCGCCGAGGTCGCGCTGGAGGTCGGCGGTGCCGGACGCCATCCCGGCGCGCTTGACCGGCACCGAGCCGGTCAGCGAGTGCGAGGCGGGCGTGCCGGCGAGGCCGACGCCGATCCCCAGCAGCGCGTAGCCGATGAACACCTTCCAGTACGGGATGCCGTCCTTCCACAGCAGCAGCATCGCGAGGAAGCCGAGCAGGCAGAAGACGTAGCCGAACAGGAGCGTGAAGCGCGCGCCGTATCTCTCGACGAGTCTCGCCGAGCGCGGCGCGACGACCACCATCAGCGCGGCCGCCGGCAGGATCGAGGCGCCGGCGCCGAGCGTCGAGTAGCCGAGCACGTTCTGCAGGAACTGCTGGCCGATGAACATCGCCGCCATCAGCGAGCCGAAGACGATCACGCCGGCGCAGGCGGCGACCCAGAAGATCCGCCGCCGCGCGACGTCGAGGTCGTAGAGGGGGGAGGCCGCGCGCTTCTGGCGCAGCACGAACGCGACGCCGGCCGCGAGCGCGACCAGCCCGAGGCCGATCGCCAGCGCGCCCTTGTTCGGCACGGGCGCGAAGTTAATCGCCAGCACGAGCGCCGCGACGAGCAGCACGGACAGGATGCCGCCGAGGTTGTCGACGGGGTCGGTCGTCTCGTTCACGTGCGCAGGGATCAGCTTGATCGCCAGCACGAGCGCGATCAGCGCGAGCGGCAGCGTCGCGAAGAAGACCGAGCCCCAGTCGAAGTGCTCCAGCAGCGCGCCTGACATCAGCGGGCCGAGCGCCGAGATCGCGCCGCCGATGCCCGACCACAGCGCGATCGCGCGCGTGCGGCCGGCGCCCGACCACAGGGCGGTGATCAGCGCGAGCGTCGTCGGGAAGGCGAGGCCGGCGGCGAGGCCGCCCAGCAGGCGCGCGGCGAACAGCACGCCGAGCGTCGGCGCGAAGCCGGCGAGCAGGCTTGCCGGGATCGCGAGCGCCGTGCCGAGCACGAGCATCAGCTTGCGCCCGTAGCGGTCGCCGACCGCGCCGAGGTAGAGGACCGAGGCCGCGAGCCCGAGCGAGTAGCCGACGGCGACGAGGTTCAGCCCCGTCTGCCCGGCGTCGAACGCCTTCGCGATGTCCGGCAGCGCGACGTTCGCGACCGCGAGATTCAGGTTCGCGACGCCCGCGACGAGGATCAGCGTGGCGAGCACGAGCGGGCCGCGCGCCGGCGCGCTTCCCGCCTGCCCCGTCGTGGGCTGCTCGCGAGCGGTCGCCACGGGCGGAGCCTACGGCGCGGGTGCGACGAGTGCGACAGCTGGGCGCGTCGGCGTTGACCGCAGCGACCGCCCAGCGCGCCGAAAACCCCGCTGGTACAGTCCATCCCTACCCGTGGTGGGTGTAGCTCAGCTGGTAGAGCTCCTGGTTGTGGTCCAGGCGGTCGGGGGTTCGAGTCCCCTCACTCACCCTTCTGAGATGGCGCGTCGAGCCGTGGTTGCGGCCGCGGCCCGCGGGGACTAGTAGGGTGGCCGGCGAGCCATTCGATGCAGTCTCCTCCGCCGTTCCCCCGCAAGAAGCCGTCCGCACCGCGCCGTCTCCTCGGCGTCGCCGCCGTAGCGGCTACCTGCCTCCTCGCTGGGTCGGCTGCGTCGGCTCAGGCGGCGACGGACACCCTGTTCGCCGCACCCGCGGCCGCCGGCAGCGCCGACTGCAGCTCGCCGGGCAACGCCTGTTCGATCACGACCGCGGTCACGAGCGCGAACGCGAAGCCGATCGCCGACAGCGTGCGGATCGAGCTTGCGAACGGCATCTACCTGCTGTCCGCGCCGAGCCCGACGGCGCTTACCGTCACGTTCGCAGGCCCGAGTCTCAGGTTCGAGGCCGAGAGCGGCACCCCGATACTCGACGGCACGAGAACCGTGCAGTTGCTGTCCGTCGGGGCGACGTCGAACGTGACGATCGACGGGCTCGAGATCGAGTTCGGCTCGACCGCCTCCCTCGGTGGAGCGGTCGACAACAGAGGCACGCTGACCGTCAAGGACTCCACGTTGACGAGCAACTCCGCCAGCAACGGCGGTGCGATCTCGAACGACGCCGGCGCGATGCTCAGCGTTCGGGATTCGACGATCACGCACAACAGCGCCACCGGCGTCGGGGGCGGCGCCATCATCAGCTTCGGGACGGCCACGGTCGAGCGCTCGGCGATCGTCAACAACAGCGCGCCGGTCAACGGGGGCGCGATCAACGTCCAGCCGGCCGGAACGGTGACGCTCGCCAGCTCCACAGTCGCGAACAACACGTCCGGAGGTCTGGGCGGGGCGATCTCGGCGCTCGGGGTGCTCACCGTCGAGGCCTCGACGATCGCGAACAACGCTGGCAGCAGCGGAACGGCGATCAGCAGCGGGGACCCAACCAGAGTGACGTTGGCTGGCGACATCATCGCGGCGCAGTCCGCGGGCTCTGCCTGCAGTCCCGCCAACGGCGCGATCGTCGACAGCGGCTACAACCTCGACGACGACGGGACCTGCATCTCGCCGACGTCGCCGGGAACGGGAAGCCACAACGGGATCACCGCGGATGGGCCGTCCACCTACGGCGCCGTGCTCGACTCGTATCTCGCAGACGGGCTTGCCGACAACGGCGGACCGACGGAGACGTTCGCGCTGCTGAACAGCTCGAGCACCGCGACGTCGCTGGCAGACCCGGCGTTCGCCGTCGTGCCGCCGAGCTTCGCTCTGCCCGTTGCGGTCGGCGGCGCATCGTCGGCGTGCTCGCTGTCTGACCAGCGCGGCATCGCGCCGGCGGCGGGGATCAACTGCGACATCGGCGCCTACCTGCTGCAGGCGACGACGACGGCGCTTGCGACCTCGGCGAGATCGGTGGTGAAGAACGGGTCGGTCACGTACACGGCAACCGTCACCCCCGCGCCGGACGGGGGCACGGTGTCGTTCAGCGACGGAGCCGGCAACCCGGCCACCGCCCACTGCGGCGCACAGGGCCTCTCGGGCAACACGGCGACCTGCACGGTCGCCTACGCGAACACCGGGAGCTATCCGGTCACCGCGACCTACTCCGGTGACGGTACGCGGAACAACTATGTGGGGTCTGCGAGCGCTCCTCAGACGGTCGTCGTATCGCCCCCGCCCCCGCCCGCGTTGTCGAAGCTGCGCGTCTCACCCTCGACGTTCAAGGCGGCCGGGCACAAGGTGCACGGCCGCTGCGTGACGGCCACCAGCAAGAACAAGCGAGCCAAGTCGTGTCTGCTGGCGACCAAGCTGAAGGCGACCTACACGCTCAGTGCGGCCGCCAAGGTGAGCTTCAAGCTCGCGCTCAAGACGACCGGGCGCAAGGTCAGAGGCCGGTGCGTGAAGGCGACGAGAAAGAACAAGCACGCTGCGAAGTGCACGCTGCTGGTCGGCGTCCGCAAGACCATCACCCGCCCTGCGGCGACCGGCTCGAACACGTTCAGCTTCACGGGCACGCTCGCCGCGGGCACCTACCAGCTGACCGGGACCCCGGCCGGCGGCTCCGCCCGCACGGTCAGCTTCCGCGTCGTCGGCTGAACGGGCGCGGAACCGCCGCCCGATCGCCTACGGTCTGCGGCATGGACGGCGGCGGCGGGTTCGAGGCGCACGAGGTCGACCTGCACGGTCACCGTGCCGTCTACCGCGTCGCGGGCGGCAGCGGGCCGGTGGTCGTGCTGGTCCACGGGATGGTCAACTCCTCGCGCCACTGGGAGGGGGTGGCGATGCGGCTGGCCGGCTCGCACCGGGTGATCGCCCCCGACCTGATCGGGCACGGCGGCTCGGCGACGCCGCGCGGGGACTACTCGCTCGGGGCGCACGCGGCGAGCATCCGCGACCTGCTGGCGATGCTCGGCGTGGAGCGGGCGACGATCGTCGGGCACTCGCTCGGCGGCGGGGTCGCGATGCAGTTCTTCTACCAGTTTCCGCAGCGCACCGAGCGGCTCGTGCTCGTCTCCAGCGGCGGCCTGGGTCCGGAGGTCAGCCCGCTGCTGCGCGGGGCCGCGATGCCGGGCTCGGCGCTGCTGCTGCGGCTCGCCACGCAGCCGCGGCTGGTCGGCGCGCTCGCCGACGCGGGTACGCGGCTGCGGGCGCGCGGCAACGACAAAGGCGTCTACCTGCAGGCGGTGGCACGGGCGCTGCGGCCGTTGCAGGAACCCGGCGCGCGCCGCGCCTTCCTCGAGACGCTGCGCGCGGTGATCGACCGCCACGGGCAGCGCGTCAGCGCGCGCGACCGCCTGCACCTGCTGAGCGAGATGCCGACGCTGATCGTCTGGGGCGAGCGCGACCGCACGATCCCGCTCGCGCATGGTCGCGACGCCGCCGCCGCGATCCCCGGCGCCCGCTTCGAGACGCTGCCGCGCGCCGCCCACTTCCCCAACCTCGAAGACCCCGCCGGCCTCGCGCGCGTGCTGGCCGACTTCGTCGCCACGACCGAGCCGGCTCGCATCGAGGACGAGGAGTGGGGCGACCTCGTCGGCCGCCGCGCGCGGGCGACGATGCGGCGCGTGGCCTGAGCCCGCGGGCGATTCGGCAGGCGCGCGACCGGGGAGAACCGCTGCCATGGACGAGCTGGCTCCCGGCCTGTGGCACTGGACCGCGTTCCGCGACACGATCAGACGCACGGTCCACTCGGCCTACGACGAGACCAGCCGCACGCTGATCGACCCGATGCTCCCCGACGAGGGGCTCGCGTGGTTCGCCGAGCACGGCCCGCCCGAGCGGATCGTGCTCGTCAACCGCCACCACCTGCGCCACAGCGCGCGCTTCGCCGAGCGCTTCGGCTGCAGCGTCCACTGCCACGAGGCCGGCCTGTGGGACCTGCAGGACCGAGGCGTCCGCGTGGAGGGCTTCCGCTTCGGCGAGGAGCTGGCGGCGGACGTCGTCGCGCACAGAGTCGCCGCGATCTGCCCGGAGGAGGCGGCGCTGCACATCGCTGACGAGCGCCACGGCGGGGCGCTGGCCGTCGCCGACGGGGTGGTCCGCGGCGATGACGGAGAGCTGGGGTTCGTGTCCGACTTCCTGCTCGGCGAGGACCCGGAGGGCGTCAAGCGCGGGCTCGCCGACGCCTACGCGCAGCTCGCCGAGACGCTCCTGTTCGACGTGCTGCTGCTCGCGCACGGCGACCCGTGGGTCGGCGGCGCGCGCGAGGCGTTGAGCGCGTTCGCCGCGCAGCACGCCGGCGCGGCGTAGGCGACCCAGCGGCGGTGCGGCGTCAGCGCAGGATGCCCGTGTGCCCGATCGAATAGCGGCCGGGCTGCGGCCAGACGGCCAGCCCGTGCGGGCCGCTGCCGACTCTGATGCGGTGCAGCAGCCGCCCCGTACGCGTGTCGATCGCGTAGACCTCGGCGTTGTAGCGGCCGCTCAGCCACAGCACGCGCCCGTTGGCCGACAAGCCGCCCATGTCCGGGCTGCCGCCGCCGGGGATCAGCCACTTGCGGTAGGGCCGCCCGGTGCGGAACGAGATCAGCGAGATCGATCCCTCGCCGCGGTTCGACACGTACAAGGTCTTCGCGTCGCGGCTGGGATAGAGGCCGTGCGCGCCGCGGCCGGTCGGCTGCAGGCGGATCACTCTCCACGTGCGCGCGTCGATCAGCCACACGCCGTTGCTCATCATGTCGGCGACGTAGAAGGTGCGCCCGTCGGGCGAGAGCTTGACGTCCTGCGGCATCGCGCCGGGTCTCAGCTCGATCCGCCGCAGCACGCGCTCGTGGACGAGGTCGAGCACGATCATGTCGCCGCCGAACTCGCACGAGACGAGCGCCGTGCGCCCGTCGGCCGTGTAGTCCATGTGGTCGACGCCGGGACACTGCGGCACCGCCAGCGCGTGCTGCAGCTTCATCGTGTGCGGCTCGCGGAAGTCCAGCTCGCGGTGCGCCTCGGCGACGACGATCGCGTGCATGCCGTCGGCGGTGAAGTAGAGGTTGTACGGGTCGAGCACGGGGACCGGTCTGCCGGGTCTGCCGGTCAGCGGGTCGATCGGCGTGAGGCTGTTGCCCTGGTCGTTCGTGACCCACAGCGTCTTCAGGTCCCACGACGGCGTGACGTGCTGCGGCAGTCTCCCGACGGCGAAGTGGGCGACGATCTTGCCGGTGCGCTGGGAGATCACGTCGACCGTGGCCGAGGTCGAGTTCGGCACGTAGACGAGCGGGAGCGCGTGCCGGGCCGCGGGCGCGAGCGGGCCGGGGCGCTCGGCCGCGTAGACGTTCGTCGGCGACAGCGGCGGCGGGATCCGCCCGGCCCGTGGCGTCACGTCGGCGGCGGCGGGCGCGGGGTGTCTGTGGAGCCGGTTCGCCGTGGACGTCGTCGTCGCCGTGCTGGTCCCGCTGTGAGCTGCGCTGCCGCCGCAGCCACCGGCGGCGACCGCCGCCAGCAGCGCCGCGACGAGCGCGACGCGCGACGCGATGCGCCGTCTCATCGCGTCAGCTCCAAGGCGCTGCCGGCGACGCCGCCGCTCGCGTCGCGCCCGCCGACGAGCCAGATGGCGTTCCCGAGCGTGGCCGCGCCGAGGTCCGACAGCGCGCGCGGCAGCGAACCTGCCGCCCGTACGCGACCGCTGGCGGGGTCGATCGCGAGGATCGCGCGCCGCTGGCTGCCGAGCGCGTCGCCGCGCCCGCCGAAGACGTAGAAGGTCCCGCCGAGCGCCGCGCCGGCGGCGTGCTCGAGCGGCTGCGGCAGCAGGCCGATCGTGCGCGCACGACCGCTCGCGGGGTCGACGCTGACGATCTCCCGGCGTGCGTTCACGCCATCGGTCCCGCCCGCGACGAGCAGCCTGCCGCCGACCGCGGCGACGGCCGCATAGCGCAGCGGGTGGGGGAGCTTCGCGACGTCGCGCAGCGCCGGCTGGCCGGGCGTGTAGGCGAGCACCGAGCGCAGCGGCACACTGCCGCTGTAGCCGCCGACAACGTACGCGGTCCCGCCGAGCGTCGCGCCGGCGGAATCGGAGATGCCGACGGGGAGCCTGGCGGCGGTGCTGACCGCGCCGCTCGGCGCGACCGTGAGCACCGACGAGGACGTCCCGTTCGCGGCGGTGCCGCCGCCGAACAGCGCGATCCGATCGCCGAGCGACGCCGCGCCGACGTCGTGCAGCGCCTGCGGCAGCGTGCCGACACGGCGCGGGGCAGACACGCCCGCGCCGGCGACGGCGACGACGTCGGCCACGGAGGAGTCCTGCGCGCTCAGCCCGCCGGAGGCCAGCACACGGCCGCCGGCGACCGCAACGGCCGGGAGCTGGACGGGCGCTGGAAGCTGCCGCGTCGCGACGAGCCGCAGCCGCACGGAGACGGGGCGGTGGGGCGCGGCGGTCGTCGTCGTGGCGCGGGCGGACGTCGCCGTCGCGGCCGGCTTGGACTGCGCGCCGCAGCCGGCGAGCAGACCGAGCAGCAGCAGCCCGGCGAGGGACGTCGCGTGCGTGGGGGAGCGCCGCATCGGCGCATACGATGGCACGTCCGCTTCGCCGTAACGGTCTCGCAAGGCGGGCCCAACGCGGCCCCAACCTCCCGCTCGCGATGGACCGGATGGAGGCTCCCCGGCACGGCGCGAGCGTAGGCTGTCGGCCGATGAGCGGTCTCTCCGTCCTCGTCGTGGACGACGACGCGCCCGTGCGACGGATGCTCGAGCGGACGCTCGGCGCCGAGGGCTACGCGGTGCGCGCGGTCGCCGACGGCGGCGCCGCGCTGGCCGAGGTCGAGCGCTCGGCGCCCGACCTGGTCGTGCTCGACGTCTCGATGCCGGGGCTCGACGGGCTGGCGGTCGCGCGGCGGCTGCGCGGCAAGCGGCTCGCGCTGCCGATCCTGCTGCTGACGGCGCGCGACGCGGTCGCCGATCGCGTCGCCGGGCTCGACGCGGGCGCCGACGACTACCTCGTCAAGCCGTTCGCGCCGGAGGAGCTGCTGGCGCGCGTGCGCGCGCTGCTGCGCCGCAATCGCCCGGTGGCGGAGACGCTCGCCTTCGACGACCTGACGCTCGATCCCACCAGCGGCCGCGCCACCCGCTCCGGGCGCGAGCTGGAGCTGACCCCGCGCGAGGCCGAGCTGCTCGCGCTGCTGCTGCGCGAGGCGCGCACCGTGATCACGCGCGAGCGCGCGCTGGAGGAGGTGTGGGGCGGCGAGCTGGAGGCGCTGCCGAACGTCGTCGACCGCTATGTCGCCTACCTGCGCCGCAAGCTCGGCGACCCGCCGCTGATCCGCACGGTGCGCGGCGTCGGCTTCGTGCTCGACCGATGAGATCGCCGGCCCGCCGCCTGCCGCTGCGCACGCGCGTCGCGCTCGCTGCCGGCGCGACGCTCGTGATCGCCGTCGCCGTGCTGGGCGGGATCACGTTCGCGCTCGTCGCGCGCCAGCTCCACCGCTCGCTCGACCGCGGCCTGCACGACCGCGCCGTCGAGGTCGCGCAGCTCGCCGCCACGACACCGGGGCTGATCACCGCGCCCGGCGTGCTCGAGGGCCGCGTCGGCACGAGCGCCGCGTTCGTGCAGGTGCTCGACCGCCACGGTCGCATCGTCGCCCGCTCGGCCGCGCTCGGCGGCCGCGTGCTGCCGGCTTCGCCGGCGCTGGAGCGCGCGCTGCGCGCGCGGCGCTCCGGCTACGGGTCCGTCGACCTCGGCGGCGAGCGGCTGCGCCTCTACGCCGCACCGCTGCCGGCGATCGGCGGCGGGCCGGCCGCCGGCGGAGCGGTTGCGGTCGCGGGGGAGACGAGCGGGGTCGCCGGCACCCTGCAGCCGCTGCGCAAGCTGTTCGTCGTCGTGGCGCTGGCGACCGCGCTCGTCGCGGCTGCGCTCGCGACGCTGCTGACGCGCCGGGCGTTGCGCCCGCTCACGCGCCTGACCGCCGGCGCGGAGGCGATCGCCCGCACGGGCGATCCGGGCCGGCGGCTGCCGGCCGGCGGCGCGCAGGACGAGGTCGGCCGTCTCGCCGCGACGCTCAACGCGATGCTCGCGGCGCTGGAGCGGGCGCGCGAGCGCGAGCGGCGCTTCGTCGGCGACGCCTCGCACGAGCTGCGCACGCCGCTGACGGCGCTGCGCGGCAACGCCGCCTACGTCGCGCGCCACGGCGCCGACCCGGCGGTCCTGGCCGACATCGAGTCCGACGCGGAGCGCCTCGCCGCGCTGCTCGACGACCTGCTCGCGCTTGCGCGCGAGGACGCCGCCGCGCCGCCCGCCGACGCCGAGACGGTCGACCTCGTCGCACTCGCACGCGAGGTCGCGGCCGCGCATCCGACCGCGAGCGTGCGCGCGGCGGGCGAGCCGGTGCCCGTGCGCGGCGACCGCGCGGCGCTGGAGCGCGCGCTGCGCAACCTCGTCGAGAACGCCGAGCGCCACGGGCCGCCCGGCGGCGCGATCGTCGTCGAGGCGGCGCTCGCGGACGGCCGCGCGCGCCTCGCCGTCAGCGACGAGGGCGCCGGTCTGACCGACGAGCAGGCCGAGCACGCGTTCGCGCGCTTCTGGCGCGGGCCGGACGCGCCGCCGGGCGGCACCGGGCTCGGCCTCGCGATCGTCCAGGCGACGGCTGCGCGCCACGGCGGGAGCGCCAGCGCGCACGGCGCGACGTTCGCGCTCGAACTGCCGGTGGCGGCCGCTGTGCCGCTCTCACAGAGATCTCAAGGTCGGGGGGTAGAACCCCGCCCATGAGACGACTGCGCACCATCTCCACCGGCCGCCTGGTCGCGCTCGCCGTCGCGGTCGTCGTGCTCGTCGCGGGCGTCGGGATCGCGCAGGCCGCGCTCCAGAGCAACCCGAAGCCGGCGTCGAAGCCGCTCGACGTAGCCGTCCACGACGCGCTCACCGCGCCGAAGGTCGACGGCGTCACCGCCCGCGTCCACTTCACGAACCATCTGATCCCGTCCGGCGCGCTGCCGGAGGGCACCGTCTCGCCGCTGATGGCGGGCGCCTCCGGGCGCGTGTGGATCGCGAACGACGGGCGCTTCCGCGTCGAGCTGCAGTCCGACGCGGGCGACGCGCAGGTCGTCTCCGACGGCACGACGCTCACGCTCTACGACGCCTCCACCAGCACCGCCTACCGCGTCGCGCTGCCGCAGAGAAGAGACGCCACGCAGCAGACCGACACGCACACGCCGCCGACGCTCGCGCAGATCGACAGAGCGATTACGCAGCTCGGCACGAACTGGAACGTCTCCGGCGCGACGCCGACCTCGACCGCGCATCAGCCGACGTACACGGTGCGGATCGCGCCGAAGGGCGACGGCGGCCTCCTCGGCGCCGCCGAGCTGGCGTGGGACGCGACCAACGGCGTGCCGCTGCGCGCCGCGATCTACGCCGCCGGCCAGTCCGACCCGGTGCTCGAGCTGACCGCGACGCACGTCTCGTTCGGTCCGGTCGCGACGAGCGACATCGTCGTTCCGCCGCCGGCGGGGACGAGAATCGTCGACCTCTCGCCGTCCTCGGGCCCGAGCGGTCCGGCCGACCATACGGGCATGAAGACGCACGCGAGACCGGTCACCGGCGTCTCCGCCGTGCAGGCCGCGGTGCCCTTCACGCTCGCCGCGCCCGACCAGCTCGCCGGCCTGCCGCGCCACGACGTCTGGCTCGCCGGCCATGGCGCGAGCCCGGCCGCGGTCGTCACGTACGGCAGAGGGCTCGGCGGGATCGTCGTGGTCGAGCGCAAGGCGAGAGCGGGCGAGTCGCCGCTCGGCTCCGGCTCCGGCCGCAGCTCGCTGCGCCTGCCGCAGATCAACGTCAACGGCGCGACCGGCGACGAGCTGGCCACCGAGCTGGGGACCGTGCTGAGCTTCCAGCGCGGCGGCGTCGACTACGTCGTCGCCGGCTCGATCCCCGCCCAGTCGGCCGAGACCGCAGCGCGTCAGCTCGGATGAGCGAAGCCGGAGGGCACCCGATCGAGGCGCGCAGCCTCGTCAAGCGCTACGGCCACGTGACCGCCGTCGACCACGTCGACCTGACCGTCGAGGCCGGCTCCGTCTACGGCTACCTCGGTCCCAACGGCGCCGGCAAGACGACGTCGCTGCGGATGCTGCTGGGCCTGATCCGTCCGGACGCGGGCAGCGCGCGGCTGTTCGGCCGCGACCCGCTCCAGGAGGGCGCGGCGGCGCTCGACGGCGTCGCCGGCTTCGTCGAGGCGCCGCGCTTCTACCCGTATCTGAACGGGCGCAGGAACCTCGAGCTGATGGCCGCGCTCGACGGCGGCGACGCGCGCGAGCGGATCGACCAGGCGCTCGACACGGTCGACCTCGCCGACCGCCAGGGCGACAAGGTCAAGGGCTACTCGCACGGCATGAAGCAGCGCCTCGGGATCGCCGCCGCGCTGCTGCGCGCGCCGCGCCTGCTGCTGCTCGACGAGCCGACGACCGGCCTCGACCCGGCCGGCATGCGCGACATGCGCGTGCTCGTGCGCCGGCTCGCCGACGAGGGCATGACCGTGCTGCTGTCCTCGCACCTGATGGGCGAGGTCGAGGAGCTGTGCGACCGCGTCGCGATCGTGCGCTCCGGCCAGGTGATCTACGAGGGCGCGCTCGACGCGCTGCTGCACTCAACCGGCCAGAGCTATCGCCTGCGGACGACCGACGACGTGCGCGCGCAGGCCGTCTGCTCGGCGCAGGCGGGCATCCGCGAGGTCGAGGCCGGCGGCGACGGGATCGCCTTCGCGGTCGAGGGCGACCGCGACCGCGCCGTCGCGGAGCTGTCGATCGCGCTCGTGGAGGCCGGCGTCGGGATCGTCGCGCTCGTGCCCGCGTCCGCCTCGCTCGAGGAGCTGTTCTTCCGCCTCACCGAGGGCGACGGGCTCGTCCCCTCGGGCGGCGACGGCGGGCGACCGGCCGCGGCGGTGGCCCGATGAGCGCCGTCGCCGAAGGCGCCCCGGCCCCGGCGGCCGCCGCCCCGCGCACGCGCCGCCGTCCCGGCATCGCCACGATCTACCGCTGGGAGCTGCGCAAGCTGCGCGCGCTCAAGCGCACCTACCTCGGATTCGGCATGGCGGCGATCGTGCCGATCCTGTTCGTGCTCGCGCTCGCGCTGCGTAGCGGCCGCGGACCCGACGACGTGCCGTTCGGCCGCTACGTGCGCGAGACCGGTCTCGCGATCCCGCCGGTGCTGCTGATCTTCGGCTCGATCTGGCTGTTCCCGCTGATCGTCGCGCTCGTCGCCGGCGACATCGTCGCCAACGAGGACGGCAACGGCACGCTCAAGACGATCCTCACGCGCTCGGTCGACCGCCACCAGGTGTGGATCGCGAAGGCGCTCGCCGCGCTCACGTACGCGCTCGCGGCGCTCGTGCTGTTCGCCGGCGTCGGGCTGCTGCTCGGCGGCTTGCGCTACGGCATCCACCCGCTCACGTCGCTGTCGGGCACGAAGATCCCGGTCGGCCGCGCGCTCGGGCTGATGGCGGCTGCGCTCGGCGCCTACATGCTGCCGGTGATCGCCGTAGTGGCGATCGCGCTGCTGCTCTCGACCGTGACGCGCAACTCGGCGGCGGCGATCGTCGGCACGCTGATGATCTCGCTGCTGCTGCAGCTGATCGGCGTCATCTCCGGCCTCGAAGGGCTCAAGCCGTATCTGCTCTCGACGCAGTTCGACGCCTGGCAGGGGCTGCTGCGCGAACCGGCCGACTGGGCGCCGATCGTGCGCGCCGCGTGGGTCTGCGCGCTGTACGCGCTGCCGGCCGCGGCGGCCGGCCTGATCGTGTTCGTGCGCCGCGACGTCGCCGGCGGCTGACCGCCGCTGCGCCGCATGCGGCGCTAAGGTCGAGCGATGGACCGCAAGTGGTGGACGCTGATCGCCGTGAACGTCGGCATCTTCATGCTGCTGATGGACATCACGGTCGTCAACGTCGCGCTGCCCGACATCCAGCGCGAGCTGCACGCGAGCTTCGACGACCTGCAATGGGTCGTGAACGCCTACGCGCTCAGCCTCGCCGCGCTGCTGCTGACGGCCGGCTCGATCGCCGACCTGTTCGGGCGCCGGCGCCTGTTCGCGATCGGGCTCGTGATCTTCACGGCCGCGTCGATGACGTGCGGCCTGTCGAGCGGGCCGCTGATGCTCAACGTCGCGCGCGCGGTGCAGGGCGTCGGCGGCGCGATCATGCTCGCGACCTCGCTCGCGCTGATCGCGGGTGCGTTTCGCGGGCGCGACCGCGGCATCGCCTTCGGCGTCTACGGCGCGGTGATCGGCGCGGCCGTGGCGGTCGGGCCGGTCGTCGGAGGCGCGCTCACTGCCGGCATCGGCTGGGAGTGGATCTTCTTCGTCAACGTGCCGATCGGCGTCGTCGCGCTGGCGCTCACGCTCACGCGCGTGGACGAGTCGCGCGACCCCCAGGCGACGGGCGTCGACTGGCTCGGGCTCGTGACCTTCTCCGGGGGCCTGTTCCTGCTCGTGTTCGGCCTCACGCAGGCCAACGAGGCCGGCTGGGGGAGCACCCAGACGGTTGCGTGTCTCGGCGGCGCGGCGCTCCTGCTGCTCGCGTTCCTGTATGTCGAGCAGCGTCAGACGCGCCCGATGTTCGACCTCACGCTGCTGCGCGTGCCGTCGTTCGCGGGAGTCTCGCTGCTGACGGTCGCGATGTCGGCCTCGATGTTCGCGATGTTCCTCTACCTCACGCTCTACATCCAGAACGTGCTCGGCTACGGCCCGCTGCAGGCCGGCCTGCGCTTCCTGCCGCTGAGCCTCGTGTCGTTCGTCGTCGCGCCGTTCGCCGGGCGCCTGACCGTGCGCATGCCCGTCCGCTGGCTGCTGTCCGGCGGGCTGCTGCTCGTCGCCGGCGGCCTGGCGCTGATGAGCGGGATCACGGCCAGCTCGGGCTGGACGGCGCTGCTGCCGGGCTTCCTGGTCGCCGGCATCGGGATCGGGATGGCGAACCCGGCGATCGCCTCCACGGCGGTCGGCGTCGTGCCGCATCAGCGTTCCGGGATGGCCTCCGGCGTGAACAACACCTGCCGGCAGGTCGGGCTGGCGACGGGCGTCGCGGCGCTCGGCGCGGTCTTCCAGCACGAGTTGGTCGCGCGCCTGCCCGGCGCCGCAGCCGGAGGTGGGGCATTGGCAGCGCGGCCGCAGGGCGTGCCGAGCCACGCGTTCCATGCCGCCTTCGCGGGCGCCCTGCACGAGATCCTCCTGATCGCGGCGGCGACCGCGCTCGTCGGCGCGCTCGCCGGGCTCCTGCTCGTGCGCTCGCGCGACTTCGTCGCCGCGCAGCCTCCCGTGCGGGCGGCGGACGCCGAGCCCGTGGCCGAGCCCGCCGGCTGACCCGCGCTATTCCGCCGCGGCCGTGGCCGCGCGGCGCACCGGCGGCACGAACAGGCGGCCGATCAGCGGCAGGTCGAGGAAGCCCTCGACGCTCGCGTACAGCAGCGCGACCTTCGGCAGCTCGCCGAGGTCGTCGATCACGATCGAGCGCGGCAGCCACTCGGGGCCGAACTTCGCGTTGAAGTCGCGCAGCGACTGGATCTGGAAGTAGGGGTTCAGGCCGCGCGCGAGCTTCTGCTCGAAGCGCCCGAGCCAGCCGGCGTCCTCGGCGCTGTCGAGCAGCCGGCCCCAGGCGGCGAAGTTGAGCGACAGGCGCCGCACGCCTCTGCGGCCCAGCGCCAGCGCCGCGTTCGCGATCAGGTACTCGGTCATCCCGTTCGTCGAGTCGAGCTTGCGGCGCATCAGGTCGAGCGAGTAGCCGGGGTCCTCGCCGTAGGCGGGCACGAAGCGCAGGAAGCCGGCCGGCTCGCCGTTCGCGTCGCGCGCGACCGCGAGCAGGAAGTCCGGGTCCTCGCCCGCGACGTCCTCGCCCAGCTCCATCGTGAAGCCGCGCTCCTGCGCGCCTCTGCGCCACTCGTCGCTGATCGCGTTGAGCTGCGCCACCAGCGCCGGCGTCGCCTCCGACTCGCGCAGCAGCTCGAAGGCGTGGTCGCGCGCGACGCGGTTGACCGCCTCGCGCACCGGCTTCATCGCCGCGCCGTCGAGCGTGAAGCGGTCGCAGCGCAGGATCGCCTCGTCGCCGAGGTAGATCGCGCTCATCCCGCGCTCGCGATAGATCGGCGCGTCCGCCTCGCGCACGGCGAGGAACGCGACACCCCAGCCGTGCTCGCGGCAGTGCCACAGGAACTCGTCGAGCACGCGGCCGCGTGCCTGCGGCGGCCCGATCGGGTCGCCGGCGACCATCGCATGCCCGCGCACGTACGCGTAGGCGATCAGCGACTCGCCGTCGCGCGAGAAGAAGTAGCTCTTGTCGCGCCGCAGCGCGAAGCAGGCGAGCGTGTCCGAGCCCCAGCGGCGCACGATCGCGCGCGCCCGCTCGCGCGCCTGCTCGTCCGGCGGCGTGCGCTGCACGAGTGGGCGGAAGATCAGGAACAGCAGGATCGCCAGCCCGGCGACGCCGAGCGTCAGCAGCGCGTCGCCGAAGAAGTCGCCGAACAGGTCGCGTCGATAGTGGTAGTCGCCGTTCAACCCGATCAGCCCGCCGAACGTCGTGCGCAGCACGCCGCCGGCGCTGAGCGACGGCGTCACGCGATGCACCTGCGTCAGCAGCGTGACGACGCCGAACAGCAGCACGCTGCCCAGGTAGAGCGGGACGAACAGCAGCGCGTCGGCGAGCGAGCCGGGGTCGCTCTTGGCGTGGAAGTCGTTGCGGTACCAGACGAACGCCGTCAGCATCGCGAGGTTCGCCAGCACCGGGATCGGATGCGGGCCCTTGAGGACGTGCACGACCGTGGCCGCGCCGAACAGCACGACGGCGGCCCACCACGCGCGCCGCCGGCCGCGCGCGATCTGGCGCGAGACGGCGATCAGCGCGATCCCGAGCGCGACCGAGATCACGAACGTGACCACGCGACTGGGCCGCTCCAGCAGCTCGCCGGCGCCGAACGACCAGTCGACGAGCGGCAGCGACGGCAGCAGCGAGATCACGCCGACGAGCGCCGTCAGCCACGCGAGCGGCTTGAGCGACCGCGGGTGGCGCGTGACGGCGACGGGGTGCGGGTCGTGCGGCGTCCGAGCGCCCTCGTCGTCGTCAGCCGCCTCGTCGGGCAGCGGCGGCGCCAGCTCGCACGCCGCGGCGTCCGCGCGCGACCCGTCGTCCTGCGGGCGCAGGGTGGGGAAGAGGATCACGTCGCGGATCGACTCGACGCCGGCGATCAGCATCACGAGCCGGTCGATGCCGATGCCGAGCCCGCCGGCCGGCGGGAGCCCGTACTCGAGCGCGCGCACGTAGTCGTCGTCGGCCGGCTCGGCCTCCTCGTCGCCGCCGTCGCGCAGCCGCGCCGCGGCCGCGAAGCGCGCGGCCTGGTCGACCGGGTCGTTCAGCTCGCTGTAGGCGTTTGCCAGCTCGCGCCCGCCGACGACCAGCTCGAAGCGCTCGGTCAGCTCGGGGTCGTCGCGGTGCGCGCGCGCCAGCGGCGAGATCTCGCGCGGGTGGTCGAGCACGAACGTCGGCTCGATCAGCAGCGGCTCGCAGACGGCGTCGTAGAGCTCGCTGAGGATCCGTCCGGAGCCCCACGCCTCCAGCCAGCGGACGTCGTGGCGGTCGGCGATCGCACGCGCCTGCTCGACCGGCATCGACGGGTGCATCCGCTCGCCCGTGTGCTGCTCGACCAGCTCGATCATCGTCACGCGGCGATACGGCGGTCTGAGGTCGAGCTCGCGTTCGCCGGCGTGCACGACGGTCGTGCCGTTGGCGGCCTGCGCGGCGGCGGCGACGAGCGCCTCCGTCAGCTCCATCATCTCGTGGTAGTCGGCGAACGCCTGGTAGGCCTCCAGCAGCGTGAACTCGGGGTTGTGGCGCGTGTCGACCCCCTCGTTGCGGAAGACGCGGCCGATCTCGAACACGCGCTCCATGCCACCGACGAGCAGCCGCTTGAGCGGCAGCTCGAGCGCGATCCGCAGGTGCATGTCGAGGTCGAGCGCGTTGTGGTGGGTGTGGAACGGGCGCGCCGCCGCGCCGCCCGCCCGGCTCAGCAGCACCGGCGTCTCGACCTCCTGGAAGCCGCGCGCGAGCAGCGTCGAGCGCACCGCGGAGATCGCCGCCGAGCGCGCGCGGAAGACCTCGCGCGCGCGCGGGTTGACGACGAGGTCGACGTGCCGGTGGCGCGAGCGCGCCTCCGCGTCGGCGAGGCCGCAGCGCATGTCGGGCAGCGGGCGCAGCGCCTTCGACAGCAGCTCGAAGCGCGTCAGCTCGACCGTCAGCTCGCCGCTTCTCGACGCGATCGCCTCGCCCTCGCCGCCGACCCAGTCGCCGAGGTCGAGCGCGGCGAAGTCGTCGAGTGCCGGCTCGCCGAGCGCGTCGCGCCGCGCCAGCAGCTGGATCGTGCCGCTCTCGTCCATCAGGTCGGCGAAACCGAGGCCGCCGTGGCGGCGCAGCGCGGTGACTCGGCCCGCCACGCGCACGCGCTCGCCGCTGCGCTCGCCCGCGGCGAGGGAGGGATGGCGCGCGCGCAGCTCGGCGGCGGTCGCGTCGCGGTCGAAGCGGACGGGGTAGGGCTCCGTGCCGCGGGCGCGCAGGCGCTCCAGCTTCGCGAGGCGGCGTGCGCGCTCCGCCTCCTCGAACTCGGTCGTCCCGGCGGGCGGCGTGGCTGCGCCGGTCGCCTTGTCGGTGGCGCTCACGGCCACCCATGCTAAACGCGCCGTCCGGCGGGTCTGTTGGAGCGGGGTTAGTCAGGCGGACGGGTGCTGCGCGCCATGCGCGAGTGCGGGCGGCTCCCACGCGTGCGCGAGCACGGCGATGCCGGCGAGCGTCGCGGCGAGCGCCGCGATCCCGACGGCGGTGCCGAGCGCGGTGGCGGAGAGCGTCTCGGCGAACAGCGTGACGCCGAGCACGACGCTCGCGATCGGGTCGAGCGCCGTCGCGGTGGCGATCGCGGGCGCCAGCGCGCCCGTCGCGAGCGCGAGCTGGTTGAGCGTCAGCGACGCGTAGCCGACGACGGCCAGGGCGTAGAGCTGCCAGTCGGAGAAGGCGGTGAGGAAGCCGTGGCGGATCTGGTCCCCGACCGCCTTCGTGAGCGCGGCGCTGAGCGCGAACAGCAGCCCGGCCCCGGCGCCGAGCAGCGCGGCCTTCAGCTTGCGCGGCGCTCTGCGCGCGAGCACGGCGAGCAGGACGCTCGCGCTCCCGAGCACCGCGCCGGCGAGGATCCATGCGTGCAGCGGCGCGTCGCCGCGCCCGCCGGACGGGTTCGCGACGACGAGGAAGGCCGCGAGCGCGACCGTCACCAGCACGGCCGCGGCGACGTCGCGGCGGCCGACGTGCTGGCCGGTCAGCCGCGCGCCGAGCGGCAGCGCGAACACGACGCTCGCGATCAGCAGCGGCTGCACGACGGCGATGCGGCCGATCGTCAGCGCGACCGCCTGCGCGCCGAAGCCGAGCGCGTCGGCGGCGATGCCGGCGAGCCAAACCGGTCTGCGCGCCATCCGCAGCAGCAGGCCCGAGTGGGAGCCCTCGGCCGTCGAGGGCGCGTCGAGGCTCGCCTTCTGCTGCAGCACGGTGCCGAGTGCGAACAGCAGTGCGGCGACGAGCGCGAGGAGGATCTCGAGCATCAGCGCGGCTCGCGGTCGGGTGCGAGCAGGAAGCGCGTCACCGTGGCGGCGAAGCGCGGGTCGGCGGCGACGGTCGCGTGGCCGCGCCGCGCGAAGCGCACGAGCCGCCCGTCGGGCACGCCGCGCGCGACGTGCTCGAACGCGCCGGCGTCGTAGTAGGGATCGCGCCCGCCGGCGACCACGAGCGTCGGGGCGCGCACCTCGCCGAGACGCTCGCGCACGTCGTAGGCGTCCTCGGCCGCGATCAGCGCGGCCACGTCCTCCATCGCGCCGGCGTCCGGCCACAGCAGCGGCCCGAGCGCCCAGCCGGCGGCGGCGAGCGGTGGCTTCGCCAGCGCTGCGAGGCGCGCGTGCAGCGAGGCTCGGCGGCCGTCGGCCCACGGCAGCGGGTCCGGGACCATGTCGGCGAGCACGCGCGCGAACGCGCCGCGGCGGTCGCCGGCGCGCACCCGCTCCGCGAGCGCGCGCTGGTCGGCGCGGCCCAGCTCGCCGAGCCGCGCGGCGGCCGAGACGAGCACGAGCCTGCGCACGACGCCGGGATGGTCGACGGCGAGCTGCAGCGCGATCGAGCCGCCGGTCGAGATCCCCAGCACGTCGACCGGCGCGTCGTACGCCTCGCGCAGCGCGGCGGCGTGCTGCGCCGCGATCGCGTCCATCGTCGGGGCGCCGCCGTCGGCGGCGAGCCCCGGCGGCGGCGCCAGCCAGGTGACGCGGAAGCGCTCGGCAAACGCGCGCGCGAGCGCCAGCTCCGACCGCGCGATCGGCCCCGCCCCGATCGCCTGCTCCGGCGACAGCCCCGGCAGAATCGCCAGCGGCTGCGCATCCACCGGGCCCGCGACCAGCGATGGAAGCCCCGCGAACGTCCCGTTCTGCGCCATCCGTCCCGCCATCTCGGCAATGATGACGCGACGATGGCCGCGCCGTCCGTCCACCACCCGCTGTTCGCGCGCTTCTACACGCATGTGCTCGCGCGCAACGAGCCGGCGCAGATGCGCGCGCATCGTGACGAGCTGCTGGCCGGGCTGTCCGGCCGCGTGGTGGAGGTCGGTGCGGGCTCGGGCGCGAACTTCCTGCAATATCCGGCCGGGGTGGAGGAGGTCGTGGCGGTCGAGCCGGAGTCCTACCTGCGCGAGCAGGCTGCCGCGGCCGCCGTGGGGGCGGCCGTGCGCGTGACGGTGCTCGACGGCGTCGCCGACGCGCTGCCGCTGGAGGACGCCTCCTGCGACGCCGCGGTTGCGTGCCTCGTGCTGTGCTCGGTGCCGGACCAGGCGAGCGCGCTCGCCGAGCTGCGGCGCGTGCTGAAGCCCGGCGGCGAGCTGCGCTTCTACGAGCACGTCCATGCGCACACGCCGTGGATGGCGCGCGCTCAGCGGATCGTCGACCGCACCTTCTGGCCGCGCGCCTTCGGCGGCTGCCACACCGCGCGCGACACGGTCGCCGCGATCGAGGCGGCCGGCTTCGCGCTGGAGCGCCACCGCGAGCTGCGCGTGCCGCCGGCGTTCCTGCCGGTCTCGCCGCAGGCGATCGGCGCGGCGCGCAAGTGACGTCGCCCGCTTACGCCGCTACGCGCACCACCCGCACACCCCGCCCCGGCACGATCGTGACACCGGTCGCGCGGATCGGCTCGGGCTTGGCGACGGCGAGTCGCAGCGGGGTGCGCGCGAGCACGCGCAGGATCGTCGCGAGCTCGAACTGCGCGAAGCTCGCGCCGATGCAGCGCCGCACGCCGCCACCGAACGGCAGCCAGGCGTAGGGCGGGACCTCGTCGTCGAGGAAGCGCTCGGGGCGGAACAGCTCCGGCTGCGGGTACACGTCGGGGCGGTGGTGCGTGATCAGCATCGTCGCCGCCAGGTCGGTCCCGGCCGGGATCTCATGCGGACCGATCTGCACGGGCTCGGTGACGGTGCGCCCGACGACGGGCACGACCGGCCGGATCCGCAGCACCTCTCTGACGACGGCGTCGAGGTAGGCGGGGTCGTCGTCCTCGTCGCTGCGCAGCTGCGCCAGCACGGCCGGATTGCGCTCCAGCAGGTCGACGGCCCACGCAAGCGCGGTCGCGGTCGTCTCGTGGCCGGCCATCACCAGCGTGGCGAGCTGGTCGCGGATCTCGGCGTCGCCCATCGGCGTGCCGTCCTCGTGCTCGGCCTCGACGAGCATCGAGAGGATGTCCTTACGCTCCGCGCGCTCGGCGGCCGGCATCGCGCGCCGCTCGGCGATCTCGGCGTACAGCAGCGCGTCGACCGCGTCGCGGCGGGCCTCGAACGTCGCCCGCGGGCGGACCGGGCCGAGGTCGCGGTGCAGCACCGTGCCCCAGAAGACGAGCACGCGCGCGCTCTGCAGCAGCAGCGGCAGCAGCCGGCGCAGCTCGTCCTTGCGCGCCTCGTCGGCGATCCCGAAGACGACCTCGAGGATCGCCTCCAGCGTCAGGCGCTCCATCCGCTCGTGCAGCTTGAACGGCGTGCCGACCGGCCAGCTCGCCACCTCCCGCTCGGCCAGCTCGGCGATCAGGTCGGCGTAGGAGCGCAGCCGCTCGCCGTGGAACGGCGGCAGCAGCAGCTTGCGTTGCTGCATGTGCGGTGCGCGGTCGAGCGCGAGCAGCGACCACGGTCCGAGGATCGGCTTGATCGGCGCGTTTGCGAGGCCGGCGTGGAAGATCTGCGGATCGCCGGTGACGACCTGCTTGACCAGCTCGGGCGAGCTGAAGATGACGGTGGTGCCAAAGCCGGGGCTGTTGACCGTGAACGGCTCGCCGTAGCGGCGGTGGACCGCCATCACGCTGGCGAGCGGGCTACGCGCGAATTGCAGCGCCTGCACGATGCCGGGCGCGCGCGGACCGCGAGGGAGCGCGGAGCGCGGCGGCTGGGGCGGGGCGATGACGGTGGGGTCGAGAGTGGTCGTGCTCATCTGGCTGGTCAGCCAGCTTACGACACGACCTCCCGCAGGCGCCCCGTCTCCACCTCGTAGACGAAGCCGCGCACGGTGTCGCGATGCAGCAGGAACGGACTCGTGCGCACGCGCGCGACGGCGCGGCGGACGTCGGCCTCGATCTCGTTGAAGCTCGTCGTCTGCCAGGCGGGGCGCGCGCCTGTCTCCGCCTCCAGCTCCTCGACGAAGGCGTCCTCGGCGAACGTGCGCATCCCGCAGTCGGTGTGCAGGATCACGATCACCTCGCGCGTCCCGAGCTTGCGCTGCGAGACGACGAGCGAGCGGATGGCATCGTCATTCGCGACTCCGCCCGCGTTGCGGATCACGTGCGCGTCGCCCTCGGCCAGGCCGAGCATGCGGTGCGGGTCGATGCGCGCGTCCATGCACGTCAGCACCGCGACCGGCTTGAGCGGCCGAGATCTCAGCTCGCCGTGCGCGAAGCCGTCCGCGTAGGCGGCGTTGTTCTCCAGCAGCTCGTCGGTCGTGCTCACGGCCGGCAAAGCTAGCGCCCCGCGCGGCGTGCGAGCCGCGCGGCGAGCTCGATCGAGGCCCAGCGACCCCACGCGGCGCTCACGTCGAGCAGGCCCGCGACGAAGAACGCGAGCGGTCCCGTGGCGAGGCGAGGCGCAAGTCGCGAGCGCACGTCGCCACGGTATCGTTCGCCGCCCCCGATGGCCTCCGCACTGAAGACCAACGTCACCGAGCTGCCCGAGTCGCGCGTCCGCGTCGACGCCGAGGTCCCCGCAGCCGAGGTCGAGAAGAGCGTC
>Ga0265326_10000011_pt1 | contig 176660 bp, 291 predicted proteins | sample 41424metaG_FD_192439 | JGI IMG/M metagenome (GOLD analysis project Ga0265326, IMG submission 192439) | Rhizosphere microbial communities from Carex aquatilis grown in University of Washington, Seatle, WA, United States - 4-14-24 metaG | ecosystem: Host-associated > Plants > Roots >... | reverse complement strand
TCATTGATATTGATTTTAAGGAGTAATTATGAAAATAGGATATGGACGACAACCACTACCGTTTTGGAAACTGATTTGGACGCTAGTGAAACGAAGGAAAAATTATCTTCATCTGTTCCTAATGGTTGAAAGTGAGAATGATTTTTGGGTAGAACCAGTCATTTGTGGTGAAAATATTCCAGAACATCTTGATCCACGAATCATTTACAAAGACCGTTTAAATGAAGAATAAGCCTCCTAATTTAGTTGAACATGTTGCCAGAACCATTTGTAAGTCGGCGTCAAAGAGTCATTCTGAATTTTGCCCCCATTGTGAGGTTGACAATCGCCCTTGCATGTGGGAATGTTTCGTTATTGAGGCAGAAGACGCCATTGACGCCGTTTCTGATTTCTGCACACTTTCTTTAAGAACTAAACCGAAAAGGAAATAAAAATGTCTTTAGATTATTGGAATACCATTCATGTTGATTTCTCTGAATTAAAGGGACAAGTCATTCAATCAATTAGGGGCGGTATCGGTGATGATCAATTAGTTTTCAAAACTGAAACTGATACCTATATCATGCTCCATGTCCAAGATTGTTGTGAAAGCGTTTACATCGAAGATATTATTGGTGATTTAGATGATCTTGTTGGTTGTGAAATTTTATCTGCAACAGAGGATTCTAATTGTGATGAGAAGCCATTATGTGAAAATGAAGAGTCATATACTTGGACTTTCTATAATATCAGAAGCAATCGAGGTTCCGTAACGATTCGTTGGTATGGAAGTTCAAATGGTTATTATTCTGAGAGCGCCTCATTCCGTAAGGCAAAGAAAGAAAAAGAATAATGTATTGGGTAATCCAAGAGAATACTTTTAATGAAGCTGGAATGAATGAGTTAATTGAAATCCTAGAACGGGCGGATATTCCTCATTCAATTCATAAAGTAGTTCCATTTGTTGGTGATATTATTCCTGATGTAAATCCAGATGATAATGTTATCGTCATGGGTTCATATGCCCTTCGCCATATCGCTAAGCGTTATGCGTGGGTTCCCGGTTCTTTCGATCTTGGTGATTTAACTTATCAGGATCATATTGCGAAATGGGGAGAGCATATGTTGAATTATGGTTCAATTTTCTGTTCTTTTAAAGAATCTGCTGCATTGGTTAAACCAGAACCATTTTTCTGCCGTCCAGTAATAGATTCTAAGAATTTTGCTGGAGCAATATTTTATAATGATGAATTCAGTGAATGGTGGGAACAGGTAGTCATTCTAGAGGAAGATGATGGTTCTAATCTTCGTGGTTCTACTGAAATTATGATTTCACCAATTAAGAATATTCTTAGAGAGTATCGCAATTGGGTAGTAGATGGAAAGGTAATTACTTCTTCTCTATATAAGATTGGTAATAGGGTACAATACTCATCTGATGTAGATGATGATATTATTCAGTTTGCACAGGACAGAGTTAATGAATGGCAACCAAAGAGAGCGTTTGTTATTGATATTGCTCTGTTAGAAAATGGTGAAAAGAAGATTGTTGAAACTAATACATTCAATGCTGCCGGTCTATATGCCGCAAACATTGGTAAGTTAGTTGATGCTATTGAACAAATGGAATTTTAACAAAGGAGTAATAAATGGCACTTACAACAGCATTTCCAGATGACACTAATACTGGTGTCACTTCTGGTACTAAATTAGTAAATCTTACTGCATCTAATCTACCAACTGGAGTCCAAATTGATTCTGGTGGCAATTTTAATATTACTAAGGCTGGACTGGTTCTTTCTGGTTATAATATTTCTGGAAACGTCACTATTTCTGCTGCTAATGTCACAATCCAGAATTGCTCAGTTACTTCTGCTACTGATACTGCGGTTGTTAAAATTGCTGATGGTATCACTGGCGCAATTGTACAGAATAATACTATCAATGGAGTCGGCACTGGTAATGATGGAAGCTTTGGTATTGAAGGTTCCGGTACTTTCATTGGAAATAACATTACCAATGTAGAGAACGGTATTGGTCCCGGTAGTAATTCTTTAATTCAAAATAATTACATTCATAATCTACTTGCATCTGGTTCTCCTCATTATGACGGTATCCAGATGGATGGTGGGCTTTCTAATATCACTATCAATCATAATACTGTTATCAATGATCAAGGTCAAACATCTGCTGTTATGATTGATAACTATTTTGGTGCAATTAATAATATCTCTGTCACCAACAATCTTCTTATTGGCGGCGGATATACAATCTATGATGATGCACAGTTTAATTCCAATCCAATTAATGGTGTCACTATTTCTGGTAATCATATTGGTGGCGGTTATTATGGATCGTATGATTTCAATGGAACTAACCCAACAGTTAGTGGAAATGTACTAGACGGAGCAAATTTACAGGCTACTTTAGATACTCCGGTGAATGATTCATTGCAATTAATTCTGCCAACAACTCCAACTCCAGTGTTGACTAACCCTACTCCACCTGTTACTCCAGTAACTCCAACGACTCCCGTTACTCCAGTAACACCTATTGCTCCTACCCCACCTGTAACAACTAATGTTACTGATCATGTTTATCATCATGGTGGAATGAACTTCTCTGAAAGTCATCTAACTAATTATGATGTTCATAGTTTACATCATGGATTTTAAATAAAGGATTAAGTGATGTTTCCGTTAATCAGACATATTGATGATGTTCTTCCTCATATCAAAGATAAACCAGAAATCATTGTCGTGGATAAGGGTGATTACACTGTCCTTAACTACGTGATTTCGACTGAAAATACCTTTGATAACATATATGCTAGGGAATGTCGTGGTATTAAGTTTGATAAAAACGGAAACATCATTGCTCGTCCTTTCCATAAATGGTTCAATATCGGACAGACTGCGGAAACTCAACCTAATGTAATTGCACATAAGTTTGATGAACCGCATACGATCATGCCTAAACTGGATGGGTCTATGATTCATCCAGTAATGATCAATGAACAAATCCGTTTATGCACCAAAATGGGTATCACAGATACTTCATTACAGGCCGAAGAATTCATTTTTGGTAAACGTGATTACCAAAATCTTATGGCAACTACTGTTAAATGGGGATTTACGCCATGTTTTGAATGGACTTCTAATAAGAATCGCATTGTTCTTGATTATCCTCAAGATGATCTGGTTCTGTTGGCTATCCGTGATATGCATACAGGAGCATATTCTTCTCATCAAACCTTAGTAGATATTGGAGTGATCTTTGATATTCCAGTAGTTAAGAGATATAATGCTTTTTCTTCTATTCATGAACTTATGAAAGTAGCTAAGGCTCTTGAAGGAGAGGAAGGATTTGTTGTCCAGTTTCCAGATGGTGATATGGTCAAAGCCAAGTCAGATTGGTATTGCCTTCGCCACCATTCACGCGACCTAATCACGCAGGAATATCGTGTTGTTCAAATGATTCTCAATGAAGAGATTGATGATCTAATTCCAATGCTATTAGAGGACGACATTAAGAAAGTTCATGAATTAGAGAAGTTCGTTGAGCAAAGGATTGAACAAACTAACCTTAATATTATTGATTTATATCTATATGTTGAGAAGAAGTTCAATTCAAAGAAGACATTTGCCTTATCGGAGTTCTCCAAGACGTTGACTTCCGAACAGAAGTCAGCTATGTTCTCCTTAATGGATGGTCATAAGACAGGTCGTGAATTAGCTATCGAAACTATTCGACGGGCCACTTCTAAGGACTCTGACTGGAAAGAATATAAGGAAAGGTTTATGAATTGATATTAGATACTTTAACATATATATTATATGGGTTATTTTGTTATATTGTTGGTATATTTCTAGGGAAAAATATTTATGGCAAGTAGAAATGAAACCACTTTCGAGGATGATCTTTGGGAACATGGTAAAACCTATGATGCTGATACTGGTGAGTTTATGACTGTATATATGCGTCTTAAGAAGATCATGGGAAACAACAATCCCATGATCTTCGATTCGCCTGAATATGGTCGTGGGACTCAAAAACCAGATGCGGCCTATTTTGAACAAATCGAAAAGTGGCCCTATATCGACGGCTCTAAGGAAAAGTTTAAGAAAGAGGATTGGCTATGATTTATCGCACACTATACCAGCAAGATAAGAATGATAATGTTCGTATTTGGTACATGGAAACAGAAGGTGCGAAGTTCCGAACAATATCTGGAATTAAAGATGGAAACCTAGTCATTTCGTCGTGGACTACTGCCATTGGTAAAAATATTGGCAAGAAGAATGAGACTTCCGGGGAAGAACAAGCAAACTTGGAAGTAATTGCTCAATATAAACATAAAATGTCACGAAAGTATCATGAAACAGAAGATACGATTAGTGAAGGTGCCAAGTTTATTCAACCAATGCTTGCTTCTAAATATGAAGTTTGGGAAAATGGAAAGCTTGATTGGTTCAATGTTTTCACTCAACCAAAGCTAGACGGCGCTCGTTGTCTGGTGACGAAACAAGGTATGTTCTCGCGTGAAGGCAAGGAATTCATTTCGGCTCCACATATTTCCAAGGAGCTAGAGGATTTCTTTATTGACAATCCAGATGTTATTCTTGATGGTGAACTATATAATCATGATCTAAAGGACGATTTCAATACGATCATGTCGCTTATCAAGCAGAAGAAACCAACCCCTGATGATCTTAGGAAGTCAGAGGAACTAGTTCAATATCATATCTATGATATTGTTTCTTCTGAACCATTTTCTGAACGGACTGGTTTTGTTTCTAGGGTTGTTGATCGCATTAATTCTACTAAGATTGTAGCTGTTACTACATGGAAAGTAGAGGATGCGGCGACACTAGATCAATATTATGCACTATTTCTTGAAGATGGTTATGAGGGTCAGATGGTTAGACTAGATTATCCTTATGAACAAACTCGATCCAAGACGCTTATGAAGCGTAAGGAATTCGAAGATAGGGAATTCGCTGTTTCTAAGATCATTGAAGGTATTGGTAACTGGTCTGGATATGCTAAAGCCGTTGAATTCATTCTACCAAATGATCAGCGCCTAGAGAATGGCGAGCGCCCCAAGGCCGGTATCAAGGGAAATCAGGACTTTGCCAAGGCGCTTCTAAATGGTCCTGTTCCAAAAACCGTTACAGTTCGCTACCAGAATCTAACTCCACTTGGAATTCCTCGTTTTCCAATTGCAGTTGCTTTCTATGAAAACAAAAGGGATATTTAAAATGACCGATATTATTGTGAGAAGTATTTTTGGATCGCAGTTATATGGTACTTCGACTCCAACATCAGATACAGATTATAAGTCAGTCTATATCCCTTCTGCTAGAGAAATTATTCTCCAGAAGGCCAAGGGAGTATTATCTAACTCTACCAAGACTGATAATACCATTAAAAACTCTGCCGAAGACATTGACGATGAATGTTTTACTCTTCATAAGTTTATGCAGATGTTAATTGCTGGTGATATGATCGCAACAGAACTTCTATTCATTCCCAAGGAAAAGACTATCTTTTGGAATGATATTTGGGAGGATGTTATTTGTAATCGTAAGCAGTTAATTTCCAAGGAGATTCGTGGCTTCAAGGGATATGTTTCAAAGCAAGTTTCCAAGTATGGTGTCAAGGGATCGCGGGTAGCTGCTGTACGTAAGGTTCTAGAATTTCTAGATAATAAAACATTATCAGACAAGATTGGTGATTATGATCTAGATTGGCGTATACTAGCTAGGTTTGATGAATTCATCAATATCATTGATATTCCTCAACCATCTGGTAAATCAATGCTCCATGTGGAGGTATGTGGTAGGAAAATGCCATATACTGTTGCAGTTAAAGAAGGAATTAACATATTCCAAAAACTCTTTGATAACTATGGTCAAAGGGCTTTACAGGCTGAGAACAATGAAGGCGTCGATTGGAAGTCAACGGCCCATGCTGTCCGCGTATGTCAGCAAGCAATTGAACTTCTAGATACTGGTTTTATTACCTTCCCACGTCCTAATGCCGAGGAACTTAAACTCATCAAATCTGGATATTTTGCTTTCAAGCAAGTAGCAGAACGTCTAGAAGAATATATGGAAATCATTGATACCAAGTCAGCCCATTCATCCTTAGTAGATGCTGTTGATCCTGATTTCTGTAATGAATTCATCTATTGTTACTATGGAAGACAAGTGGTTGAACAGTTTGAAAGTCATTTATATCAAGATGGGGTAATTTAACTCAAACAATAAATAAATTAAAACACTACCTTTACGGGGGAGCTTCACGGCTCCCCTTTTTTTATTGACTCTAATACTCCTGAACTAGAAAAAACAATAAATATCTAAAAGATTTTTATATAATATTTCCATTTAGGAGGATTTAGTTTAATGGGATTTCAAGTTTCACCCGGCATCAAGATTACTGAGTATGATCTTACTAATGTAGTCTCTACTGCTTCTAGCACAACCGGCGCTATTGCTGGTATTTTCCCTTGGGGACCAGTCGGTAAGCGTATGCTTATTGATTCAGAAACCCTTCTATGGAATACTTTCGGTCAGCCTACAAATAACAACTACGAAACATTCTTCACGGCAGCTAACTTCTTAGCTTACGGTGATTCACTATTAGTTGTTCGTGCTGCTAATACTTCAACTGCAAACGGATCAGTTTCAGCCGTAAACGCTGTTGCTAATACTGGCGGTCTTAATGGTGGTGCTAACAGCATTGTAAACTCTGTCATTCTAAATGACATTGATTTCCAGAATAAATCATTTACAGATACTAACGTATTCTCAATTGCTCGTTATCCCGGTTCTCTAGGTAACTCACTAAGAATTTCATTCTGTGATTCAGCAAGCGCATACTCTTCAAACGTAACTCTATCAGGTGCAATTGCAAACGGCGCTTCTGCTGGTAACAGCTTCGTTGGCGTTCTTACTGTTCCAATTGGATCAAATACTGGTACTGTTGTCTTTACTGCATCAAATACCTCAACTGTTACAACTGGTAATACTTTCGCAGCACAGGTAATGGCTTCTATCTCAGTTGGCGATAATGTTCTTATCGGTAATACAACATCTGCTGCTGGTATCCAATATCTAAACATTGCCTCAATCGGCGCTCCAACCACTAACTCAACTGTAACTGCTGTAACTATTGGTTTCAATTCTCCATCACGCCTAGCCGTTGATTCAGTTGCAAATACAGTACAGAGAACTTGGGAATTCTCAAGACTTGTTACTGGCGCTCCAACTCAGTCATGGTACGTTGGTAAGTTCGGTGGCGTTGCTAATACTGTAGTTGACGAAGTTCACGCAGTAGTTGTTGACGATAACGGATTATTCACAGGCGTTCCCGGCACTGTTCTAGAAGTTTATCAGCATCTATCACGCGCTACTGATGCTACCACATATGATGGTAACAATAACTATTACCAGACTGTAATTAACTACGGTTCAAAATATCTATGGGTAGTTCAGGATCGTTCTGGTTCTTCATCTGCACTATCATCTGCAATTACTTCATCAACAAACGCTGCTCCATTGAATATTCCATTCACTCTTGGTACAGATGGCTATACTGAATCAAACGTTCCACTATCAGTAATTGCTGGTGGTTACGATTTCTTCAATTCAGCCGAAATCGCAGACGTTTCTCTAGTAATGCAGGGCAAGCCAATCGGCGGAACAAATACCATCAATGGTAAGGCATACAATAACTTCCAGTTAGCTAACTATATCATTGATAACATTACTTCACGTAGAAAAGACTGTATTGCTCTAATCTCACCAGATAAGGCAATCACAGTAAACAACTCAGGCAACGAAGCCCTAGATTGTGCTGCATGGCGTACAAACGTTAGATATGGTTCATATCACGTATTCGACTCTGGCTATAAATACCAGTATGACAAGTACAATAACGTATATCGCTATGTACCTCTAAACGGTGACATTGCTGGTCTATGTGTTAATACTGACTCTGTTGCTGATCCTTGGAATTCTCCAGCCGGTTTCAACCGTGGACAACTAAAGAACATTGTCCGTCTTGCATGGAATCCTCGTCAGTCAGAACGCGATATTCTATATTCAAACGATGTTAACGCTGTAGTTACATTCCCCGGTCAAGGCACTGTTCTATATGGTGATAAGACTGGTCTTGGTACAAACTCAGCATTTTCAAGAATTGGTGTCCGCAGACTATTCATCGTAATTGAAAAAGCAATTGCGATTGCTACTCAGGGACTTCTATTCGAGTTTAATGACGTATTCACACAGAATCAGTTCAAGAACCTAGTTGTTCCTTACCTAAGAACTGTCCAAGGACGCCGTGGCATTAACTCCTTCGATGTTGTTTGTGACGCTACAAATAATACACCAACAGTTGTAGATAACGAACAGTTCGTTGGCGATATTTATATCAAGCCAGCACGTTCAATCAATGGCATTAACCTCAATTTCGTAGCAGTTGGTACTGGTGCCACCTTCTCTGAAATTGAAGGATCAATTTACTAATTCTAGGAGGAAACTACATTGGCTTTTGACATTAACGAATTTAAACAAAATGGTCTAGTCTATTCAGGCGCTAGACCATCTAAATTCAACGTAATTCTAACTGCGCCTCCCGGCGTATCTCTTGATACTGCTTCTCAAAAGAAGTTCACTTTTACTTGTCACTCTGCTTCTCTACCAGAATCAGCTTTAAGTGAAATTGAAGTTTCTTATTTCGGACGTAAGATCAAGAAACCCGGTGACAGAACATTCTCAGATTGGGACGTTTCTGTGTATAACGACGAAGATTTTGGTGTTCGTTCATTGTTTGAAGCTTGGTCAAATGCGATCAATTCAATGCAATCAAACATCATGCAGAGCGGTCTTTCAACTGCAACTTCTGTAAATGCTTCTGGTTCAGCCGTATATAATGAAGCTTATAAGACTGATCTTGTTGTTCAGCAATTCTCTAAGGATGGCGAAGTAATTCGTTCTTATAACATCATTGGTGCATGGCCTATGACAATCGGCAAGATCAATCTAAATTGGGATGCTGCTAATTCAATTGAAGAGTTTGATGTTTCATTCGCTTACGATTATTGGCTACCAATTACAGAATCATCTTCAAAGACAGCCGGTGGTTCTAACCCATATCTAGGTCAAGCAACCTCTGGCGCTCCAACTAACTAAGTTTTATTGACTTAGTTTTTTAAAATAAATAGATGGTGGGAGCCTAGGTTTCCACCATTTTATATTACATAAAGGATTTTTGATTTGGTAAGTTTATTTGGATGGCAGTTTAAAAGACAAGAAGAAGAACAACCCGTTTCTTTCGTTCAAAAAGAACATGAAGACGGCGCTTTAGTTGTAGCCGGTGGCTCCTATGGCACATATGTTGATCTTGATGGTACTATCCGTACAGAAGCAGAATTAGTCACAAAATATAGAGAAATGGCGCTTCATCCAGAAGTTGATTCCGCCATTGATGAAATCGTTAACGATTCTATTTCAACAGATGACGACTATATTGTTAAACTAATTCTTGATGATATTCCTTATTCTGATGCAGTTAAGAAAGAAATTGAAAAGAGTTTCGATGTAGTTCTTGATCTTCTTAACTTCAATAACCAAGCATATGAAATCTATCGTCGCTATTATGTTGATGGTAGACTTTATTATCATGCTATTATTGATGAAAAGAAGCCAGAAGATGGACTAAAGGAAGTCCGTTATATTGATCCTCGTAAGATTCGTAAGATCAGAGAAGTTCTAAAGAAGCCAGCTAAGGGACAAATTAACGTCTCAGCCGATAATGCTGTTATTGATAAGGTTATGAATGAATATTACATTTATAACGAAAAGGGTTTCAATGTTAAGGGAAATTCAGTTCCCGGCGCTCAGCAAGCCACTACTGGACTAAAAATTTCACCAGATGCTATCGTTCAAGTTACATCTGGACTAACTAATACTGATGGAACACTCATTCTATCATATCTACAGAAGGCCATTCGTCCTCTCACTCAGCTAAGAACAATGGAAGACTCTCTAATTGTTTACAGACTTGCTAGAGCGCCAGAAAGACGTGTTTGGTACATTGACGTAGGAAATCTACCAAGGCCAAAGGCGGAACAATATATCCGCGATATTATGGCTAAGCACAAGAATCGTTTAGTATACGATTCAGATACAGGTGCCATTTCTGATACTCGTAAGTATATGAGTATGTTAGATGACTATTGGCTACCTCGCCGCGCAGATTCCAAAGGTACGGAAGTTACTACCTTGGCTGGCGGTCAAAATCTATCACAGATGGATGACGTTGTATACTTCCAGAAGTATCTATATTCATGCCTAAACGTTCCAGTTACAAGACTAAATCCAGATGCTCTATTCTCAATTGGTCGTGCAACTGAAATTTCTAGAGACGAAGTAAAGTTTTCTAAGTTTATTTCCAGACTAAGAGCTAAGTTCTCTCAGCTATTCACTCGTATTCTTGGTAAGCAAGTTGTTTTAAAACAAATTATGTCTATCGAGGAATGGGAAGCTATTGAACGTAAAATCAAGTATGATTTTGCCAAGGATAACCATTTTACAGAACTAAAAGATTTCGAAATTCTAGCTGCTCGTCTAGATACTCTATCTGCTATTCAGCCATTTATTGGTCTATACTATTCTCATGAAGAAGTTCGTAAGACTATTCTTAAGCAGACTGATGATGAACAGGAAGAAATCAATGCACAGATCGAACTAGAAAAGACTATGCCTCAATATAATCCACCAACATTCATGGGCGATGATGGTCAACCTATTGCAGTTGATCCTAATATGCAGGGAATGGCGCCTCCAGTTGAAGATAAGGTCGGATCAAGTAAAGAAGACGATGCTAACAGGTTCGTAAAAGCACAGAATAGATATGATGTTTTAAAGAAGAGAGCTAATAGAACTCCATCTGATCAAGAGGAATTCCATAAGGTAACTCAAATTCTAGCCAAGAATCATAAGTTTAAGAAAGCTACTGATTCTAAAGCTGATAGTCATGCTGAAATCAAGCGAGACAAGAAATAATAAATAGTTAAAATAATTATATTTAGAAAAAGGAATAGTTATGTCAAAAGAAATTAACGAATTAAAAAAACTAGCTAAAGAAGATATTCAACCATTACTAGTTTCTGCTCTTGAAGAAAACGCTCTAGAGTTTGGTAAGGTTTTCGAAACTCTTATTGAAACAAAGATTTCTGATATTGTAGAAAATTACAAAGAAGTACTTTCACACTCTATTCTTAGTGAAGAAGGTGTTCGTGACGATAAGTATACCGCTGGCAAAAAGAAAAAGTTAAATGCAGACGGTACAACTGAATATTCTTCTGATGATAAGAAGCCAAAGAAGAAAAATGATGACTATAAATCAATGTCTAATGAAGAAGTAGAAGTTAATACCTTCAAAAGAATTACTAAGTAAGAGGTTAAAATGAAACATCTAAGAGACATTATCGAAGCAGTCAACAAGGACTCTTTTAAGCCACAAGCAAAGGATGAAAGAGAAGTTACAGACACTAATAAGATTGAAAAGATTGCTGACCGTAACGGTAATGGCGACGATGTTTTCAATGCAACCAATATTAAGACTTTCCAGCGCAAGTCCAATCGTTTTGGTCAGGAACCATCTGTAGAGGATGGCAATAAGCATAAGAAGAATCCTCTACAGAAGAACGTAAAGATGGTTGCTACTGAGGAAGTTTCAGAAGAACTTAATAAAGCACAATGCCTAAAGCCAGTTGATAAAAAGATCAATGACAGAGCTAAGACTGATCTAGCATCATATATTCTATCAAAGCGTTATGGCAAGCCTACAGAAAAAAAAATTGCTAAAGAAGAAGTTGAACAGGTAGAAGAACTATCACATAAGGTTTTACGTTCTTATATTAAAAAATCTAAAAAAGAGCAGAAGGATATTGTTGATAAACATGACAATAATGCTTTTAGCATTAATGCAAATCCTGATGATAGACGCAAATTAGATAATAGAACAACCGGCGAATGGGTAGCTAAACGCAAATCTAATCCAAATCCACATGCGAGGGATGCTGTTACACGCAATGGTCATGAGATAAGACCAGCAATTAAAGTTCCTGCATCTAAAAAATCAGTTAAGGAAGAAATTTCATCTGAGCGTCTTAAACTAGCTATTATGAATAAAGGCGAAAAGAAAGAGTTTAAGAAGTGGGATGGCGAAAAGGCTCTCAATACAAGAACTGTTGAAAAAGAAAAGCCCAAGGCAGCTTCACTATCTGCATCTGATATTGTTAAGAAATTCAGAAGCAAAGTAGCAGAAGAAAAGATCGAAGAAATTGGTGACGAAACCCTACGCTCTTATTCAAGAAAAGCAACTAAAGAACTTGACAGCGGTGAACTTGACAGTCGTAAAGAAAAAAATCGTGATAACGGCATTGGTCTAGCTACTGACAAGCGTAATGATGCCAAGCGTATTATCTCTAAGCCAAAGACAAAGGTTCCTGCATCTGAGGCTTTCCTAGATATTGTCAATACTAAGCCATTACTTCTAGAACCAGTAGCAGAGAAGGTTTCACCTAATCCATCTGATAGAGAAGTTGGTACAGATTCATTAGTTAATAACTTCAAGTCAGTTACTCCCGGTGAAGCTGGTTCTACTGAAACTGTTATTGAACCAGTTGTAACTCAGAAACCAAAGAAGAAATCAATTTCGGAACTAACCGAAGGACTAAAAGGCGGATTTTAAATGAAAATCATTACGGAACTATTCGATCAAGTAGACTTTATTGAAGAAAATACTTCAAAGGGTAAGCAATATTACATTAAAGGTATTACTCTACAAGAAGAAGTAAAGAACCGTAATGGTAGAATTTATCCAGAGAACGTACTTTCTAATGAAGTTCGTCGTTACATTAAAGAAAAGGTTGATAACAACTGCGCTTGGGGTGAGTTAAATCACCCTGAGAAAGGCCCAACTGTCGATCTAAAACAAGTCTCACATAGATTCGTTGAGATTGTTAAGGAAGGTAAGAACTGGATTTCCAAGGCTGTTATCACATCTACTCCAAATGGTGAAATTGTAAAGGGTCTTCAAGAGTCTGGTGGTAAACTAGGCATTTCTTCAAGAGGAATGGGTACTCTAAAAACTACCAATGAAGCAGTTTATGTACAGCCTGATTTCCGTCTAGTTACTGCTGGCGACATTGTTTCTGATCCTTCCGGCCCTGATTGTTGGGTTGCTGGTATCATGGAAAATGTTGAGTGGTTCTATAACGAAGAACATGGCGTTTACATGCCAGAGGCAGCTATGAAGGCTAAATATTATATCAAGAAATTATCAAAGAGACAGCTTGAAGAACAAACTCTAGCTCTTTTTGAGAATTATCTATTAGAGGTTAATAAACAGGGGTAATCATGAGTAAAGGTTCAACTATAGCTGCTACTATAGTTTCTGTAATAGTGTTATTAATTCTATTAACACTAATTACACTCATGTTTATTCAAAAGGGAACTATTGATCCAAACATTGCTGACTTTGCCAAGCTTTTAGCTGGTGCTATTACTGCAAAGTTCTCCACAGTTGTCGATTATTGGCTAGGGTCTTCTGTTGGCTCTAAAGAAAAAGACGATATTATTTCAACGAATAAAGATAAAAATCAGGGGTAATTAATGTCTCAATATAATACGGCCAATAATGCTTATGTATCAAATAACACAGTAACAGAAGTTATTGTGGTAGCCAATTCAACAGGCGGAATTATTAATACTTTTGGTGTTGCTAATGCTCAAGTATCATTAGTAGTAAACAATGCTGTTGTTTCAGCTTCAAATAGAATGCCAGTAGATATTGGAGTAGCCAATCTAACATTCTCTGGAAACGTTGCTATTTCAACTATGGTAAATCCAGTTGGAACTGCCGCCCTAGCAACCGCTCAGATTACAGTAACAACTTCCGCTACAATAATTGCAAATGCCAGAACTGGTGCAAGCGGAACAGGACGTGTATCAGCTACTCTATATAACTTTAGTGCCAATACAGTATATGTTGGAAACAGTGCTGTAACTACAACGACTGGTGTTCCAATTCCATTTGGTGCGGTACTCACACTTAATACAACTGCTGCTATCTATGGAGTTACTACTTCTGGTACTACCAAGGTTTCTGTATTGGAGTCATTCTAATGTATTTTAAAAATATTTTGCGTACTTTAGTACTTTCAGTTTCATTATTAGCTATTTCTAATGTTCCATTATTTGCTGATGGAATGTTTGTTAATAATCCAAAATCAAACGTAGTTGTTTTTACTTCGTCAGGCACATATACTCCTACTAATGGTATAGTATATGCTGATGTTTATCTTGTCGGTGCTGGCGGCGGTGGTGGTGGCGGTCCTTTACAGGCTGCTTCTAATGCTTGTTCTGGTGGTGGCGGCGGTGGCGGCGGTGGCTACTTTGTAGGACAATTCACATCGGCGCAGATCGGTTCTTCACAGGCCGTTACAATTGGAACAGGCGGAACTGCTGGAGCTAAAGCAACTTCTTCAACAACAGCTGGTGGAACTGGTGGTGCTGGTGGTGCTACAACTTTAGGTACTATTGCAATGGCCGGTGGCGGTGGTGGCGGTGCTGGTGGACAGCTTGCGTCTAACTCAGGCGGGGGCGGGGGCGGTGGACCGCCACAAACTGGTAATAATGGAAGCTCATCATCTGGTGGTTTTTCTGCATATGCAGTGGCAGTTGGTGGTTATGGGGGTGGCGCGTCAAATTCACCTACAAACTACGGCGGGGGCGGCTCTGGAGGTCTAAATGGAGCGGCAGGACCGGGAAACGGTGCAATTTCAACATCTGGTGCTGGTGGCGGCGGTGCTGGTGGCGGTATTTCTACTGGTAATGCTGTATTTTCTGGTGGCGCTGGATCACCTGTTACTAACCAGATTGCTTCAAATGCTGGTAATGGTGGTTCTGCTGGTGTTACTGGTTCTGTTGGTCTTGGTCTATCATCTTTCCCAAGTTCATCTATTTTAGTTGCCGGTGGTTCTGGTGGTGGCGGTTCATCATTAACAACCGCAGGAAATGGTGGAACTGGCACTAACTATGGCGGTGGCGGTGGAGGCGGCGGTTGTGCTCAAAATGGTGGAACTGCCGGTATCGGTGGTGCCGGGGGCGCTGGTTATGGTCTTATTATCGAACATTTCTAACGAATAAATAGTTATAATTAACATATTAAGGAGATTTTATAAATGTTAGGAGCCTTAGACGGTCCAATTATTGCAGCTAATACTGTAACCCCATCAGATTCAACTGTATTACCACAGGTCACTCGCGGTCTTTATATTGGTACTGGTGGAAATATTACCATTTCTTGGGGTGTTTATCAGAACGGAGCACCAATTGCAAATACTACTTTCATGAATGTTCTTGGAGGAACTATCCTTCCTGTACGTGCTAATTACGTTCTAGCTACTGGAACTACTGCATCTAGTATTTTGGCATTATACTAATGTTATCATATGGGTTGAACGTATGGGCATTAACTACTGTAGTAGGTCATCATGGAGTGGTAGAAGCTACTATTACTAATAATAAGACTGGAGTTCAGTTTAGTTTTACTATTCCATCACATAGTTCATATGTTGCTTTATTCCCATTTGGTTTATAATAAATAGTATTAAAGATTAATTTAAAGGATTCTTAAATGTCAAATATTTCAGTTAAAGACGCAAGTAATAATACAATATCAGTTCCGGTTACACCAATCGGTCAGCAAGTTTCTGTTAATTCCGTTGGCGTAGTTATTGCCTCCGACCAATCAGCCGTTAACGTTGCATTTTCTAATAATACAGTAGCATTTACATCAACTGCAAACGTTGCAATTAATGCTGGTTTACCAACAGGCGCTAATACAATTGGTGCAGTTAACCTTGATCTAGGTGGTTCTGCGATTGCCGCAGGAAATCCATTACCAATTTATGATGCATTCCAAGCTCCTACTACTACATCTTGGGCTAATACTACAGCATTAAATACCGCTGTCACAGTCACAACTGCTGGTTATGATACTGTTATCTTTACAGTAGTTCCAACATCTGCTTTAACTGCCGGTGCGGTTACATTCGAAGCATATGATGGATTTAATTGGGTTACGATTAAGGCTCCAAGAACAGATTCATATCTAACAGATGCTACATTTACCCTATCAGGAAACCCCGGCCAGCATTCATGGCAGGTTCCTGTAGCTGGTTATCCACAAGCTAGAGTTAGACTATCAACTGCTATGACTGGTACTGGTTCTACAACCATCGTATCAATCGTTTCATCTGCTCCAGATACATCACTAGTAACTGTAGGTCTTGATCCTACTTCTCCACTACCAGCCGGTACTAATACTCTTGGTAACGTAGGTGTCCTTCCTTATACAGGTGTTCAAACTCCAGTTGCAAACTCTGCTACTGCTGCCGCAACTGCTATTGCTCCAGTCCTAGCAGCACAGGCTGGTAAGACTAATTACATTGCTGGCTTTGAAATTACAGGCGGCGGTGCTACTGCTGCTTCTGTTATTACTGCAACAATTACCGGAACAGCAACTACTCTTTCATATGCTATTCCAATTCCTGCCGGTGTTACATTAGGTATCAATCCAGTAATTGTAAAGTTTATGCCACCAATTCCTGCTTCTGCTATCAATACTGCTATTACTCTAAACGTTCCTTCTTTTGGTGCCGGTAATACTATTGAAGCTGGTGTTATTCATGGGTTCTATCAGTAATACCTGATAGGCACATAAACGTATAAAAACAATAAATAATTAAAAGATTTTCTCATAATATATTGGAGTAGGTAAATATGCTAAATTTTAAAATTGGCGACATTCTTGAAGATGAAGGCAAGAAAGCCACAGTAGTAGAAGTTAAAGAGTCCTCAATCGTACTAGAGTGGGAAGATGGTTCAAAGGAAGAAGTTTCAAAAGAAGAACTAACTGAATCATTTGAAGACAAGACAGAAGTAACTGAAACAACTGCTGCTGAAACCCTTAAGACTCATGCGTCCGCTGATTCTTCAAATTCCGATCCAAAGTCAAAGCTAGATGCTTTGAAAGCTATTATGCATAATCTAGCTGCTAGATCAACCACAGACGTAATCAATCATTATAATGAAATGATTGCTCAGATTGGTAAAGAGACAGAGAAGCTTCCCGGTTCAGCTAATGCTTCTTCAAATGCAGCTTCAATTAAGGCTAAGCCTTCTGCCGCTGTTAAGGAAGATATGGATACAATCTTTGCTGGTACAGAATTCACAGAAGAATTTAAGTCAAAGGCTTCAACCCTATTTGATGCTGCTGTTTCTCTAAAAATTACAGAAGAAACAGTTCGCCTAGAGGAAGCTTATGAAGTTTCTCTAGCAGAAGCAGTCGAAGAAATCGAAACAGCACTAACAGAAAATCTAAATGATTATCTAGATTACGTTGCTGAGAAGTGGCTTGAGGATAATCAAGTTGCCGTAGAATCTACTTTACGTAATGAAATGATGAGTGGATTTATTGATGGTCTAAAAGGTCTATTCGAAGAACATTATATTGATATTCCAGAAGACAAGATTGATGTACTTACCTCTGTAGTTTCAGAAAAAGAAAAACTAGAAGCTAAGTATAATGACCTTGTTAACGAAAATATTGAGCTAACTAAGGTTCTAGAAGAAGCTGCTAAGAATGAAGTATTTGATGACATTAAAGAAGGTCTAACTTTAACTCAGCTTGAGAAGTTCAGAACCCTAGCCGAAGGTATCGAATTTACTGATCTTGATACATATAAGGCAAAGCTATTAGTAGTTAAGGAGAATTATTTCTCCAAGAATACTAAGAGCGATACAGCACTTACATCTGATACAGTTGAGGAACAGACAATTACTGAGGGAACAAAGTACATTGATCCTACAATTGCTCAGTTAGCAAGAGCTATCAAGAGAAGTAAATAAGTTAAAAATAACAAAACCATAAATATATAAAAGAAATTACAACTAGGAGTTTTTACAAAAATGCAACAGTATCTAAAAGAAGACCTTTTTAATAAGTGGAATCCAATTCTAGAGCACGACGAAATGCCCGAGATTAAGGATAATCACCGCAAGTTCGTAACGGCTACTGTTCTTGAGAACATGGTCCGTGAGCTAGGTTCCGCTTCTTCTGCTGGTTCACGCCAGACACTATTCGAAGGCGCACCAACCAACTCAATGGGTACATCTTCATCAACAGCCGGTTCCGGTGCTATCGACACCTTCGATCCAATTCTAATTTCTCTAGTTCGTAGAGCAATGCCTAACCTAATTGCTTATGATATTGCTGGCGTCCAGCCAATGACTGGCCCAACTGGTATCATCTTCGCAATGCGTTCACGCTATGCTTCACAGACTGGTCCAGAAAACTTCTATAACGAAGTTAATACTGCTTTCACTTCATTTGCTGGTGCAAACGTTGGTACTGCAAATACTTCCGTTCTAGGTGGTGGTCAGGTTGGTACTACTCCATCAGTTTCTAACAACTCTGGTGCAGCACTATACAACTATGGTCGTTCAATCTCAACAGCACAGGCCGAAGGTCTAGGATCAGGTAACTCTGTATTCCCAGAAGTCGCTTTCGACATTGAAAAGACAACTGTAACAGCCGGTTCACGCGGGCTACAGGGTTCTTATTCAATCGAACTAGCACAAGACTTAAAGGCAATTCACGGTCTTGATGCTGAAACAGAACTAGCCAATATTATTCAGGGCGAACTTCTAGCTGAAATTAACCGCGAACTAGTTCGTACAATTAACATCACAGCCGTTCCCGGCGCTCAGACCGATACCACAACTGCTGGTTTCTTCGATCTAGACGTTGACTCAAATGGTCGTTGGTCAGTTGAAAAGTTCAAGGGTCTAGTCTATCAGATCGAGCGTGAAGCTAACCAGATCGCTAAGACAACCAGACGTGGTAAGGGCAACATCATGATCTGTTCATCAGACGTGGCTTCTGCTCTAAACATGGCCGAACTACTAGATTATACTCCAGAACTAGCTATCAAGCTAGGCGTTGATGATACTGGTAATACTTTTGCTGGTCTTCTAAACGGTCGTATTAAGGTCTATATTGATCCATATACAACTGGCAACTATCTAACCCTAGGTCTAAAGGGCGGCAATCAGTATGATGCTGGTCTATTCTACTGCCCATACGTTCCACTACAGATGGTCCGTGCAGTTGATCCAAACACCTATCAGCCAAAGATTGGTTTCAAGACTCGTTACGGCATGGTAGCCAACCCATTCGCTCAGGGTCTAACCGTTGGTTCAGGCGCTCTAGTACAAGACTCAAATCTCTACTATCGTAGAGTTATGGTGCAGCATCTTATGTGATCTATTCACATTAAGAAACAAATTAGGGAGGCATTTAGCCTCCCTTTTTTATTGTCTAGTTTCCTTGATCTTCTGCATAACTTCGTCTAGATGAAGTGGACGGTAATCAGTCAACTCTACACAGACAGCCGCATGATTTTTAGAAGCAAGAGGGCGTGTATGGATATGACCATGAACATTAAATGTACACCCATCCCTAAACTGATCTTCTCTTAGGGGAACGTGAGTACAGATAAAATCAAATCCCTTGAATACTCTCCAAAGCATAATCTTATCAAAATGCTTGGTAAACTCATTGTTCTTGAGATACCTATCATCATGATTTCCAAGAACAAGTCTCTTTTTTCCAGTAAGACGATAAAGAATACCATCATTAATGAATGATCCAAAACCAACATCGCCAAGGTGGTAAACCTTGTCTTGAGGTTTAACAAGCTTGTTCCATTCATTAATCATATGTTCGTTCATTTCTTCAACTGTAGAAAATTGACCGCGAACAGGGCGTCCGTCTTCTTCTTTAAATGTTAGAATGTTTCGATGCCCGAAATGGGTATCTGAAATAAACCATATGTCTGCCATTATTACTTCCTTTCATAACGTTTATGGACGAAGGTTCTTATAAACCCTTATCCCCAAATCTCTTTGCCAGTCCTTTCTATACCTAAACTTCTTCGGAGTCAAGCGTTCAAGTTTAAATCCTACCGTATTAAGCCTTCTTTTATGTAATTCTTCGCTCTTAGGGATATATCCATTACATTGACCGTTATCAGAACTATAGTTTGGTTCCTGAATAACGTCTCCTAGATGATCCTTTAATGTAAATTCAGATATATTATGTTCATTACAGTAATTTCTGATTCCACCTTCAATGATAGTTTCATTTCCCTCTGGATCAGTTATCTTCCAGATAACGGCATTGGGATTCAATTGTCCTTTAAAGTTAAATCCCTTTCCTTTACCTAGATTTTCTCCAGACTGTCTCTTTTCCCATGCCTTATATTCCTCTCTGGTCATTTCCCAAGGCTTTTTAGTTGGGGCTTTCCAGTTAGACACTTTCTTTTTGTAATGTTCTTCATCAGCTTCATCATTTAAACCCAATCCATGAACTGGTCTATTCTGTTTGTATATTTCACGGCATTGATCGAAACTACCAAAATGAATGACCATGAAGTTTTTATCAAAGCTCAAATTATTCATTCTAATATAACGTCCAATTTTAGAATCTGCATTAGAACATCTATTCCATTCGACTTCCATATTGTCGCCGTAATACATATAACAAGTATCATATGGTTGTCTAAGTTGATGAGTTGACCCTATGATATAGATAAAAAACTTTTTATCTGACATTCCTTTACCTTTAAATTGAGAAAATACTGCTTATTTACTATTTAAGCTGTTGACAAACGTTAATAAATACTATATACTTATAAAAATAAAAGGACTCCTATGACTGCTTTGGATCAGAATCCATCTACCCAATCTATGCTTTCTCCTGTTAATTTCGCTATGACAATTAAAAGGTGTCCAAACGTAGATTGGTTTATTCAGAAGATTAACCTACCGGGAATTGCCCTAACCCCCACGGAGTATGCCACTCCCATGATGGGATTGCCAGAAGTTGGCGATCACATGAAATGGGAAGATTTACGTATTCGTTATAAGGTATCAGAAGACCTAAGTTCTTGGTTTGAAATATTTAACTGGATTCTAGCGATTGCCGCTCATGAAAGCCCTACAGAATATTATGGCATTGAACATCAAAGCATGTTTTCTGGACTTGGTATTAAATCAGATATTACAGTAATTGTAGTAGATTCCAATAAAAATCCAAGTTATAACATTACATATCGTGATGCATATCCAGTTGGCCTATCACAATTAGACTTCGATACAACAGTTAATGATATTAACTATCTAAGTACTACCGCCGTTTTCAAATATACAGATTACATTATTACAAAAAGCTAAGGATTATAAATGACGTTTGATGAAATTCTAGACCTATGGACCGTCGATTCAGAGTTAGATATTACTGATCTAGCAGAAGAAAGCCGTAAGTCTGTATCACTCCATGCAAAGTATAAGAGATTCTATGTAGCTGAGAAGTTAAAATCTCTTAAATGGGAAACTGATCTAAAGAAACTCAAGAATGAAAAATATGAGTATTACACCAAAGGTTCAACTAATGAGACTACTGCTCGCGGTTGGCCTATCCTAACAGGAACTATCATTAAAACAATGGGAATGGACTATGTTAATTCTGACCAAGATGTTATCAAGATGGTATTGAAAGTTTCAGCGCAAGACGAATTAGTTGATCTGCTATCATCAATTCTAAAAGAAATTAGCAATAGAAGCTTCCATATCACTAATGCTAGGGAATTCTTAAAATGGTCTAGTGGCGGCTAATGCATATTGAATTCATAAAACTAAACGAATCTATATATAGAATTAATTGTGAGCGGTCTGTCCTTATGGAACTTAATGACTGCTTTTCTTTCTTTGCCGAGAATTATAAATGGAATCCTAAGTTTAAAAAGGGATGGTGGGATGGTAAGATTAAACTTGTCAACCTCAAAGAACACACCATTCCAGTCGGTCTTAAAGAAGATTTAATTAAGTTCTGTGAAGAACGAGATTATACATATGCCTTCGAAAAAGACGATGAACCTAAGATAACGAGAGACGAAGCTATTGAATTTATCAAGTCTCTTAATATTCCATCTGAATTCGATATTAGAGAATATCAAGTACAGTCTTTCGTAGAGTCAGTAAACAGTTCTCGTAACATTACTTTATCTGCTACGTCATCAGGTAAAACTATGTTGATGTATTATCTTATTAGATATTATAATCTAAAGACACTGATCATTACTCCACTAACCGGCCTTATCACTCAGGTATATGGAGACTTTGATTCTTATGGATATGAAGCAAATAAATATGTTTCTTCTGATAAGAATTCCAAAGCACAGATCATTACCCTAACTTGGCAGACAATTCAGTTTATTAAAGATCAAGATTGGTTTGATCAATTTGACCTAGTAATTGTAGATGAAGTACATTCTGCTGACGCTGTTGTTCTATCAAAGATAATTTCTAATCTACCATATGCAAAATATCGTTTCGGACTAACGGGAACGCTAAAGGATTCTAAAACTTCTGAAATGCAGTTAAAGGGTCTATTTGGTATTATCTCTAGGGGTATTACAACAAGAGAACTGATTGACCAAGGATTTGCAGCCGATATTAAAATCAAAGCAATTACCCTTCGTTATCCAGAAGCCGATAGGAAAGCTTGTCGTAAACTTGATTATCCTCAAGAATTAGACTTTATCCTACAGCATCCTAGACGAAACATTTTTATCAAGAACCTTATCCTTTCCCTTAAAGGAAATACTCTAGTTCTCTTTAGATATAAAGAAAAGCATGGTATTCCACTTTATGAACTTCTTAAAGAACATGCACCTGATCGTAAAGTATATTATGTATCAGGAGACGTTGAGGACGAGGAACGGGATGCTATTAAAGCTATCCTAGAAGCAGAAGATGATGTTATTGTTATTGCATCTGATGTTTTTACTACTGGTATTTCTATTAAGAAAATCCATAATATGGTCTTTACATCGCCATCTAAAGCTAGAATTAAAACTCTACAATCAATTGGTAGAGGTCTCAGAATGAGCAAAGAAAAGTTATCATGTCTATTAGTTGATCTATCAGATGATTTTTCTTATAAGAAATACAAAAACTATACGCTTCAACATTTCATTGAACGTATCAAGATGTATAACGAAGAAGGCTTTGAATACCAGCTTTTCACAAAAGAGTTGAAATAACCATAAATAGTTATACCAATATGGTTTTCTCCTTAAGACTAGTAATAAAAACACTAGTCTTATTTTTGTGACTTTCCTCATTTCATTCGGAAAGAACTTCGTTGACTATTTTCTATGGGTTAACTGTTAGGACTTTTAAGTGGCTAAAAACAGTTACTATCTTCCTAAAGACATATGGATTATAACAAGTTTTTAAAGACATGTCAAGTCCTTTTTACAATTTTTATAACATTTTTAGAGGTAATATGAAACGTACACGAAGTAATAAGCCAAGAACCAATAAGAACTACATCAATGGCCGTACTTTCTACGAGAATCTAGTGGAATATCAGAAGGCTACTAGGGCAGGAGAGGAAGTACCATATAAGGTCATGAACTATATTGGAGAGTGTATCATACAAATTTCCAATAAGCTAACGAAACATTCCCGCTTCTACGCCTATACTGACGATTATAAGCAGGAAATGATTTCAGATGCAATCGAAAAATGTATTGAGAAGATCGGTAACTTCGATATTGGTCATGAAACACAGAACCCATTCGCTTACTTTACTCAGATTGCTTGGAACGCTTTCGTCAATCGAGCAGAGAAAGAAATGAAGCAGCATTATGTTAAGCATAAGAATTTTGATATGATGCATCAGATTGATTTAATTAATGAAAATATGTTATCCCATGATAAGAATGTTACATTCAATCAGGATTATCACTATTCTGTTATCAGTGATTATGAAAAAAGAATAGAAGATCAAGTCAAAGCCAAGAAAAATAAGAAACTAACAGTAGAGGAAGTAGTAGATGAATAACGACCATTTAATTCCGCAGATCGTAGTTGATCTAGCACAGAAGATTAACGCCAAGCCCATCAACCAGAACGAATACTACAATTATCAGATTCGTCTTGAGGCTATTATTGAATATTGCCAAAGCGCCTTGACACAGGCTGAGAAAAATAGTATATTTACAAAATCACCTTCAAGGAAGAAATAATGTGTGTGAATGAATGGCTTCCTACTGAAAAAGATAAAGGTTCATTTGTAACAACTCTTCCTACGCCAGAAGAGGCAATCATTTGGGATGATATTGAATATTTTAAAAAGAAATTAGAGGAAGCTATCGCTATCCCTCCTATTGAATAAGGAATCAAATTGAAAATTGCTTTAATAAATGATACACATTGGGGAGTCAAATCGGCCTCCCCAATTTTTCTTGATTACTTTCGTAAATTTTATGATAAGGTGTTCTTCCCTGCCCTCAAGGAGCGCGGGGTAACGACCCTCATTCATGGTGGAGATTTAGTTGACTCTCGTAAATTCATCAACTATCTTGCGGCGGATTCGCTCCATAAGACGTTTCTCGATCCAATTCTTAATATGGGTATTGACGCCCATTTTATTATGGGCAATCATGATCAGTTTCATTCTCGCACCATAAAGCCAAATTCACTTGACGTTCTCTTTCATTCTGAGAACGTCAAGTACCCATTTAATTTATATGAAACAGCAACAGAAGTAGTATTCGATAATTTAAAAATGCTGCTTGTTCCTTGGATTTGTGAAGAAAATAGAAATGATACCTATAATCTAATTAAAGCTACAGATGCACAAGTAGTCTACGGCCATCTTGAGTTAGCTGGTTTTGAATTTTACAAAGGAATTGTATCACAGCATGGCGAAAGTGCCAACGTCTATAAGAAATTCGATAGGGTTTTTTCAGGCCATTATCATACTAAGTCTCGTAATTCCAATATTGAGTATCTTGGCGCTCCTTATGAGTTCACTTGGGCTGATTATAATGATCCAAGGGGATTTCATATTTTCGATACTGAATCGAGAGAATTGGAATTCATTGAAAATCCATTCAAGATGTATGCTATCGTTGATTATGACGAAGATCAAGAAATTGATTTAAAAGCATATGAGGGAATGATTCTTAAGGTAAATCCTAAGAATAAACAGAGTCAATCTAAATTTGATGAATTTGTGGCCGAGCTTGACAATGCCGGAACATGTGACTATACTATAATTCCAGAAGCCTCAAAGATCGTGCTATTTGATTCCATCGAGAATATCGAACTGGAAAGCACTCTTTCTATCATCACTCATTACATTGACGAGCTAGATGATCCAATCGACAAAATTGGTATGAAAACTTTGATGGGCGACTTATTCACCAATGCCATGAATCAGATGGGAAAGTTCTGAGACATACAAAACCATAAATACTTCTTTAACAGGAGGTATTTATGGAAAAATATGGTTTTGTCTATATTTGGTTTGATAAGCGTGATAAAAGATATTATGTAGGTTGCCATTGGGGAACAGAAGATGACGGGTATATTTGTTCTTCTAACTGGATGAGAAATACCTATCGAAGAAGACCAGAAGATTTTAAAAGACGTATCATAAAACGAGTGTATACTAACCGACAGGAATTATTTTTAGAAGAACAGCGTTATCTTAATATGATTAAACCAGAAGAAGTTAGAATTAGATATTTTAATTTACATGTTACTGTTGGTCATTGGTCTTCTGATCCTAATAAGTTATTGACAGTGGGTCAGAAAATATCGGCTGCTCCGAATAGAGCAGCTAATATCAGTAAAGCCAATAAAGGTAAAATACGCTCAGATGAGACTAAACAAAAACTAAGCAAATTAAATTCTGGTGAAAATCACCCTCAATTTAGTAAATGTCGTTCAGAAGAAACCAGACAGAAGATAAGTGAATCTAGTTATGGTAAGAAACATTCAGAAGAAGTTAAAAATATATTGAGAGAAAGAAAAGACGGGGTAATGTGGTGGAATAATGGTTTTGAAGAAAAGTTTTCAAAAACAGCACCAGATGATACTTGGAACCGTGGAAGAATTAAAAGAGGTATAAAATGAAAGATTTACATTATTTGCATCAAGCACAATATAAGTATGAAGAACATTTAAATTGTATTGATTTCTTTGTTGATTATCTAGAAAAGAATTTTAATGTTGGTACTGGTGCATATTTGATTTGTAATTATCTCGTTGAAAATCATCATGCTACTGACTTTCATACCTATGACCAGTTGGCTACATATTTGGCCGATAACTATGATGTTTATCCTAAGTAAAGGTAACAATGATAATTTTTCGTAAAGTACGTTATAAGAACTTTATTGGTTTTGGTAATAATTGGACTGAAATTGAATTAGATCGTTCTCAGGTAACAACTATTTCTGGTAAGAACGGTGCCGGTAAGTCATCCGGCCTTCTCGATCCAATTACCTTTGCTCTATTTAAGAAGCCTTTCAGAAACATTAATCTTGCTCAGATTGTTAATTCAATCAATAAGAAAGATTGTGTCGTTGAGCTTGAGTTTGATATTGGTTCTATACAATACAAAGTTATTAGAGGAATTGCCCCTATTAAGTTTGAAGTGTATGAGAATGGAGTCCTTAAGAATCCTCCTGCCGATAAAAAAGACTATCAAAAGATTCTAGAGAACCAAATCCTCAAGGTAGATTATGAGACTTTCGTCCAAGTAGTCATTCTTGGATCAGCTTCATATGTTCCTTTCATGGAATTAAAGGCTGCTCCACGTAGATCGGTCATTGAAGATATTCTTGACCTAGAAGTGTTCTCAGTAATGAATGCTCTATTAAAGACAAAGATTTCAGATAATAAGACGGCACTAGAATCTATTGAGACAGATCGTAAGGTTGTTCAGGCAAATATCAAGTCTCAGCATACACATATCGCTAACGCCAAAATCAATAATGAAATTCTTATTAAAGAGAAAACAGCTTTAATTAATGATACAGAAAATAAGATTGAAGAGTTACAACTTCAAGTAAAGCTTCTAACTAGGCAGATCGAAGATGTAGGTATCCCAAATTTCAAAGAGATTAATGCCAAGCTTCAAAAGCTATCTGCTGTTAAAAGTCAAGTAGAAACATTAATTAAGAACTATAGAACAGAAATATCATTCTATGAGAAGAACGATACCTGTCCAACGTGTCAACAAGATATTGACATTGAATTTAAGACTTCTGAAATTACAACAAAGAAGGCAGCTATCGAGTCTAAAGAAGATGGTCTAGCTGTTCTAATTGAAAAGTATGATATTTTATCAGAAGAATATAATCGTTGTTCTGATATGGAAAAGGCAGCTAATGGATTAAAGACTTCATTGGCTTCTACAAAGTCTAAAATAGCATCTGCCAATGACTACATAATTTCATTACAAAATGATATTAAGAAATTAACTAATCTCAATATTGGAAATGCAGAAGAATTAATTAAGGAATATCAAGATGAACTTTCGGTCCTTAACGATAGATACGATAGTGTTTTTAATGATCGCAATTTGCTTGGGAATGCTTCTATCCTTCTAAAAGATACTGGTATTAAAGCTAGAATTATTAAGCAGTTTATTCCTGTTCTTAATAAACTAATTAATGACTATCTATTAAGCTTCAATTTCCTATGTCAGTTTGAACTTGACGAAAACTTTAATGAAACAATCAAGTCACGATATAGAGATACATTCTCATATGCTTCATTCTCTCAGGGAGAAAAGATGCGTATCGACTTGGCAATACTATTTGCTTTTAGAGAAGTAGCCAAGATGAGAAATTCAGTATCCACGAATCTCATGATCTTCGATGAAGTATTGGATGGTTCACTTGACGGTGAGGGAGTAGAAAGTTTCGTAGAGATAATAAAGGGGTTGACAAACAACTCAAATTGCTTTATTATTACTCACAATGCGCGAGGGCTTGAAAACATCTTCCCTGCAATTGAATTTGAAAAAGTAAAGGGATTCTCTATCCTTAGATAAGGAAATATAATGTTATATGTATTAGTATTGAAGAATAATACAGACCATAATGGTATTCTCCTAACATATGGTGAAAAAATAATCGGTATATATGATTCTCAAGAAAAGATAGAAGAAATGATTGCTTTGATAAAGAGCAATCCTTATTTTGATACTTCTAAAGGTATCAATGAATTAAGAGTGATAGAATATCAGCCCAATTGGGATTACTCTGGATACTCTAATCATCCTTATATTAAAATGACAAGGGACTAATAATGAAAATTGAGAATAAGTTGACCATTCCTACAAGGAAGTGGGTTTTTACTGATTTTGATTTATCAGAAGCATTTGCCAAGGATTTATTAGCTTCTATTGAAGATACCAATTATTATGGGGTATCTGCCAATCAATGCGGTAATGAATACCGAGTAATTGCTCTTAGATCATATCCAGAATCATTCGTATGTTTCAATCCACGTATTGTTCATATGTCTGACGATAATACCGTTGTATTAGATGAGGTTTGTGCTTCTAATCCCGGTATCACATGTAAGGTTAGACGATACCATGAAATTCGTGTTCGTTTTGAAGGTCCAGATGGACAAACTTATTCTAAAACATTCACAGGTTTGACTTCTAGAATCTTCCAGCAATTAATGGATAATCTAGATGGTGTTGTATTTTATGCTCGCGCCAATCGCTATCATCGCGAAAAGGCTTTGAAAAAGAAAGGAAAGTGAAATTGAACGAAGATTTAGTTATTACACAAAATGAGATTGATGCGATTGCATCTGTACAGCGTAAGTTATATCAGACCGCCTTTAATGCAGGATGGCACAAGAAGCCACGCGAAGACGGTACTATCATTGCCCTAATCCATTCTGAGTTATCAGAAGCACTAGAGTATGCTCGTAAGGGCGGCAATGATGATCATCTACCTCATCGTAATGGTGTTGAAGTTGAACTAGCAGATGCAATGATTCGTATCTTTGATTATGCTGGTAGAGAAGGCTTTGATCTAGCTGGTGCAATCTCTGAGAAGAATGAATACAACAAGCAGAGAGCCGACCATAAGCTAGAGAACCGCGAGGCTACAGGCGGGAAGAAGTTTTAACATAAAGGATATATAATGTTAACAACACTAGAACCAACAATTTCGTTGAATAATGGTTCATATTTTAATTTTCTAGAACCAGAGAACGCAGATTTTACAGTCTATGACGTAGCTAATGCATTATCTAAAATCTGTCGTTTTACTGGTCAGGGAGATAATTTCTACTCAGTAGCCGAACATGCAATCCATGTATCATATCTAGTTTCAGAAGAATTAGCTATGGATGGTCTTATGCATGATGCTACAGAGTTTGTTATTGGTGATGTAAGTACTCCACTTAAACAGCTACTTCCTGAATATAAAGTAATTGAACTTAATATTGAAAAGGATATGTGTAGGAGATTTGGATTACAGTTTCCATTACCAAAAGCAGTAAAGTACGCTGATACGCAAATGTTTTATTTGGAAAAGGAATTGGTTATCAATAATTTTGATGACTTTGACTTTCTTACTGGTATTGAGAAGCCACATATTAAGCTTCATTTCTATAATCATAGAGAAGCCAAGACTGCCTTTCTAGAGCGTTATTTTGAACTTAAAAGAAAAAGAGAACAATGAATTTTAGAAAATACGGTAAGTTAGAATTATTCATTGGACCAATGTTTTCTGGAAAGACTACTTCTCTTCTAAAGAACGTTCTCTGGAATAAGCATATTGGTCGTAAAGTATGTGTTTTCAAGCCAACTAAAGATGTTAGGTACTCATTAGACGAGGTTGTGAGTCATGATGGACTATCTGTCATGGCACATAATGTTGGAATTGAGTTTCCTGAAATTGATGGAGAAGGAAATCTAATTGTTCTTGATGAAGTTCAATTTTTTGATGTTGATGTAGTTGATTGGGTATATTCATTATTACAGAACAATAATGATGTTATTGCTGTTGGATTGGATATGGATACCAATGGATTTGTGTTTGATAATACTGCGATATTATCAGCAATGGCAGATGAAATCCATAAGCTAAAAGCAGTCTGTTCTATTTGCGGCGCTCCAGCATCAAAGACTTTCAAGAAAGTAAAGAATGACGAAAGAATTTTACTTGGATCGTCAGATATTTACGAAAGTCGTTGTAATAATCATTGGAGTGAGGTATAATGGCTATAAATAATACAAAGACAGCCCATTCGTATATCGGTCATGGTACGGATAAACCAAAGGGTGAATTCTATCCTTCCCCAAGAATTGCAGTCACCAAACTACTAGATTACGAAAAGTTTGGTCCAATTGTAGCAGAACCAGCTTGTGGTAATGGTGCTATTTCATCTATCCTAGATGAATATTGTTATACCGTTTACTCAACTGATTTAAATGATTGGGGATATGGAGTTCCCGGCCATGACTTTCTAACAACTAATTTTTATAATAATTTAGACTTAGATGCTGTCATAACAAATCCTCCATTCAATATTCCTAGAGGTATCTCAGGAAAGTTTGTTGAAAGAGGATTAGAACTAACAAAACCACAGAATGGTAAAGTAGCAATCCTTCAAAAGTTAACCTTCCTTGAAGGGTCTACTCGCCGTCCTTTATTTAAAGACCTTCCATTTTCTAAATGCCTAGTGTTCTCATCTAGATTACCACGAATGCATAGATTTGATTATGAAGGCAAAAAAGAAACATCAATGATTGCTTTTGCATGGTTTATTTGGGATTGGGCCCATACTGGCCCATCACAACTTGATTGGATTTGAAGAGGATAATAATGACAAAACATTTTACTATTGGTAAAGATGATTTAACTGGAAGTTCATCAGCATATTATAAACTTCCAGAAGATGCTACCGATATTCAGGATTTAATTGAATATCGTAATATGAATTTTGCACAGGGTAATATTTTGAAAGCAATCTATCGTATTGGGGAAAAGCCCGGAGTAGATGCAATCTACGACTTAGAGAAAATCATCTGGTTCTCTAATAGAGAAATTAACAGACTATCTAAAAATAATGTTAATTCAAAAAAAGTTACCAATAAACAGCTTCCTGAAAAGAGAGACATTCTAGACATTTACAAGAACCTCTTTGATGTTAATGATGAATCTATTAAGGCGGAAGAAGAACTAATTTCTACTATCATGAAGAACATTGATCTTAATGCTCCAGTAGGAGTAGAAGAAGTTCCTGATATTGATCCTCTAGAAATTCATGAAGCAGAACCAAGCTTTGAAATTCTAGAAAAAGAACCTACTGATTGGTCTAGTTATGTAAATCTAACTGATTTCAGGGATCAATACTTGGAAGTTCCATCAGAACAGCCAGTAGTAGAAACCACAGAACCAGCACCAGTTGCAAAGAAAAGAACAAAGAGAAAGGCAGGAAACGTTGGAAATTAAAACTACCGCAGAAGAGTTACAAAAGCGTAAGTTAATGGTATTGACCCCTATGTATGGGGGTGTCTGTCACGGCAATTATACTGCCGGAATGATGAACCTCTCAATCCTCTGTACTCAGTATGGGATTGAAATGCGTCCATACTTCCTATATAATGAGTCATTAATCACTCGCGCAAGGAATTATGCTATTGACGAATTCCTTCGTTCCGGTTATACTCATGCTCTATTCATCGACTCAGATATTGGCTTTAATGCCAATGACGTAATTGCAATGCTTGCGTTGCAGACCGATGAGTCTGAATATGATATTCTAGCTGCGCCATATCCTAAGAAGTGTATTTCTTGGGAAAAGATTAAGGTAGCAGTAGATAAGGGACTAGCTGACGAGAATCCAGAAGAACTAAGTAAGTTCGTTGGTGATTATGTCTTCAATCCCAAGAATGGTGGTGGATCATTCTCCCTAGGAGAACCATTCGAAGTTCTAGAAGCTGGTACTGGTTTCATGATGATTCGTAAGAGTACTCTTGATAAGTTTGCTGACGCATTCCCTCAATACAAGTATCTTCCTGATCATGCTCGCACAGAACATTTTGATGGTTCCCGCGAAATCACTCAGTTTTTCCAAGCTGAAATTGATCCTAAAACCAAGCGTTACCTATCAGAAGATTATTGGTTTAATCAGAAGTGTTGGGAAATTGGTTTGAAGACTTGGTTCTGTCCTTGGATCGGTCTAAACCATACAGGTTCAATGACCTTTGGTGGAACACTATCTGATATTGCTTCTCTAGGAGTCTCAGCAACAGTCGATCCATCCATGCTCGCAAAGAACAAGAAGAAAAAGTAAGAAGGGGAATCTCCCCTTCTTTTATAAACTATGAAAGGTAATTAATGACTCAGACTTTAACATTTGATCCTAAGACTATTTCAGTTCTTAAGAATTTTGCACATATCAATCCTTCAATCTATTTTCGTGAAGGTTCTACCGTAGCGACGATTTCCCCATCAAAGACAGTTATGGCATATGCTACTGTTAAGGAAGAATTTGATTCAGCTTTTGCGATTTATGATCTAGCAAAGTTTCTATCAATTCTATCAATCTTTGATACACCAGAAATCGCTATCCTAGATAACTATTGTACAATCACGGAAGGTACTCGTTCCGTAAACTATACTTTCTGTGATCCGTCAAATATTCGCGTTCCTCCTGCGTCCGAAAAGAATGATTTTGGCGAGCCACTTGTAAGTTTTAACTTGACTGACAAGCAGTTAGTTGGTATCCTTAAGGGAACTTCAATCCTTCGCTCACCAGAAATTGCTATCATTGGTGATGGAAAGAACGTCTCAATTCAGGGTATTAATTCAGAAAACCCTTCCGATAATACTTATTCGGTAATTGTCGATGAGACTGATAAGAAGTTTAGAATCATTCTAACAGTAGAAAATCTTAAGCTATTGACAGATACCTATAATGTTTGTCTGTATAAGACAAGCAAGGGAGCTATTTTAGTGAAGTTTGTTAGTGACAGTATCATTTACTATAATATTGCGGAAACAAATTCTATTCTATAATTGAAAGGGTAATATATTATGAAAAAGTTTTTATGGACAGAAAAGTACCGTCCACATACTATTGCTGACTGTATTCTTACATCTGATCTAAAGGCTACTTTAGAAGGTATGGTTAATTCAGGTAGTCTTCCTAGTCTCATCTTTAATGGTTCCGCAGGGATTGGGAAGACTTCTGTAGCCTACGCACTATTAAATGAACTAGAGTATGACATTTACTTTATTAATGGTTCACTTGATAACGGCGTCGATAAACTTCGTTACGATGTACAACAGTTCGTCTCATCTTTATCCTTTACAGGAGCAAGAAAAGCTGTTATTATTGACGAAGCTGAAAGAATGACTCCACAAATGCAGGACGGTCTTAAAGCCTTCATGGAAGAGTATTCTGACAACTGTACCTTTATCTTAACTTCAAATAATTCCAAGAAGATCATTGCCCCAATTCATTCTCGTTGTGCTACTATTGAATTCAAGATCAATAAGGATGAAGCAAAGAGTATTCTAACCCAATACTATAAGAGAGCAATCCACATTCTAGATACTGAGAATGTTACTTATGATAAAGCGGTTGTGGCCAAATTAATAGCGAAGTTTTTTCCTGATTTCCGTAGGGCAGTAAATGAACTTCATGCATATTCTAAAAGAGGTCCAATCGACTCTGGTATCTTAGCAGCTATCAAAGATATTTCAATTAATGAACTTTATGGCTTCATGTCTGATAAGTCCTTCTCAAATGTCAGGAAGTGGGTATCTGAAAATATTGATTCAGACGTATCAGTAATTTTCAGAAAGATTTTCGATACGGCAACTGACGTATTCACTCCTTCTGCCGTTCCTCTTGTTATTCTTACATTAGCTAAGTATGAATATCAGGCTGCTTTCGTGGTCGATCAAGAGATTAATCTAGTGGCGTGTCTCATTGAGATTATGGTAGACAGTGAATTCAAAAAATGAGTGAATCTCAGAAAAGAAGATTGGTGGTTTTGACATGACCTTTCAATATATAGAAAGCATCAACAAACATGAGGAAATTGAAGTTTCCTCAGATTACTCTCAGTTCGTAGTCACCCGACATTTATCATACTTTCCTGATACTTTACTTTATGCGGCAGAATTAAATCAATATAGAGTTGATAATCAAAGTCACTATAATTACCTTTTTAATTCCATCCGCCCTCGTAAGCGTTTCACTAAATGGCATAAGAAAGAGAAGTATGATAATCTTGAACTTATAATGAGATATTATGAGTTGTCTGAAAACAAAGCCCTAGAAGCTTTGAAAGTCTTATCCGAAACTGATATTGAAGAGATTAAAAAGATCACTAATTTGGGCGGATAAATATATTATAGAAATAATTAAGAAAGGTGAACAAATAATGATAAATAATCAACAGGAGTTAATTAGCTCATTTCTTGAAGTAAAGCTAAATGATCCATCTGATTTTCTAATTATCAAGGAAACACTTACAAGAATTGGTATCGCGTCCCGTAAAAATAAAACGCTATATCAGTCAGCACACATCTTGCACAAGCAGGGAAAATACTATATACTATCTTTCCTAGAATTTTTTATACTTGACGGGAAGGAAGCTAATTTTACTGAGGAAGATCGCGCTAGAATTAACACGATTGCCTCTTTACTCGAAGAGTGGAATCTGGTAGAAATTGTAAATCCAGACAAATTCCCTGATAGGGTTCCTATGTCTAAAATAAAAGTTCTCTCTCATGAGGAAAAGAATGAATACAATCTTGTTTCCAAATATACTGTTGGGAATAAGTGGTTTAATAAGAAGTAAAGAGCTTAATGGAGTGTAGCTCAGTGGTAGAGCAGGAAGCTGTTAACTTCTTGGTCGGAGGTTCGAATCCTTCCTCTCCAGCCAGTTTATAAAGGTTTTGCGGGGTGTAGCAGCCCGGTAGCTAAGCTGCCTCATAAGCAGACGGTCGCGGGTTCAAATCCCGCCCCCGCAACATAAGCACTCCGAAACCATAAATAGCTATGAAAATAAGTCTATTTATGGTTTCGGAGGTTAGCACTTTAATAAGGTCGTAAGATGAAACAATAATTATGGAGTGAGAATGTTCAATTTCTTTAAGAAGAATCCAAAAACAAAAGATCAGCTAAAGTTAGAGAAGATTTCTTCTATCTTGTTTCCTCCTGAACAGATCAGGGATGATGAGAATGGAGATAAGTATTATGTTGATTATTCAGTAGATTCAAATCTAGAAGGTGCTCTATATGATCTATATGAAGGTAATAATGATGAGGTTGTAAGAAACACCATTCGTTATGTCTGTGATCAGATTTATCTTATTAGAGATATTCTAGCCGAGCATCGTGCTATTCCTGCAAACATTAATCATTATACTATTTCAAATAATTATGATGATAAGTTAGCTGATTTAGGAGTAGTCGAGAATGACGGAATCATCTAATACAAGAATAGAGTTAGTTCGTAGAGTTATGCCTAATTTTATTTGGGATGGTCCCGGTATGCCTCCATTGGTTCCACCATCCGCAGAAGTATTTAAACTCAGAAAAGAATATGAGGAAAAGAATAAGGTAGCTAATACAGCTACATAAATAGTTTTGTAACATGTGGTTACAAAAGTTGAGCAAGTAGGCTCAAGTATTAAAACGTAGTCTCAAGTAGGAGAAACAAAAATGTTAAAATCACAATACGAATTTTTCGTAACTATTAACGGTCGCAAAATTACAGAATATTCCCATGAGGGCGACACGTTTATTGAAGGCCGCAAAGGCTCACAATATGAAATTGTTTTCAAGAACAATTCTTATCTCACCAAGAAAATTGTTGTATCTGTAGATGGTTTAAACGTCATCACAGGAAATCGTGACTGGAAGCGGGGATATGTTATTAAACCATATTCACAGATGGCTATTCCCGGTTTTAAGCGTGATCAAGGTACAGCCGCCGCATTTACTTTCTCATCAATTAAAGAATCATATAATCAGCAAAATGTATCTGGAGAAATTCAGAACATTGGGGTTATCGGCTGTCTTGTATTTGATGAAGTAGTTAAGATCAATAATTATGTTCCACGGTATCCATATGGTATTCTAGGTAACGATCCTAATTGGGAATTAACTGGTGGAATTCCTTCTGGACAGTTAGCTACATTTACAACTTCCGCAACAGCTTATGATTCTTCAATGCCTAGAACTAAGGGAATTGCTAATATTGCCAGTAATCTAACAGGATGTAATTCCTCTGCTATGGCAACTGCGACTATGAATAGTGCAACCGCATCTATTCCAGTTGCTACTGCTTCTCTTGGTACTGAATTTGGTTCTGATGTTGCATTCAAAACTAAAACAGTAGATAATGAATTCGTGGATGCTCATTCTGAGTCCTTTACATTCTATTACGACGATGCTACAGGACTCAGGCAGAGGGGAATCACTTTAAAGCCAGTCGCACCTTTAAAGCCAAATCCATTTCCCGGTCTTGAAAATTTTTGTCCTGATCCCGTAAAAAGTTATTGACGGGAAAAATCAGGAAGGCTATAAGACAAACATTGGCGCGGCGGAAACATTCACCGCCCCATAAATTAGGTTTCAAACAAAGTGGAGAATATTTTATGAAAGTTGTACTAGGTTCTGTTTCAGCAATTGCGCTGGTGTTTGGTATTGGTTGGGTTATCACTGACTATGATCTTATCATGCAGCGTTATTTTGCTCCAAAGTATGAGCAGCTTCGCCGTGAGACTACTGAACAGAGTCAGAGTTATGTTGAAGGTCAGCGCCGCCAGATTGGTGAACTTCGCATGGAATATATTGGCGCTACTCCTGAGAAGAAGGCCGCTATTCGCTCCTTTGCCCTTCACCAGATCAATGGTCTACCTGAGTCCGCTCTGACCGCTGATATTCTTTCCTTCCGTGAACAACTCATTTCAGGGAATTGATATGAAAAAGATTTTATTTGCACTTCCTGTCCTTACACTTCTTGCTGGTTGTGATGATACTAGACCTGCTACTTCCGACCAGATTATGAATCGGCAGCAGGAACAAATGTCCCGCGAAGCTGTACAGCAAGTCGGTCTTCCTGCCATTACTAACTTCTTTGAGAAGCGTACTCTCAAGGCAATCATTGAACTTCGTGACCAAGGTATTTCTACTACTACTTATATTGTAGCAGAACAGACTGGTCAGCTTTTCAAGGTCTGTGATTCGATTGGTTATGGTTTCCCTGCTTCGACTCAATATACCAATCCTCAGAAGGTTTCTGATTTTGCTCGTGGGGGAAATTATGCTTATCTAGCAATTCCACAAGCCGATCCAAATGGACTTTTCTCGCCCGCATCATCTGATGGTACTTGGGTAATGTGTCTCGATCCTTCTGATAAGAAAGATAAGGCAGTTTATCTAGAACCAAAGGTAATTGTCTCTCCCTTCCCCATCACACTTATTCCGGTTCCATTCGGTAAGTGATTCACCTACAACATATGATTCTTCCGGTATTAGAATATACCGGAAGGGTCGTCCACATAATGGAAGTTATGATGGTTATTCAGTGTTTTCTAGTTCTGTTTCTACTACAATTGAAACATTTGGTTATTGACTTTCTATGGCAACCTGAATATGAGTGGAGAAATAAGGGAACGTTTGGTCATCCCGGCGGGATTATCCATTCTCTTAAACATGCAGTAATAACAATTGCAATTCTAATCATATTCAATCACAATGTCGCGTTGGTGTTTCTAATTGCTTTTGCTGAGTTTGTTGCTCATTATCTGATTGATTATTCAAAGATGAACATAAACAAGCATTACAAGTATAGCCCCGACAAAAATTCTGAGTTTTGGTATCTTCTAGGAGTAGACCAATTCTTACATCAAGTGTGTTACCTTCTAATTGCTTTGGCCGTTCTGTGAAAAAGTTGAAATAGTGGGTTGACACGAAAGTAACGAGTGAGTATAATACAAAAATCGAAGTTGTGGTGGTCGAGCGGTTAGGCGGTGGACTGCAAATCCACCTACGGGGGTTCAATTCCCTCTCACAACTCCAAACCAATATCTTTTAACAAAAACTAGGAGAGTTATAATATGAATAAGTTTTTTAAGGTTGCTGCTGTTCTTCTAACTATGTTTGGTTCTGCCGAGGTCGCTACCGCTCAGCAACTAAATCTTACTACAAATCCAAATGATCCTGTCACTGGTCTTCCGCCCGCTCAGTGGGCGGCAATGGAAGCTCGTTATCTCCAGCTAGGCACTCTTGTTGGCACTCCATATGTTGCAGTTATGAACGCAACTAGTGAGGAACTAACTCTAACTTGTGACAAGTGGACCATTGTTGGTGCCAATGTCTATAAGTCAGTTGTAGGCAATCCAGCGGCTCTAAAGCCTTTCTCAATTACCATCATTAAGACCAATGAGTTTGATGGTTATTGTAAGGATGGTGTTGTCGGTCATCCTCAGTTCGGCAACGTCATTCGTGGTCAGCTAAACGATACCAACGGTTCGTTTACCGACGCCACTCTAGTTACCTTCCTCCGCTAATATAATAATGGGGAAGGTGTGATTACCTTCCCCATTCATCCAGAGGTTAGTTATGAAATATACTTCATGGGTTTTAGTTGCACTGTCCTTCATTTTATTCACTTATGCGTGTGGACAGCTTACAACGATTGTGCTATACTTAACTGCAATCAATCTAGTCGTTCTTGTGTTGCTTAGGTATGTATCCAAATTAGAAGAACGATTTAAGAATTCGCCTTGACGGCACAGTAAAAAGCGGGTATGGTGGAATTGGTAGACGCGCTCGACTCAAAATCGAGTTCCGCAAGGAGTGTGGGTTCAAGTCCCTCTACCCGCACCAATTTGGTTTAAAAGGAATTGTTATGGTAGATTTAAGGCTTTTAGATATTGTAGAAAAAGGAATGAAATCTATAGCCGTTAATTGGGCCAAGGAAAATGGTGCGGATGAGAAGTTTCTAAAAGATTTGAAACCATTATCCTCAATACAAACATATCAGATTGTTTCACTGTTATATAGTGAGCCTTATCCATTTGATTGGTCTAAAGCTGATCTTAGAAACAAGAATTAAAGAATTACATCATTCGTATAGCAGTCAAGTACAGTTTCCCTCTCAGGAAGCAGACGTTGGTGCGAATCCAACATGATGTGCCAGTTTAACTCCATTCGTATAGCGGCAAGTACACTTCCTTCTCAGGGAAAAAACATCGGTTCGAGTCCGATATGGAGTGCCATTTTGTTATGAAAAGGAAATGTCGTGGACTATATTGTATTAAAGATTTCTCTTATAATTATTTTAATTGGTATGCTTATGTTCTTTGGTTCTATGGTAGTTACTTCATTTAGTAAATTTGATCAGGATGAAGATATTACGTTAGTTAGTCTTATAACAATTATGTGGGGTGCAGTAATGGGTTTTGCATCTTTTGTTATTCATATCTTTTCTGTAGGGAGTTATTAAATTTTGATCGTATTTTTAGCTGTTATCTTTCTAATTGCATCATTACTTATTACATTCTGGATTGGGGTGCAGGGTGCAGTATTCCAAGAATTCCTTCAACGTGGAGACATTTTAAATAAGGACAAGGCTGCTTTCACTCTTGTCGCTCTAACTCCCGTCGCCGTGTTTCTGGCTTTTATCGCCGGGAAATTACTTTAATAAAAAGGAAAATAAATTGTCACTAAAAGCTTTAAATGATGTTGTCTTAGTTGTAGTAGATGAAGTTAAGGATACTACGGCTTCTGGTATTTACACTGGTACTGTTAAGACAAATAAGATTACTGGTACTGTTGTAGAAGTAGGTAATACTGTAGAGATTGTTAAGGTATCAGATAAGGTTCTTCTATCTCCACTAACGTATTACACTTTTAAGGAAGCCGATATTACATATACTGTATGTCGTGAAAAGGAAGTCCTAGTTATTTTAGAATAAATAGAATATGCGAGTATGGCGAAATTGGCAGACGCACCAGACTTAGAATCTGGCGGGCAACCGTGGGGGTTCAAGTCCCTCTACTCGCACCATTCTCCCTTCGTTCAATGGTAGGACTTCTGACTTTGACTCAGACAATCGAGGTTCGAATCCTTGGGGGAGAACCAATTTTGAAAGTATTTTGTTATGTATGATTATGAAAAATATAATATCAAGGTGGAACAGAAGTATGTTCCCGCTGATGGATCGAAAAATACTTTACTTGTAGTTGATGTAGATTTATATGCAGATTGTGGCGATATTGTAGTTTATGATTATGATCAAGATAAATTAAGAAGAATTGATGCATTTAAATTGTCAATGGTAAGATATGTGCTAATTTGAACCATAAATAGATTAATAGGTAATTTTATGTTTAATGCTATTCAATTAAAAGTTTTAGCTGAATATATTGATGATGGATGGTATCAGGTAGAGAGTACATTTCCTGATATGTCAAATGGTCCATGTGTTCATATTAAAAAAGAAAATAGTCATTCTAGAATATTTCCAGATGGAAAGGTTATTAGAATGCCATTTGAACATTCTGGTATGTTAAATGAATTTATGAATGGTTTAGCTGGTTTAGCTCAGTAGGTAGAGCAACTGCCTTGTAAGCAGTAGGTCGTCAGTTCAATTCCGACAACCAGCACCAGTTTATAAGCCCCACGCCTTGGTAAGTACATCTATCAAGGTCCGATGATGTTAGAAGCAGCAAGGTTTATAAATGCTTCTAATAGGGTTGTCTAAGGGTAAGAGGACGGGGCGCAGTTTAAAGAGGATAGAGGTTTGTAGGTGGACTGTATGCTCAGACAGATTGGAAACCTTCATGTTATATTTGGAGGATGATATGGGTTATTTCGCAATGAATATCGGTTCTAATTCTGCCGAGGAAGATATTGAAGTTGCTATTGCTAATCTAAAGTTATTTTTAGAAGCATTGCCAAAAACTTCTGAGGAAATGACTAGACCATGTGATTATCTTTTTTCTTTTACAGAAAGTTGTATTAATGATGCAAGAAAAAAGATTGAGGAAGGTAGAATTCTGAAATCAGAAAATCCTTCTGAGAGTTATAAGTACTATTAAAGAATACGGGAAATAGCGCAGTCAGGTCAGCGTGTGCCGTTTGGAACGGTGAGGTCGCAGGTTCGAATCCTGCTTTCCCGACCAATTTATTACGGAGATATATTATGAAACATGAACAAATGATATATGATTATCTCCGTAAGTTGGGTATAATTAGTAAAAAAGTAAAGAGTGAATTTGAGGCAAACAAGATGATTGCTGAAATGCACTTACAAGGTTACAGAATGTTATCTTTTGTTGGTAATGGAGATAAGAGTTTTAATCTAACATTTACTTCTAAAGATATACGTTACGAAGATTAAGGGCTTGTAGCTCAGTAGGGAGAGCGGGTGCTTTGCAAGCACTAGGTCGCGGGTTCGATTCCTGTCAGGTCCACCATTTATACCAAGGAAACTTGGTATCAAAAGAATCGGAGATACTGGTTCAAATCCAGTCTTGGGGGACAATCCCCCGAGTCGTCTAATTGATAGGATGCCGATACAAATAAGTGTGTGGTGAAATGGAAAACACCCCCGCCGAAAGAACGGGAGTTCCAATGGTTAGTAACATCGTTGTTTGAAACCGGAATATATGACAACGTTTAACTAGAGGAAATATAGGTTCGATCCCTATCACACTTGACCATTTAACAGGATTGTCTGTGACTCGATGGTAAGAGGAACAGTCAACTCCCTTTAACAAGGAGTTTTTCAAATGAAGAACATTCTAATAATTGCTTTATCGCTTCTTTTAACTTCACCGGCATATGCCAATAGAGTTTATTATGGTAAGGCAACGTGGTACGGTATCGGGGATGGTTGCTCTCATCGTACTGCTTCGGGTAAAGCATTTAATGCTTATGATCCACATATTGCAGCCCATAAACACTTCCCGTTTGGGACCAAGTTGCTGTTGACAAATGTGCGGAATGGCCGTACACTCCAAGTAACGGTTCTAGATCGTGGTCCGTTTCGAAAAGGCGTTGAACTTGATCTAACCTATGGTGGCCGAAAGGCTCTTGGTTTTGATGGAGTTGGTAATCTAAAGATTGAAGTTTTGAATTAAAGAATTGCTGCGGTCTTCTAATGGCTAGGAAACCTGACTTTCACTCAGGAGAATATCGGTTCGAATCCGTTTCGCAGCACCATTTTGTTATGAAAGGAATTATGTGATGGAAACTATTGTTAGTATTGAGCATTTTCTTGGTCCATCTAGTCCTCTTGGGGCGGCACCGGCAGGATTTCTTTCTGGTGTTATCTTTATGGTGATTGTAATTAGTTTTGTTAAGGTTGTATTTTAAGTAAGAGTTAAAAGAATTGGATAGGTGGCAGAGTCTGGATTATTGCAACGGTCTTGAAAACCGTCGAACCTGAAAGGGTTCCGTGGGTTCGAATCCTACCCTATCCGCCAGTCTACTAGATTAACGAGACAAAGGCCGCAAGCCGCTCTTGTAGTAGGTTTGAAAGAGAACTGAATAAGTAAGCTAGACGTTAATTTGGTTGGCCAATATTTGCTAGTGTAGTGTAGTGGTCAGCACAACTGATTGTGGATCAGTTAGGTTAGGTTCAAATCCTGACATTAGTTCCAGTTATGGGAGATTGGGTGAGCGGTTTAAACCACTTCTTTGCTAAAGAAGCGAACCTTCTGGTTCCATAGGTTCGAATCCTATATCTTCCGCCATATTAAGGATAAATTATGTATGAGTTATGGGTATCACAGGGTCAAGGCGGTTCTAAAGAATGTGTATTTGATTCTTTAGAAGAAGCTCTTAAATTTGTCGAAGACCATGCAGGACAAGCATCATTTGCGATAAAATATCCAGATGGGACTTTTCATGTATGGCAGTAAAGAATAAGGAGAATGAGCCAGATGGGACGGCAGTAGGTTTACACCCTTCTATTGAGGCGGTTCGATTCCGTCATTCTCTACCATTTTAAGGATATGATATGAGTTTATTTGATTTTCAAACATATAAAATTTATACTGGAATTAAGAATGATGCTGAAAGTAGAGATAAACTAGGTAATCTAATAGTTAGTTTATATTATTATGGTGCAGTTAATATTAGTTTAGAAAACTTTAATTTTGCTGTTACTTCTGATGTAGGATTATGTTTAAACTTTACTTCCATCCCCTCCTGTATGGAACGATTTCTTAAAGATTTTCCAGAATATATACTTGATCCAGTGTATGAACGTTTAAAAAAGATGTACGGTTAATGTTCTATAGCTCAATCTGGTTAGAGCAAGCGATTGATAATCGTTAGATATTGGTTCAAATCCAGTTAGAACAACCATTTTATTATGAAAGGAAGTGACATGAATATTCCTGCTGGTTATCAGTTACATATCAAGACTTGGGAAAATGATTTAGATGCATGTAAAACACAAGTTATTTCTGGATTAGAGGAAGCTGATGTTATTTTTCTTATTGAATTAGCATCAAAGTTTAAATCAAAGAATAATTGGGATGATCCCGGCCTAGGTAATAATGGAGTTAATTCCCATTTATTAGATACTACTGTAAAAGAACTTTATGATAAATATAAAGATGTTCTTTCACCTTTTGTAAAGAATGAATACCTAACTGAATCTATTAGTGCTTTTGATGAAGTCAATGAAGATGATTATGATGAATATTCAATTTTATATGATTGGCTTTGTGATACTGTTTTAGGATGGCCCGAAGATCAGTATTATCTTGATATATTTAATTTCTGTCGTGTATTTGATAGTTATGAAGTTTACTTCATTCCAATGGAAATTGAAAACGTAACAAGTAAGTTTAAGTACGCACAGTTAGTTAAATAAGTTATTGATGGGGTATAGCTTAGTCTGGCCTAAAGCAGGAGTCTCCAAAACTCCGATCTACGGTTCGAATCCGTATTCCCCTGCCAATTATCATATAGTGTAAGTAGACGATCAACAAAAAGCACAATATGCGGTACTAGCTCTCCCTGAGAGTTTCTATACTGTGAAGTATAGAAACATATTAGAGTAGGTGGAGAATCGGGAATCCTACTATGATAACTTATGAAAGGACTAGATAATGTTTAAAGTGATTGTATTAATTTGTTCTTTAGGTACTTCTCCAAATGATTGTACAGAATCAGCAAATTTAATGATGTATGAAAGTCCAGAGTTCTCTAATTCTCTAGAATGTAACAATCCCCAACCGTGGATTGCAAAACTAGCTATTAAACCAAATTTCACAACTGAGTATGCTAAAACTTTATGTAAGAGGATTAAAAATGCTTGACTTGGATAGTATCGGCGTGTTACTATTCATCTTGGGTTTTACTTCTATGATGTTAAAGGATTGTTATGACAGAAGACTTAAATGAAGTTATTACTTGGGTTAGATCGGAAAGAGAGCAGATTGCCACAACTACGGTAACTGACATTGATACCTATAATAGGTTTCAAAGGATTATCTCTCATCTTCAAACTATTGAAGCAGTCTTACTTAAAGAAATTGCTTCGCTCCAAGCAGCGGCCAACAATCATCCAACAGCACTTAATTATTTTACTCCTGTTGTTGATAACAAATATTTTAGGAGTTAATAATGACTAAGTATGATCTTAAAGACTGTGTAAAGGGTAACGTATTCTTCCTTTATTATCGTAAGGAAGAACTATATTACCAGTGCCAGAATGGCCTTGTTTTCCGCGTACCTGTTTCTGATACTGGCGATGCGACATTCTTTATCTTTATTGAAGATAAAGCAATGCTATTCATGCGATGGATTAGGAAAGAACTTGATTCTCAAAACTCATAAGGAGATTAAATTATGTTAGATTTTATTTTTGCTTCATGGCTACTCTGGCCTTTAGCTTTACTTGCCTTCGGTCTGTTCGCCGCCCTAGCTGAGAACAATCATGGTGTTCTTGCTGGTTTTATTATTGGTGGTTTACTAACTGGTTTCCAGTTGTTCTCAAGCTACCAGCCACTATCATTTATCGTAAATGATCCACTCAAGGCTATCTGGATTACTGGTGCTTATTTCCTAGTTGGTTTTGTTTACATGTATGTCAAGTGGGCTTTCGTTGCTCATCGTGCATCAAATGATAAAGCTCTTTGGAATGGTAAAGATGTAGGAAATCGCTATTACTATAATGGAAGCTCAAAGAGTATCCCATTTAAGGTGTCTGAGTGGAAGTCAGAACTTCTCACATGGTTCTCCCTATGGCCTTTCTCAGCCGCATGGACCCTCCTAAACGATCCAATTCGAATTATCTTTGATACAGTATATGCTTGGTCTTCAAAGCGTCTACAGTCAATCTCAGACTCATTCTTTAAGTGAAAGGTAATATAATGCAAAGTGAAGGTCAGATTTTAAAGGAACAGATTTTAAATACTATCAATGAAAACAATAAGTCATGGGTAGTTACTCTAAGAGAGTATATTGAGAATAATGTATCTTCTGGAGCATCTATTACTGGAGAAGATATTCGTATCTTATATCTAGGTGCTGGCTATGCTCCACCAAAGCATTATAATTCATGGGGTGCTGCAATTAATTCACTAATTCGTTTTGGTACATTAACTCCAACAAATGAATTCAGGGCATCAGCTATTAAAACTAGTCATGCTCATAAGTCCAGAGTTTATATCTGTAATAATTAAAGTTTAGGCGGCGTAGCTCAGATGGTAGAGCAGGAATCTCTAAAATTCTTGGTCAGGGGTTCGATCCCCCTCGCCGCCGCCAGAATTCGGAACTAACAGGAAAATTAAATGGTTACTTCCTGTGAATGACAATAAAGTGCTGAGAGACTCGATAAATCCTAACCATAGGTTGCATTTAGTCAAGTTCCGAACTAAACGAGGATATTATAGGATTCACCTTCTTACAGAAAGAACCTTTAGGGATATTGTAGGTTTCACCCGTAAAAGAACCTTCATTTACTATAAATAATAGGTGATGATGTAATGAAGAAAGTAGAATTAATTCTATGTGTAAAATGTTCTGGTGAAGGAGTCATTCAATGGGATGAGCTTGTTGATTACCATAAGAATGACTATGAAACACATACTGAACCATGTAAAGCATGTAATGGTTCAGGTAGGTTAGTAAAAACTATCGAAACAACCTATAAACCCTTCGAAGTAAAGAAAGGATAAAGCAAATGAATTATAAGGAAATTATCTTATTCTAGCTTAGTACCGGCCCTCCCTTCTGATCAAGTGGAATAAATTTATAAACTCAATGTAAAACGATCAAAAGGAAAATTAAAATGAAAAACTATAAGACAATCTGGAAGACCCTAAACAATAACATGGTTGCTATTGATGTTGTTAATTACTGCATCGTCAAGGCTCTCTCCGCTAAGACAGAAGATAAGTTTGAACTAACTAAAATCTTCTTATCAAAGGCATTTACGCCAATCCGTAATCCAAATAAGTTAAACAGCGGTGCAAAGCCATATCAGGCTCTTGAACATGCTTTATATATACTTAATAAGTATGTTACTTGGAAGGACGGAGAAAAGCATGTTATCTTTGGTGTTCCGGCACAAGATTTCTTCGATACACCAGAAGAATTTGAAAAATATAGAGAGCTAGTTATAGCTCTCTATAACTACGATGTAAACAAGTTAGACCGCCACTATTGCTATATTTTTGTCGATACTGAAACAGTTTCACCAGAATATGCAATGGTTCAAGCAACTCATGCTGCAATGGTAGCCGGGAAGAACATGGCTGCTAACCTTAATCCACACGAAATCTATTTTCAGGTCGTCCATCGTCCTTCCTTGGTTTCAGCTAAAGATTTAGAAACATTTCATAATAAGTTTGAATTTCATCATTTCGTTGAACCAGATATTGGTAATAAGATTATTGCATCTGCAATCAATCCTGTTCCTTGGTACAAGAGAGAAGAACTAAAGCAGTATCCACTAGTCACATTTAAGTAAGGTTAGATTATGATTGATCCTAAAGTATGTTTAGAAAATGCATTACTACATTATTTTGAACAACCTGAAAACCGAAACATGACATATTATGATGTAACGGTAACTATGTTCCCTCAAGCTTTTTCTGACACTACTTTAGGATTTGGCGGCATTGGTGGACAAGCAATTACTACGTCATATGTAGTAGTAATTAATGATTATGAATATGCATATGTTTATTTTGGTGGACGACTTGCATATAAAGTAAAGGGTCCATTACAAGATTTTTATGATGATGTAAGAAATCAATGTATGCGTCCAAGATATGAATCAATCAAGTATTCTAATAAAGATCGAAAGGAAACTAAATAATGGCAGCACAGACAAAGAAGTTAAATTCACAGAGTCATCGTAAGACTTCTGATGGAGATTCACCTAATTCTCGCCCTAAGAATAAGAGCAAGAAGAGAAGTTTCAAACCATATCGCGGCCAAGGCCGTCCATAATTAAAGGAAAATTAAATGGCAAAGTCAAAGTCAAAGTTAGCAAATACAGTTATCGCAGTCACAACCTCAGTAGAGGATACTGTCAAGACAGTAGCAGCAAATGTAGTCTCCAAAGCTCCAGCCGTTGGAGAAGCGGTTTCTACAGTTGCAACTAAGGTAGAGGATACGGTTATCGCCGCTGCTTCTGCTAAGGGAGTTAAGCTCACTAATTTAGAAGTCTTGGCTGCTGGTGTTGGTGTCGTAGTAGTTCTAGTTCTAGCAGTCTGGCACTTCTTTCTCTAAATAATGTTCACAAGACCGTGACTGTCTGGTTGACGGTCTGAGTAGAATCACCTAGAAGGGGTACATCGAAAGGCGTACCCCTTCACATATATGGAGAGTTTTTGGAATGTTTTCTTGGAATGAATTGGTATTCAATAAATCCTACTTGTCGCCGTTTTCCGAAATCGTTATCAAAGATAATGACCCTCCAACAAAGGATTCCCAAAAAGTAATGTATTGATAGGAGGCGCAAAATGGCTTCCTATAATCAATCCGTTATGGACCTTCTTTTTGATGAGGCATCTGAAATGGTGCCTGTTTGCGGCGCTCGTATCACGGCTGCAATTGTTTTTAAAAACAAAATCATTTCGATTGGTCGTAATAAAAATAAGACTCATCCCTTTCAGAAAAGGTTTTGCAAACACCCTGATTCCATCATTCTTCATGCCGAGAACGATGCTATCGTGAAGGCTCTTAAGCGTATTAGTGTTTCTGATTTGTCTAAATCCACTATCTATATAGCCAGAGCCAAGAAACTGAATAAGCATTCTCCATTCGGTTATGGGATGGTCAAACCTTGTGAGGGATGCACTCGCGCTCTCGCAGCTTTTAATATCAAAACTATTTACTACACAACTGAGGAAGGAACCGTGGAATGCCTATAGAACTATTTTGGATTATGGTTGATATGTTTTTAGCTGGAGCTAATCTAGCTGCTTGCCTATTAGCTAATTCACTACTAAATCTGTTTTTCACTATTTTAATGGGCGTTATGGCATATGGTAATTATCTCACTCTAATAGAGAAGCTTAAATGACTTCCGATCAAATCAATGCTGCCCTAGAATTACTTGGAGCAGTATTCCTTGTTCCTACATTACTTGAAGCATTCTCAAAGAAGCTTATTGTTGGAGTTCATTGGATTAGTCCAATCTTCTTTACAATATGGGGACTTTGGAATTGCTTCTATTATCCAACTCTACACCAATACTGGTCGGCTTCCGCCGCAATTGTTATGTTCGGGACTAACCTAATTTGGTTGATTATGATTATCAAATACAAGGAAAAGAAGTAATGTACATATTTGGTAATTTTAAAACAGCTATGAAGGCGCTAACTATCGCCAAACGCATTGGTTATGATGGATATGTAACTAATGAAGGAATCGCAAGTGGCTATGATTGGAAAGTTATTATTACTAATTTAATTGGAGAGTAATATGTATCTTCCTTATACTGGTATTGGGTCAAGGGAAACTCCTGATCGTATCCTAAGACAAATGACTAAAATTGCCAAGGAATTAAACCATCATGGGTTTACCCTTCGTTCTGGTGGCGCAGATGGTGCGGATACCGCCTTTGAAAGAGGAAGTAGCAATAAGGAAATTTTTCTACCTTGGAAGAATTTTAATGGAAACAAATCACAGTTTCAAGTAGTGTCTATGGGCGCTATGGAGATTGCATCTAAACATCATCCTGTATGGGATAGATTATCAGGAGCCGCTAAGAAATTAATGGCTCGGAATGTCTATCAAGTATTGGGATTTGACTTGACTTCCCCCTCGCGATTTGTTATATGTTATACGAAAGATGGTTGTGAGCATGATTCCCAAAGAACTAGAGATACCGGGGGAACTGGTATGGCTATTTCTATTGCCTCTCTGAGGGGAATTAAAGTTTATAATCTGGCTAATTATCAAAGCCTTTTCACATATGATGATATTCTTGATGAAGTATTGGGAGAAGTTTAATGACGTGTCGTGAATGTAAGTTTTGTTTTAAATCAGTGATTTCTCCATTCTCTGGTAGATTTGATAAATGTGGTAATACTATTGTTACTTCTCAATCACATGTCATTGTAGGATATTGTGATGTTGAGACTAATCCTATTTTTCAATTCAGTAAATGTGGATCAGAAAGAAAACTATTTGAGAAAGCAAATATCTTTGAAAGGATTTTTAAGTGGCAGATTTAACTGTTAAACCAGTAGCTTTATTATTGATTGGAATGCCGGGTTCTGGAAAGTCAACATATAGGGCTTCCCTCCCTGATTTTTATGTTCAGGCTTCCTCTGATGATTATATTGACTATATCGCCCTTCGGAATGGCCTAACGTATTCTGACGTGTTTAAAGATTTCATTAAGGACGCAGAAGGTCATTTCAATAGCTGTATCGACTACGCCGTAGATTTGCGCGTTAACGTTGTTGTAGATCGGACGAATCTTTCCCCAAAGTCTAGAAAAAAGACAATTGACAAGTTACGGAATACTCACTATATTAAGGCAGTTGTTTTTGAAATCTCTGGCGAAGATTTAGAAATCAACTTAAATTCCCGCCCCGGAAAAAATATTCCACTTGACGTTCAGAAGCGGATGCGGTATAGTTATGAATATCCCCAAGAATCAGAGGGAATTAATGAAATCGAAGTAATTCGATTTAACCGCAAAGGGTGAGGAAAATGGACATAAAGAACAAAGAAGATTGGTGGATCGCCGCTAGGGCGATTTTGCCGCATCTAAAGGGCTATGCAAAAAGCTTTGATATTAATTTTGATGATAATGCTGCTAACGAAGAGTTAGTTTATCAAGACCATCGTTCTCTATACCAGCGCCTTCATTCCCTTTGGTTTGATCTACCAGACTGTAAAGAGATTCGTCGTCTTCCCTTCTTTGATCTTTGTGACCTATGTTCTGAATATTGGGTATTTGAGAAAGGAGACTAATATGATTCAAATTCAATATCAAGATAAGTCAGGAGTTTGGCGAACATCGTCGTCTACCCTGAATAATTCTCAGCGAATCCTACAGGCAATGCAATCGGCTTCCCGGTCCCATCCCGGTTGCAGGATACGGGCTGTTAATGCATCTGGTCAAGTCGTTGACATGCTCGTAATTTAAGCAATCCTCCACAAATTGGTATTAAACCATTTTACAGTGACATAAAAGACACTGTGGATAATTGTGTAATTTCGATGGCGCAGGTTGCTTGAATTAGTCCATAATGTGGCATATCAAATAACTAAGCGATTGATTCGCAGTTATTTTGGTGAAATAAGGAGTTGGAATTAGAATGTGCGTATTAATTTATCTAGACCATTTCCGTAATGGCAGAAGAAGCTATCAGGACACTTACAAAGACATAATGAGGGAAATGCTGAGCGAAGAGGACTTTGAAGATTTTACGGAAGGTCTGACCAACTATGACCATTATGATTTCCTAGATGATGAAATCAAAATGTTCGTAGATTCGTACTACAAGCAGGATATTACAATTGACGTGCTCAGGAGTATGTATGGTGTCAAATATTACCAATAAGCTTTGGATGCGACATTACGAGCAAGACTTTTTAGATAAAGTTGTTTTGCAGGATGGAGAAGATTTCTACTTTTGGGATGAAACGTGGGGAAATAAGATTGGTCCATATTCATCCTATATAGACGTGTTAACTGCTCTAGACTTGTATTGTAAAACTGAGCTAGGAGAGAAAGGGCTTTAATAATGATTTCAGCAATGACTCAACCCGGAGCTTTTATCATTTGTATTGATGATAATCCTACATCATGTCAATTAAAGCATATTAAATATGATGATGATTTAGATGGATTGAAAAAAGGAAGTCTTTATACTGTTAGGTCAATTGAGATATGGGAAAGGTCTATTTCTGGTTTTATAGTTGTGGTAGATGAAATTAATAGAAAAAGAGACCCACAAGGATTCGATATTTCTCGTTTCAAGCCAGCCATTCTACCAAGATGCCTAACATCTATTTTAACTTCTGCTAAACTTCATGATTTGGTGGATTAGTTTTAAAAAGAAAAGGAGCCGATAATGTCAGTAACAGTTTCATATAACATTAAGTCGGCTGTCAATAGAAACTTTCTAATCGAAAAGAGAATTAGATTTGATTCGTTTATAGACGCCAAACGATTTGTAGAGAGGCTTTCGTCTCTCTACAAGAATTTTACTTTAGTTGGAAAACCATTAATAGGGGTAGACTAATGGAACAGAAATTAACAAAACGTTATAATATTGAATTGAATATGTGGGAAGTCGGCTATTATGTAGGGACTTCTTTTTATATTATTCGATATGAACCATTGAGTGAGGCTGGTTAATTTGTATAGATTTTCTTAACCTGATCTGCGTATTTCTTGATAGCCATTAAGCTATTATAGCATGTGACATTTGCCTTATATTGTTGTAGAATAAATCTAGCAACATCTTGATTTGTCAATCCTTTGGTATCAGGAACGCGCACAACAGGACAGTTATATAATTCTGCTGGCGGTGAGATAACAATATAGCTATTAGCTCTTATTACTTGACCACCAGTAGGATCACATGCACCTAGCATTAAAAGGATTGGTAGAATAAAAAGTTTCTTCATTGTTGTAATACCTTTAACTTGTTTAGAGTATCAATAATAATTGGAGAAACAGCATTCTTATCTGCTGGTTGATTTGAAATGTAATTATTAATAGCATCAGTTTTTTGATTTAGATCATTGTTCTTTTGGGAAACAGCATCAACAATTGCTTGCTGGTCAACATCTGTTTGTCGAAGCTTACTGATCTGGTCGGCCTGATCTTTAACAGTCTGTTCAAGCTGCTTCTGGTTATATTCGTATGTAGCCATTTGTTTGACTTGGCTATCGTGGTAGGCCACGGCTCCCCAAACAATGGTAATTGCTGTAAGTCCTGCCACAACATACATAGCAATTTTTCCTAGTGGACTTAATAAAAACGCTAACATAAATACTCCTTGGTTATATAATACTATTTATTGAAAGGAACTAAAATGGCAAAAGAATTTAACCTTGATGATGTACAGGTAATTCCAACGTATTCGATCATCACGGCTATGTATAAAGCTGGTCTTGACACTGGTTACGGGCGAGCGTTTGCCAAGGGACTGATTTATGAAAATGCAGGGTTGACTCCAGTCTATCTTTATGATAGTGTAGAAAGTTCACTATACGTTATGCCACAAGAATATATTGACAAAACCGTAACACTACACTAAGGAAATCATGAATAATACATTTTATACAAACTGTCGAGTACATAAGGGTAAGATTTTATATCGTGGTATTCAGAATGGTAAAAGAATTCAAGAGAAGTTCAATTATGAACCATATATCTTTCTTCCATCAAATAAGCCTACTGGTTATACTACCGTAGAAGGAAAGCACGTCTATAAGAAAGAGTTTGATTCTATTTCTTCTGCCAAAAAGTATCTATGGGAAAATAAAGATACTTCTGGTTTTGATTACTTTGGTTTAACAAATTTCGAATATCTTTATATTAATGATGAATTTAAGGGAGAGGTTCATTTTGACCGTTCCCTTATTTCTGTTGTTTCATTGGATATTGAAAATTGGATTGATGGTCCAATTGATGTTCGTAACACTCCAGTACCTATCACGGCTATCACATTAAGAAAAGATGGCAAGACATATATCATTGGAACAAAGTATTACAAAGTAAAGGAAGATAATATCTTCTACTACCTTTGTAAAGATGAAAAGGAATTACTATATAAATTCCTTGAAATCTGGCAAATGCTTGATCCAGATGTAGTTACCGGATGGAATATTGAAACATACGATATTCCATTTCTAATCAATCGTATCAGTCTTGTATTATCAGAAGAAGCTGCCAAGCGCATGTCTCCTTGGGGTCTTCTTGAGTCACACGAGGTAGCTGGCAAGTTCGGTGATGAAAATCAGGTATGGGATATTGCTGGTGTAGCTGTCCTAGATTATATGGCTCTATATAAGAAGTTCTCATTTAAGAACCAAGAATCATATTCTCTAGATTATATCGTATCAGTTGAATTAAACGAGAACAAGATTGATTATAGAACATTGGGTTATAAAAATCTAAATGATCTATATGAAAAGAATTTTGAATTGTTTATTGATTATAATATTCATGACGTTGTTCTAGTCGATATGCTTGACGCCAAGCTAGGATTTCTTAATGTTGCATTCTCTCTAGCTTATCTTTATAAATGTAATTATAAAGACGCTTTTGGAACCGTGAAGCCTTGGGATGTTGGTATTCATCATATTCTTGGTGATAAGAATCAAGTCATTCCCAAGTTTGACATGCCCGAAATCATGCGCCCATTTGAAGGAGGTTTCGTTAAGGAAACTGAACCGGGAATGTATCACTGGCTTTTGTCAGTTGATATTAAATCAAGTTATCCACATCAGATTATGAGTTATAATATTTCTCCTGAATCATTCTTAGGAAAAATTGGTAGACTAACTATTGATCAGTTACTTGATGGTGCGCTAGAAGTTCATCGCGGTCAGATTGATGCTAATGATATGTCTGTTGCTGGAAATCTTTGTTGCTTCTCTAAAGGTAACAAAGGATTTATGGCAGAAATCATGGAATCATTCTTCGATAAGAGAGCTTTCTATCAGGATCAGTTAGAGAAACTAGAGAAAGAAACAAACGGGAAAGAGATTGACTTAGAGACAAAGAACAAGATGGCTTCCCTAGATGCTATGCAGATGGCACTAAAGATCGCTATTAACGCTTTCTATGGAATGTTGTCAAACAAGTATTGTCGTTGGTATTCTGTCGATCTGGCGGAAGCTGTAACGCTCTCTGGTCAGTTAGCAGTACGGTGGGTAGCAGACAGGATCAACAAGTATCTAAACAAAGTTCTCAAGACGGTAGACGTAGATTATCTAGTCGGTGGAGATACCGATTCTTGCTACTTTACACTTGAGGCTCTAGTCAAAAAACTTGGCATTACTGACAAAAAAGAGATTGTCAAAGCCCTTGAGAAGTTCTATAATAACCATCTTGATAAGGTCATTAAGGACGCCTTTGAAGAACTTCATGTCTACATGAATTCTTATAAAAACAAGATTCGGATGGCGCGAGAGAATATTGCTGATCGTGCAATCTGGACAGGTAAGAAGCACTACGCTCTTAGTGTAATGAATTCCAAAGGAATTACTTATGACGAGCCTAAGTTAAAAACTGTTGGACTAGAAACAAATAGGTCTTCTACACCTATGATTTGTAAAGATTATTTGAAGAAGTCTATTAAACTTATTATGACAACAGATGAGGATACTGTTGTCAAATATATTGAGGAAGTAAAGAAAGACTTCTTTACCAAATCATTTAAAGATATTTCAACTCCCGGCACAGCTAATAATCTAAAAGGTTATCAGTCTTCTTCTAACATCTATCTTAAAGGTTCTCCTTATCATGTCAAAGGGGCATTAGTCTATAATGATTTTCTAGTCAAGAAAAAACTTGATAAAAAACTACCTTTGGTTAAGAGTGAAGATAAGATCAGAATTACTTATCTTAAAATGCCTAATCCTACATTTAGTGAAGTTATTTCTGTAGTGGATGAGCTTCCAGAAGAATTAGGGTTAGATCAATATATTGATTATCAACGTCAGTTTGAGAAGAACTATCTAACACCAATCACAACTATTCTTAAAGCAGTAGGATGGGAACCAAATAAGTCAGCTACTTTAGACGACATATTTGATCTAGGTTGGTAACAAAAGGAGAATATTATGTTTAAACACCCATTAGTTGAATATTCTGTAATAGAGCCACCAATAAAGAAATATAATATAGCTTGGGTAGACGAAGTAACGGAAACTAGTGAACCTTTTCCAACAGGGCAGAATCCCTGTGGTGGCGCTACTCTCCAGTATGAATATTCCCCACCAATTGAATATGTTCGTACTACAGTACAGGAAGGAGCTAGGAATTTAAGTTCTGAATATACTGTTGAAATCCCCCAAGAAACTCATGGAGTACAATATATTGAATATGATATGAGTAGTTTATTTGATCACTATCAAGCAGTACCTTTGGCAACTCCAACCACAACGGATTAATCATGAACATTTTCGTATTCGGTTCTAACGAAGCTGGTAGACATGGCGCGGGTGCCGCTCTGTTCGCCTATAAAAATCATGGCGCTATCATTGGTCAGGGCGTAGGAATTCAAGGCTATTCCTATGCAATTCCAACTAAAGATAGAAAACTAAAAACACTAGACCTAGATAAGATCAAAGTCTATGTAAACGAATTTATCAAAGACGCCAAAATTCATGGAGTCTTTACTTTTATGGTTACAGAAATTGGATGCGGTCTTGCTGGTTATACTCCAGAAGAAATTGCTCCACTATTCAAAGAAACTATGGACTTAGATAATGTCAAGTTGCCAGCTAGATTTCTAGATATTCTAGAGGGTAACGATTCTGATGAATTTACATGGTTAGGTATGCCATTAAAAGAAAGGACAAAGATGAGTTTTGGTTATGATGTTTGATAAATAGTATGTCCGCGTGAGAACGGACATTAACTACAATAAACTCATAACAAAAGGAAACTAAATGAATAAACTTATGCAGAGGCTATTAAAAAACTCTCCAACAAAATTTGCTTCTGTCTTAGATGAATCCGAATTTTTTAATGATAAAGACGTAATTGCTACCGATATTCCAATCGTTAATATTGCGTTCTCAGGTGAAGTTGATGGTGGACTATCTTCTGGTCTAACCCTCATTGCCGGTCCAAGTAAGACATTCAAAACAAATATCTCACTAGTATGTGTCAGAGCTTATTTAAGCAAGTATGAAGATGCTGTCTGTATCTTCTATGACTCAGAAGGTGGAATTACTCCAAAATATCTAGAATCTCAGGGCATTGATCCGAAACGTGTTATGCACGTTCCGATTGAACATCTTGAAATGCTTAAGTACGATATTGTTAAGCAGTTAAAGGAAATCAATCGTGGAGATAAGGTAATCTTCCTAATTGACTCAGTAGGCAATACTGCTTCTCTTAAGGAACTAGAAGATGCTCTAGATGGTGAGAGCAAGGCAGAAATGCAAAGAGCAAAGGTTATGAAGGGACTGTTCCGTATGGTAACACCCTCTCTCGTAGCCAAGGACGTTCCTTGTATTGCTATCTGTCACACTTATGAAGAAATGAAGATGTATGGCAAAACCATTATTTCTGGTGGTACTGGACTAATGTATTCTGCCAATCAGGCTTTCATTATCTCTAAGGCACAAGAAAAAGTAGGAACTGATATTGTCGGTTGGAACTTTACTCTCAATGTAGAGAAGTCCCGTTTCGTCAAGGAACGTTCCAAGTTACCATTCCAAGTTCTTTATGACAAGGGAATTCAGAAGTATTCTGGTCTACTTGATCTAGCTCTTGACTGCGGAATTGTTGTTAAACCTAAAGTTGGTTGGTACGCCAAGGTAGATGAAGATGGGGTTGTCTCAGAACCAAGTCTTCGCGAAAGTGCGACAAATACAGCCGAGTTTTGGGATGATATTCTAGCCAATCCAAAGTTTACGAAGTTCGTATCTGACAAGTTCAAGTTAGTTAATTCTCATAATGATACTTATGAGTCTGAACCAACCGACTACGAAATTGATACTGACTCCGATCCAGATTGGTCTACAGGAAAGCAAATGTTGCATTGACAATTACTTGAAGGAGTGATATATTATGAGTAATGAATTAGCCTTAACGTGGTACGTTGTTTTCGACTACGTTCTATATGACTTTAAGACTAATTTTAGAATTATCTCCGAGCATCCAGATAGTGGCGTTGTGACAAACAACGCCACATATCACCAGTTTTCTTCAAAGGAAGAAGCGGTAGCTTATATTAATTCTACGATTGAACATCAAGTAAAAACAATCAATCTGGTAATTAAGTCAATCCCACAACAACCATACGAAGGATAATAATTGAGTTTCGAGAATATCATTTTTTCTAATCTAATACTAAATGAAACATATTCTAGAAAGATTTTCCCCTTCCTCAAAACAGAATACTTCTCAGACTATCAAGACAAAGTTTTATTTGAACTAATTGATACATACGTTAACAAGTACGGCTCATTCCCATCACAGGAATCACTAGCCATTGACCTATCAAATTCAAGTAAGATTTCAGATGATCAATTTGAAGAAATCAAAGATAAGATCGCCAACTTCTCGCTTGACGAGAAAACGTCAACAGACTGGCTATTTGATCAAACAGAAACATTCTGTCAGGACAAATCTATCTATAATGCTATTCATTCATCAATTAAAATTTTAAATGAAAAGGAGAAGTCAACATTAACTAAGGATGCCATTCCCGGCATTCTCCAAGACGCCCTAGCAGTTTCTTTTGATACCAATATCGGACATGACTTCTTAGAAGATTTTAATCAGAGATATGAATTCTATCATAAGATCGAAGAACGTATTCCATTCGATATTGATTATCTAAACAAGATCACAAAGGGCGGATTGCCTCGCAAGTCCCTCTCAGTACTTCTAGGCGGTACTGGCGTGTTTAAAACCGGCGCTATGTGTCACATGGCCGCTACAAATCTAATGGATGGTAGGAACGTCCTATACATCACACTTGAAATGGCAGAAGAAAGAATTGCAGAACGTATTGACGCGAACCTTCTCGACATTCCTCTTGACGAAATGGGAACTATTCCAGAGGAAATGTATAACAAGAAGATCGCCAGAGTTAAGAAGAAAACAACCGGCAAACTTATTATCAAAGAATATCCAACTGGATCAGCCGGGGCTTCCCATTTCCGTTATCTTCTAAACGAACTAAAGATTAAAAAGAAGTTCATTCCAGATGTTATCTATATTGACTATATCAATATTTGTTGTTCATCTAGAATTAAGATGGGCGGAACGGTTAACTCATATTCCTACATTAAAGCTATTGCAGAAGAATTACGTGGTCTTGCAGTAGAAGCAAATGTTCCTATTATTTCTGGTACTCAGTATAATAGACAGGGCATGTCATCCTCCGATCCTACACTTGCCGATACTTCCGAATCTGCTGGTCTTCCATTTACGGTAGACTTCATGCTTGGCATTATCGAGAATGAAGAACTTAGAAAACTCGGACAATTAGTATTCAAGCAATTGAAAAATAGATTTGGTTCTCTTGATCTACATAATAAGTTCGTAGTCGGAGTTGACAAGTCTAAGATGCGTCTCTACAATGTAGACGACTCAGCCCAGAACTTGCTCGTTGATGGGGATGGAGTAATTCAGGACGATAGACCTGTTATGGATTCTACTTTCTTTGGAGAACAGGATAATGACCGTTCTAGGAAGAAAGGTAAATTCAACAAAAGTCTATTTGATAATTTCTCATAGGAATAACGTATGATTGATAATATATGGTATTATTGGAGCAAAGCCCTTGGAGACAAGGCTTTGCCTCATTCCCATTCAGAATCCGATAAAGTTGCTTTAATAAGAAGTGGAATTGTATTGGTATACATTGTCACTAATTTGATACTAATAGTAAACGTGGTGCATCATTGGTAAATAGATTTAAGGAATATTTTAATATGTGGGATGCGTTATTCGATATTCTTGAACCAGACTTGAATGATATGGATATTACCATGATGGTTAAAGACTATCTTAATAAAAAGAAAGCTACCTCTGATAAGATTACCAGAATTTTTCAGTTATTTCGTGAACAGTACAATATGTTTGAAAAAATTCATATTTGTAATGGTAAGAATTACGTAACTCCTGATGCTGGTCAGGACGGTAAGAAATTATCGTTATCAAAGAAAGTTCTTGGTGAATTCTGTTTTTCTTTGATGACAAATGGAGGAAGGTTGAACGATCTATATTGTTTCAATAGAAACTTTAAAAGGTCGTATGTACAAGCATCAATCTATCTTCCAGAAGATAATAAAGAAAAGTTCGAAAATGAAACCGGAATACTTCTCTACGATCCACCCACAATCCACTTAAACTAGGAGAATAGCATGTCTACAGTATGGTTTATAGCAGATGTTACTTACGATTTATATAAATACGAAGTGCTTAGAACAGAATATGAAGCTAAGGAATACCTAGTTGGCGATGAATTAGAAAATCGTTATTATATCCCTTTCGCTAATACCTTTGCTACACGAAGGGAAGCAGAGTATCAGAGAATACAGCTTTTAGTAGAGAAGAGAAATAAACTTATTAATTGGTTATCAGATATACATGATTCTACTCAAACAGAAATCGTAAATCTTTATAATAAGATTAAAGAATCCGATACTTATTTTCGTTCAGGGGAAGACGAATGATGGACAACCTAACAAACGTATATGAGTTAAGAACTACTAATCAGAACAAGTTCGCTATCTATGAAAAGACTTCTGAAATCATGTTTGGTAACTTCCCTACATATTCTGCCGCAAACAAAGTTCTTTCTAACCTAAAGGATGGTAAGGCATTTGAAGGTTGGATTCCAAAGTTCTTTACCGTCGAAGGCTTACCTTCCACGGAGAATTGATATGAAAACTAATATTCAATTCTCCCGATCAGAAATGAAAACCCTTCTCTATAAAAAGGGATGGTCCCTGAAACGAAACAGTGGCCCGCATGAAATCTACTCTCATCCTGAGTTTTGTATAATTGTCGCCCTCCCAAGACATGAAGGAAACCTAGCTCCCGGTACTGCAAGAAAAATCCTCAAACAGATTGCTATTTAATTTAATAGGCATTTGATTCCAATAAATATAATAAATATAGTTTTTATTATATAGGGAAACAAATGTCTATTTTTATTACAGATATTAGAGAATTGGTATCAAAAGATTTTCTAAATACTATCGCTAAGATAGTAGAAGCTAAAGATACTGATAAAGAAGAAAAAGACGAAGGCGACGTTAAGACGAAGCCAACGGAAAAAACAGAAGTCGAAACCGACCCAAAAATTAATGGTGTCGATGGGGACGGAAATGAAGAAAAAGACGATGATAATTTACAGGACAAAGAAAAGAAAGAAAAGTCCGTAAAGCCAAAGAAGAAATCTTCTGTACGTGAAAATATTGATGTGACTTTTTCTGATTCAGAAATTGCTCATTTCGACAAAATAATCAACAACACAGAAGGAAATCAATAATGTCTCTTTGGGGAAACACAGCAAACGCTAACTCAGCACCTAAGTATCACATTCTAGCTACGAGCAAAGCGCGTGGTAATACTTTGTATTCTAATACAAATCTAGATGCATTTACACAGAACCAAGTTGTAGGTGTATTTCCAGCAAATTCAACTACAGCAAATAATAATGGATTTAAAATGTCCCATGATGGTTGGGTTCTAGTCCGTACTGGCACTGGTCCAGTCACTAAGTTTACTGTAACTAATGGTGGTTCTGGTTATTCAAATCTAGACATTGCTAAGGTTGTATCATATGATACAAACAATGCTCCTGCCCTAGGCGCTATTACTACCTATGCAAATGGTACTATTAATACTGTTACACTAACAAGTTCATCTTCTGGATTCCTTGGTACTGAAACAGCAGTTGTAGCCAACTCAACAGGCGGTACAGCAAACGGTACTCTAGCAGCATTTTCACTAACATTTGGTGGTCGCGCAGGACGTAAACAGTATGAAACACTAGTTGCAGCAGGAACAATTCAAGCTACAGCTAACGTTCCATAAGGAATAAAGTAGCATGAGCGCGAATACTAATACTATAAAATTTTCACAATTACCAATTGCTAACACAGCAGGGACGAGTGACAGACTAGTTCTAGTCTCACTCGCTAACCCTTCTAACCCTGCGTTAGAAACAATATCAATTAGTAATATCTATACTACTGCTAATTCAATTAATGTTGCTAATACCCCTGCGAACAGTTCAATCACTGTTTCACAGGGGTCTATTTTTATGGATTTAAATTATCTCTATGTGGCAGTAGCCAACAATGTATTAAAGAGAGTAGCTCTAGGAGCATTTTAAGTAAATGATACCTGAATTGAATGACGATAACTTCATTCTATACTGTGCAAACAAATATGATAATATTCATTGTCATTCAACAGAAGAATTTCTTGATGATTTAAAACGCATTAAATACATAAAGAAAACACTAACTAAGTATAAGACAAGTGGTTTAATAGATGAACGTCTAGTTCTAAATCACCTTATTATCCTAAATAATGTTTTCGGTCCAGAGGCGTTGTGTAGAATTATATTTTTAAAAATGGAAAAATATTTAGAGTTAATTAAACCGTTTCTCTTAACTCTAAATATTTTACCAGAATATGTTTATAATATTAAGGGCGTACATATAGAAACCGCCGCCGTCCCTATGGACGTTGGCATTATAGACATATTAAGAAAAATATAAAGGGAAATGGAATGTCAAAAATAAAAACAATAGCGGAGGATGGAACTCCTACAAATTGTGCGGGCGGCGGAAACGTTGCTGGCATTGGTGTAAATAATCCTAACCTTCCAAATCAAGCAGAACCCGGAAAAGACACCCGTAAGAAAAAGAAGCCTCTTTACTCTATCATAAAAAGAAAAGGGGCATGATCGTGTCAGTAGAACGTGTAGAAAAAATACGAGACGACGTATCGGAGCTTCAAAAAAACATGGCACAAATATCTATTCTAGTTGAAAAGATGGATATTACGATAGATAAGTTAACTGAGGTTTCATCTAATGTAACTAATCTATTAGCAGTTCACGAACAGCGTTTGGCATATCACGAACAGAACAATAATAATTATAGAGACTCACTCGATAAAAGCCGTACAGAACTAGATAATAAGCTCAAGGATCATTACGCAACCGTAGAAAAGAAGTTAACCGAGAAAGATGAAGACATTAAAGTATTATCTACTAAAATTGATTCTCTTGGTAGCAAGCTTGATTCCCTAACAAAATATATTTGGTTAGCTGTTGGTGGCGGTGCTGTATTAATGTGGATCGGTCAATATGGTTATACCGCTATAACATTAGTACAGAAAGTTCATCCTTAATGGCGTTTGACGTTAACGCATTTAAACAAAATATAGGAAATTATGGAACACTTCAAAATAACAAATTTGAAGTGTCCATTCCTGTTAATGCGGCGTTAGGTAAAATTTCTACAATGGGATCATCTGATCTAGCTAAGCTAATGACGTTTAGGGCATGTGATACTGCTTTACCGGGATTAAAAATACAGACTGGAGATAACCTAATTTATGGTATCGGTCCAGCACAGAAGATGCCATATAATATAACATATACTGATAGTACAATATCCTTTATTTCAGACGCCAATGGAGAAATATACAACTTCTTTTATGGGTGGTTAAACTATATAATTCAATTTTCTACTATAAATAATGGAGGAATCCCTTCATTTCAATTAGCATATAAAGACAATTATACAACTAGTATAACAATTAAGACTTTTGAAAATGAGGGAAATCCAGTCATGACCCATACATTAAATAAGGCGTTTCCTACATACTTAGAAGAAATACCTTTAAGTTGGGAAAATGGTTCTAATTTAATGAAAGTAACTGTAGGCATTTCCTACTTTACTTGGAGTTTGCAATTAACATAATATTGGAGTTTCTATTTAATGCTTCCTAAGATTAAACATCCTATTTTTAATATTGATATTCCCTCAACAAAAAAGAAAGCAAAGTTCAGACCATTCCTAGTTAAGGAAGAGAAGATTCTTCTCATTGCCAAGACTGCCGGTAATGTGTCAGATGTTCTATTAGCTGTAAAGCAGATCGTCAACAACTGCGCTATTGATACTGACTTTAACGTTGACAATATCGCTATTTTCGATCTTGAGTATATCTATCTCAAGCTATATGCCGCATCCGTAAACAATAAAATCAAAGCTGCCTTCAAGGACAATATGGACGACAAAGTTTATAACTTTGAAATTCCTCTAGACGAGTTACACGTCAATTTTCCTGAGACCGTCGATAAGAAGATTCAGGTAACAAAAGACATTGTTGTAACTCTAAAATATCCTGCCGCTTCTCTATATGAAGATAAAGAGTTTCTTAACTTAACTGATGTTAATGAATCATTATTTGAATTAATTATCAATACAATTGATAAAATTTATGAAGGCGATACAGTTTATGATCCTTCTTCATATCCAAAGGAAGAAGTAGTTACATGGATCGAAGAAAATCTAGATGCCAAGGCATTTGAAAAGATTCAGACCTTCCTAAATAATCTTCCAAACATTGAACATGTCATTAAGTATAAGAATTCACTAGACACTGATCGTAAAATTGAATTAACAACATTTATGGATTTTTTTTACTTTCTATGAGCTATAATAGTCTAAGCAACTATTATACTACTGAATATTCAATGAAACAACATCACGGATGGGACATAGAGGAACAGGAAAACAGGTTCCCCTTTGAACGAGACATTAATGTACAGATGGTAGTCAATACCATGAGAGAAATAGAAGATAGGCGGAAAAAAGCAGCAAAATAATATAAATAAAAGAAAACTAAAAGGAAAGAAAGCAACCAATAGATGAGTGATAATAAAAATAATAACTCAGGATTCGATCCTTTTAATTTTCTTGTAAAGAGAGCATTTCCAGATGTATATAAAGCAATGGATGCTAATGCTCGTAAAGCTAAACGTGAAGCTGACCGTCAAGATAGAGAACAAGAACAACAGAAAAGACACTTAGGTTCTCTCAATAATCAATTAGCTACAGCCCAAAGACAATTAAGAGACCTTCATGAAAAGGCTCAGAGAGCCGATGAAAACGCTCGCAAAAAATTCCAAGCAGAAATTGATGCTATGGAAAAGGCATTTGATAGAAAAATCAGAGACCTAGAAGCTGCTGCTACGGCTGCTTCGAAGCTTAGTAATGCTGAAATAAAAAAAGTAGTTGATGCACAAGCAGAACAAGACAGAAAAGCTAGAGAAGCACTAGACGCTAAAAGACGTGAAGAAGCTGCTGCTGATAGAATCAAAACATCTGACTTATATGAAACCGTTCAGAAAATGGACGTTGATAGAAAATCAGCTAAATTAAAAATCTCTGAGCATCGTAGAGAACATAAAGGCATTAAAGGAGCTTTTAATACTAAAGCTTATAGAGACAAATTAACTGCATTAAATAAAGCCAGTGATGAAGCTGATTATCAATATAATGTTGCAAAATTAGTTCAAAAACAGCAAGTAGCTAAAAATACTAAAAGAAGAGTAGAACACGAAAAAGAAGATCGTGATATAGAAGTAAAACGTTCTAAGCCAAATGATCTTATTGAAGCTGTTAGAAAAACTGAAAATACAAAACTAGCAAAAGTTTTGGAAGAAAATAATAAAACAATGCAGGAAGTAATGAAAGAGCGTGAGCAATTTCTTGCTGGAAAGCCTACATCATCTGGTGGTTTTTCTGCGGCGGCTGGCTTCCGTAATACAAATGGTATGCGTCCTGATAGTGCTAATTTTTATATTAAGCCAAATGGAGATATTGTTCATAAGCTCGAAGAACAAGACTTAGATAAAGAAGCACAAGAACTTCCTAAAGAAGCTAAGATCACTAACAAGTTCCTAGAACGTATTGCTGAAACAGAAGAAAAGGTTGAAAGACTTCTACATAATATTACTGAGGCAGATGGTAAGCCTGTTAAGGTTTCTAAAAGTGAGAAAAATCTAGAAACTAAATTCCAAGAGTTTAAATCTAAATTAGCTACTGTACTTGGTATTGCCGGGGCGCTTGGTCTTGGCGGTGCAATGTTAGGCAATGCATTTAACAATGCAACTACTGGAGTTAATGCCGGTAAAAATGCTGATTCTATGTTAAAGGCATTTGGTATGGGCGATAAAGTTCATGATGAAGATGCATTTAATAAAGAATCAGATGCTTATTCTGCTAGAATGAGAGAAAAGCAGAGTGGTGGTGACGCCACTCCTGACAATAGAAGTAGCCCTAATACAAAGAGTCCATTCGTAAGCTCCCCTGCCGATACAATGATGCGTTCTATTATGAAAGCCGAGACTGGAAATGCAGGGGCTATAACTGATGAAAATAGATTCATCAGAACAAGGGTCACACCTTCTCAAAATGGGGGAAGATCATCATCAGCATATGGTCCAATTCAAATTACAAAGGGGTATTGGGAAAACTTTAAAAAGCAAAATTATGATAAGTTATCAGATGCAGAAAAAGTACACCTTGATAAATTAATTGATCAAGGTCAGAGAATGCTTAGAAATCCAAATGATCCTGTATTGGGTTATGGTGGTAAAGGTGAGTTAGGCGCAACTGAACATGACCGTCAAATGTATGGTAGTTTAGCACAGAAAAGCTTAGTATCTCTAGCACAACATTCTAGATCATATGCAGAATTTATTAAATCATTTCGTGGCGAACATGATGGCGGGTACTTTGCGAAAGTCGCGGCTGCGGCTGCTCAGCAAGGGACTAATCCCGAAGAGTTATATAATAACTTAAAAAATATGAAAATAGAAGATGCAGGAAAAATTGATTTAACACCTAAAGAAGAACCTGCTCCAGCTAAAAAAGATGATGCACCAGCTAAAGATGCTGCACCAGTAGTAAAAACAGATAAAGCTTCTCTTGATTCTGATAAAGGTGATGATCGTGTCTATAAGTCACCAATACCACAAAAGCCATTAAAAACTGATCCTACATTAAGACAACTTCAAAAAATGACTCCAAGTCAATTTAATAAAGTTCCAGAGGAAGTAAGGGACCGAGTTATTTCTTGGAGTCAAAGAGATATACCTACTAGTATAAATCCAAATCCAAGTCCACCAAGTCAACTAAATGAAGAAGAAGCTACTCCGCTTCCTTCACAAGTAGAATATAAACCTCCATATAATATTACTCCAACTGATAATGATTTAACTAGTGCTGATAACCAGAACACTTTTGGTAATAGTATTGGCGCTCCAACACCAATGAGAAAAAGCGTTGGTGAAATGTTGAGGGATTCTGGTGGAAGAATGAATTCTGATATTAGAGACGCATCTAGAATAGACCCATTAAATGCTGATAATCAGAATACATTTAAAAATACTATTTTAGATCAAGACCCATCTACTGGTAAACAATTAGACGATATATCTACAGATAATGAAGTAGCAAAAACTACTCCATCATCTTCATCGGTTAGTGTCCAAACTTCTACTGGAAGTAGCAAGAGTGATACAACAACTCCTAAAAAGGAAAAGACCGCAGAAGTTGCCCCCGCTGACGCTCATCTAAAGAAGTTGTTCGCTGGTTATGGAAGCTTTGCCTAATTACTTAGGAGTTGGCATGTATTTGTCGTATACGGAAGCAAGTCCATCATTATCAACATGTACATGATTCCCATATACAGTAAAACAAACTTTACTGATGGGATCATCATGCTTATTGACATTATAATTGATAACGATTACTTCATTTGTTTCACTATTAACTAGAACCTCAAATTGGTTCATATTCTTATCAACGTCCATTGCAATGATAAGAGGTTTGAAGCCACTACTACCCAACATGGCTGAAAAGTTTTTTGGATCAGTGCATTCACTTGTTTTTGCTGCTGCTTCTGCAAAGGCAGGACTCGTAATTGCCATCAAACCAAATACGGCCACGGCAGTCATAAACTTTTTAAACATAACAAACCTCCATTAATTAGAATTAATCACTGTATCAATCACAGTACACGCACTCAACGTACCTGTCAAGTACTCATAATAAGATAAAGGAGGGGAAATTTCCCCTCCTTTAATTTACTTAATCTGCAAGAAGACTTGCCATGAAAGCATCGTCATCTTCAATATCAGTCTCAGCAATATCTCTTGTCTTATGAGACTTCGCTTCGGTCTTCCGATTTCTGGAAGTTGTTTCGAAAGGAATTGTCTCATCATCCTCTTCGTCAAATGTTGAAGCAACAGATGACTTACCAGAAGTTGCACCTAGAACAACGTCTAGACGTGCCTTGAGAGTATTGTAATCCTTGAAGTTTGAAGGATCAATGAATGGAGCTAGAGGATACATCTTGTTATAGACTTCCTCTAACTTCTTATCATCCGCAAATAGTGGTGCGGCTGCATCGAAGTCTGACTTATCGTAGTTACGATAACCGGCTACCTTAGAAATCTTTAGACGGAACGTAGCGCCATCCCAAAGATCGAAAGGATTGATCTTTACTTCATCCGCAAACTCAGGCTGCATCTTAGCCTTTAGCTTGTCAAAGATTTTCTTACCATACTTATATAAGAAGACCTTACCGTTATTCTCAGGATTTGCAGGATCAGAAATCATGTAAATGTTTGAGATAAAAGTTAGCTTACGCTTTTGATCGCGGGCTTGCTTACGGTTTGGATGGTTGTCATCCTCAGTAGAATTCCATAACTTAGAGTTTAGTTCTGATAGTGGATCAGGCTTACCTAGAGTTGTTAGTGAATTCTCAATATACCACTGACCCGTTGGACCCTTAAAGCCATGCTCGAATACGCGGACGTATGGAGTATCTTCCTCACCATATTCTGGTAGAAAGCGGAAAACAGCATAACCAGAACCAGACTTATCTACAGTTGGTTGCCAGAAACGTTCATCTTTGGTGAATTGTTTGGAGTCTAACTTTTCCGTCTCTTGTACTAGCTTATCGAAATTAGCCTGACGGTTCTTCTTTAATTGGGCAAAATTTACCATATGTTTGTATATCCTATATGTTTGTGTGTTTATATTCTGTATGTTTGTATAGAAGCCAAAGCTTCATCATTATTTATTGTTTTCACACACCATATAAGAAAAATTAATCGAAATATTTTTTAACTTCTTCCTTTAATTTTTCTTTAGCATAATAACGAGATAAGAATGGATAATATTTCTTGATCTTGAAAGCAACATCCTTCCAGATCACATCATCCAACTTACGCATATTATAGTTGAACGTGTTAGTAATGTCAACCAGTATTACTAAGGTTTCAAGAGAAATCTTTCGTTTTAGGTACAACTTTACTACGTTGGGGTGTTGGTTATTCTTGATTACGAAGTTCGAATTGAAGTCTTCGTCAAGGTTTCCCAACTCATTCCTAAATGTATACGATAGAGATTGGATTTTCTTATTCCATTCTTGGAACGTAATAATCCGATCCTGACTTGACATATCGCCAATCCAGAAGTCTTTATCTTTTACAAAGTTAGCAATTAGGAAGTGTTTATACTCTCTATCTTTAGAGAGTTTTAAAAAGTAGTACTTATCTTTACGCTTCTCTAGGCTGTCAACTGTGACAGGTAATCTAGCGTATTTGAAGTAATCAAATTTCTCATCCGAGAAATGTCTTTTTAAAGCTAGGTAGTCGGAGTATACGGTTAGTGCTGACATATAAACTCAAATCGGTAAGGTGGCTCCGCGATGGATATAATTAAGGTCTTCCGCTTCGGCCTTAAGTTTGGACTTCATTACATTGTCCTTTTTAATGAGGGTTGCAGCGTATTCAACTTCAATCCCCTTTGATTCGGTCCAATGAATAACTGCTTCCAGATAAGTCATCTTCTTTTTAGAAACCAATCGTTCAATATCATCTTCAAATGCTAGAGTATTAATTTCTATCTGTTTAAGTAATGTTGTCATCAAATTCCTTTACATATTGTTCATATAATATATCTTCTAGTTCATAAGCTTGTATTTCCCAAGGACGATCCATGTATTTAACTTCGTCCTGATCATATAATGATTTCTTCCATCTAACATTATCATTATTCATATAATCAAATAGTTGATTAGTGGCATACTGCCTAAGATGAACCATTTCATGTGCTAGATTTTGGAGAGTTGTTTTTCTGCATAATCTATTGTTAAGAGTTATGAGAAAATCTTTGGGACGGTAATTAGTTCCGATCCACTCACAAAAGCCATAAAAACCATCTGTCTGAGAGGTCAAGGCGATTTCCAAGTATATTTTATCATAAGTATCAGAGCGGAGCAATTTCGATCCATAGAATCGTACTGCTTTCTTTATCTCTGGTTTAGTAATCTTGGGGGATTTTCCGGTAATATAAATATCCATACATACTCCTTGTATGGATATTTATGGTGGGAGTGGCAGGACTTGAACCTACAACGAGGCCGTTATGAGCGACCGGCTCTACCAATTGAGCTACACTCCCGTTAAATATTGGTTGTCCTGCCGGGAATTGAACCCAGATCGAACACTTATAAGGTGCTTGCTCTAACCAATTGAGCTACAAGACGATAATAGCGCCGGGGGAGAGCCAGCTTCACTCTCCCCCTAGTCTTGGCCGGTGGGGTATCAGGGATTGCTATCCACATACCCATTTCCCATCCTCCGTTTACTTATCTTACCAAGATGTTCTTAAAATTCTACTACATCTGTTTTAATAAAAGGCTTAACAAGAGACTTAAATTCAACAACAATGTATTCATAACCAATATTTTTAGATGCAGATTCTCTAGCTACATCAAGTGCCTTTTCATATTCCACTGGTTCATTACTAACAATAGCAAAACTATAATAGTTTGGGTTATGACTAAGCACCATAAACTTATTATCTTTAATAACTTTTGGCTTCTTAGTCGTTGGCGGTACAACTGGTGCTTTCTTTGGAAAGGAAGTAGTAGTTCCCCTAGCCTCGTCAGCTTTCACTTCTGCATATGCTTCCCGACAATCATCATAATGTCCCATTTACCACGCTCCACTTTCTTTAGGAATTATTAGTTCCTTACAATGTTCACAAAAAATCTTTTCAATACTTTCTCCAAAACTATCCATATAGACAATTGATAGTTTATCGTTAGAAGTACAAGGTTCACAGGTTACTCTATTTGATCCTTCACAAAGCAAACCAAACATGATGAGTTCCTTTCATAAATGGTAGACACTGAGGGATTCGAACCCTCGACCCACGGATTAAAAGTCCGTTGCTCTAAACCAACTGAGCTAAGTGTCCATGTTAAATGGCGATCCCGGTAGGACTCGAACCTACGACCTACTGATTAGAAGTCAGTTGCTCTATCCTGCTGAGCTACGGAACCAATTGAAATTGGAGCGGGTAGAGGGACTCAAACCCCCTTCATTGGGTTGGAAACCCAAGGCACAATCTATATACCATACCCGCATATTCAAAACACTCTTAATATCAAAACGTTTTCATTTGTACGCCCCGTTGCCTCTTGAGCGGCACTCTTAATGTCGCCCATCAACTTCCTTAGCTGTACCTTAGTGTCTGTCATGACCCGAGTCAACACCTTTGTTTTCGAAGCTCCGATTTTTTTACTCACGGACTTGTCAGTAATATTATGAATTGTAGTTCCCTTGATAGAGAAACCTTCATCAGAATAAAGGACAGACAATGCATTATACTTTGTATTATATAACCAAACTTCGCGCTTGTCAATGAGTTTACTAGGATCAACTGATACTAATTTGTTACCTACGTCTTCCTTCATGTACTGGAAGTCAAGTAAGTTTATTTTCTTACTCTTGACTGTCTTAGTACGTACTGGCTTTTTACGCATCTGCTTCTTGTTATTGATAATGGTATCAATATCAGAAAACATCTTCTTGAGATAATCGACTCGAATCGCAATGTCCTTCTTCGTAAGGAACCGATAGCCTTCCTTCAAATCCCTGTCAACGGAAATGCTCTCATATTCATTTAGGAGGGGAAGATAATAGTCCTTGACTTTTCGTAGGATATTGGCAGATAATTCATGAGTCTTGAAATAGTTATAATATGAAAATGAGGAGTCATATCCAGAATCAATAATATCTTCGATATTAGCAATTACATCATTGCTCTTATCAGAGATAAATGATTGTACAGATGGTTTGGGATTATCTTCATCTTCGATTTTATGAGAAAGTGCTTCTTTGATTTTACGATTCATAAAATCAATTGAAGTATCTGGAACGTCATTACCATTGGAGATAACGCGGGCGATCCATGCCGCCGTGGTCGGAATCCAGCATTCCTTGAGACTATTGATTGATTTAGCTTCATCCCTGCGATGATTATCAAGAAGATATTTAACTAAGTATTCTCTAGCATCAGAAAGGTCACACATATAATTATAAAAGGTATATGCGCCCATCATTGCATCATAAGAGTAATCAAAACTAACAGGCTCAGAGCCGAAATATTTTTTATTAATAACTGCTAAATCAGATGCATTCTTTTTATTCTTCGCCATTATATATCCTTACTTTAGAAGGGGATAGTTCATTCTATCCCCTTCACTGGTTCATTTCTTTTTAGTGACCCACTTCCGCTCCTTAACCAGTTGGTTAAGGTATCGCGCCACCTTATCAGAAACCAAGACGGAAAGTTCAACAAGATTAGTATTGACTCCATCAAGGTTAACTTCAAAGCCAGTATCACAGCGGGACTTGTAGATGGTTATTACCTTCCCGGCATAAACCATAGTAAGCCAATCATTTGACGAGGAAATATCTGCTTCCCCTTGAATATGACCAACTCCAAATAGTTTTGTGTTTCCATAAATCTTGGCAGTTCCCGCCACTCTCATATCTCCTGAAATATGAGCAGTATCGTAAATTTGACAAGCATCATATAGTTTCACATTGCCAGAAATAACGGCACTATCTTTCATAACAGATGTACCAAACACTTTTGCATTGCCAAAAACATGTGCATCCTTGGCAATATAGGCATTTTTACTCATAGTATTAATCATAACAACCACCATCCCATTTTTATCATCCGTGGGACATTTTGTTTTTCTATGGCCACAGATAATTTCACATAATTGTGATTGATAAGATGGAGGGGCTAACTCAGCCCAAAATCACCGTCTTACCGAGATTATCTATACCGTGCTCCATTTCGGTTGTCAACTGTGAATATCCACCAATGTACGTGTTATTAATCACGATAATTGGAAAGGTACGGGCGGTCGGAAATAGTTCTAAAATCTCATCGCGTGAAAAATCTTCATTTAATTTCAATTCCCGAAATTCTAAGTCATTGATTTTTAGAAGATTCTTGGCCTGTTCGCAATATGTGCAATTATCCTTGGAATAAATTACAATATCAATCATTATCCTTTTTACTCCTCATTATAACTATTTGCATGACCATTGGAAGCCAGAAAGCCACGATAAGCGCCGTGATCACATGCTTGTTATTTTCGGTTGCGAGACGTTCAACTTGGGGTTGTGAATAAAGGGCAAGTGCAGCCCCTATTAATAGATAGGTAATTATGAACATTAAATTCCTTTTAATCTAAACTTAGTTCTCTGTCTTTTAGAGAATTAAGATATGAATTGATTTTGTCAAGATAACCTTCATTTCGTAATGATTTGAAAATAAGATTACCTTCCGAGTATTCGTCTCCTGTCGTCAATGAAGTGGCACGTAGTTCTCTAAGTTTAGATTTTACCACTTCAAAGTCTTGCGCGTCAACCCCCTTTTCAATGAAAGTATCAATTAGTGTGCGATACTCTTGTACTTTCTTCTCTAGTCCTTCGTCTTCGAAGTTATACTTACCATGTACTGGTTTCTTGATCCACTTATCATGTCTCAAAGAGTATACGGCAGATGCTACTAAGTTATCGTCTTGGTCTTGAGCGTAAAATTCTACTTGGTATCCTCTTACTCGGTTATGACGCATGAGGGACCATAATAACTTTTTATCTTTTAGATATTCATCTAGAAATTCACGGTCAGGGAACATATTATTTTTATCAATAACAATGTGAACATCAATATCAGATACTTGAGTGTAATTGTAGTTGGCATTACCTCCAGTAAAGATAATGTCAACTACAATGTTGTCTGGTATTTTTGAGAAGGTTTGCCATTCTCTGGCTAGTTGAAGTAACTTACTTCTAACGGCTTTCTTTAAGCGAAAACCTGACCACAATGAAGGGTTTAGTTCATCATGATATTCAAGTGTGGTCTTTTCTAGGATGAATCGCTTAAATGATAACAATTATAAACTCCGTTTATAATTATTTATAGTATCATCACTTCCATAGTCTCAACAATGTCTTTCCGACTACTTCTTTCTTGGGGTAGAACTGGACCGCCCATTGATACCATGCTTCTCTGCCAACATAATCATGAATGAAAATTGGTGGAGCTTCCTTAGCAGAGAAGGCAAGAACAAGTAGAGCAACGGTTGCTCTGGCAATTCCATCAATAAAGAATACGTCAGCATTCATAATATCAAGATCAGGAACTAAATATTGATCAGTACCAAATGGATGCTCTTCAATTACAGAAGCATATCCATGCTCAAATCCATATTGTTCTCTCTTATAATAATACGTTAGACGCTTCTTTTCCTCTGCATAATGATCAGTTAGATTTTCATCTACCTTCTTATACCAAGTAGGATTATGTTCAATGCTGATAAGTCTTTGATCATCTTTCATGGTCTTTAACCAATGAACTGTCGATCCACCAGAACCCCACTCTACCATCAAACCATCAGATGGCATTTCTTTGATAATATTTTCCATATAGGAAAGTTCATCTAACTGCATTTGGATTTCAGTTAGACTACCATAATTAACTGGAATAGACAATATAGTTTCCTTTACTTAAACGTAATAATTCATTTCACTATCTGTTCTTTGGTATAATACTCCACCAAGCATACAGAAGTCATTTGTACAATCTACATATTCAGGCTGAGAACGTTTAGTTTCAGTATTCATATGGTAGAGTAAGAAACCATTATTCCATTTATTTCCATCACAATAATTTGCATGGCGAATATGTCCACAACCTGTTTGAATCCAATGATATGAACCATATGCTGGATTAAATTTTGAAGTAGATAAGAATTTATGGTTATGCCCGTTACTACCGGGAATCCCTAACTGCTGTCCCTCTGGAAAATGATGGAAAAGAAGTTGATTATTAATTACAACATAGTTCTTCTTCAACTCATTCTTCATATCCTTTTCAGAGAAAACAGATAAGTCATCCTTGGAAATGAAATTAATCTCATACTTATCTAATCCTAGTAATGATGAGATAGTAAATCCATGTAGATCAGATAGAAGGTTTACCAATGCCGGTGTTGCTTCTGCAAGATGCTTTAGCAAACGATGTTCATGATTACCTGAATTTAGGTCAATCTGTGCATCTGGTGCTGCTTCACGTAGAGCTTCTAGATATGAATGGACACATTTAATACGGCCCAATACATCGTATTCTCTAGGATCAACAGTATATTTTGAAAATTCTGGAAAATCAAAAATGTCTCCATTCAGAACAATACGTTCTGGTTGTACTCGCTTAGCGGCTTCAATAAGCATTCGCATGTAAAAAGGATCAGCATGGGTATCATGAATATCAGAGGCAACTAAAACGGTTTGGTAAACCTTAGATGAGTCTCTAGTATACTTTCCTTCATATCCATACTTCTCAACATTAAATGATCGAAGCGTATCTACTGATGCATGACGAGCGGTTTGTGTAATGATCTTCTGAGCATGACGGGAAGGAACTAGGCCAGCCTGTCTTTTAAACTCAGGGAAATTACCGAAATGAGAAATCCAATCACGTTCTGAAATACTTGCGTTTAATCTAAAGTAATCTCTAGTAATATTCTCAAGTCCAGATTCATTAACAATATTTTGTATTTCTCTGATACAATCTTGTCTTGTTATTGTCAATATTAACTGTCCTTACCATACTTCTTAATTCGGGTTACTACATAAATTCCCAAACCAATAGCAATAAAAGAAAGAACAAGAGGAATATAGATAGGAGCTAGAACTAGCCACCATGACCAAGCAATAACACCAGTCAACTTAAGTACAATAAAAATAATTCCTAATACGCTTAGTACTCCTAAGCCACCATTTTGAGTATCCATTTTTAACCTTTCAATAATTGATTTGCAATAGTAGATGCTGACTTACCATCATAAAGACCAGCATATTCATTCTTCAAGAAAGCCATAATATCTTTCATTTGAACAACAATATCCATAGTTGAATTCTCAACAATGAAAAGAGCAATAATCTTATTTAGTTCTTGATCTGATAATTGTTGTGGAAGATATGAATTATATACGGAAGCTTCGTCTAGAAATTCCTTGATCCTAGAAGGATTGGTCTTTTCTACAATCAACATTGTATCAAGAACATTCTTTTCAAACTTCTTAATTACAGCAATTGCTTCTGCCTCAGTTGTTTCACGATTTCCATTATCTTTACCAACCTTAGTGATTTCACCAAGTAGAGTAGAAAGCATGGCAACCTTTTGTAATTCCTTTGCCTTTCGGGCAGTTAATTGATCTGCTCGAATTCGTTCAATAACACTCATAATTTTATCCTTCTAAATGTTCTAGTAGTGTAACAATTACTGCAATATCAAAACTTGCTGATAATATGGTTCCAACAAGAAGTGAAAGCGGCATTGATAATACAAAACCACATAATCCAATAAATGCAAAAAATGAACCAAAAATAGTAACTAATAATACCATCACCATTAGAAATGAATACACAAATGTTTTAATCATAATTAACTCCATTAATTAGTTTCGAATTTTCCAATCCAATATACAATATAAGCCATGTACCATATAAGTAACATTTTATTCCTATCCAAACACTTCCTCGACTAAATCCTTATAGTCTGAAACGGGTTTAATAAAAACTTGGGCGTTTGGTTCATGATCGACTGTTATAAGGATAACAACTTGCTTGATATTAGTCCCGATCAATTCATTGAGCATTATAGCATAACACGCGCTCTGAATAAAGTAGCCTAAGATATTTTTTTCTTCTTTTAGTTTTTTCGACGTTTTATAGTCAATGATTGAAGGCACTTTATCCCACTGACCAATCAAATCAGTCCTACCGGCTGTCTTTAGGCGAGTAGAGTACAACGGATATTCTATACCATAAACCATTGTCAAGTGATTGTCAAGTTCTTTCTTAAGTAGAAGGAAGCTTTCTAGGTGGAACGGCATAGTTCCACGCTTCCAAAACTTATTATTCATAACATACTGTTCGCACAGGTTATGAATAATTGAACCGCGTACTGCGGCAAACTCCATTTGTTTATTGGCTTCTTCATCGCCAATGGCTTCTCGCCATGCATGAAGGTAATCATGTCCACCAGTCTTTTCTAAATATTCAGAAATACGAGTAGTCACTGACTTGAACTTTTGACCATCCGGTATTGTATAAAATCTCTGATCATTTATTATCTGATCAGAGATTTCAGTACGCGGAAACAAATAGTGATTGAACACCTTATACTAGACCAATTCTTGAACGAGCAACAATCCAGTCTTTTACTAACTTACTTCTAACAATATCTTCAATTTGCATTTCGATCTTGGTGAAGCATCCCATATAATCTACTACTTCTAGTAGTTTACCAATACCTGATTCTTCATTTCTTCTATTAGCTAGATCATTCTGTCTAAAGTCACCATTGATGATTAGCTTAGAATTTTCACCTAATCTAGTGACACAAGTATTAATTTCAGTATCGTTCATATTCTGAACTTCTTCTAGAATTACTACTGCATTATTAAGAGTTTCACCACGTAGGAATGAAGTGGTAGTGAATTCAACAATACGCTTCTGCTTTAGAACATCATATGCATCACCGCGTCCAAATAAATCTGAACAAATGGAATGATATGGAGCCTCAAAGACTGCTTGCTTTTGTTCCTGATTTCCGGGCATATGACCCTGATTTCTAGATTGAACTGCCGATTTAATAATAATCACTTTATCATAGAGTTGATTATTTAATACGTCATTTAATGCAAAGTAAAGAGCTAAGAAGCTTTTACCTGTACCAGCATAACCATGAAGTAATAAATGCTTTTCTCTATAGGCTTTAAAAGCAATATCTTGATTTTTAGTTAAGGGATTAACTGTCTTTAATACAAGATTAACTTTAGTTGGTTGTGGTTGATTATTGTTATTATTGGGATTTCTTTTGCCTCCACGACGAGCGCGGCGACGTTCTTTCCTGCTACGAGGAAGGTCAGATTCTTCTAAATCGGTCATTTTACCCTTTATTATTAGTATTGTTGGGGAATTTAAGTTCAATGACAACAAAATATGCAATCAGAAAGTTTTAACAGTAGAATGCATATGTGATTTCTTAATATCTTTGAGACGATCATTAAAATTATTTGTAGGTCTAGTATCCACCCCAGAAACAATTCTAGGCGCAGATGGAAGACATAGTAAATTTGGATTGTCTGATAAGTATTGTTCTAGATCACTCCACTTCATGAAGTCAGTAAATTCTTCATTAGTCTCTTTATTCAAAAAAGTATATGTAGGCAATAATTTACTCCGTTCAATTGAACTCCTAATATTTATCTTATTAGGTTGTTTCAGAATCTAGTTTCTTCTTTTCCTTAGATGATTCAACCATTGGAATTAGACCGGGGAAAGCCTCATTAATGCTCTTGGCATTTAGACCAGCATATGGTAACTTCTTATCACGCATATGTAGTAACATAGTAGCATCTGACGGAGTAACCATTTCTAGTAGCTGAGTGAAAAGTAAAATCTTCTTTTCCTTAGAAATGTTTGGATTACCATTAGGAGTGAATAGATAAAATCTACGTGCTTCCTTATAGAGCATTGACTCCTGATCTAGATAAGGACTTGGAGTATACTTAGGGTCTTCCTCTGGCAAATCCCAAACAACGTTAGGATCATATGCACCAACGAGAACCATCTTTAAAGCATATGATTCATTCTTACGTAACCAAGCAATCTTTTCATCCTTGGTCTTTAGTTCGGCATACTTGCCGAGAATTTCAGAAATTGATAGCAAAATGGTAGTAACTCCTTTTTTTATTAAAAATTAGCGAATTCTTTTAATCTTTCTTGTGTTATCACTTCTTTACTAGACCATATCTAGTCTTAAATGCAATCTGAGGCTGATAGGTAACAGGATCAATAGCTTTCACAAGAATGATTGGTGCATACATAATATAAATTGAACCATCTTCTGTTTCTCTTTTAATAAGGGATACTAACTCATTAACTACCAAATCTATATAATCATCTTCATAATGCTTTGGATTCATTAACCTATCATCAATTGTCTGAGATAAATCAAATTTAGTTTTTAATGCCTTTGACATAACAAGATATGCAAGGTCATTATAAAGAAATGTTGGTGCATCTGCTGTTGTCTTTAAAGAAAACAATTCTTGATTTTCTAGAATCAACTTAATAGTTGCTCTGATAGGAAATCTAACTCCTGAACCAATTTCGGTTTCTTGAACACTATTAAAAAAATTATTGAGTGTTCTGTTGATTATCTTCTGTACCATTATCTCTCTTTCTTTCTAAGATATATTCAAGCATATCTACGGTAAGTAATTCTAAAGAAGCCTTAGCAGTAAACTCTACCTTCATAATCTGATATAACTCTTCAATAGCATCAACACCCTGAATTGCCTTTAAATCTTCCATTAACTGAGCAGAAAGAAACAGTGATCTAAAAGTATCTTCTGTATCTACTTCATCAGTATATCTTTTTAAAAATTCTTCTAAATTCATTTAAAAATCCTGTAAGTCATCCATAAGACTTGTTAAACCATTCTTAATCATATAGTTAAAAATCTTATTGCGGGGTTTACCTTGTTGGGCGGAATACTCTTCAATGACCTTAACCCCAATAGCTGGAGGAATTCTAGTTAGATCAATAAGAGTGGTGTTTCTTTCTACTCTTTTCAATGTATCTTCGTCACAGAATTCTTTCCAATCCTGTCCTAGCCATACATCAACTTTCTTGGTCATGATTGACTTCTGCCTAATCTTTAAGGCAAAACAATCATCAGCAGATAAGATGTTTGGAATTGAATCTCCAGAATCACCACGGATGATATGTTCTTTGAGATATAATTCTGGATCAATATTTCTAATCCACTTGTCTCCAATAGGATCAAATTGATCCACATTAGAATACTTGTGTAGCTGGATAAAGTCTTTGTCTCTTGATAAGATCAAAATCTTTTCAGAAGCACCAAATCCTTCTTCACCAAAATGTTTACAGAGAGAAGCAATAACATCGTCAGCTTCGGCTCCTTCAACTTCAATCACCGGATAAGGAAAGGTTTCTTTCAATTCGTTCTTGATGATCCTGATAATTTCATAGACTTTCTTCCAGTCAATTACTGACTCTGCATGTGCTTCACGACGCTTTACTTTATAATAAGGAAAATATTCCCTGCGCCATGTATTACCAGCATCGACGGCAATAACTAACTTACCATACTCATTCTTAAACTTATTATTGAATGATTTGATTGTCTTTAGAACCATACTGCGAACCATTTCAAGATTTAGGTTCTTTGATTCTTTCATTTCAGGAGAAACCATTATATTACTAATAATGGTTTGACTAATATCAATAATTATCATTATTCCTCATTTTCTAATTCTAATTCTAATTCAGGTTCAGGACTATCTTCCTTAAGAACTAATGCAATTTCCTTAGCAATATCAAGAGAACCATCTTTCCGTTCAACGAAGATGTTGTCACAAATCTTCTGGAAGGGATGATCAATCCCATAGATATTTAGGAGAACTGACCGAATGGATTCTGCGATGAAAGCGCCTTCTCTTTGTGAAGGAGTATTCTCATCATCAATATTAAACCCGGCTAATTGCAGATGGGTAAACATTAGTTCCATAACAATTTCAAGAGCTTCCTGAACATGAATCTGTCTGATTAAATCAATGTTCTCTCTAATTTGTTCCCTCGTCTTTGGAGGCGTATAAGGAAGATTATCATTTACTGGAAAACTTAAAATATTATTTGAAACTGTACTCAAAATTATGATCCTGTGTTAAATGTTATTACTTTATTATCATAATTTAGAGACGTATCAGTTACCGTAGATAGAAGGTTGTTTAATAGACCTTCCCACTGATATTTTCTGTTATTCCAGTCATAGATAATGTTAGACATTTCTGACTGACTTCTAAGACGAGTAGCCATATCCCCAGAACGTACCTGTGAGATTGCCTGTAACAGTAATGAATAAAATCCATTAGCATGTACGTTAATGTCTTCATGCCACTGATACATGTTCGTCCAGTTCATAGCAGTCTCATAGAGAGCGCCATAGTTAGGATGGACACATAGACAGCCAGCGGCCATAGCTTCAATTAAACAAAGACAGGAGGTTTCTTGCCACGTATTGGGATAAGCGAAAATATCAGCTTCCGATACGGCCTGACGGATCACGTCATTAGGCTGAGAGCCATGATACCGAATTTGTGGATGAGTACGGCACTTCTCGAAAAGTTCTTCGAAAGGAGCATCACGTTCTTTCCATCCATATAATTCAAATGATGAATAAACGTCTAGTTCAATCTCTTTATCTACTTCTGCTAGTTTCTCAAATACTGGAACTAGGATATTCAAACCACGATGAGGGGTTGAATGATAAATTATCTTAATGTTTCCGTTTGGCCTATCGACCCACTTAATAGGTTCGATTGAATTTGGAATCACTAGACATGATGACCAAGGAATTCTATACCTATTGATAAATGATTGCATCTGCCAATTAGATACGAAAACAATTTTATGGAAATTCTGCCACTTACCATGTTCTAGAGCCGCTTCTGATTCAGGGTCTTCTGCTAGGTCATGGGCATATAAGATTCTAATCTTATATTTATCTAACTCTCTAACGCGAGAGGGAATGATTTGAAACTTATCTAGAACTTCTGATGGAATGGTGGAGTAAAGCCTTTCCATCAGAAGTTCTGTTCCTCCCTTGGCGTTCCTATTTAATTCATTAATTTCCATTTTCTTCCTTCTTATAGGGAACGTGCATATTATGGGTCTTTGGATCGTAATAGCGATCTGTTCGACCTTCAATTTCAGTATTATAGTATACTTCTTCCGCCGAGTCAAGATAAGATGACGAATAATCAGCGTAAGGTGGTGCTCGGAACCAAATAAACTTCACGATGCGATAGAAGCAATAAAGTAGTAGAACAAGCATAATAGCTGTTAACAAAATTTACTTCTCCACTTCATGTTTTTTAGGGTCAGTTCTTGTCATGAACTCTTTCCATACCAATGATTTCTCTACCTCAAAAGCAGAGAGGATAGAAGGATTCCAATCCCATCCATCAATATTGATCAGAGCATCTAGGTAATCATAACGATCAACTAGATAGTCATCCGAAATATCTTTTAAATCAATTCCATCCATCATCATCATCCTCATATTTGCGCCGATAATCCTTGTCCTTGTGATTTCTCTTTTCAGAGCGATTTTTCTTCGAAGCTTCATGTTCCTCAGATAAATCAATTTCATAAGGCTCATCATAAGTTTCATTCTTTTTTGAACGATCATGAGCAATATTCTTCACGTATTCACGCATTTATATAGTCCTAGTTCCTTAGTTGGTTTGAAAGATATTTGAATTACTGACTATTCAGTGAGTCTCTTTTAGAGATAGGCTATTTGTCTGTCAAGTGGCCTGTTGAAGATTTTTAAGGTGAGATTTTCTAACTCTACAGCTAATCCATGAATTGTAATATTGTTCGCTTAGGATACAATCTGTTTCAAATTGGAATTTTGCTTCAAAGTAAGATGCTTCACCTTTTGTCTTACATAACCTAAGTATTTCTCTTTTAAAAGCACCTTCTCCATATTGGAGAACATCATTCTTTAGTTCTTCATTAGAACCATAGTATGACAACCAATCGGAGATTTCTTTATACCGTTTCTTCTTTCCTTTAACCTGTCTGGTCTTCTGGAAATAGAAGTTCTTTTTACCAATATATTTCTTATTAGTTAGAAGATTGGTAATGAGATAAACAAAAGCAACGTCATCACCAATATCTTTGATACCAAATTCATTTTCGTTATACAACCACAAAATAGCAATAATCCTTTATTGCTATTTAGCCTTTCATTTTACACGATTGAATGTGTATATGAAATATCCGACACAGAAAAGACCAAAGAGTAGAAAAATAAACTTTGGCATGACCATAACAAAGCCAACAGTAAACATTACTGCTATTGGCATGAATATAATTGTAAGGATTGCTAGTCCAATAATAAAAAATATTCCTTTATACCAAGGCAAATCAAATACCTCTTCAATTATCCTATCAAACCTACTGCTCATTCTTTGATCCTCTCATAATGTTCGGCAATAAAATTCTTCTTGTTCTTTGACGAAACAAGACGATACTTATCCTCAAAGGGAGGCATGTGGGTATCACCTTCATAATCATCATATAGAACATTTAGAAAGATTTCATCAGCAAGGGGAATAGCTTGCTTGTAGATGGACGCGCCACCAATGATCCAACAATCATCCATATCAGGATAAAGCTTCTCTGTAAACTTGGCGCGTTCAATAGCTTCTTCTAGAGAATTAAAATACCTCTTACCGATTGTAAAAGGAATCTCATCCACATTTGCAGAAGTGATGATGTAGCTAGTACGGCCCTCAAGCGGTCCATTAGGGATCGACTCAAAAGTCTTTCTTCCCATAATGACAATTCTATCCCAAGTCATAAACTTGAAAAAATGCATATCATCAGAACACTTCCAAGGAATGGAACCATCCTTACCGATAATTCCATTGTTCGCCATACATGCAATGATTTTAACTTTCATATTAATTCCTTAGACGGCCATTGGTGCCTTAATTGCAGGATGACACTTATAATCTACCAACTTGATGGAGTCAAGTTTAAAATCGTCAATGTCCATAATAGTCGGATCAATTTCAATCCGAGGAAGTGGATATGGTTCCCTGCTTAACTGTTCAATTGCCTGATCAATATGATTTTGATATAGATGTACATCACCAGCAGTATAGATTAGCTCACCAGCCTCAAGACCACAAACTTGCGCCATCATATGAGTAAGTAGAGCATATGATGCAATATTAAATGGAAGACCAAGAAAAACATCATTGCTTCTCATATAGAACTGGCAACATAGCTTTTTCTTGTTAGAAACCCAAAACTGAAAAAACATATGGCACGGAGGCAAAACCATCTGATTCAATTCACCGGGATTGTATGCCATTACAACATGCCTACGGCCAGAAGGATCATCCTTAATTGACTTGATCACATTCTTGATTTGGTCAATGATGATTGGTTCTTCAACTTTCTTGTTCCAGTTGTTTTTTACAATCTCTGTTCCACGCCACTTCCGCCACTGTATTCCATAGATTCTACCACAATCTCCAAAAAAACTTGCATAATCTTTCCAATAATTAGCAAAAGCATTATCAGTCCAGATTGTTTTCTTATCTAGATCGCGAGTGCCAAAAGTAATTTCAGCAAGCCTACGCTCATCCGTAGAACCTTCAAGGAACCATAGAAGTTCACCATACACAGCCTTAAATGGAACCCTCTTGGTTGTGACTAGAGGGAACCCCTTGGATAGGTCAAAGCGTACATGGCGAGCAAAAACAGAGCGCGTACCAGTTCCGGTACGATCATCATGTTCTTCACCATTATCTAGAACATCTTGTATAAGATCAAGGTACTGTTTCAATGTTGCTTCCTCACTATTACTTCATGGCTATCATCTGTTATGATCACATCAATAATATCAAATCCCAATTCTTGTGTTATATCGGAATTAATAACAAAATTATTTGTGTATCCAACAATACTATATATTATGTTTCCACTTATATCTTTAACTGTGACTCGTTTAAAAGGTGAAACTGTATTCACTAATTATCTCCAAACCATACTTCTCTCAAGAATATCTCCATTTGTCATTATAAATGTCGTCCTTAAGAGATAAAATTTCTTTTTCCTGTTTATCTATCAATTTTGCTGCATCAATTAATAGCATCATAAAATCTAATATACCAACATACATTGTCTCATTATCATAATCATAAAAAGTTTTTGTAACTTTGTCAATTAGCAATTGGGCTTCGGATTTCTCATTCATTCTTTTTCCTTATTATCTCTTGGACCATTCGGCTAATCTTAGCTTGGCCTCTAAACCAGAATAGATATTGTAATCAATTATTGACTTAATACCGGGCGAACTTCTTCCAGCTTCGCGCATTTTATTAATATCTTTTTCAGTGACCGCATCTGGAAATATACAAACATTATACCCGTTATCTATAGCTTTGTCAAGTTTATGATGAGTTTCAATACTACGTGGTTCATTATCATATACGATAACAAGGTTCTCTTTATCAAATCCTGAGACTGCCGATACCATATCTCCACCAGCCGTTGCTATGGCATTTGGTATGAACATAGAATCAATTGGACCCTCAAGAACGTAGATTCTAGCCCTTTCGTCCAGAGTGTCAAGCCCATATAATTTTGGCGTTGATTCATCCAAGACGATTGTGATATACTTGGTATCGGTCTTTCTCTTGAAACTTCTTCCCTGAAACGCATGGATATTGCCCTCCTTGTCCCAAAAAGGAATAAGGAGTCTAGGTTCATCATAGGCAAGTGCTTCTTTTGAAAACTTATCTGGAATGATCGAATTTACCCAAGCCATGAACTTTGGACAGTAATATAACTTATAATGAAGATTAGTTGGGATCATTCTTGATTCAATATATTTCTTGACAGGATGATCATGTTTCAGTTGTGAAATCTTTTTCATTCCGCCTAATATCTTATTAGAAAAAGTCCTCTTGACCGTCGAAAAGTCAACCTGATATTCATCTTTCTTTTCTTTTCTAGTGTCTTCAAACTTTTCCATCATCATTTCTTGATATGTTGTTTCATCAAGAAATTTAATAAATTGTTCTACTGATTTTGTAACAGAACAATTATGACAATAGAATACAGAAGAACCATTCTTCTCTAGAATATATCCTCTAGCTCTATTCTTCTTATGAGAAGAATCTCCACAATATGGACATGAAAAGTTAATGAGTCTATTGGATCGTTGCTTATAGTTCCTTAACTTGTAGGCAACTAAATTCATATATTTCAATTCAAGATAATTCATGATACCTAACTTCGCCTATTACTAACTGTTGATCCTGTAGTGTCACCAAAAACAATTACTATCTTGCTGAACACATATGGATTATACCAAGTTCCAAAAAACGTGTCAAGTAAAAAAGACAAATCCTGCCAAATATTTCTACTTGGCAGGACGAGTATTCTTTGCTATAATACTATTCTTATCACCGATAACGAGCAGAGTTTGAATCCAACCAGACTTGCTCTGATGAGATTGCCGTATTGTGGATACCCTTTACGAAACGTTGAGTTGGTAGAAGGGCAGCGTAATCCCATAAACCGGGATTGATATAATAGAAATTTGGAGATACTACACCAGCGTAATATCCTTTAGATGAATCTGAAATGAGATACCTGTGAAGTGTAGGCTTGAATAGTGGGGAAGGAATAACTGACTTCAAGAATTGATATGAAAGAGCGGCTTCTTTATCTTCTTGGAGTTTAGTGTTCTTATTCCAGCTATCATTATTTTTCAACTTGAAAAGTTCATCCATTAACCATGCTCTATGATATGGGCGAAGGTAATGGAGGTTAATACCAAGAAATCCATTAGAATAAATTTCTATTGGAAAAACGATTGGAAACATGTCATAATAGGGAAGTCTATCCCTATGCTTGGCTGCGTATTGGAACATGTACATTTTTCCAATTGACCTTGAGTCAATACGTTGGAAACGAGTAAATGGGTCCATAGACTGGAATAGTCTGTTATTATTGACTGATGCTACTTGCTCAGCCGCGTTCTGATACCATTCTCTGGCCTTTTCTTCATTTCGTCTGAGACTGATCGGTTGACCGTCTTCGTCTCGGAATGTTTTAGCTTCTTTGCGAATTTGTTGAAAAAGGTAGTCTGCCAAGTAAAAATCCATTATTAGAGAGTTAAATATAGTATGTAAGTATTTATAGTCGCTATGAAATTTAATCAAAAATTATAAAGAGGTAAGTAAGTTAATGTATTTGAATACACGTCAATTAATGTCTGACACCAAGTTTTATGAAGGTTATTCTAGATGGGATGAGGAACTTGGAAGATACGAGACTTGGAATGAATCAGTCTTAAGAGTTATGAATATGCATAAAAAGTATTATGAAGATAAATTAACACCACAATTACTAGAACTAATCGAAGAAGCAACTTCCGCATATCAAGACAAGTTAGTTCTAGGCGCTCAGAGAGCTTTACAGTTCGGTGGCGATCAAATCCTTAAGAACCATATGAAGATGTATAATTGTACTTCTACATATGCAGATAGACCAGAATTTTTTGGTGAAATCTTTTGGGTTATGTTATGTGGTGCTGGTGCTGGTTTCTCTGTACAAAAGCACCATATCTCTAAACTCCCCAAAATTAAACTCCGCACCAAGCAGCCCAAGCTTCATGTCGTTGAAGATTCTATTGAAGGATGGGCAACAGCATTAGACGTTCTAATGGCTTCCTTCTTTGAGGGCGGCGGTAAGTATCCTGAATACGAAGGCCGCAGAGTTTACTTTGATCTATCCCTAATTAGACTTAAGAATTCAATGATTTCAGGTGGCTTCAAGGCTCCGGGTCCAGAACCTCTCCGTCTAGCTCTAGATAAGATCGAGTATCTATTACAGGGACTAACACTTTCCAAGAAGGGCGGAATTGAATTAAAACCAATTCATGTCTATGATATTGTAATGTATGCTGCTGATGCTGTCATTTCTGGTGGTGTTCGTCGTTCTGCTACAATTTGCCTATTCTCACCAGAAGATGAGGAAATGGCAACGGCAAAGACTGGTAATTGGTTCACAGATAACCCACAAAGAGGACGTTCCAATAACTCCGCAGTCATTGTTCGCTCCAAGATTACTAGAGAAAAGTTCGCTTCACTTATGAAGAGTGTTAAGGAATTTGGTGAACCCGGATTCGTCTTTGTTGATTCAGAAGAACATGTCTACAATCCTTGTGTAGAAATTGGTATGTTCCCTCAATATGAAGGTCAGACTGGTTGGCAGGGCTGTAATCTTGTAGAAACCAATGGCGGTATGTGTTCTGATATTGAAACATTCTATCGAGCATGTAAGGTAGGAGCAATTATCGGTACACTACAGGCTGGTTATACTACCTTTAACTTCTTACCAGAGACCTCAAAGAAGATTTTTGAGAGAGAAGCACTATTAGGAGTATCAATTACTGGTTGGATGAATAATCCTGCTATTCTATTTGATGAAGAAGTTCTAAGAACTGGTGCTGAAATCGTTAAGAAAACTAATAAGATTGTTGCCGAAATGATTGGCATTAATCCTGCTGCTCGTACCACATGCTCCAAGCCATCTGGTAATGCATCTGTTCTTCTAATGACTGCTTCTGGTATTGGTGGCGAACATGCACCAATGTATCTAAGAAACATGCAGTTAAACAAGGATACCGAAGTAGCTCAGTTAATCAAGAAGACCAATCCATATATGGTAGAAGAATCAGTATGGTCAGCTAATAAAACGGATTATGTTGTATCATTCCCTGTTATTGCTCCTGAGACTTCTATCTTCAATAAGGATTTGTTAGGAGTTAAGCATCTTGAACTAATTGCTAAGGCTCAGAAAAATTGGGTTGAAGCTGGTACTAATCTTGATCTATGTGTTGATCCAACAGTTAGACATAATATTTCTAATACAGTAACAGTTGATGATTGGGATACAGTAGAAGAATATGTCTTTAACCATAAGGAAACTTTTGCTGGTATTTCATTCCTAGCAGGATCAGGAGATAAAGATTACGATCAGGCTCCATTCACTAAAGTCATGAGCGGTGAAGAAATCATTGAATATTATGGTACAGGAGCAATCTTTGCATCTGGATTAGTTGTCGAAGCTCTTAGAGCCTTTGGAAATCTATGGACAGCTTGTTCTGCTGTATATGGAATTGGTGCAGATATTTCCTCTGATGATCATGATAATCTTCTTAAGAAGGATTGGATTCGTCGCTTTGAGAAGTATCGTGTCAATTACTTTAGTGGAGTAAGAAAAGACGCTGAATATTGTCTCAAGGACGTATATCTACTTCACAAGTGGGAAAAGATTCAGCAAAACCTAGTTGACATTGATTGGGAAAATTCTCTCTTTGAAAAGAAATACATTGATGTTTCAACTACCGGTGCTGCTGCATGTGTCGGCAACGGTGCAGATGGATGCTTAATTTAAAAGGAATAATTAATGTTAAATGTAATGTCACCAAAAGATACTATTATCATTAATGTAGATGATAATATATCAAATTTAATCTCTTTACCTTTAAGAGAAACTATTAAAAAAGTTATCTATGATTATATTTTATTTGAAATGAATGATGCTTTAACTAGACTTAATGTTCGTAGTATTATTAACTTTTCATTTCCAGAATTAGAAGTTTTTAATATAGTATGTGATTCTACTAACAATACTCCTATAATGATTGATAATAATCAAATTGTAATTGATATTAAGGAAATTTAATGGCTATGTATGATGGAATAACTGGAACAATTAAAGGTTGTTATAAAGGTATTGAGTATGAGTATTCTCCAGAATTTGCTCATGATTTTGCGGCTATGTATGGATATAATGTATCCACCATTATGGCACATGCTATTGACCGTTATCATAATGGTGTAACGTATGGAGTTTTGGTTAGTTATGAATCTAAAGTAGTAGATAATAAGATTTCATTAACTTTTACAAGGAATAATTTACAGGAGCAATATTAATGCAAGAATATGTACTAACGTTTGTTTTTAACCAAACTATGGATAAGGTTCTTCTTATCCGAAAGAAAAGACCAGATTGGCAGAAGGATCAACTAAATGGTATTGGTGGTAAAGTAGAGGAAGGTGAACTTCCACGTACTGCTGCTAAAAGAGAACTATTAGAAGAAGCTGGTTGTAATGTTGATGAAGAAAATTTCATTTTATCAGAAACAATTAAATATGATGATGCAATAATGTTCATCTATTATACTACTATTTCTCCGATGTATTTTACTTCCAAGACAGATGAGATTGTATCTATCTATCATATTGAAGATATTTTAAACGGTGAATTTAATACTGTTGAACATGTACCTCAAGCTATTGAGTATATTATTTCAACCCTTTAATATCTTTCTCTGTCATGATTTCAAATACCCAACCTTGTTGGGCACAGAAAACTTTAGCTGCCGCCCATTTGGCTTGATTAACACCATAAGTAATTATTTCATTAATCTGTCGTTTAGTTGGTTGCTTACCACGCTCAATAGCCTTCGGTTCATTAACTTGATCCGAGGGCTTTATTTCGATCATCATAGTAATAATCTTTCCGTTGCGATCTTTAAGTTTAACAATTACATCTGGAAAGTATCTATGTTTACGGTTGTCTTTTGGTGATATGTAATCTACGGTTAGTTCTTCACTTCCCCAATAAATCACGTCAGGATGAGCATCCAAGTACATAAAGAGTTTTAATTCAAGACCAGAACGATAAACAATATTATTTAAATCCTTACCATTATACTTCTTTGGATTCTTGGGTTTATAATAACCATTATAGTACTTATATGCCACTATACTTTTCCATAAATACTCCTAGAGATAAGTCGCGCGTTTTCCTATAAATAGTTTAAATAGATATAATATTTATTATAGGATATAAGTTGGCTATCAATTTCGACACAAATGTAATTCAATTTCTTAATGGACAGTCTGGAGGCACTGGACTCGGCGTCGGGGCTAAACTAAAGTTCCCTTCTGATCTTGATACTTCAAACTATTATATGATGTTTCAGTTTGTCCAATATGAAAGACCAGATATTTTCAAGAGGGGCTTTAATCGCGCCACTGATGGTATATCACTTCCTCTTCCTACAAAATTAATTGATCATCAAACAATTGCATATGATAGAGGACCACAAAATCCCGCCGTTGGCGCAGCAATTGAATCTGCCATTTCTGGTGGAAAGAGTGCAACAAACAGTGCAACCGCCGTTCTTTCATCACTAGCTACTGGCGCATTAGGTGCTGGTGCTGGTCTAGCCGTCATGGCCGCGCAAAACGTCGCTTCTGGGGCTGGAACAAGTCTAAACAATGTCCTAAGCCTTTCAGGTGTTGCCGTTAATCCATTCCTTACGGTCCTATTTAATTCACCTACATTCAAACAACATACCTTTTCATGGAAGTTCACTCCTAAAAATTTAGATGAAACAAATGCCGTGAAAAATATTACTAATGCATTTAAATATCATGCATTACCAGATACAACCGCCGCCGTGGCTGGTACTCTTCTTTCATATCCAGATATGGTTTATATTTCTATTTCTCCAGCTAACGATTATATGTATAAATTCAAGCCATGCGTAATTGAAGCAGTAGAAGTAGATTATGCTGGTGAAGGTTCTCCTGCTTTTTTTGGTGATAGTAAAGGTCCAGCGTCAGTAGTAATGAGCATTAGCCTATTAGAAATCGAATATCATCTTAAGAGTGATTGGCAAGTCAATGGTGATGGCACTGTTAAACAGATAGATAGGAATTAATATGACACAGACATATTTTTCTAAATTCCCAATCATTAATTATAATGGTCAGCAAGCAGTAAATATTTCTGAGCGTGTCTCATTTTTAAACACTGTTGCAAAAGACCCATATCTATATTATTCATATGATATTTCTAATGATATTAGATCAGATCAGGTTGCAGAAGCATATTATTCCGATCCATATATGAATTGGCTAGTATTCATGTCTAATCAAGTGGTTGACCCATATTATGACTGGTATCTTCCCTATGATGACTTTACTACATACATTATTTCTCAATATGGCTCTGTCCAACAAGCTCAAGAAACAGTAATATATTATAGAAATAATTGGTATGATAATCCAAATCCAATTGATCCATCTGTATATGCAGCATACCCTCCAAATATCCAAAAGTATTATGCTCCAGTATTAGGATATAATAATGTTATATCTGCTTATACTAGAATACAAGAAGACTGGATTATTAATACAAATATGATGGTAAATATTTCTCCTATAGATAATGTAATATTCACTAAAGGAGAAATCGTTGACGTTTATCTTGAAGATGTAACAAATGGATATGGAACTGTAATTGCTTCTGGAACTAATTCACTATCAATCCAGCATATCAATGGAACGGTTGTTCCTACAAGTGATTGCAAAGTTAGATTAGTTGGTAGAACATCTGGAGCTACTTTCACTTATCTTTCATCACAGAATTTAACATTTACAGTTTATAGTAACGTTCCTAATGATGAGTTAGTATACTATTCACCAGTCACCTATTATGATTATGAAGATGAGAAGAATAACAATAACAAGTCTATTAGATTATTGAATAATTCATATGCGACACAAGTATCAATAGAATTAACAAGGCTTCTTAAATAATGGGAAATAGTTTTAATCCCGGCGACATTTTAATATATACACTTATGTTAACTTGTGAAAGAGGAACACTTAATCTAGGTAACTGTTTCGTTATGGCGTCAGTCTATGAATCTATTTTCACTCCCGGCATTGTATGTGATATTAACGTTCTTGATATGGATGATTCATTAGGTAATCTAAAAATAGTTGGCGATGAGACTGTTGAGTTTTCCTTTGCCGCTCCCGGTGGCGACGTGCTTGATTACACATTTCATTTAAATTCAGTTGAGAACAATAAAGATTTAGGAATAATGAAAGCCAAGGTCTATACGCTAAGATGCGTATCTATTGAAGCTATCCATGCAAAAGCTAATTATGTATCTAAGTCATATAATGATCTTATTTCGTCTATCATTTCAGATATTCATAAAACATTTTTGAAGAGTTCTAAATCAATTTCTACAGAGGCAACGGATGGAACGCAAAAAATTGTTGTTCCTAATAAAAAGCCATATGAAGCAATTGATATGATTAGACGCAGAGCAACATCATCTACTTCTAAATCTTCATCCTATCTATATTTTGAAAATGCTGTTGGATTTCATTTCAAGACAATGGAATACCTATTTTCACAAGGTCCAGTTAAAACTTTCTATCAAAGCGATTCTGTTGGATCAACGCTAACCAGCTTGACGGATGCTAACATAATTTCATTTGAAGTTATTAAACAGGCAGATGCTATTGATCGTGTTAATATGGGCGCTCTTTCTCAAAAAGTATCTACATATGATTTTAGAACAAGGCAGTATGTCACTAAAACTGTAACTCCAGACCAAAGTAATGGGGTCGGCGGTACTGGTGGTTTCAACTCAAATACTTTTAAAAGCTTATTTGGCGCAACTGCTGGCCTATTCAGCTTCATTCCAGTTGATTCAAATAATAGACAGAACACACATATTGATCAAACTACTCCAAATCAAATGGCATATGTCGCTGACATGTCTCAGATCGCAGTTAAGTTAAAAGTTAATGGAGATACTAAAGTCAAAGCCGGTGATGTTATATATTTAAATCTACCACAGAAAGTAGCAATAACAACTAATGTTCCAAATGATCCTCTTATTTCCGGTAATTTCTTAGTCTCTAGAATTCATCGTGAGATTGGTTCTGCTACGGATAGACCACGTTATGTAGACTATATTGAATGTATTAAGGGTTCATTGGAAAATGGAGTTTAATAGATGACTGATCGTAACTTTGGACAAGGCGGCTCATTCTTCATTGCAGAAGTTCATAATTTAGATGATAAAGATAAAGCTGGTAGAGTACAGTTAAAGATTCATGGAAAATATGATGATCCTGCTGGTATTCCTGAATCCGATTATCCTTGGGGTATTCCACTTCAAAATATTAAATCAGCCGCACACAATCAAATTGGTTCCGCTCCCGTAGGAGTTATAAAAGGTTCTACTGTATTTGGTATGTTCTTAGATGCAGATCATCAATATCCAATCATGCTCGGAACAATTGCAAAATCAGGCGATCCTGTTGCTGGAACTACGGTAAATGGACAGGTTCAAGTTGATCCTAAAACCAATTCCACCCCTCCCGGTGCAAGAGTTGCTAATAATGCATTCTCAACAAGAGCTAATAAGAATATTAAGAATGATGATAGCGGAAGCAATATGCCGCCAGCAACAACAGATAATGATGCTAGAGATATTGTTGCATTAGCAAAACAAGTTACTAAATTAGGAACAGCACCAACTATTGCTTCTCTCCCCGGCTCTGTACAATCTGTTCTAGGACAATTACAGCAAGTCGATCCAAACAATCTATCAGCATCACTACCACAGGCTGTACAGGCTCTAACAAAATTAAAACAGTTAATGAATATATCTTCTCCAATGGGGAATATTCAAACAACTGGATCATCTGTATCATCTGGTATTTCACAGGCGGCATCTTCTACGTCAATGGAGTACATTATTCAAGCATTAGTTAATGCTCTAAATTCAACTAATATTTCAGATACTTCAAGACAAGTTATCTATTCAGCATTAATGCAGTTAGAAACACAAACTAGCTACACTCCAGATGTTCAGTCTATTGTTCAATCACAGGGAAGTCAATTTGCTAGTGATCTATTAAATTTAATTAACTCTGGTACTTTAACAGATTTAACTCTTGAAGCATTAATTCAACAATATATTTCACAGATGAATGACGCAACAACGTCTAATTCATTAGGTTCTGGTATCACTCAGGGAAATATTCTGAATAACGTCGCACAATTAATTCCAGTAATTGGTAACTTAATTCAGAAAACTAACACAGATCATTTACCAAATTCTGTATTAAATGTTAGCACAGTACAACAAGCGTTACAGAAATTTGCCAAGAACCAAGCAATTCTTAAAATGCCTGAGTCTGGTAAAAAAGCTCTTGCCGAATTGGCCTGTTCTCCAGCCGCGAGTATGCTCAATGGAAATATGGTAAATATTGTAAATGGTCTTGGTTTAAATCTACCAACAGCACAGATAAACCAAATTAAATCGGTTGTAGGAACACTATTTAAATGACAGATAAAAATCAGAAACTTCCTGATTTAGCAAATAATGGTACATATCCCTACGTTGATTTCTATCAATTTAGAGACGGTTCTTGGCATCGTCAAGATTCTACTCCCGGTTCTGAGAGTTTAGGTTGGGGACATAAGACAGGTTCTTATCATGAATTTGCATCTGATGGAAGCTGGAAACACTTTTCTACTAATACAGTTCATAATTACAACCAAGGCGGCACGACAAGCACAACAGAAGGCAATCATCACACTAAGATTGCCGGATCATCAGTTAAACAAACGGATGGTGATCATCATTCCGAGCATGGCGGAACGGTATCAGGTGCAGTAGGACAGTCTGTAATTAGTGTTTCTGGTGCTTCTGGCTACCAACATGCCAAGCACGGCAATGAACAAAGTTCGTCTGGAGATACTGTTACCGCTCATGATGGTTCTATTCACCATTCAACAGATGGTGATTCTATCGAATTTATTTCTGGTGTTAGATATGAACACTGTGCATCAGAAAAAGGATCATATGTTGAAGGAAACTATGATATTAAAGTCAATGGAAATTATCAACTAGCATGTCAAAATTTTACCGTCAAGGCATCTGGTACTACTACTATTAATGCACAAACTGTAACGATTAAAACTGCTGCTGGTGATATTATGGTTGAATCATCTGGTAAAATTACTCTTAAGGCTGACGGAGGCGACATTGATCTTACTGCTTCTGGAAAAGTCAATATTTCTTAAATAAGGATACTACATTGAGTCGTTCTGATTTCATTACACCAAATAAAAAGCAAGAGGTATATTTCTCTGATATACCAATGAACCTTGATATGAATCCATTATCTAATGGACTTGCTGTTGTTACTAATGAACAGGCGATTAAGCAGTCACTAAAATGTCTTATCCTAACAAATCTTGGGGAAAGATGGTATGATTCTACTATTGGATCAGATGTTAAGCGCCAATTGTTCGAACAGAACGTTGATATTGGGATAAATACTATAAAATTCGCTATAACAAATACAATTGAATTCAATGAACCTCGCGTAAAGATTGTTTCTCTAGATGTTTCGCCAAGTTCAGATGAAAATTATTTAAATGTATCTCTGACATTTTCATTAGTAAACAACCCTGCTCCGATAACACTATCATTAATTCTTAAACGTCTTCGTTAAAAGGTAAAAATAATAAATGGCTAATAGTTCACCTTCTTTTGCTGTACTAGACCCAGATACATATAAACAAAATCTAATCACTTACCTTAAATCACAGACGATTTTTAAGGATTATGATTTTACTGGATCAACTATGAATGTATTACTAGATATTCTAGCACAGAATACGTATCAGAATGCATTCTATATGAATATGATGTTCTCAGAATCATTTCTAGATACTGCTCAATTGAAGAATTCTGTAATTTCTAGAGTTAAGGAAATGCAATATCTTCCTCGCTCTATGAAGTCATCAGAGGCTATTCTGAATTTACAGATTCAGACCTCAAATACAAATAGCCTAGAATTACCAGCAGGATTAAGATTTTCCGGGCTGAATAGTAATTCATCATATCAGTTCATGACCAATGAAAATTCTATATATTTCTCTTCTAATGGTTATTTCAATATTCCATCACTAACAGTATATGATGGATTTTATACTACGGAAACATTCGTTGTAGATTACACCAATGAAAATCAATCTTTTGATTTATCAAACCCAAATATTGATACTGATAGTCTAACAGTTTACTTAACTGAGAATGGTAATACATATACTCTATCACTACAGAGTGATCTATTCGGGATTGATTCAAATTCTTACATTTATTTTATTCAAGCATCAACAGATGATAAGTACACTATCGTATTTGGTGATGGAGTTACCGGCCATAGACCATTAAACAATTCTGTCATTCAGGCTACATATAGAATGTGTGCTGGTCCAGATGCAGATGGCGTAACAACATTTACTCTATCAGATAACTTAGGAGCTATTAATAACACAACTATTAATTCATTGACAATTAATGTTGTAAGTCCATCTTCTGGTGGTGGTGCATCAGAAGATATTAACTCTATTAAATTCAATGCCATTAATTCATCAAAGGCGCAGAATAGAGCAGTAGTTGCATCTGATTATAAGCAACTAATTAAAGAAAATTTCCAGAACGTTTCAGATGTTAACGTATACGGCGGAACTGCTACCTCTACTTCTGTTGATTATGGTAGAGTTTTTATATCAGTTATCAATACTGCCGGTGAACCAATTTCACTATCTCAAAAAGCAGATGTAGTTAATTTCATTTCACAAAGAAATACAGTAGGTATTTCTCCAGTCATGGTTGATCCAAGCGACATGCTTCTAGATGTATCTACTTTACTTCATGTAGATATTTCTAATACATCATTAACTATCCCAGAATATCAGAGCATCGTTTCTAATGGTATCATCAATTTTAATACTACTAATCTAAATAAATTTGATACTACTCTAAGATTCTCTAAACTAACAGACATGATTGATTCCCTAGATCAATATATTCTATCCAATGAAACAACTGTTACTATGAAAATACAGATTGAAGCAACTCTAAACACTCCATATAGTTGTACTATGAATTTCTATAATGCAATTACTTCGGGATCAGTTTTTACTCCAAATTTTCTTTCTAGTGGCATTAGCTATTACATCACTGATACAGTAAGCGGTGTAGCTACAGATGGAACGTTGTATCTTGTCAATTATACCAGCCCTTCAATTTATTCTAAAATTGGAAATGTTAATTACGATACTGGTGTAGTTTCTACGAGTGCCATAACTGTAAATGACTACTTGAATTCTCCCGGCGTAGTTTTCTATGCTACTTCAAAATCCAAAGACATTTATGGACAAAATAATACAATACTGCAAATTGATCCAACAACAATTTCTGTACAGGTCGTAAATCTATAATGGATAAAATAATTTCTCCACTAATTGCTAAGCAATTTCCAGAAATTTATAGAACAGATGGCCCTAATCTGGTTGCATTCATGCAAGCATATTATGAGTGGATGGAACAAGAAGGAAACGTTAATTATTTAATAAGATCAATTGCTGATTATACAGACATTGATAACACGTTAGATAGCTTTTTATCATATTTTACTGACACATATCTAAACGGTCTTCCAGCGAATATTCTATCTGATAAAAGACTTTTAGTAAAACATATTAATGAATTTTATAAGGCAAAGGGTTCTTTTAGAGCCACCCAACTCCTATTTCGTATGGTATTCAATGAAGATGTAGACATTAATATCCCATCTGAATCTATCCTAAAAGCATCTGACGGAACATGGGTTGTTCCTCAGTACATTGAAGTTTCAGATTCACCATATCTAGAACAATTAGTTGGAACCAAAATTACTGGAACTACAACCAATGCGAATGCTATTGTAGAACAGTATGTAATTAAAAACATTAATAATAGATTAATTAATGTGCTAATTCTATCTAATATTAATGGTAAATTTGCTTATGGAGAGTTAGTTCTTTCAGATGATATTTCTGGAATGAATGTATCACTTGCCCCTATCATTTTCGGTTCATTATCTACTGTTTCTATCGTACAGGGTGGTGCTAATTATAATGTTGGCGACGTATTGAGCGTTAATGGTACTGGTAGTGGAGCTAAAGCCATAGTTACTAGTACCTTAACACAAAACGGTAAGGTCTCTTTCCAGCTTCTTAATGGTGGATTTGGTTATTCAGCAAATGCTGTTATTTCTGTTACTGGTGGCGGTGGTTCAGGGGCAACCTTCTCTATTGGTGGTCTATTAGATAAACAAGTATATTACTTAAACTCCGATATTGCCAATACATATAATGGCACTCAGTTAGAAATTCCATCATATGGTTATATTTTATATTATACCGGCCTAAGTGGAACATTCTCTATCGGAGAAACAGTTAACTCATCCGCCAACGTCGTTGGTTTGGACGTAAAGTATGTATCAGGTAATACAATTGTAAGCGGAGAAACTTTATCAAATACCACATTATCAATTGCTGGATTAACAGTTGATGAATCACAAGGAAGCTATATTCTAGTTTCTGGTAATAATACTTCCTTAGCTAAGATTGATCCATTACCACATACCGGAATTACCCTAGTCAGTTCAAATAATAATGTTATTACGATCAATTCAACCATAGCTAAAACAACTCTTGTTGCAAATGGTATTGTCACGGCAACTAATTCTACATCAGTTTCTCTTAATACTACCAACGGTCACTTTGTTAATAATATCAGCATTAGTGGCGCAACTTCTGGCGCTATTGCTACTATTACATCATCAAACAGACAAACTAATTGGGGTTTCCCTGCTGTTAATATTCCAGATATTGAGAATCTAGATACTCAAATTCAAAATGCCCTAACATTTACCACAATGATTATTGGTAAAATATCATATCTAAATAACATCAATCCCGGTATTGGTTATTCATCTAGTCCAACTGTAAGTATTGTTGATACTGCTATCTCTCCATTAATGATTTCTGATGGTTCTGGTGGATTTTGGGGTTCTGATGCCGTGGTATCTGCTACTGCTAATTCGGCTTCTGGTATTATTGGTGGTGTTCAGGTAATTGATTCTGGATTTGGTTATCAACCAAATGAAATTGTTTCTCTAACATCAAATAATGTAACATCCGTGTCAGGCGTAGCAGTAGTTGATTTGAATGGTGTATCAGCAGGTTATTATAAAGATAATAAGGGTATATTATCTTCTACAAATTATCTACAAGACTCTGATTATTATCAGGCTTACTCATATGAACTAATTGCTCCACGAATGTTATCTACATATCAACAATTAGTTGAAGATTTTGTTCATCCATGCGGTATGAAATTATTTGGTAAATACTCTTTGAGGGACATGGAACTAAATTCTACGTCAGCATTAGTAGATAATGAAATAAATACTAGTGTTGGAGTCGCAAATACCTCAGTAACATATGCCGCCAATGGCGTAAACTTTACTGTAACATATAATAGTGGTTACGTGCCAGTATTTACTTTCGGATTATAAGAACTTAATCAAGGATTAACAGGATAGAAATGGCAATACTTACCAATCAGCACTATGTTAACGTTATTCAAAATCTAATAAATGATTTAACGAATACTGAGAATAACTATTACGTTTTCATGGGGCGCACTAATCCTTGGACAAACGATACTAGTCCTCCATCTGCTGTAAATTCATATTATGAATACGAGCAATCAATTTACCATGACATGACTTATGGTAAATTGTTAAATGCTTCTAATATTTCATTTATGATTCCAAACTATCCTTGGACTTCTAATGTAGTATATGCTCAATATGATCCAACTGACAGTTTGTTATTTACTAAGCAGTTTTATGTTGTTAACGATTCAAATCAAGTATATAAATGCCTTGATAATAATAATGGCGCTCCATCTACCATCAAGCCATTTCTAACTTCACCATCTGGAACATTTTCTACTGGTGACGGTTATCTATGGAAGTATATGTATACTATTGATTCAATCAGCTATAGTAACTTTGCCACAGCACAATTCGTTCCTGTTTTACAAGATGTTAATGTTGCTGCATCTGCCATTCCCGGCACCATTGATAATTTAAATATCACTAATTCTGGTTCTAATTATCAAGCATATCATGATGGAATACTACAGTCATTTGTTAACCAATATTCAGTACAGGTTGCCAATACTGCTTCTAGTCTTGATAATTTTTATGCAAATTCATCAATCTACTTTAAGAGTGGATTTGGTTCTGGTCAGATCAGAAAGATTGCATCATACTCTGGTTCCAGTAAGTTAGTAACTGTATATACTCCATTTAATGTTTACGTTAATTTAAATCTAGGAAATATTAACGGAACAATTCAGACTGGTCAATCAGTAGAACAGAGAACAGATTCTATTGCATATGTATATCAGTCTGGATTTTTTAATGTCAACGATACAGTATATCAGACAGATAATGGCGCTACAGGCGCGGTAATTTCTGCCAACTCTTCTGTTGTAAATATTTACAAAACTTCAAATACATATTTTAACGTTTCTAATAATACTCCAATTTTTAATACTAATCAAGGTGGTAGTATTAAAAACGGTACGGTTACTGTGACTAATGGTAATAACCAAATTACCGCAATCTCTGGTACTCAGTTTACTACCGATTATGCAGTAAATCAATATATTAGAGTTGGTTCAGACACTAACAACAATATTAGAAGAATTACTGCTGTTAACTCATCAATTATTACTGTATCAGTACCATTTTATAATTCATTCTCTGCTAATGTTCACTATGCTGTTACATCTGCTCTAGAACCAACCTCATTGACTGTTACCGACACTGTTGGTACAATCACTCAGACAAACTTATCTTCTATTAAGCTAACATTTGATACGGTATCTTCACCAAATCTATCATATATTAATGGTGAAATAGTTAAGTGTTTCACTTCAACTGGTGTAGATTTATCAGCAAACGGAACTGTTATTTTTGCTAATTCCTCAACCTTAGTTCTGAATAACATTCAGGGAGTGTTCTCTGTCAATACGTACATTACAGGTCAGTCATCTACCTTAAATTCACGTATTGCAAACATGAATAGCTTCCCTAATATTACGGTATCATCTACTTCTGGAGCATTTACTTCTGGACAGCCCATAAATATTATTTCTAATCTTGGTCAGTTAGTTGCAAATGCAACAGTTCTGACATTTTCTACTTCACCAAATAGCCTAACAGAATATATTATTTCACCAACTGTTAATATTGTGGGTGATGGCGTAGGCGCGGCTGCTTATTGTGTATGTAATACAAACCAATATTCATCATATGAGATTGATAACATCATACTCCTTAATTCCGGTAACAACTATACATATGCAAATGTTACTATCGAAGCAAATGGCTTATTTGGTTCAAATGCCGCTGTATATGCCTCTGTAAGCCCAATTACTGGTCATGGTTCTGATGTATACTCAGAACTAGGAGCAACATATGCTGGTGTATCACTAACATTCGATACTTCATCTAATGAACTATATAAATTTCCTACATATGGAAGTTACAGACGTGCAGGTATCATTAAGAATCCATCATTTAATGACGTATATCTAACCGTAAACAATTTCTCTCGCGTTAAATTGAATGTTTCAAATATGTTAACGAACTATGTTGTTAACGAATTCGTTACTCAGCCTTCTTCTAATGCTTGTGGCATCTTGGTATATTCTAATTCATCATTCATTGAATTGGCAAACGTACAGGGAACATATGTAACAGGAGCAAATGTTGTTGGGTTGACTTCTGGTGCAACATCAAATGTTGTATCTGCAAACGTTACATCATTCTCTATTAGTTCAAACGTAGAGTCTGTATCTGATGGAACTTCTTGGGCCACTGCCACAATAACACAGGTTATTGATCAAAACCATATTCGTCTAAGTAACGTCTCTGGTATCATTTCTGCAAATGATACTCTTATTGATTATAATTCAAATACTTATGCTACTGTTGCTAACGTTGCTATATCAAATAATACAGTAGATGTAACAAATAATTTTGGTGTAAGATTTAATCAGACTGCTAGAATTACCTTGTCTTCAAATTCTGGAGTATTTGCAAATAATGAATACATTAACCAAGCCATAAGCGGTGCATCTGGAAGAATTATTTCAACCTCTGATGAAATTGATTTACTATATACTGCAAATACTGGCGTATTTACCAAAGGATTGGTCCTAACCAATGCTAATACTGGTGCAAATGGTGTAATTACATTCGCTAATACTACATATATTAAATTGATTTCAAATTCATCTGCATGGTCTACAAATAATACTATTACTACTTTGACTGCAAATGGAACAATTTCTAATACATATCCAGTATTACGTCTGAACGATGTTAATGGAACATTCCAGACTACCAATAGCTTTATTGGAAATACTTCCGGTGCTGTTGGATATTCTACCTTCCAGAATACAATGGAATATCCTGATCTAATTAGAAATACTGGTAAGGTAATTTATATTAATGATATTGCGCCAATTACGAAATCATTGGTATCAAAAGAAGAAATTAAGCTTATCATTAAATTTTGATAGATAAATAGATATAAAGCCATATAAAAGAGAGAAGAAATAAATATGTCAATTGACACTGATCTAAATCAATATCCTTATTTTGATGACTTTAATTCTAATAACCAATTTTATAGAATCCTTCATAGACCAACTGCTCCGATCCAAATCAGAGAAGTAAACCAGACACAGACAATGGCTCAGTACCAAATTGAAAAATTTGGTAAGAATATCTTTGTTGATGGTTCAATCGTTGACGGCTGCAAAATTACCTTTAATTCTTCTCTCCCATATGTAAAAATTCTAGATTCTTATGCTAATAGTTCTGCCTTTACTATTTCAAATTTCAAAGGATCATACGTTCAATCTACTAACGGACTGAGAGCATATATCACTGACACATATGCTGGTTACGTATCACAAGCTCCTGACCTAAATACCCTCTATGTGAATTATCTAAATTCATCAAACGACACTACCATTAAGACATTCCAAGAGAATGAAGTTCTAACTATTTACAATGCAGCTAACGTCGCAGTTGGTTCAATTACTGTTGCCAATTCCTCTATTTCCGGTGCTAATTCTGCTGCAACTGGTGTTGGATATTCTCTATCTGTTTCAGATGGTACTATCTTCCATAAGGGATATTTCCTTGACGTTCAGAAGCAGTCAATGATTGTTTCTAAATATAATAATACTCCAGATCAGATTTCAATTGGTTTCAATACAGTTGAAACTATTGTAACTCCAGAAGAAAATAGCTCACTTCTCGATAACTCTGCTGGTTCTCCTAACTATGCTGGTCCCGGCGCTCATCGCCTTCAATTAACTCCTACATTGATAGAAAGAGCAACAAGCTCAAGCTCAACCAATAACTTCTTCTCTATCGTTGATTTCGTAGGTGGTAATCCTGCCATTATCCGTCAAGCTTCTGATTATGCTACTATTGGCGATGCAATGGCGCAGATTTCAGATGATACGAGCGGCAACTTTATTATTAGCCCATTCAATCTACGTTGTACTACTTTATATCAACCAGATGGCGTAACTCCAAATACTAGCTATGTTAAGCTTTCTATTGATCCGGGTTCTGCTTATGTTCATGGATATAAAGTCCAAACTAATGGAATGTTAGTTAATAAAGTCCGTAAAGGTAATGATGTTGCACAGGCAGCATCACAAACTATTACCACAACTCTTGGTAATTATCTAATTGTAAATGAATTTGCTGGCGCATTCAATCCAACCATTGGTCAGTCTGTACAGCTACGTTCTGCTACTTCTCATGGAATTTCATTGAACCTAGCCAAGGGAATTGGCGTTGGTTCTATCTCTGCTGCTGGTTCCTTACTAGGAACTGCAACTGTTATTGGTGTAGAATATTACTCTGGTGTTCCCGGCACACCATCAGCACAGTATCTAGTATTTTTAACAAATATTGTCCTACAATCTGGTGCTAATTTCCAGAGTGTACGTTCTATATACGTTTCTGGTGGTGTATCAGATGTTATCCTAGACGTTAATGGAAATTGTACTCTAAATGAGAGCACTCTAGGTTGCTTAGTATATCCATTTAATCAGTCTGCTATTAAGACTCTTAAAGATGCAACAAATACTACATCTGGTCAGTTTGACTTTAACGTAGATACTTCAATTAGCTTTAATACATCAGGTCAAGCTACCGTAACAATTCCAACCTATGTCGGTGGCGTTAATGCTCTCCCATTTGGTACTGGAACTTTATCAGCGGTACAGGTACAATCTGATTTCATTATCACTAACTCTACTACAACAAGCCTTTCAGCCGCCGCTGGTACTGTGACTCTAGCTAATACCACAACAACAACTGTAAGTGGTCTAAGCACAGCATTCAATACAGCTTACATTGTTGGTGACTATATTCAGATTGGTAACTCAACTGTAACTGATATTCGTCAGATTACCGCAATTGCTAATAGCACTTCATTAAGTGTTTCTTCTCCAACAACTTATGCTTGGACTACTGCTGCTCACAATCAGGTATATGTAGCTGGTCAGCATTTTCCTAATCCTTCAATTACTATTAATAGCTCAACATCATTTACTATCAATTTGGGCATCACAACTGCTTCTGCTTTCAATGCTAATATCATTTATCCAGTTCAAAGATCATCAGCTTCTCCAGCTTTAAAAACTTTGAATAACCTAACTTGGGTTACAATTGATTGTTCAACTCACCCCAACGGAGCAACTGGCCCTTGGTGCTTAGGTATTCCAGACGTACAAAATGCTGTTGTTTTTGCTGGTACTTCATATTCAAATACTAATCTAAATGTAAGTTCACTAATGCAGTTGGACAATGGACAGCGTGATACATATTATGGTCTAGCATCACTATATAATCATGGTGCTACTATCACATCTTCAACTAAACTTCTAGTAGGCGTTACATCATACTCAATGAGTACATCGGCTGGTATCGGGTTCTTCTCAGTTGATTCATATCCAGTGGATGATACTGGCGTAACTGCTAATACCATTTATACTAAAAATATTCCACTATATACCTCACCATCAACTGGTGCCACATATCCTCTTAGAAACTGTGTAGATTTCAGATTATTTACACAGAATACTATCCCATATGCTGCTAACCTTGCTGCTGTTATTGCTACTCCAAGTACAGTATTAAATCCAGCAAATACACTTACATTCATTAATAATGGTTATATTCCTGTAATTGATTCTCCATTCCAGTCAGCGGTACAGTATTATCTTGGTCGTTATGATAAAGTAGGATTTACTCCTAAAGGTTCCGTTGTTATTATTGAAGGAACTCCAGCGGAAAATCCCGTTCCTCCTTCTGATATTACTGCTGGTATTACTCTAGCAACTGTATCTGTTCCTCCATATCCTACTCTAACTGTAGATGATACTACAACAGGTATCGTTACATTTCAATATAACTCAAATAAACGTTATACCATGAAGGATATTGGTGGTCTTGATGCTCGCCTAAAGCAAGTAGAATACTATACTTCATTATCATCATTAGAATTATCTGCAAAAAACCTAATGATTACAAATTCATCTGGTCAGAACAGAATGCAGAATGGTATTCTAGCAGACCCATTCCAGAATTTCACAATTTGTAATACTAGTGATATTAATTTCAATATCGCTATTGACTCTGCAAACTGCGAAGCACGTCCTATTTTTAATCAACAATTAGTACATCTACAATATAATAAGATTAATGGAGATAATTGCTCTGTTTCATCTGATGGTAGAATTGTTTCACTAACTGCAAACCAGAATTCTTCTCCATTCATTGCTCAGCCATTTGCTTCTGAGACAATGAATGCTGCCCAAGACAGCTTATATGTATGGTCAGGTACGATTACTCTAAACCCAACTGGCGATTATCAACCAGACGTAACAGTAAATCCAGATGTTGTAGTTACAGATAACTCATACTCTAATTTCTCCAATATATCAAATGCTTGGCCTACTCAATGGGGAAATTGGCAGGAAACATCTTCATCTGCTTCTACTAGTACTTCTCAGCAATATATTAAGGCTGGTGCAGTAAGCCTAAGCAATTTAATTACTGGAACATATAACGGAAGCCCTCTAATTGTATCAGAAGGCAATCCAAATATTTCACAGGCATTTACTGCATATGCCAATGCTACCGTATCTACTACTACTGTAAATAATAATTATGTTCAGTATGGTACTAAATATGGCGTAACCGCAGCTAATAATAGCTATAATCTAGGAACATACGTTACAAACGTAAGTATCCAGCCATATTGTCAAGCTAAACTAATTAAATTTATTGCAACTGGTTTGAAGCCAAATACAAGACTATATGCTTGGATGGATGATACCAACGTATCTGCTGATTGCGTATTAACTGATTCTAACTTCAATATTAAAGCCGGTCAAAATCTAGTTACTGATTCTACTGGAACTATCTATGGTATGTTCTACCTACCAGCGGCTACCTTTAGATCAGGTAATAGAACATTTAATCTTTGTGATGTTAATAACATGGTAACGCTATCAAATGCAATTACTACAACTGCATCAGCTACCTATTATGGTACTAATATTGCCTATGCAGAAAATAACGTAACTCTTAATACAATTACCCCACAGATAGTTGCAACAAAAGTGTCAAATACTATGACAACTTCATCAACTACGTCAACTATTCAGGGCGTATCTAACTATATTGTCGATCCATTAGCACAGGGTATTACAATTACCAATGAAGTATTTGGATCAAATGATATTCAAGGGGTTTTCGTTTCTTCTGTAGATTTGTTCTTTGAATCAGTAGACCCAATCTTGGGTGTTACAGTTATGATCCGTGACATGCAGAATGGTTATCCCGGTGCGACGATTCAGAACTTCTCACAAGTTCACTTAACACCTTCTCAGATCAATGTTTCATCTGATTCATCAGTTGCAACCAATGTACAATTTGAGGCTCCTGTACTTCTACAGACAGGTACACAATATTGCATCGTTATTATGCCAGACGGTTCAAATCCAAACTACAACTTATGGGTTGCAGAACTTGGCAAAACTGATACTATTTCAGGTTCACCAATCTATTCCTTAACCGGAACAGGTGATTTGTTCACGTCTTCTCAGAATACAACATGGACTGCCGATCAGACAAAGAGATTGAAGTTTAACCTATATACTTATGCATTTACTGCATTAAATGGCACAGCACAATTAGTAAATGATAATACTGAATACTTCACTATTACTAATACTAATGGTGGAAGCTTCCAGCTTGGAGAAGCAGTATATCCTGTTGCCAATGATGTTGTAACAACAGGTGCAACTACATCAGGTAATACTATTATTACTGTTCCAAATTCAGGTCTATTTACAGCAAACTCTAAGATTGTTCTTAGAAACTCTGCAACGTCACAGGCTTTTGTTGCTAACGTTAATAGCATTCTAACTGGAACAACGTTCTCTATCAATACAGCACCAACATTTACAAGCAGCACAGTTGCTATCGGTAATATCATTGGCAATACTGGATTGACTGGCATTGTCTCTATTGCTAATAGCTCAAGCCTATATATCACTAACTCTACGGCAAATTCAACAATCCAGTTCTCAAATAACATGTACTTGATTGGTTCAACAAGTGGAGCATATGCTAATACAGTTACATTAAACGATATTTATTATGGCGAATTAATGCCTAAACTTGCTGTTACTGCAATGAATGATACTGCACTAACATATAACTTAATTGGAACTTCTAATTCAGCGACTTCATATGTAACAGATACAACTTCAACTGGTCTATCATTTGGTGTTTCGACTCCATTCATTGATCAGGAACGTGTTGTAATGTCTCGTTCAAATGAATTGATCTATAAGAACGGAAATAAGTCACTTGTAATCAATGCATCATTTGTATCTCAGACAAGCCTAATTTCACCTATTATTGATACTGCTAAGCTAGGTGCAGTATGCCTACATACTGTAATCAATGCAGAAGATGCAAACAACGATGTTTATACATCTGAGTTGAACAATAACGGTCAGGCCGTCAATAGATATATTTCTCAGACAGTTACCCTAACTACAGGTATGGATGCAGAAGATTTGATCGTATATCTAGGTGCTTATTGGCCTACTGGCACACAGATTTATGTATATGGTAAATTCCTAAATCAATATGATTCTGATCCATTCAATAATAAACTATGGACTCCTATGAACACTACAAATACAGTAAGATCATCTACTGTAAATAAGCAGGATACCAAGGAATATATCTTTACATTACCTGTTACTGCTCCAAGTCCAAGCAATGCTACTGCATATCTCGATCCAGCTAATACAAGTATCTTGACTTATGTAGCTAATACTGGACAGGTATATACCACATACAGCACATTTGCTGTTAAGGTAGTCCTACTATCAAATGCAGGATCATACCTATATCCAAGATTAAGTGATTTGAGAGCAATCGCTACGCCTTCATCCGCTTAATCTTATAAATAACATAAAGGAATTTATGCATGTCATCCTATATTAAAGTTGAAAATAACCCATATTTAGTAAGAGATTCTCATTCCAAAGCGATCTTGAACACCAATGTTGAAGGTCTAAATGGTTATAAGAAAGAACGTGAAAATAGAATTAAATTGACGAAGATGATTGTAGAGCATGATGATATTAAAAAGCAAGTAGAAGATATTAACGAAAAGTTAAACTTAATTTTACAGAAATTAACGTAAAGAAATAGGATATAAATGTCAATTACAGTCTCTACAGTTGCAAATAGTCAGTCATTTGGAGTTTGGTTAACCAGAACTAACCAGATTGCTACAATCATTTCATCAAATACCTTTACTGTAGATTCTAGCACTACTGGATCAGTAACAACTGGTAATGGTGTATGTAACGGCTATATTGGTATCAATGTATTAAACGTCGGTAACTCCATTGGTGGCGGGACCATCAATGCTCCAAATACTTTAAATATTGTTACCAATACGGTATTTGCCAATACTACAAATACCTTCTTCTCAATGACCCCTCTGAATATTGCATTAACTCCGTCAAACTCTGTTTCAGTTAATACTTCTATATGGTCTGTATCTGTTGTAAACTCATCAGTTACTTCTAATACATATACTGTAAACACCAACCTACTTACATTCAATGTTTCTAATACTGCATTTAATTCTAATAATCTAGTAGTTACCTCAAACAACCTAACTGTAAATGCTCCAACTACATTTGGAAATACTGTAACACTTAATGCCAATCTAACTACAAATAATACAGTATTAGTTGGTAACTCAACTGTCAAGGTTACTCTAACACCATCAAGTATAGCGGTAGCTAACTCTACCTCTAACATTAATATTACCGTTCCTTCTACAGCGGCCATTTCAAATGGATCATTTTATTTAAATGCTAATGGTTCATATGTTTCTATTGCGTCATTAGTAGCTGCTGGTGGTGCTAACACACAGGTTCAGTTTAATAGCTCTGGAACAATGGGTGCTTCTGCGGCATTTACATACAATAGTACAACAGGCATATTAACTGTTTCTAATACTGTTTCTACTAATACTGTTTCTACCGTAAATCTTGGAAGCAATACCGGAACAATTACTGCTTTAACATCTAATACCGCTAACTTAGTATCTGTTACTTCCAATTCAGTAACAGCTAATAATGCTAACTTGGTTGCAATTACCGCAAATACTATCGTAGCAAATACAACTACTATTGTTGCCCATACATCAAATACTATTAATGCCAATACTATCGCAGCAAATTCTATCTTAGCAATTGCTACTGATGCTTCCGGTACTGGTGGTCAATATAGATTAGTCGGAGGAACATATGCTACTTTCTTCCGTAATGATGGTGCTTCTATGTACTTCATGCAGACTGCATCTGGCAATACTACAGGAACATATAATAGCTTTAGACCTCTTTCTTGGAACCTTTCAACTGGCGTTGTAAATATTGACGGTACTGGAGCAGGAACTAACTTTGGTGGATTAATATCATCCACAAATCATATTCTTACAACTGGTTATATCTATGATGCTAATTCTGTTGCCAGAATTCAAATAACACCTAACGGAACCTCTACTTATGTTTCCGCTGCTAATGGCTCTTCCTACCAACATGGTTTCAATGACCATACTAATACTATTAAATGGTTAATGAACTATGATGGAAACTTCTATACTACTGGCGATCTTTACGCTTCATGGTCAGATGAAAGACTTAAGGAAAACATTGTCTCTGTTAATGCAGTTGAAGGTCTACATAGAGTAAACTCATATAGAGTAGTTGATTTCTCTTGGAATACTATTGGACGTTCTATCAATGGTAAAGAAGAAGGTGAACGTCAAAGAGGTTTGATCGCACAGGAAGTTGTACCAATTAATCCAGATGCAGTTCATATTAATGAAACATCTAAAGATGAAAATGGAAATCCATATTTAACTGTTTCTGAAAATAAGATTATCTTCGATTTAATTGGCGCGGTTCAGGCTCAACAAAAGCAAATTAAAGAACTACAAGATAGAATCAAAATACTGGAAAGTAAATGACTCTTCCATCTTCTGGACTAATAAGCTTAAAAAATATTATTAACGAATTCGGTGGTGGTAATGATTTAAAATCATATTATCGCGGTGGTTCATACGTTCCTAATATTTCTGCTAACGCTGGTGTACCCACATCAGGTCTGATTGATATTAAACAATTCTATGGAACTACTTCTGCCGTTCCCGGTTCATGGGACCAAGGAACGCCCGGAACTTATACTTGGTATGTTCCTCACTTCAACTGGATAACATTCCAAGTTTGGGGTGGCGGCGGCGGCGGTACTGCTGGCTATACTAATTATGTTTATGCTGGTGGTTCTGGTGGTGGAACATCACAAATAAGTGGATATTTGTGGGCTTCTGGAGGCGGTGGTGGTTCTGGATATTATGCTGGAGGCGGTGGTGGTTCTGCTGGTGGTGGTAATCAAGTAAACGACGGTGGTAATTCTGGTGGTTCTGGTGGATTAGGTTATGCCGGTGCTGGTGGCGGCTCGCCGGGTGGTGGTGGCGGCGGTGCTGCGGGGGGAACAGCCGGTGGTGGAGGATCATGGCCGGGTGGTGGCGGTGGCGGCGGTTATAATTCCGGTGGCGGGATCGGCGGCGGGGGAGGCGGTGGCGCTGGTTATTCACAGTCTACTTATTACATTGGAAATATAGCAGTAGGAACAGGACTGTCCGTAACAGTAGGCGGCGGTGGCGGCGGTGGTCTTATATCAGGTTATTCACAAGGCGGCACTGGTGGTAATGGACGAGTTTTAATATCTTGGGGTTAAGGAGAATATAATTGACTACTTTAGTAAGTTTAGATGCATCAGGGGCAATAATTCCATTAGCGCCCGGCAATCCAGTTACAACTGGTGCTGGTGCTAATACAGTTTCATACGCATGGTCAACATTATGGGCAATGGCCGATGCTGATCTATTACCCCTAAACATTTATAGGGTAGCTGATCCTGTTCAACAACCAGCAAACAATCAGGTAGTTTGTGGTATTACATATGAAAGATTTGCCAACACCATTGTTGCAACTTCTATGTATCAGACTGTTGCCCCTTCTCCATCAGTATCATTAAATGTATATACTGATCTAGTTCATTACAATGTCCTATATAAAGGCATTACTGTTAATGTAGCGGAAGCCAATTCTACTCCAAAAGAAATTCTATGTGATGGTACTTCATCAACGCAAGCATCATTATCACTTCTAGCCCTCTTTGGTCAGAATTATCCAACTCAGTCTAAGACTTGGATTGATAACAATGGAGTTGCTACTTCAATTCTAGGGTCAGAATGTATCACACTAGCCACAGAAGTAGGAAATTGGATTTCTAATACTTATATTACATATGGCACAGTTCTAAATGGAATTAGTAACAATTCAATTACTACAACTGCTGAAATTGATGCAGTTGTTTGGCCTGTTTCCTAATAAATAGAATATATAACTAACAGAGGAAAATTCATAATGTGGCCTAAAGAAAATATTGTTGAACTAGATGCTTTTTATGGCAATCCAAGAGGAAGAAACGGCAACGTTGATCCAAAGTGGTATGCCGAAAACATGACACATTGGGTTACTCCATATCCAATGTTCTATTCTGGCAATCCAAAAGAAGCGATGTTACATCTAGAAGTTCATAAAAAGACACTAGAGACATTCGACGCTGCTTTTACTGACGTACTTAATACACTTGGTCATGATTACATTGTTGCCAAGAGACTCAATATTACTGGTGGAACCTTCTGTTATCGCCTTGAACGCGGCGGTTCACGTCTATCAGTACATTCATGGGGATGTGCTATTGATATGGACCCACAACATAATCCATTCCCTCATAAGTATACTGGTGGACAGATGATTGATGAGAAGTTTGCTACAATTCTACAGAAGCATGGATTTTGTTGGCGCGGTGCAAACAATGATATTGATCCAATGCATTTCCAATTATGTGCTCATCATTAAGTAAGGAATAAGACATGGCAGTACCTACCTCAAGGGATGAATTTGCAGCATATTGCCTAAGAGCATTAGGTGCGCCAGTTCTACAAATCAACATTCAAGGTGATACAGTTGATTTGGCTAATCAGTTGGATGATAGAATTGACGAAGCCCTAAATTACTTCACTGACTTTCATTATGATGGTACAGAACAGACGTATTATGCATATTGTCTAACACAACAAGATATTGATAACAAGTACATTACTCTCCCTGATAACTTTGTCGGGGCAGTACGCATTTTCCCAATTGATTTGGAAATGAGTACTAATAACATGTTCTCCCTACATTATCAGATCATGTTAAACGATCTTCATAATCTAACATCTGTCTCAATGGTTCCATATTACATGGCTCTATCAAGACTAGAATTCCTAGAACAGATTCTAGTTGGTGAGAAGCCAGTAAGATACAATAGATTTAAGAATACTCTATATATTGATATGGATTGGACAGGTATCAATCCCGGTATCTTCATTATGGTTGAAGCATATAACGTTATTGATCCAGATGAATATCCTAGAATTTGGGGTAATCGTTGGCTACAGAAGTATGCCACGGCTCTAATCAAAAAGCAATACGGAACTAATACATCTAAGTACGGTCCAATGACTCTTCCTTCTGGTATTACTTTCAATGGTAAGCAGATTTATGATGAAGCTGTTATTGAACAGGAAAAGCTTGAAAAGGAAATGAGAGAAACATACTTTGCTCCTATGGGTGTTTATATAGGCTGAGGGGTACACTTTTACCATAAATACTTCTGTAGAAACAATTACAGGAGAAAATTTTATGGAAAAATATGGTTTCGTTTACATCTGGTTCGACCGAAAACATAAGAGATATTATGTAGGTTGTCATTGGGGAACAGAAGATGATGGATATATTTGTTCTTCTAGATGGATGAAAGCTTCCTATAAAAGAAGACCAGATGATTTTAAAAGACGTATTATTATTAGAATATATACTAATAAAAAAGACCTGTTTGAAAAAGAACAATATTACCTTAATATGGTTAAAAAAGAAGAGATAAAAGTAAGATACTACAATTTACACACAACTGTAGCACGTTGGACTACTGATGAAAATAAAGCTCTAACTATTAAAGAAAAGATTTCTAAAAAAACGAAGGAAGCCATGCAAAGGCCAGAAGTAAAAGAAAAATATAAAGAAGGTCTTAAAACTAGGATTTATAAAAAGTCGGATGATGGCGCTCGCAGCCATAGAGAAGCTATGATCAAATATTGGGAAGAAAAATCTCCAGTTGAAAACAGACAAACTTGGCTTGATAAAGATTCAAGTGAGTTAAAAGAAGTTCACCGTAATAATACTAAAAAGTTATGGGAAAATCCAGAGTATAGAAATAAAGTAATTAAATCAAAGCCATTTATTATTGATGAAGTAGAATATCAACTACTTATTGATGCAGCCAAAGTATATAATGTTACTCCTAGAACCATTACGTGTAGGTTAAATAGTAAAACAGAACGATTTAAAAACTGGAAATATATTTAATGACAGTTAATCCGTACTTTAATCAAACTACATATGCTTCTGAACAAGGCTTGGTCCAAAGCCTTGTAGATGAAATGATTCAAATTTACGGACAAGATGTAATCTATATTCCTAGAAACCTACAGAATTTCGATCAAATCTATTTTACAGATGATCAGTCAGTCTATGATACGCCAATCACAATTGAAATGCTTATCGAATCTATTTCAGGTTTCAATAACGCTCCACAAGATACGATCTATTCCAAGTTTGGTATGCAAGTTAGATCACAGATTACACTAGCAGTATCCATTGATAGATTCAAAACAGTTATCGGTACACCTTATTCTATCTCTAGACCAATGGAAGGAGATTTAATCTTCCTTCCAATTCACCAGAAGTTATTTCAGATCAAATTTACTGATAACAGAGAAATCTTCTATGAACTAGGTACTCTATATTCATATAGACTTACATGTGAATTATTTGAATATTCAAATGAAACTTTCAATACTGGTATTCCTGCTATTGATATTCTTGAACAGAAGTTTACAACTGATGAGCTAGCTTATGCCGTTGAAAACGAAGTCGGAGGTCTAATGACTGACGAAGATGGAAACTATATTATCTCCGAACTATATGATCTTATCCATATTGATCCACTTGCAGATAATGAAGAATTACTTAAAGAAGCAGATACGTTTGTTGTATTCACAGAAGATAATCCATTTGGAGAAATTGAACACTAATGTTAAGCAACGCACCATTTGGTTTCGATCTTTTAAGAAAATACATGTCTCTTTTCGGAGCATTGTTTTCTGATATTCAAATTACTAGAAGTATTTCTAATACTGAAACACAAGCTATTACTGTTCCATTATCTTTTGCCAACAAAGAAAAGATGTTGGTTAGAGACGAGCAAGACCCCAACCTAGATAGACAGGCGGCAATTACTCTCCCAAGAATGTCCTACGAAATAGTTTCAATAGCTTATGATGGTGATCGCAAAGGCGTTTCAACCAATAGACGCGCCATTATGACCGCTGATCCTAATTCAATGAGCTATCAGTTTTCTCCTGTTCCATATAACATACGATTAAAACTCTATGTTTATGTAAAGAATATGAGTGACGGTACTAAAATTGTAGAACAAATTCTGCCATTCTTTGAACCAGAATATACAGTCACATGTAATCTTATTCCAGAAATGGGTGTTACGGTAGATGTTCCAATCATCTATGATGGTATTGAATTAGAGAATACAACATCAGAAGTGTTTTCTGATAAACAGGTTATCATTTGGACCCTAAACTTTACTCTTAAGGCGGCACTCTATGGGCCAGTAAGAACACAGAAGATTATCAAGTTCATTGAATCTAATGTATATCTAGCTGATGATAATTCAGAAGTATTCACTATGACAACTGAACCCGGATTGGATGCTAATGGCAATCCAACTACTTTAGTTGCAAATTCTATTCCACAAGCAAATATCAAAGCGACGGATAATTTTGGTATTATAACAATTATGAGTGACCTATGACCGCTAATAACGATCCAATCGGCAAGAAACTTGGCCTCTCGCCTCTAAATTCTATCTTTACTGCTGAACCATCTACGGCAGTATCAAAAATAATTGATGATGCTAATGATGACTCAGTTAAAGCAGACTTCGAATATGCCAGAGGAAATATCAAGAAGCTAATCGAAGATGGCAACGATGCAATTGATCAGCTATCACAGATCGCAGAACAAAGCCAGAATCCCAGAGCATATGAAGTATTAGGAACTATTTTTGCTACTATGCTTAAAGCCAACCAAGATTTAATGGACCTTCAAAAGAAGACTATTGATCTAAAGAAACAAATGGGTCAGTCAACAAGTCAGCAAGGACCAAAGACAGTAACTAACAATCTATTTGTTGGTACTACAAAAGACCTAGACGAAGCACTAGAAACACTAAGAAAGAATAAAGAATGATTGATGACGACAATTATATCATCGAAGATAAACCATATAACGGTAATCCGCTTCTCAAGAAAGAAGGCGTTCAGATTAACTTCACTCCTGAAATGATTCAGGAAAGAATTAAATGTAAGAATGATCCTATCTATTTCATTGAGAAGTATGTAAAGATTATTACAGAAGATGGTTTATCATCATTTAAACTCAGAGACTATCAGGTTGATCTTGTAGAGTCAATGATTGATAATCGTTATACGATTGCCAAGATGGCTAGACAGAGTGGAAAGACCGAAGCTGTTCGTGGATTCCTCCTTCATTATATTATCTTTAATGATCAAAAAACTGTAGGTCTACTAGCCAACAAGGGCGATACTGCCAAAGAAATTCTTGGTAAGCTTCAAACATCTTACCAGCATCTACCTAAATGGCTCCAGCAAGGCGTAAAAGAGTTTAATAAAAACTCATTCGTTCTTGAAAATGGTTGTCGTGTTATTGCCGCCGCGACTTCATCTGATGCTGTTCGTGGTTATACTTTCCAGTGTCTAGTACTTGACGAAACAGCCTTCATTGAGAACTTCGATGAATTCTTCGCATCTGTTTATCCTACCGTTTCAGAAGGTAAGAGAACTAAAGTCATCATGATTTCTACTCCATGCGGTCTTAACCATTTCTATAAGATTTGGAAAGATGCAGAGGAAGGGCGCAACCCATATAATCGTATTGAAGCTATTTGGTCAGACGTTCCCGGTAGAGACGAAGCTTGGAGAGCAATGACTCTCCAATCAATGAATAATGATATTGAGAAGTTTGATCAGGAATTCAATTGTGAATTCATGGGTTCATCAGGAACACTAATCGCCGGTTGGAAGCTCAAGGAACTTGTTCAAGGAAGAGTTCTTGAGGAAAAGCTTGGAATTAAACAATATGTTATTCCTCAAGAGGATCATTCATACGTCCTAGTAGCTGACGTATCCAGAGGCAAGGGCTTAGATTACTCAGCGTTTTCTATAATTGACGTTACGGACATGCCATATCAACAGGTATGCGTCTATCGTTCTAATTTAACTACACCCCTTGATTACGCTCAGATCATCTACAATATGGCTAAGATTTATCATAACGCATATGTCCTAGTTGAAATCAATGATATTGGAGAACAGGTATCATCATCTGTTCTATTCGATTTTGAATATGAAAACATCATCTATACCATTAACAATGGTCGCGGCGGCAAGACGGTTTCTTCTGGATTCGGCCAGCAATCTTCTCAGGATCGCGGCATCAGAACGACTCGTCAGGTCAAGAACATTGGTTGTTCTCTTCTAAAACTATTAGTGGAACAAAACCAGTTTATCGTTAATGATTTTGATACTATCCATGAATTATCAACATTCTCCAGAAAAAACAATTCATATGAAGCGGAAACTGGAAGCACTGACGATTTGGTTATGGGTCTGGTACTGTTCGCTTGGCTATCCGATCAGGGATACTTTAAAGAATTCTCTGATAATTATACACTACAAAACCTAAGAGATAGAACAGAGGAAGAAATCATGGCCGATCTAGTTCCATTTGGCTTCACTTCTGAGTATGAAAGCCTAGGAATGTATGAAAAGGCGTCAAGACAACCTGTCGAAGGTGAATGGGCTACTTACGAAGGACTACGCGACCTCTACGATTTCTAAAGATACCCGTCGCTTGACGGGTAGGTATGAGTCAGGTATGATCCCGAATCGTTAGTACATGATGGAGGTTCATATGGCTTGGAAATATCATGGAGTTGTGGACATTAACAATCTTTCCCTCAAGAACCAAGCCAAGGTAACGGGCGCTCTAGCAGCCCTTGAAGACCTTGGCATATTGAAGAAGATTGAGTTCACTATGACCATAGAGAAGGACAACACCGACAATGTTGTTTCTATGGTGAAGCCAGAAAAAGAAAAACCAATCATCCTCGATACGGCGGAGAAGAAAATTCTCCATGCTATTCAGAAGATGAAAGCCTGTAATTTCGATCAGATCATGCAGGAAACGAAGGTGGTTAAGAACAGTCTTTCACCTGTTCTTTCAAAAATGGTGAAAGCAGGGAAGCTTACGAAAGTCTCACCAAATGACGGTCGCAAGAAATTCTCAAGAGAAGAAATCAGTTACACTATTGCAGGATAATAAACGTCAGAAAGGGAGGATTTTTGATCCTCCCTTTTCTGTGCCTTGCGGTCATATGATTTCTTGTCCTTCACGACCCTGAGTCGGTACTTCGGAGTACGAAGGTCTTTGGCAATAGGATTTTTAATATGTTTCATTTCTCTCTCCTTTGCCACTATTTAACAATTAATCAGCGGCAGTTGATTTGATAAAAAGTCCACCACGGTTCCAACCAGTGATCCTATTGCTTTTATAACTGATTGCACCAAAGCCGTCAACCCTATAATAATCCATTTTACGGATTTCGCCTTCATATTCTACATTTTCACCATACTTGGCAATACAGGTAGCCCTAATATCTTCACGAAGGGCTTTCTGCTTCTCAGCAAGTTCTTCGCGTGACTGAGGGACATTCACACGATCACGCTTAGCCTTGAAATTATTACGAATCCATTCATTATCAGAATCCTTATTGGCAATGAATGTTGAATCGGTAGCTTTTCCTGAAATCATTGTGAGTTTACCATCCCTTTGAGTTACCCAACGAGCAGCACCATTATCAAATACTTGTACTTTTCGTGGTGTAGTTCCTACTAACAAATCTTTTGTTGTATAGCCATATACCTTTTCTGTTCTACTCATCACTTCCTCATCTTATTAATATTGGCTACATACTTAATATCTAACTTCTTTGTATTAGTTAGCCGCAGACATAATAAAATCTTATCCCACCAATTTAATTCGATTAGATAATTATTAGAGGTTGTTAGATAACCAGCGAAGATATTAGGGCATAATCTGGTGTGGCAGTTGTTTGTAAATATCTTTGACATTCTCACTCTCCCCTAACTTTGATTTAACTAAAGCAATTGCATCATCCATTTGCTTCATCATTACAGGAGTAATGGAATCAAATTCAGACATATACACGTTGAGAAACACTCTGGCATTATGGAGTGCTTCATCCAACTGTTCCAATTCTTTAGGAGTCATTTAAGTTCCTTTAGATGGGCCGCAGGAATACAGAAGAATGGATAGTCGCCGGACTCCTTAAGAGAGACGGCAACACATTCGACGCCTAGAACATGAGAGTCATGTTCGGCAGCACCAAAATCAATTCCCTTTAGTTCATAACAAAGTGTTCCGACCTTGGCTTCTGGTTCAATCTGTGAGTCTACTAGAATTTCATATGCTTTCATTAAAAGAATCCTAACTTTGTTTTGCGATCATTGTTGCGCTTGTTATTAAAGACTTCTGATACTGGAAACTCATCAGAGCGTCTTGCTGGATTGAAATCAATCTCACACTTATCTGCTAGTTTTGTTGCCTCATCAAAATTAAGATGACGGAAGTGAAGAACATCAAAACAACGGCCTTCGCGGGTAAGTGCTGGATCGACATTAGCAAGAGAATCAAGATTGGTTGTGAAAACGATTTTCTTGTTCTGAATATCCATGATACCATCTGATAGGTTTAGGAAACGAGCAACTAGCTTATTACCTTCGTCTCTTGGTCTAATCATTGTATCAGCATCTTCGATAATTAGGAATAGATCATCTGACTTAATGAACCGAATGAAGAAGTGGTCATCCTGTAGTAGAAGTTCATCATAAGTCATCATAGAATCAGATGAGGTATAATGGAGAAGACCACGAAGGAATGTTGTCTTACCACAGCCGGGAGGACCAATGAGTAGGAGGATAGATGCAGAAGACTTCATATATCTATCATAATAATCTGTCAATCCATCCTTGATGAATGGATACATTTCATCAATAGGCATATTGTTATTCTTGAGAGGAAAGCTCTCCTGAGCGAAAGAGGAACCTTCCTTATGGAACCAATGCACAACAGGTTCTTCTTCTGCTACATTAATGATTCCCTTAAAATAGTCAACGTTCTTTTGTGAACCTTTAACGGATAGGGAAACAATCTTATTATTCTTAAACATACGGATATGATAGTTATCAGATAACATATAAACAGTATGAACAGAATGTTGGATGATGACAATATTTTTGATAACTTGTTTGGTAATCGCCATGATTTCCTGTAGAGTATTGGAAGAATCAAATTCTTCACAAACAATATCTACATTCTCATGTAAATGCTTTAAAACAAACTTACCTTCTACAGACGAATATAGAGAATCATTATAATTTAGGTTAATATCAACCAAGAGGGAATTTCCTTTCATATTAAGCTGCTTTATTATTCATTAGTTTTTGCTTAACGTCATCCCAAAGACGTAGACGACCTTCATCATCTGCCTTCCTGAGACGATCAACATAGTCATTATGCCCTTTCTGAGCATAGAAGTCAAGTACCTGATAGTAATTTTCCCATGACCATTCACGAAACCATCCAGAAGTAATAGAAGAACAAACCTTCTGTAGAGCAATCTGGAAAGACTTGAGAGGATCAGGATTGTAGTTATTTGGAATCTGGTGGCGCTCTAGTGCAAGGACGCAAGACTCTTCATAGGTGCAAAGAAGCTTCTTCTCATATGGAAGGGCATCAAATAGTTCCTTGGAACACTTCACATCTTCTCCGGGAATCTTGATAGCCTGATAAGCAGGAGCATCGCCTACCTTGATAGCTTCATGAACGTCGTCATGATCAAATTTATAGAAATTATCCACAAAGAAGTTCACCTTATCAACGGTAAGGTCAGGATGCTTGTAAACATAAGTTTCCTTCTCACGGAGCTTAATCCACTCAGCCATTTTTGAGGTAATTCCTGCTCCTTCATCACGCATAAGAATAATGTCGTTCATCGTCTTGAGAAAATGAGGAGAATTCCTAAGATAACGATGAGACATTTTCATGGCATATAGAACATGGAGAGGAAGTGCTTCCCTTCCCTTATATGCATCATAAAGAATTTTAGATGATTCTGACTTCTCAGCAATATCAAACTCAATTGGCTTGGAGCCGAGCATGATAACGAAATGCCCAAACTTGGTATCGCCTTTATGAACAATCTTGCTTTCATTAAAATAAACGAAGGCTTCATATTCATCATATGAGCAAAGATAATCAATGTCCTTGGGTTCACGACCAATATCAATATATTTGGCAAGTGCATGAGAACCAGTCAGAATCATCTTATATTCCTTTATCTAGTAGTTACGTACAGATAGATGCTTATAATTACTAATCCTAATAGGATACAACCAACATTAGGATCAATCATCGAAGCGATAAAACTCTTTCTCACCCCATTCAGGATCAATACGCTGATTGGCCCACTTGTCATAATTATAAACGGTTTCATAACCAGAACAACTTGCAGTTGAAGCCATCCAGTCATCCATATAAGGATTTTCTGAATACTGATCTAAATATAGTTGGTTTGTTTCTAGAACAAACTTAATCTCAGATGTAACAGAAGTATTCATCCTCATATAATCATCAATGAGTGGACGGATAGCCACCATCTGTTCCTTGGAAATCTCTCCCTCAGTGATCTTATCTAATAACTCAGAAAATGAAATAGGCTTCATAACAATTTCTCCTTAACAACGTTCTGATGAGGAATACCAACGACCAGTATCATCATATTCTGATTCGTCAAGTGTTCCTTTAGTTAGATTGAACTTAAATTTAGCATACTTGCTATTCTTAGTCTTCTCGTTATATTCTTTAATAAGACGAGAAACAGTTGAAAGCTCATATGATGAGAACTTCTCATATTCAATAGCTTCAAGTACCTGATCAAATGTGAGAAGATTTAGTGAATCAGGAACATATGTGAAGCCACCATAATCTGAGTCACCAAAGACATATCTAACTGGTACGCCCTCGCGATCAGAGGCGTCCTGTAAATCTTTAACTGCCTTATCTAGGGCATCCTTTGCCTGTTCAACATTCAGCATCAGAAGAACTCCAATCTTCGTCATAACCAGAACAAGAAGATGAATCCCAAGTGGATTCATACTTATCAACAGGAACTAGCTTCCAATTAACAATATCAAACTTGTAATCGGTTTCATAAAAACGCTTCTTATCATAATAAAGATTAAGAAGGGTCTTGATCTTAAGGCGATCTTCCGAAGAAACATCATCAGAAGATGCAATAATATCAATAATCTCTTTGAAAGTTAACAGATCACTCATTATTAAACCTTTTTCAGCAAGAGGAAGAAGATGAACGCCAACCAGTCGAATCATCCTCATATAAAGACTTACGATATAGTACGCCTTCTTCTAAGTCAAACACATAGTTACGGGTTGGATTCTTTTCCTTCATTTCCGCATATTCCTCTAGAAGTTCCTTGACAAGTTCTAGATCATCATCAGAAAAGCTATTTTCCTCGATCTTAGCCAGAATGGTTTCATAATCAAGGCGTGATGACTTGGGAACGTACCAGCCACCCATACCATAGGCAATCTCAAGAGTAAACCCCTCACGAAGTTCCTCTGAAATCGTTTCTGCCTTTGCTACTGCCGCATAGATTTCCTTAACAGCCGAGTCTAAATCTTCATTAGTATAACTCATAATATAAATCCTTTCTTGATAATTATTAACAATTAGATGATGAATTTAGCCAACCCGTATACTGTCCGTCATAACCATAGTCTTCTTCTACAAAGCAATGATCATCATCAATATGGAAAACATATGATTCACCATACGTCTCTACTAACCTTTTATAGTTATCTAGTGCCTCACACAGAGAAGGAAGTAATTCATCCCTAAAGGCATTCTTTTCAATGCCTTCTAGGACTTCCTCATATGTTAGACGACTTGTCTCAGGAACGTACCAAGTTCCTGAGTATCGAATAGCGAAACCTGTCCTAACTTCATTAGAAATCTTAATGGCAAGTTCAACATCTGAATTAATCTTGGAAACTAGTTCAGATAAATCTTTAGTAGTATATTCACTCATCCTCTTCTCCTGTCCAATAGAAATCCTCATCAGGATCGGTTAAACAATCATCATCAAAATTTAGTTCTCTATTGAAATCCTTAATAGTATCCCAAACATAGGAGAAACCAAAAGCATCAATAGCGACTTCTAAAATTTCCTCAAATACTTCCTTGGTGAGCTTATTCTTATTCATTATTATAAGCTCCCCTTAATGTACTGTTGATGGGGATAGATTACTCTGATTGTATGAACGGACAGCCTTATACATACCCTTCCAGTAAACACGCAGAGCAATTAGTTCATTATAATCAAAAACAAGATCATGGCGAACTGCTGCAATTAACTTATGAAAGTTATGGCGGTATGGAGAGTCAATATTGGCATTAAGTTCAATCCACTTATTAAACTCACAATCATTAATATACCGATTGAGTACCTTAATGATTGAAGCAAGAGAGTTGATTGAAGTCCGTAGAGTGTTGACATATTCAACATAAACTGGATCAGCAACATCAACTGGACCAGAAAATTGCTCGATGATACCAAGACCATCTTCTACAGAATAAGGATTGTGAGCATGTGGCTTGAAATTGATCTTATCAGCAATGATATATTCATTAATGATTAGGGCAATATCAGAAGGAACGTTATGTAGATTTAGATAACTGTTTAGAACGGTGATAAATGCAGCGTTCTTTAACTCATGGTAACTTGACATTCATTATTTCCTTTCATAATTATTTCAAATTGGCCGACTATTAAACCACTTACCGGCCATTGACGTGATATTACCAATTACCTTGCCGAAGTCAAGGCCAGAAACAAGGATTGTATCCCGATCTTCCTTGATAACATCGTCCTTGACCCATGTAATAAAGTCTCTGGTGTTCTTGGAGTCATTTACGTCAATGCCACGTTCCGTTAGAACCTGAATTCCTTGGTTAAAGCGATTGTCAGTAGCAAGAGAGGCAACTAATTCATTAATAGAATTAATAACTTCTACGTCAACTGCCGCAAGGGTCTTCACCTTTGAAACAGAGTGCTTTTCACCCTTTACCTTGAAAAATAGTTCTGAAAGATGAAAATTAGGAATATCGGCACTCACTGGATGATAAACGATTCCTTCACCAACACCTTCATTACCAAAGAACTTACCAATTGGACAGACTTCTTCTACACCTTCTGTCCACTCTACTAACTGATTCTGAGATAGTTCAGGATTGTTAAAGTCAATGGCAATCTCATAGGTTCCAAATGAAGCGATTGAATAACAACCAATTTCATTCTTTGGGACTTCAAGATTATCAAAATACCAGTTAGAAACTGGATTGTTATCCTCATCTAAATTAGATAGTCTAAGAGCGAAAATAAGAAACATCTTAGGAAGACCTGAGATAGCAACACCCTTCTGAATGTTTCCACCACACCATTCACCATAGATAGAGTAATAGCGTTCCCCATCCGACACAGTGTTTCTTAACCACGTCTCAAAAAATTCCCTATTAGTCTCAAAATACTGACAGAAACCAGCATTATCAGAAGTTAGGGAAAGAACATTGGAACGAGATTGAGCATAGAATACATTCTCTTCTCGATCATATACAATAGATGCATTGGTTCCATGACTCTTTACAGTACCACGAAACATAATGACTGGCTTACGAACATGTCCATTATGATATGTACGATCAGAAACAGACTTTACTACATTACGAAACTGTTCAATAGATGGAAATGATAAGTGCTTCATTAAACTTCCTCCCGGTAATCAGTAACATCTACTGCTTTGCCAGTCGCAATCTCAGTAAAAATCATGGGCCAGACATAAGTATTATCTGACGCATTAATATCAACAGAAACACAAACAGTATCAGTGTCGATATTACACTTATTAAAAAAATTCATGATCTTTAAAACTTCAAGACCAGTTAAATCAAATTCAATTTTCTTAGACATTAAAGTGCCTCCTTAAATTCAAAAGGTTCAATTAATTCAATTTCATTTGCAAATAGAAGATAATTATCTAATCCATCAATTTCTACTTCAAATTGAACTTCAATGTATGAACCAATATCAACAATTGTTCCTACTTCACCATTGTAAGCTTCATCAAGGTCATTTGCAACAGGGTGGTAGCCATACATCGTTACCTTATCACCAACTTTAAAATCAGACATATCTCCGTCCCTTTCTTCCAGAACCAATGATAGCAGGGGTTACATTAACCCCTTCTAAATGTTCAAAGTATCCCATCCAAGGACGATTATACTTTAGAAGGCTACCGCCTTCTGTAGTTAATTCAACTGTCCATGACTCATAATAATCTTTACCATCAGATACAGGACTAGTTAAAATCTTAGCAGCTTTATTAGCTTTGTCTTCACTCTTGTAGACGGTAACAACATCAAAAGAGCCAGAAGAACGCCCGAAAGAGTCACCAGTAGAATACTCAGCCCAAACCACAAAGACTTCTTCACCATTTTCAACTTCAAAGTCAATTGGTTCTCCATAACCATCTTCTGAAATAGTAACTGACTCTAAATCATTAGAGTAGTCACTTCGCCAATCTCCATAAGCTTCCTTAGAACGTTTTGAATAAGTACAGGTATGATCAATATTAACATTTAACTTCATGAGTAATCATCCACAAAATCCTGTAAATAAGTAATTAACTTAGGAATGTCTTTCCTCAAGATAATTCGTGAACCTGTTTCTCCATCATTATCCTTAAAAGAAACCAGTATTTCCTTACCAATCGTTGGACTAAACGTAGTAGTCTCAGAACGACTTTCATCATCAAATGAAATATACTTACCAATTCGAACTGCCATTTTATTTCTCCCCTTTAATACAATTACCAAACTTCCATTCAAAACCAGCTTTGATACATTCAATGCCAACCTGTCGGCTCTGGTTATTGGAATAGCTTGCGCCAACAACCAATGCAATAATGAAAGTAATAATAACAATTGTTAGCGTCATAGTATTGTATTTCTCATCACTCATTGGGAAAACTTTCTTTCATAAATGAACGGACTTCCATAAGAACCTTCCCTAGGCGGTTCTCGCCTTTCCAGTTCTTTTCATTAAGAATTAGATCATCATCTTCATGAAGGCCAACACCCCAGATGCAATCTAGGGGACTTGCTTCCACAAGAATTAGATCGCCAGTCTCAATAAGCTTTTCGCGGATGATGATATTGTTGGCGAACTTGGCGACACAGGCTGAAAACATCGCTTCATATGAGACTTCATCCCATGCGATAGCATCGAAATTGTTTACAGTTCGCCCAATGGCCTTGGCTTCTCTAGCATCGAAGGCGTCTAGAATCTTCCTAAAGGCCGCGCTATCACCAAAGAACAGAGCTTTTGAAGCCATATAGGCTTGCTCAGAAGATTTAAAATGAAGTGTTTCACCTTCAAATGCTACATCAAATGGGGCATAATAAAAGTTAGATAAGAATGATCCCCAAAAAAATACATGTGTGTCAGTTGTTCTCATTATAATTAATCCTCTGTTTCGTCTAGGTTAAATTCATGAATGAAAAGACCATATCTATTATAGATAGTGGAATTTGGAAGTGGTTCAGAACCTGATGGATTCTTTTTTCTCCATTCGGTAATGAATGTTTCTGCCTTGTCTCTAGTAGAGAAAAGTTTCCATACATAATCCGTATAATCATAATCGTCTCTACACCAAACTGCGAAAACACATTTCATACCAATTTCTCCCCTATTCACTGTCCCATAAATACTACATGCCCATTTCAAAGTCAAGAGGAATTATGACAAAATTTTTATCCGCGTTATTGCTTTCATTACTATTTGTATCACCAGTAGCAGCCAAGGATTTTCCTATCCTTCCAGATCATAATCTAACGCCGGGAGTTATTGATACTGCCGTCACCAATGAACAGCTATGCCTAGCTGGCTATACTGGTTCTGTTAGAAATGTCTCTGCTTCAACCAAGAAGAAAGTATTTGCAGAATATTCTATTGATCCCAAAGCAGATAAATTTGAAATTGATCATCTAATCTCACTAGAGATTGGTGGAAAGAATGATATTACAAATCTATGGCCTCAGTCTTATACGACCATGCCTTGGAATGCTCACGTCAAAGATAAACTTGAAAACAAGTTACATAGAATGATCTGTGACGGTATCATTACCAAGGAACAGGCGCAGGAACAGATTTCTAAAGACTGGATCAAAACTTATTGCAATATCTATTCCGATAAGAAAGATGATTGCGACAAGTATAATCAGCCCAAGTAAGTATTATCAAACCAATGATCCAGAGTATTAATCTCATATTCACGAATTGGCTCTGGATCATCCCATTCAAACCAATCTAAATCAAATTTCTTTCCAGCAAAAGTAATTGTATCTGGTGGAGCCTTACCGCGAGTGCTCCAATCCTCTAACCAATACTGATTCTGTAGTCTCTTTGCTGCTACAATTGATGTATTTAAATCAATATATAAAGCTTCAATGGATTCATATTCAACGGGAACATATTCCGTCCATGAACCAACCCATTCAATTGAATAATTAATTGTGATAACAAATTTCATTTGCTTCCCTTTAATGACATATTACCATCAATAACAATATCCTTGTATAGTCCCACTGGCCCAATATTAAGTTTCTCTAGGGAATAGTAAATAGCGTCGGTCTGACCGCGCGGGCCACTAGATGGACCAGTAACAGAACCAAGAATGGCCTTTAGAACTTCGGCCTGTCGCTCAGTCAAGGTTAACTGGATTCTAGTTTCCTTAGTAATGACGGGAATTTCAATTTCAATTCGGCTTGCAATCTCAGACATTTCACTTCCTCTTCTTGGTAATTAGGGCTTCTACGCTTTCGGCGGTAGGAATATAAGTAGCAGTTCTGGCGATCCTAATATCAAACTTCTGTTCAAAGATACTAAATGTTGAGTATGGATCGTCATAGTCTCCACAAACAACAAGATCATTGAAGGTCTTCTGTAAGTCTTCAAGAGTATCAGCAGAACAAATAAATTCTTCTGAACTAACATCAACAATAATAAACATTAATCATTCTCCACTGTTTCAAATTTACGATCTTCTTCATTAAAAGAATAGAGATATATTTCCATTAGGCGGAACATAGCTTCCCTAGAAATATACATTCTCTTTTCCTGACGCTTATCATCCCGAACAGCTTCAATATAGAAGCCTCTCCGACCGCCTTCTTGTGGCTGGTTTGGCTGAGTAAGATAAATCGCTCCAATAGAAGTCTTGTAACCAAAACCACTAAAAGTAATCTCTGGAATTAGAGGTTCCTTATCTTCAATAAACTTACATGAGTCAGAGATAGGAACAAGAGAAATAAACGTTCCAATAGCTAGTCCGAAAAGTAATGAGAGAAAAATCCCAAACCAACCAAGCCAAGCCCCTAAGACAAATCCTGCGATACAAGTACCAAACGTAACAATGTTCAGTACCTTGCTCCGAACCTTCTGTTCTGTATCATTATCCATAATCATTTTCCTTTCTGTTCAAATTGTTTCTTGAGACGTTCAAAAGTCTCACGATCACGTTGTTCTTGTCTTGCCTTATATTGTTCTTCTTGAAGAAGACGAGTATTAAACTCTTTATCAGTTTCTAGTTCTTTGATATAGATACCAAGATACCGATGATCAGAGTAATCATCCTCATATTCCTTAATCATAGCATCATAACCATAATCTTTGATTAGACGTTCAATCTCATCCTTGACTTGTTTCAGAGTACAACAATCTGGATCAAATTCCCTTACTCGTCTATCGACCATTTTCTTTTCTTGTGCCATATCAATCTCCATACTTATCTTTTAGTTCCATATATTTCTGGTAATCAGGATCAATCCCAACCTTAACAAAATGATCATGGAGTGGCACCCACTTCACAGGGATAGTTCCATTCATACCACATTTGTAATAATAGATAGCCTTGCGGATTTCAGATGCGCCGCCGTCTCCCCATGAACCGCCATAAGCCGCGCCAATCTCAAGCTGCTTAGCTTCATTTTCTAGATGAGCAATAACATTGTCAATATAAGGAATATTGACGTTAGCCTTCACCAATTCAAGTTCCTCTTCTGCACAAAGAATAGAAGTAGTCATGTCCTTAAACCTGACACGATAAGGGTACATAGTGGAAGCACTGTTGTCTGTAACCTCCCCTTCTGTACCCTTCTTAAGGTAGTCATCACTACCATAATTAACAATCAGCTTGACACGATCCTTAACTTTAAACTTATTCATTATAATATCCTTGTTTAATTCCATACTTAGGGGAAAAAAGAAAGTGATCTTTTTCTTTTGTGATAGTAACACGTTTGTCCCAATTCACATAATAAGTACCGTTCTTACGTTGGTAAATGGTAGTTGGATTGGACCAAATTGTTATGTTTGGAGTAACACAAAGAATCTTATGTTTACCGATTGACTGTGCCATGATTAGCCCCACTTCTTGGCTTCACGAATCAGGCCAGTGATTTCTGATTCAAGATCAAACAGAACAGCATTAACAGAAGTATTAGTTCTGTCTTGCTTATTGAGCATATTGAGAACATCATTCATTGCTTTAACATAAGCAGAAGCAGAATGATCTGGCTTGATAGCCTTCCCTTCCTTAACCAGCTTGATTTCATTCTTCATACAGGGGAACGGGTCAAGGTTCTTCTGACAATCAAACTCAACCATATAATTGAAAGGCTTCGCGTATTGGTTCTCATCAATCTCGACAAGCGTACCTTCTGCGCCTTCATCTACATCATCATATCCGCCATCACGGATCAGCTTGACACGATCACCAACTTTCATATCAATCTCCATTAACCGTTGTTATTAAAGAAATTCACAATTCCTCTAATAATTAGAGAGGCACCCAAGACGATACCTACAAGAATGCCAAGGACAAGAAAAGCAATATCAATCACGTCTATCTCCATCAAAGCCATTTAGAATATAGAAAATTCCGATAGCAGCAATAATGATGCAGCCCAGAACACCCAAAACAATACCAACGACAAGACTCAATGGATCAAACATCCATAAATTCCTTCCATAAGTATTTCCTCCATGATCAAACGGTTAACCCTAACAAAGTGCTCACGCGCTAGGATCAAGGAAACTTCTTCATCCTTTATAACCCATTCCCACATGGAGTCAAGCGTTTCGTTCAATTCTTTCTCGGTCATTTTGTGATACTCCACTTCTTATTCCATTCGATCCACTCATCAAGTTCTTTAACTGTATTGAGTAGACCCTCAGAAATCATTTCTTCTCGAAGATCATTGGCAGTTTTAAACCAATGATCGACATAAACTTTATAGTTATCTTTTGTTAGAGCAATGTTTCTATCAAAAGTATCTTGTGCTCTCTTGTGAACAGTATCATAGAGAACATTCATGATTTATTCCTTCACGCCAATATAAAGACAATTTCCACGCATAGCCGCCGCAATTTCATCATCAGCGTTTAGCTTCATGGTTCCTTGGAGAGGATTATATCTATCAGAACAATAGAATTGAATTTCTCCTCCCTTTCCATCAGGGAACACATAATAAACGGATTCTGCTTTACCAAGGTTAAACCAAAAATCAGTAAGCTTCATAATATCCTCCTATATTAACTTTATGAGAGGCACCATTTCTGATGCCTCCTGTAAAGCTAATCTTTACGCTGCTTTAGCATACTCAACAGCAAGATCAAGAGCCTTGATATTGATATTGGCAGCTTCACCAAACCAGAGGGAGTTCACGCGATTGTCCTGAGTCCGACCAGCAAGATGGTTGGTGTAGAACGTAACCGCATTGAAAGCATTCCAGAAGGTGCCGCGAGCAAACTCACGTCCGGGCTGAGAGTCAATCACTTCTTCCATGATCTGGCGAGCAGTCTTGGAGATTTCCTTGCGGGGCTTGCCGTTGGCATTGGCAGCTTGAACAACAGGGAACAATTCAGTGATGTAATCCTTGACCGAATCGGGAGTGTAGAACTTGGAACCAATGAAAGCAGCCGCTTCCTTGTACTTGTTCATATATTCGTGAGAAATGCCAAGCAGTTCTTTCGCAAGATCAGGATCAAACTCACGACGATGAGAGAAGCGAATGAAGCTCTTGGCCTTTTCAGAAAGAGCAATCGCCATCGTGTTAGCGCAAACAACACGCTCAGCACAGAAGCGAATATTGATGCTCTTGCCATATTCATGAGGATTGGAGAAAAGCAGATGGCTTTCAACAGTATCCCCATTGAAAAGTTCAAAGGTATCCTTCACCTTCGCAAGCGCCCAAATAAGCTTGCCTTCCTTGAGAGAGCCAGCCGTTTCCATCGTCATATCGCCAGCTTCCACAAATTCGTTAAAGAACTTGAAAGCTTCGATGTTCTGATTGGGCTTCCATGCATCCGAAACAGACGTAAGGAACTTGCCGTCAATGTCACGAATGAGAGACTTCTTTCCATTCGGAATCTGCTTGCCATGCCATTCATAAGTATCCGGCACTTCAAGCACATTCCAGTCAAGACCAGCAATCTTGAGCATTTCGAGTGGCGTAAGGTCGGAAGGAACTTCCGTTCCAAGGCCATGCCAAGCGGGCTGACCAGCGAAAACGAAGCAGTCTTTACCGTTAAGGTTTTCAATTTCATGGGCCATAATCAATTTCTCCTGAGTTAGTTTTGACTAGAATTTCGTAGGGGTATCTCGTTCCCCATGTCCTCACTATATATGAATCCAATTTCGCGTCAACACTTATTTTCAAAAAAAGCGATTATGGCCCAAATTATTTTTGAAGGATTATCCCCCTAGCTCAAACTCAAAGGTATGAATTACCTTCCGATCATCATAATATGGTCCTGTAGGTCTAGTTTCAGAAGTAACAGAAAAAGGAGTTCCATTATCATTCAGATAAACATAAGTATACCACTTCTTGGGTTCAATATACGCCTTGAGTGTCCCACGATAATAGTTGTATCCATCCTTATCAAAGGTATATACATAGCCTTCTTTTACATCGTAGGCAAGAATTGGATCATTACCGGGTTTATCAATACATACAACTTTATACTTAGTTGCATTATTAGTAACATAAATCTTTCCCACTTCAAACTTCATTTCATTCTCCTTCACTACTTCAAATCTGTCTTTAGAATACCCGGCGTTGTCTCTACCAAGGTCATTAGTAATTTTATAATATTTACCATCAATGGTTGCAGTATATACTTTCCCATGAGTAAGATGGGTTCCCCACTCTTCAACTTTAATACACTTTACTTGCACTTTAGTTTCCTTAACATCTACTTCTTCAAAACGTGACTTATAATATGGAGCGTTCATTCCATTATCATTTCGAATCATATAACACTTTTTGTTGTATAGATAATCCTCTGCTTCATATACCATACCTTTAGTAAGTACCGAAGGAAAATCTCCAACATCAATACACTTTACTAGCATTTTTCTCTCCTATAATTGATTTTTACACTTGACACACTTTTAAAAACTTGTTATAATCCATATGTCTTCAGAAAGATAGTAACTGTTTCTAGTCACCTACTAAGTTTTATAGCAAATAACTAGAACAGAGTCAACGAAGTTCTTTCCGAATGCAATGAGGAAAGTCACTTAGAGAAGTCATGATAGGAAGTAATTCCATCAGCACTTTGAGCGCCTAGTAGATAATACTTCTTTCCTTCTTTAGCAATCTTGATTGACTGATCACCAAGTAAGAAGTAATCATCCTTCTCAGTCTCTCCTTTAACTAGGGTAACAATATCTTCTTCATCAATATATGGCATTACATAATAAACATCAGAATGCCTATAATTATAATGATCCCTATAATACCTACACTTAGTATCCCATTTAATAGCTGGAAGCATAGCACCATATAAAGACTCTGTTAGTCCAGCATCACTAAAGTATCCAGAAGACTTGTTATATCCCTTCTTCTTTAGAATTTGATGAAGCCTATTGGTTGTTTCCTTGGAGCCATAGACGCGAGAATATACTTTCTTCTTTTCAAAGACAGCAGCCCTTGCCACTACCTTTCCATCTAGATTCTTTAGATGGGCAATAGAAATATCAGAGTCACCATATACATAGACTGGATGAACCTGAGTGATCCATCCTCTTTCTTCATCATCTCCATCAAAACCTTCATCGTAAAAGTTTTCATACCTCATACAGGAGTCAGACACACCCTTGGTATCAGGATCGAAATTGGTATAGCACTCAACGATTTCATCTGGAGTCTTTGCCCACATTAAATCAGTGAAAGCAAAAGCAGTATCATGTGCTTCTTGTAGGACTTCTACTTCTTGTGCTTTTACAGATGGAGCAAACCGCTCTAGATAACCAGAGATTGAGGATTGAGTCTGTAGGTCATTCGCACCCTTATAATCATTAGCAGTATATGCAATGAGAGAAGGAGACTTCTTACAGACATGGACGAAATGTTCTGGTAAGCAATACTTTTGTAGTTCTGGCAGTACCTTCTTATGATAACCAGAATCTAATCTCTCTTGCTCACGTTCCTTCCATTCATTAGATGGCTTAACATAAGGAGCAACCTTATAGCTCATAGCATAGATGAGTTGGAGATTGGCAGCAGCCCTTGCCGCGTCCTTTCCCTTACTAAATAACTTTAATTCATCATTAACTAAGAAGTCAGCTTTGGCATATGAAGAAATTAACTTAAACATATTTCACTCCAATTATACAAGTAAATATTCTTTTTCAGCAGCATCAACAACTGCTTCCAAAACGGTTTCAAACTGTTTTCGAGTTTCACTTACAGAATAAAAATGCCATGAATTAAGGTTATTATAATCATTCTGAACAAGTCTGACGCGATACATATTATAGTGATCAACAAATTCAAGAACTGTTGAAAACTTATGATCTTTATAATTTACATCGGCTTTATGCTGATAGCCCTTCCTGAGAGCAGCGGCGCTTAACTGACCGGATTTAGTATACATGTTTGACATATCTAGTTATATACTCCTCTTTTTTCTTCACAAAACGGTATCATAGGCCAATACAAGATAACTTTGTTTTCACTTGCATGTAGCCTAAAACCAATCAAATCTTCAAAAGCATATTGTGCTGATCTACAAGAATAATTCCTATTTTCTTCATCAAGAAAAAGAATAATATCATGAATGATCATGAACAGGCTTGGTCCTTCAATTGAGAAACAATTGTTTCTGCAATCATAACAATAAGGATTACAATATGTCCTAACTCCTTTTCTTTTATTGAACTTGGTAATAAAGTCAGCAGAAGCAAAACAAATCATTGCTCTAACCCCTCTATTTTGTTTGGGCTTCATGTCCATCTATGGCCGTGGGGGATAAACCATAACTGACTTGACATTCTTTTAAGGCTATCCGTCAGTTGGAATCGCCGCCCATTTCGTATCCTAACTAGACTGCATCCTCCCTGTCAATCCGTAATGTCCTAAGCGAGCCAAGGAAATTGTTCATAGAAATCCTCTACCGCATATCCTTGTTGTTCTAGATAATCAGCAGCAACATCTGGATAGGTGGTAATGAATTCCTTAAGAGTCCTACATGCCATATTTGGATATTCATCTGGATCATAATCTTCATAATCAATACCCTCAATATGAGGAGTCAGATCGAAAACCTTTTTTCCTTCTGGCTTTCTCCAAATAGCATCACGATCTTCCCAATCATCTAAACCATAAGAAGAACGATATGCAGAAGTTCTTGTAGAATATCGCATGAAGTCTTCTGAATATTCAGTGATAGATGGATCACGCTCACAAACAAGTTGTGTATGATCAAACTTAAGCATTGCTTCCCTAAGTCTCAAAAGATCATATACATTCAATGACTCTTTTGATGAATGAGCATCATCATACCCAACTGAAATATTGGTACATTCTGGAATGATTGAAGTATAGTTAGCTGTATCAGTAAACGTTCCTCCATCATCCTTAAGATAACCAACAGGTAGAAGCTTGGACAGTGACTCCGCAAATGCATCTGATGCACAGCGTTCCATTGCCTGATGCGTGATGATAGAACTGTTTCCTTTTCTATCAAAGGCAATCGCATACTTAATATCTTTAATCAAATCAAGATGATGCTTGGCGACATAGCTAGAGCCATAACCGCCGACTTCCTCATCCCTATGAAAGATATACAAGCCCTCTACGCCGCCCTTAATCATTTCGAGCATGATCCAGATACCAGCAGTACAATCGGCTCCTAAACAATTCGACTTCTCATCCTTCGCAAGGGAAATGATTCCCTTATCAAAACGAATTCGCTGATACTTGTCGAAGCTCTTAGATGAATGAACCGTATCAGTATGGCATGACCACATGACAGGAGCATCGCCAATCTTTAGAATACGATTGCCATGCTCATCTTCTTGCATCCCGTCAATAGGGTCAAGAAAACGTTCAATCAGTTCTTCGTCGCCCTCATAACGAGCAGGGCGACGAATGATAATCATTTCTAACAATGATTGTACATCAATTGTAGACAAATCATATGTCTTTCTAACAGTGGGAACAGGTGAAAATGACATTAAAACTATTTCCTTTTGATTAACGATTACGTATGAGCATGGAAACACGTTGCAACCGTAATGTCAATACCCCTAACAGGAATAACTTCACCCGTTGCTGAAAATTCTTCCCTCAGATCATTTGAGTATAGACGATGATCTTTCCTATCATAGAATAGAGTAGAAGAAATGTTACAAAAACAATCATGACAAATTTCTACTTTGTCATCTTTATTCTCTACTGTGATTAATGGTTCTTTAGAATACTCATCGCAGTCTTCACACTTACGGAAGTGCTTTTCGGCATATGACTCTTCATACATATTACCATCAACGATAACACAGTCAAAACTATCAGAATAATAGTCCCTTTGTGTTCCCTCACAGAAAAAGGTTCTGTTATTATAACAGTAGGTACAGAATAATTCTGTGCTCCAATGATCTACCTTAACATAGTGCATACTATCGGTAGTGGTATATCTATCAGTGCAATGATAACATTGATACCTTTCGCCTAATTCTTCACAATCATGAGTTAAACCATTAGTATGCTGGCAATAATACTTTTCAGAAGAAGAATTAGCATTGAGTTTGAACTTCTTCTTCCCATCAACTTTAATTAGATCAACGAATGATCCCTCATCAATATATGGCATGACATGAGCATCAACCTGATTATCTAACTCGCCTTCATAAAGGAAGGCAGGAAGCAATGCGCCATCAAAAGATTTGTCAGATGTATACTCATCTTCTTCACCATCATCATAATAACCACAGGACTTCTTAAAGCCCTTCTTCCTAAGAAGATGATGAAGTTTATTACCATCATCATTCCCACCGTAGACGCGAGAATAGATTAATTTCTCCTCCCATACTAACGCCCTAGCAACAGTATAACCAAATTCATCTGTTAGATAAGCAACTGAAAGATCAGAGTCGCCATAGACCCGAACAGGATGGAATTGAGACGTGAATTCATCAGCAGCATATCTCATACATGATTCTGATACAGAACAAGCATCTTCACTATAATGAGTATATACATACTCAATTTCATCAGGAGTACGCGCCCACTTTAATTCAACGGCACAATACATATCCATATGAGTATGATGAATTTCTTCTCGTTCTTTATAAGATAACGTAGGAGCAAAACGCTCTAGATAGCCCATGACAGAAGATTGAGTCTGTTTATCTGCCACGCCCTTGTCAGGATTAGCAGTATATGCAATGAGACTTGGGTTCTTTTTAGAGACATGAACAAAATGTTCTGGTAAGCAATGCTTTTGTAGTTCGGGGATGACCTTAGTATACTCACCCGAATCTAATCGCCCTTGTTCACGATCTTTCCATTCATCCGTGGGAACAATATATGGTTTGACAACTACTTTAATACCAAACCAAAATTCTACTTCCTTGGCCTTCTTAGAGGCTTCGGCTCCAGTATCGAATAAGAAAAGATTGTCCGATGAATCTAAATAATCTTCTTTAGTATCATAATCAATTAACTTGAACATGCTAGCCATAACTCCTTATCAAAATTATTTCGTCAATACAGTGAATCTACAGTCTCGTTTTTAACCGTCACGATTCTCTTTGTCAAGCGGAAATTTATGTAATATCCATCACGCGGGTAATTCTGGATAAAGCGCAAGAATGCTTCCTTCGCCAGTTCTTCTTTAGCATATCCCGAATGGCCTGTTACTTGCCACCCATCTTTATATGCAAGGAAAAATGGGCATACATCAACCCATTTTTCACCATACTTTGCATGGCGTTCCCCAAAATGTTCAGGGAAGATATTATCTCCTAGATAAGACCATTTACCAGCATAGGAATCTGAACAGTTTAGGTTATATTGTCCTTCAATTATATATTGAACTACTGTATGATCTTGACCAAGGAATCTATCAGTATATGTCATGTTAACACCCCAATGATTGTTTACAGGATCGAAGAGTAGGAAAATAACCCCCGCTTATCTTCGATCCTGTCGGAGTATATTGCCATCCCTCATTTTTCCTATTGATCTTGCCAATGACTTGCCCATCAAGAATAACTTGATAGATAAAGTCATTGATCTGTACATACTTAATCATTAGTTTCATTCCTTTCCACGAATGCATCTTCCGCATGAGCAGGGCTTAACATATTTCATAACATAGTCAAATGCTTCTTTTCTAGTGCCAAATGATTTACAATGAAGAGCAATATCTTCATTATCTGATGGTTCAAATGCCCATCCATAGGCAGTTGCTAGAAAGTATCTGCCCTCTGTTCTCCGCTCATCACTCCAATCAACGAGCCTTTTCTTTACAGATGCAGGAATATTTTTTGGAATGAAGTCGGCCATAGTTTCATTCTCCCACAAAGATATGAGTAAGATCACCGCCATCAGGATTCTTGCAAAGGAATTCCGATACCTCTAGCCAAAGATGACGATCCTTTTCTTCTGCATTAAAGATAAGAGTCCCCCCAGAAATACCAGTGATTAGCATTCCATTACCAGTATTAAACAGGTAATCCATGCCACCAGTAGACCAATTCCAATCAGAAATCTTAGCAGCCCTCATTTCATCCTTGTTCATGCACTCACGATATATGTAATACTTTACAATTGAAGTATCATACATGAAGTCAAAGGAATCATGCTGGCGAGGATGACGCCTCACAGCAACCCATTTAAAGATAGGCTTGACATTCTCTCGAATTGCATCCTCTTTCTCTTTCTTAATCTTCTTGAGGTTAAACAAGAAGGCTTCTTGAGTCGCAATCTCTTGCTCAAGCGTCTTAATGTCCTTGTCCATTTTGATTTCCTTTCATAAGAAGTAAACTCACTCGAATCCATATAGCTATAAAACCATATGGATTCTGGTTAGTCAACCTTTATATCAAACACTCTTTATTCTGACGATCATTATATCCCAACAACCATATCCTAATTAGATATTAGTCAAACCTCCAAAGTTTAGTTAACGCCAATCACCTTCTTGGCAAATTCAATTGCCTCTTCCTCTGTTTTGAATTCCCTAGGCTCCTGTTGAATCCTGTTGGGACCATACATAGGATGGATCATGACAACATATGGACTAACAGAATCCATAACCTCCATGATTACCGCTTGACAATTCCATTGTTTGTTAGAGAAGATATTGCGAGTCATGTACTTCATGATTAACTCCTTATCGTTTGGTTCCCATAGGAGGACGAAGATAATCAATCTCATTATTGATTGCTTCCCTCAACAGTTCCAGTTCAGGAACGTTTAGTGAGATATGAGCGTAACGCTTTTCTCCCCTGATTTGCAAGGCGCAAGTCTCAGGAGAGTTACGATAGAACCTGAAACCTTTACCGGGCATTGGGTTCATATGAACATTATCGTCGTTTCTATCAAACAACCTGATTTCTGGTGTTGCAGAAGTAACGATACCATATTCAAGAGAATTAGTTGCCATAATAGGCTCCTATTTGGTGCGAGTGATGAGGAAGCGACCGTTCTTGATTTCCACCTGAAAGGCACGATTACCAATGAGGCTGTGATTGAGAGTGATCGCAGGAGAGCCAGCGTCAATCTCAAAGCTTTCACCAATCGCACAGGTGGCGTAGGGATAGCGCGAGCGGCGTCCCCTGCCCTTCTTCTCAGAGGATTCGGAATCGGTATCAGAAGAAGTCTCAGGAAGCTTGGTAAGCTCATTGGAGCAGACAGTACGGATACCGCTAATGCTGCCATCCACAAGCTGTTCCGGGGCAATCTCAGAGGCCCGCAGGAGATTAGCCCGCTCAACATCATGAGTCACGAAATTCTTCTCTTGGAGCAGGGGAACACCAAGAGAAACCAAGTTGTCCTGAGTGATGACAGACTTGGTATAGCTTTCAATCACTTCCCTTGCGATGGTAAGCTTATGCTTCCACTTCTTAGCGGTAATGTCATAAGCAAAAGAATCAGGTTCAATAACAGAACCATCATACTGCGAGTGAGGAACCTTGACGGTAATGGTAGGAATAGCCATGTTTATTCTCCTTTGAGTATTCTATGATAACAAGTTCACTGAGGTAGCTATAAGATATGCTCCTATAGCTACCCTGTCAACTGATTAACAATCCCAATCACCAACTTCCTTGGGAACCATCATGAGGCTTTCAGAAGGATAATATAGCCAATCTCCTTCTGTTACCTCCTGATTATAATAGTCATTAAATCCTCTATGCTGTATCTCATATCCAAGTTTAGTTGGAGAAATATAACAGATACAATTAAGTGGCTGACCGTATAGATTGTCAAATACCAACATTTCATTCTCCCTTATGGATACCAGAGGACAGGATATTCTTAATATCGGTATCATATCCAAGAATACCATTATAATTCAGATAATCCAGCAGCACGTCAATTGGAGAGGCAAGGAGGAAATAACGAGCAGCCCTTTCGCCGGACTCCTCGTTATCCCAATCGTGAAACGCAATTACATCATTCACGATATTCTTATTCAGCTTGCTCATATCCATAGACATTGGATCACCCATTAGAAAGAGAAGGGGAACGTTGGAATTGCACCAACAAATTCATCTGCTTAGCGAGAGCGTAATGTACAGTTGCTACCTGTCAATCGGCTACTAGCCTTCCCCATAACTTGGTTTGTATAATCACATATGATCTAGCATATGCAATCATAGAAAACAAGGTAAAAGAAAGCCACTACCAAAAATTAATTCAGTAATGGCTTTCAAGGCATTTAAAATCTCAATTCCCATAAATTCCTTGCTCATCATGAAATTCCTTTCATAGAAATTATTGCAAGGGGCAGAGGGAAGGAGTGATTTCCTTCCCTCTTATTCCGTATCAGGCCGCAGCAGAGTTGTCAACATCTTCATCAGCGTCAGGATACATTTCCAGAAGCGCCTCAACCGACTCCTGAGCGGAGAGCGGAGTATTGGACTTCTGATAGACGCGAACAGGAGTCTCAAGGATTTCCATGAAGCTCTTGCCGCTCTTGAGGCCAGTGGAGAAGCGATTGTAGACCGCCGCCTGATTCTTGGTAGTCAAGCCAGTGTAGAGAGCGCGGATAGCGTCAATGAGCGAAGGATAGGTCACTTCATTGACCGTGATTTCGTTGCAGTTAGCCTTGCCACGAAGGTCACGCGAAACAATCGCCTCATCGAAGGACAGACCGGACTTCATACGCGCGAGAGTGCGAGTATAAAGAACCGACAACTCTTCGGCAGTCGCCTTCTTGAACTTGTGCTTGAGAGCATCCATGAGCGAATTGAAAGTCTTCGCGCCAATGGTAACAGTCATGCCAGCCTTGCCCTTCTTGAGGGGCGCAGCACGAAGGGCTTCGGAAACCGGATGACCGGCCTTCACGCGCTGATAAACGCGGGAGTAAACCAGTTTCGGGTTCTCGCCAGTCTTCTTGGCGACGAAGTTCGAAGCGGCACGGATCGACTTGAAAGTGATCGCACCATACTTGATCGCGGTCGGATTGCCACGGCCCTTGGAAACAGGAGCGGCGACAACAGCGGCGTTTTCGTTGGTATTGGTCATGTTACATTCTCCTAGTTTGGGTTAATTGTTAACTTCACTTACCACACTTGAAACCGTCTTTTGTTTGGTTTCATGCTGTTGCATTATCAGTAGCACGGTACTAGAGATAATGCAACAATAAAAAACCACTCAATCGCTACTTTTTTTCATTCCGTTTTCGCCGTCGCTCCTTTTCTTGAGCATGACCACAACCTAAAGACTCATTTTGGCTTTGTCAACATGGTTTTGGAACTTTTTTCAGGAACCACAACCAAACCGACGAATTTTCCATGAAAGGCAATTGACTCGCCGCCCATGTGCTTCACGATGTAATCGTTTCTAATTTTCTTCCCTGCTTGTACAGCATCATCTAGTGTATGATATGCAGAAGAAAGATAGAAGCCAAGATCAGGGTAATAGACCCTGAAATTCATCGTTCAAACTCCTTGGCAATCTCGTTCATGATTTCAGTCGGCGTCATGATATGGTCAATAGCCCAACTGAATTCATAACCCTTTGCTTCCACCTTATCCCTGATAATGTCTATAACCGGCTGACCGATAATAAACTGACGACGGAGGGCGAAACCATCCTTATTATCAGGATGATTATCAGGGACGGTTATTGTCACTCTATAAACTTGGATCATTGTTTTCTCCTTACTAAACCAATCCTCATATCAGATAGGTTTACTTATGTCAACTAGTCTTTTTACTAAACTAGTTGACACAATAAAACTGTCTAATCAGTATTCATTGCGAGGCCAAATCTTTCCTTTTTCATCATACCTTCGCAATCCATATGCCAATGCATCTTTGGCAGTATTAAAATAGTTAGCTGAGCATTCGCCTTCGGCATATACAAAGCTATCCTTACCACGTTTCCACCACGCCAAGCGCCATTTGCCCCGGCCTGATGTAGTATTGTCACGTTTAGCCCAAAGATCAACCGTCATATCAGGCTGTAGACCTTTGTTATCCGTCATTTTATACGGACGCATTTGCTTTCTCCTTTTCATTGCTATTAGTTCATGATTGCTCACTATTTCTAATGAGCAACTATTAACTAATCAGGCAACTCGCCTATTGTAGTTTCTCTTGGGCTTAGGAGTCAACTCTCTGACTTTACGTGACAACTCAGAGACTTTCTCGCGCCATTCATCGTTTTCTTCTTCAAGTTCCTTGATCCTGCCAAGTACACCTTCGGCAAGTTCAAGTCTATTCAGAATTTCCTCTTGCTCTCTATTGAGAGCCTCAAGACCTGAAACTTCTTCTTTCAGGTCTTCTACTTTATCTTCCCACTCTTCAAGCTTCTGAGCATAATCATCTTCTGCTTCTTTCAAAGCTTCTTCATGATCTTTCTCAAGCTGAGTAGTATCATTCTCAAGCATCTCAACAACAAGATCAGTCATGGTTGACCACATTTCAGTATTGAGAGTACCGATCTTGTGAGAACCAAGATAAATGTCATTGCCGACAACTTCAAAGTAAGTAGGAAGCTGCTTGACAGTCTTACCTTCTGCCGTTTGCTTGACAATATTCATTTGCTTTCTCCTTAGTTTTATTAGTTCACTACTAGCCACTATACAGCTTGCGCTACTAATGGCTAGGCTTAAACTAATCAAGCGACCTCAATATACTTCTCTCCGTCTTCTGAGGTTTCAACCCAAACAACGAGTCGAGTACCTGTATTATTGATATTACAGAAGACTTGCCAGAAGTCTCGATTAGGTTCTTGATCGTCACCATGAATAATATCACAGATTTCGATATTACCATAGAGTGATACTATATAGTCTCTCACGATTTCAGAAGTAAGAACCATTTTACTTGACCTTCTTCATGAGTTTGTTCTTGCGAGTCAGAACCTTCCGAAAGTTTTCATGGAAGAAAACCATTTCTTCGGTTTCATAACTAAAGATTGCATAACCATTGTTATGATTAGCAATGTAATAGCCAGACTCTTCATTAAAAGACATGCTCATTTGTTTTCTCCACTGTGAACTACATTAGTTCATGATTGCTCACTATTTCTAATGAGCAACTATTAACTAATCATAGATTATCATACATTTCCTGAACATCTTCCGAAGTCAGGGCATTGCACTTAATCATTGCTTGAAGCATTTCATCAAGCAATGCACAACAAGCCTTTCCAGCCATTTCAGGCTTAGTCCAAGTCTCATCTGGCGCATTATTCAATTTCTCATCATGGTCAGAACGATTACCACAACGATAGAGAGAAGCGACCTTATCAAGAAAGTTTGCTTTCTGCATTGTACCCTCCATTATATTAGTTCATGCATTACCACAGTTTGACCTATGGTAATGACTAAACCAATATTACTTGGCCTTGGGCAGGGCCGGAACAATGATTTCAATCAGTTCCGACATTGAGCGAGTAGCAGCAACATAGCACAGGTTATTTTCCTGTTCTACTTGCCACGCTTGCCTAGCCCATTTAGAAGGGCAAGTATTCTTGCGGTCAAGCCAGAACACTCGCTTCCATTCACGTCCTTTCGACTTGTGAATGGTAGAAAGAACAAGGATACCTTTCACTTTATCATCAAAGATACCTTCAATTGCCACGACAAGATCGGAAACCTTGTCCTGATTCTTTGAGCGGCACTCTTCAATAATAACCTTCAAGGTTTCAACCCTGTCTTCAATGTCTTGAAGCTTGTTCTCCTGCTTCTTAGGCAGAAGCTTAGCTTTCTCCCTTTCATAATAATCAGTAAGCTTATCATGAAGGGCAGACAATGTTTTGATACGCGACCATTTAGTAGCAAGCTTTACTAGCCCGTTACCAATGTCGCGCCCTTCCACCTTGCAAGCGACCTTGCGGCGGATCAATTCGAAGGCAAGGGCGACAATAGGCTTTGTATTTCTACAAAGTACAGCCGCTTCGCCATCCAAATCTTTCCGCTCTAGGAAAGCTTCTTTAGTGGTTTCAGTAACAGAACCTTCGGGCGCACTTTCATGTGCCTGAATATGGTCAACCCATTGATGGGCGAAAGCAACAACCGCCTTCGGGCAACGATACGTTACCGTCAGAGGAAGTCTTTCAGCATTGAAGTCTTTAGCAATCAAGTCAAGCGAGTCAGCATCCGCGCCAGTAAATCCGAAGATTGCTTGCGAAGGATCACCAACAGCAATAACTCGACCGCCTTTCTTGACCAATGCAGCAACCAATGCACGACGCGCAGGATTAGTATCTTGCGCCTCATCAACGAATACATTGTCATACTGCCAAAACCGGCAACGATGGATCAACGGCAAGTAAACCATATCGTCATAATCGACGATAGAAGTCTGACTATTCGAAGATTTCAGTACACGGATAGCAGCCTGAACAATATTTTCCAGAACATCATGCTCAGGATAATCGTTGTCATTAGCAAGAACGTCGAAATGCTCGATAATGTCATAGTATTGATTAACATCATCGAGCCGAGCCAGCACACCAATAGCGCGTTGCTTTGCCATGCTTACAATCTTGCCAATAGTTCCTGCATAGGCCGCCGTCGCTTCTGTGAATATGCCAAGCTTAACAAAGTCACCAATGATATTGGCAACCTTATAGTTATCAACCTTGACATTCGGGAAAGCTTTGCGAAGCGCAGAAAAACCAAAGGAATGAACCGTTCCGGCCAAAGCCTTTTTCCAGTCAATTCCCATCGCAATGAGTTTTGCTTTAAGCTCTTCGGCAATAGCCTTAGAAAAGGCAAGAATTGCAGAAGAACCAGCAATATCCTCACAAGCGGCAAGAATAACCGTAGTCTTTCCAGCGCCAGCAACAGCGATCAGAACACATGAACTAGTAGAGTTCATGATGAATTCAAGAAACGCCTTCTGTTGTGGCGACCAAACTCTTTTCATTTTCTCTCTCCATTGTGAACTATATTAGTTCATGGAAGTACACTGTTGCCAATGTACTTCACTAAACTAATCAGATATTCGGAATACAATATATTGTATTAATATACTTGTTCCGCGTATCGTACAGCGTGAAATGTATTCCTTTAGAGTTAGAATACATTGACGGGGATGACCTATCGAAAGCCTTTCTATAACAAGCTGGTAAGCATTCCCTTACCGCTTTATTATCCGGCCATACCGCATCCCCATTTTCGTCATAGTCGCAAACGTATCCAATACCGCGCGGAACCGCATGAACCGGCCCTTTAACCATACCTTTTACATGTCGCGACAAGTGAAGATGATAAAGCATTTTCTTTTCTCCTTTGTTTTACTAGTGTTTATTGAGTAGCACTATTTCTAATGCTACTTATAAAGACTAGTTACAGTCTCATTAGTTTCGTTTCTGGTCTCCACGAGGAAAATATATTATTTCCTCCTGCCCTTCTAATTTGAAAGTGAGTGAAACCTTTATTCAGGTCTTTATTCAGTTTCAAACCATGTTCCCGCGCTTGCGCCATTGCATTATACAATGAAAACCTTGCATCTAATGGACAATAACCATCAGTTGCCAAAGCTTCCATATTTTCAGAAGTATAATATTGAACATAACGCATTTTCTTTTCTCCATTGTTTATTAGTTCATGCCTAGGCATATTGTTTAGATATGCCTAGAACTAAACTAATGAACAGTCTTAGTTGCTTCCCGCATGTATTCAATACATGCAATGAAGTCATCTAGCGAAACCTTTTCGCCAGTATCATTTAACCTAAGAAGAATAAACGCGATTTCTTCATAGGTTGCGCGTTCCTTCATTTGCATATGCAAGCATTCGTTAACAACCTTGCGAGTCTGCAAAGCAGGAAAAGAGTAAACCTTGCACATTTTCTTTCTCCTTTATTGAACATTATTAGTTCACTACTAGCCACTATTTCTAATGGCTAGGCTTAAACTAATTTTTATTCACAATCCCAATCGCCTATTGCTTTAGGGACCATGAATATACTTTCAGAAGGCCGGAAGACTATATCATAATAATATTCGTAAGGATCAATATTATGAATATATCTCCATTTGAATCCATAACCTATGGCATTATAGTAACAATTAGTATCGTCACCTTCAAACTTATAAGGCGTGAAGTAAACGATGAAGTTATAATTTGCCATTTCTTTTCTCCATGTTGAACCTTATTAGTTCAATACTAGGCACTATTTCTAATGCCTAGGTTTAAACTAACAATTACAACTCTTTGATATGCTCTTCATAGTATTCTTTGAGCATATCAGTGCATTTTTCAATGTTGGACGTTGATAGACCTTCATGATATTCATGAAATTCTATCCTATACTTGGAAAGACCAACAAAAACACGATTGCGCCATTCAATAATGGAAGCTTTACCTTTCGCCATATCAACATGGATATGATAAAACTCGCCAGTATTGACGATATAATCGCACAAATGCTTCGCATCCATTGTATTTCTCCTTTGTTTTACTATTAGTTCATGCAATAGCATCTATTTCTAAATGCTATTGACCAAACCAATACTTTTACTTCACATGTTCAAAGCAAAACCCAGCAACCTTGCTAAACAGCATTGGTGAGGCTGCTACCATTCTTTCAACCTTTGCTTTGTTTTCATCGTTCAAGGCGTCATATACTGCAATAATTGCAGACGCCGTAAACAAGTCACAAAGTACAGACTTCTTTTCAGAAGCCCATTTAAACCTTGCGGCTGTACACTCAGCCTTGACTTTGCGAATGTTTTCAATATTCGCAACAAGATAACGAGTTGCCATTTCTTTTCTCCTTTATATTCACTAGAAACAAATCTAGTTTACATTGCTCAACTAAGCCTAAACCTAGTTGAGCAAGTTAAATCAGACTTATTCGCTTTTATAGAAAGCTCTTGCTTGAGCAATCAAAGTATCCAAATCTTTGATTGCTTCATTATGTTGGTTTGTCACATATTTTTCAGTCGCTTTTCCTTTTGTGACAAGCAACCTTTTTCCAAAGTCAGAAAATGGCGCCCAAAGCCATCCGCCATTTTCATTAATTCCAACATTTGCCGACGAAACTATTTGGCCGGAAGATGTTTTATGCGTCGAAATACGCATTTCCCGATTGTTTTCAAACTTAACAATCGTTTCCGCCGACCAATAGTTATGAAAAACATTCTTATAGGTCGGACGATGCTTGATTTCGATAGCCATTTGCTTTCTCCGTTGCTTATTAAACTAGAGTTCTAATCTAGTTTGCCTTGCCTAACCTTTAGCTTGCGCCACGATTAGGCAAAACAAATCAGACTAATCTTTCCTTCCTTGTTTACGCTGCAAATGAAGGTAGAAAGAATAACCAACTGACCGCCCTAAAGGCGATTGATAAGTATAATTCCACTTCTTTGCTAGTTCAAATACTTCGCTTTTCTTTGAAATACTTAATTCATACCAATCTTCCTTACCAGAAAGACCAATAGAACTAAGAACTTGCCAAGCATTCTGCATAGACATTGCCATTTTATTTCTCCTTTACTTATTAGTTCATACATAGGCTAAGTTTTATCCTAGCCTATGACCAAACTAATCAGTTATAAGATAACATCGCCAGCCTGTAATTCTTCCGCTCTTCCGAGAATAGCCGAGATTTGTGCCGCTAATTCTCGCCGGTCGTCATATGACATAGTTTTCCCGTCATATAACCTTATTGCAATTGCAGAAAGCCGCCGAAAATCTTCCGGCTCTATTGCAACGGCAACAGTTTTATTTGCATCTTTCATTTTCTTTTCTCCTTTTACTTTCATTATAAGTTCAATACTAGGCAACGTTTGACCATTGCCTAGGTTTAAACTTACGAATGCGAATAACCGTCCTTTTCAATGCCAAGCCAGTAGTTTCCAACCTGTATCATGATGCAATCATAACCAAGGGAAACTTTCCGCCGACAATCAAGAAAGCTTTTCCATCTTGGAGTCTTCATATCAATCCCAAGATTTACTTTCTTTTCGACTTCATATGAACAATTTGATGCAACGCGCATCAAATCGCGATGATAAACCTTAAGCAAAGCCAAAGATTGTTCTTTGGTAAGCTTAGAAGTCTGACGAAAATTGCTCATTTTACTTTCTCCTCTTAGAACTTATTAGTTCATGCCTAGGCATATTCAATCATATGCCTAGAACTAAACTAATCTTTACCTGTCGATTAGTGCAACGCAAGTATCGTGAGAATATATTTTCTCACAAGCCGACCGATCTTCCTCATTGACCATGCAAATCAGCATGACCGACAAGAAGAAAATTGCCGCAAGCATGTAAAGGATGTTCATTTCCTTAGTCGCTTTGCTTTCCATTTCTTTTCTCCTCTTAGAACTTATTAGTTCAATACTAGGCACTATTCAGCTTGCGCTACTAATGCCTAGGTTTAAACTAATCAATTTCAGGGCAGTTGATAGGATAGACTTTCACTTCAAAACAATTCTTGAAGTATTCATCTTCCTCTTTATCTTGGAATTCTTTCTTTTTCTCTTCGCCCCAAGTATAAGCTTTGGATTCAGAGAAAAAGACCGCCGAAGACTTGAGAGCGCAAAAGTCGCCCAAGTCTATCACTTCGCAGATATACATTTTCTTTTCTCCATTGTCTTATTGGTTCATGCCTAGGCAAGTCTTTCATTGCCTAGAACTAAATCAATAATAATTCTCGCAAAACTTGTTAAAGTCTCGCGTTTCCAGATGAACCGAAAGAATCTCTTCCATTTCATCTTGAAAGCCAAAGAAGGGCAGGGGCTTTTGCTTCTTAGTGGAAGCAGAGGAGCGCGAAACCTTCTTAGCTTTGCTCGCATTTTTCATGTTATTTGCTCCTATCAATTAGGAAACGATATGTTTTCCTAATTTCGTTAAGTGTCTATATTAGAGCAATAAGCGACTATTTATTAGTCGTCTAAATAGGCTCTACAATTGGCAAGTTTAATTCTTGCCAATGCTAGAACTTATCTAATTTCCTATCGGAAATATCGGTCTGAATTCCAGCGGCCGCAAATAATCCGCTCCTGACGCGGCGTAACGGCTAAGTAAATCCGCTCAGGCATTATTTCGCCAATAAGAGGAGATTTGCCGAAAATTGCCAATCGCAGGCTATTCAGAAAGTTTCGCATTGTTTTTCTCCTATTTCCAAAGCTTAGTTTGCTTTGCCAATGCCAAGCTAATGAAAGCTAAGCATAGGAAAAGCCTAGCAAAGCTTTGCTTTATCTTGCCTCATAACCAAACAATCTTGCGATTATCCGGCCATATGGCAATTAGGCTAGGCTTTGCTAGGGCATAGTTAGTAGTTTGGAGACTCACAAATTAGAAGCTTATGAGTTAGCTTGCCATATAAGGATTGTTTCACAACAAAGCTTATTCACGTATGGCAACGCGCAAGAGATACATTTCTTGATACTGGAAAGACTTTAAGCTTTCTCACGTATTAACTAACCCTATTCTAAGCAATGCTTAGGCCATTTTGGCGATTAGCTAACCCATTTCAGCGTCTTAAGTCTTTCAATCCCTTTCGCCTAATATCAGCGAATTATAAGGGACTCTTGTGGCGCTATTCCCGCGAAATGATACTTTCGACTTGTGGTCTTAGCCACTAGGCGCAATGCGATATACTGCACTCGCCGTCTATCCTCTCAAGTGTTTAGCTAGGGATAGCCCGCTAGAACATATGGTTGCAAATTGTGCTTATGCTATATCGCACAATACTAACGCAATTGCCTGCTAGGTCAGGTTGCGACTCTGTTTTTACTTGCGAGTGACAAGGCGCTTAGCGCGTTAGCTTCCATTTGCCTCTTGGCTTGTGGCCGGGGCGTTCCGCCGGGGCCGTTGAACTGAAATTAGAATAACCGAATTCGGTATGATCCAAAGCCCTAAAAAAACACGTTAGAAAACAATGGGTTAGGAGATCGTGATTCAGGCAAAAACGAGGCAATAGGAAGGGAATCGCGCATTCGAAGCCCATTAGAAAACAACAGGTTATGGCATAAGCGATAGGGATTCGCCCCGTTTGAAATGGCTTTGAAAGGGATTCGATAGGCGATTCCATTGGCATGGTAGAACTAGGTCAAGGATGACTCGTTAGATAGGCTCTAGAACGCCATTAGAAGGGCAAGGACAGGGCTTGAATACATAGGCCGCTAGCATAGTAGCCGAGTAGGGGCAAAGTCGCCCTTGCTCGCCGCTCCAAATCGCTTTGAAAGAGAGTCAGGGGATAGCCCATGTCAGGGGCGTTAGATCATGCCCTGACGATAGGACTCGCCACGATAGGGGCATGTCAGGGCAAGCCAGATTCGAGTCTAGAACCCCGTCTAAACAGCGTCAGGGGATAGCCTAGGGCGAGTCAGGGCTTGTCCTTGTGAGACGACGCCTAGGGCAGGAAATGGGCATAGCCTTTAGTCGCATAAGGGCTTTCTAGCTGGTAAAAAACAGGGCGAAAAAGCCTAGCTGGAGAGCATGAATCCGAGTCGAAAAGCTAGTCGAATCAATGGGTTAGGCAATCGCGAGTCGTCGGTTTTTGGGAGGCGGCTTTTTGAGGCTGAAAAAGTTGTGGATAAGTGACTTTCGACCATTGACATTTGGCGCGAATCATGATCGTGGGGGTGGTTCCGAAAAGCGATCAAAATATTTTCGATAATTTTTTACTCGACCATAGGTCACTCAAAATATTTCTCACAAAAATTTAGAGGACTATACCCACTGAGGGCTACCGCCTAAAATTTTTCCGCCCAAAAAATTAACCGAAAAGTACTTGACTCGGATTTCTCTATGTATAATAAAAAGCCACGTCATACCCACTGAGGGCTACCGCCTAAAAATTTTTTCGCCCAAATTTTTATGATCAAAAGTACGAAGTACCTACGAAGTACCTACGAAGTACCTACGAAGTACCTACGAAGTACCTACGAAGTACCTACGAAGTACCTACGAAGTATCAAGGCAAAGGACGCGCACTATAATGTATATGATATATGAACTGTTTGAATGGACTAATGAGTTTTGGGTATTTGAAAAAATGCTTGGCTCGGGAGAATGGAAATGTCTGATTGCTCTCTATTCTCTGGAACCTGATATATGGGAAATTTAAGATGAAATTTTTCGCTTGACTCGGATTTCGTATCCCCTTATAAAAGGGCGAGTACGTGGAAATAAGGACAAAAAGGATTCGTTATGAAAAATACTAAGGAGATTCACTATGACCCTCACTGAACGTTATATGTTTCTTTCTAATCTAACTCGGAAGAAGACTTATCTTGAAACCATTGTCTTTAAGCTAATGGGACTAGGTATTTTCCTTGTTATTCTATGTCTCTCTTTCCTCGCTCTTTTTATCGCTGCTTCTATTATTATGGGTATTGACTATATCCTTACTCATTATGGGGGATATGGGGCAATCGGTATCTTCTCGTTTATTGGTATTGTCTATGTTCTTTCTCCTATTGAATGGATTGATTAAATGAAACTTTATGTACGTGATGAGGGATATGATGGAGCATTTATTTGTTTTGCTTCTTCTCCATCTGAGGCAGTTGAGAAGTATGTCAAGAAATATTATGACCCAACTGATACCTTTGCTGATCTAAGGAAATGGCCTCCGCATTGGTCTTCATTTGATGAATATGAAATTTCCGAGGATACTATTATTGACATGGTGGGAATCTAATTATGAAAATTATTCAAACTAAATTTACTACGCATGGGGATCAAGGGAAGGATAAAGTTCTTACTTCTGATTGTTTTATTACACGATATTATACGTCCGAGGAAGGTGATATTGTACTTGTCTCTGAGATTGATGATAATGACAAGCAGTTTCGGATTTATATGAGTTATGATGATATTGATTGTATTACGTCTCTCATGGACTTAGCTCATGAAGGGGACTCGGAATGAATTTATTTAAATTCTTTAAAAGGAAAATTAATCCGCCTTGCCCTGAATGCAAGTATCATAGGGAAGAAGAAAGTGGATATTATTATGGTCGTCGTTATTGTGATCATCCAGAACTTAGGAGGGGATCAATTAATTTAGTTACTGGCATTGATGAAACATATGCGCCTTTTTGTTCTAGGAATGCAATTTCTCCATGCAAGGAACGAGGGAAATATTTTGAAAGGAAGGATTCGGAATGAATACTGAAAAGATTTATGAAGCAGTAGAGGAATATCGTAAGGAAATCGGCGCGAAAAAACTTCATGTATCTCTAGGGCCAAATGCGACTCCTGAAAATGTTGTGGCGGAACTTAGGAAGGTTCATGAGAATATGATGGAGTTTGATTCAGTTCCTGAATACTTTAGGGATCAATGGGAGATTAAGAAGCTTCGGGGAATGCTCCATGAAATTGGTCAGATTGCCCTTAATGGAAGGCACTTTGATTTGTCGGATCATGAGGCATGGAAGGTAATGGATGAACCTACATGGAAAGCGTGTAATGAGATTTGGGGAATGACTGATCTTCTCCCTTCTCATTGGCCTTCCGAATGTCTCGCTGCATATAAGAAATCAATTGGAGAAATTGACTAATGACTTATTTTGATTCTGTTATTTTTATGTTAAAGTTTACTGGTTCGTTGGCGCTTGCTTTTTCTATTGGCGTTGCATGGATCACTACTCTATTGGTTATGATGGAATGGGAAGCGGGAAAGTACTTACCATCCTTTATCATTGCTCATCTTCTACTATTCATTTTCTTTCCGTGGAATCTATTATCTAATTAAAGGAGAAACAGAATGAGCAATTGTATTGAACGATTCTTTCCGTCCAAGGAACAGAAGAAGGTTTATAACCTTTTTGTTAATGATGCGGTTAACAAGATTGAGGAAATGTTTAAGATGGGCCTCATGGCCTTTGACTCCATTGTTACTCTTCCTCATGAAAATGAAGATGGTTCTATGGTGAGACATGGGGCTAATAACAAGATGGCCGGTATTGCTGAGAATTATGCTTATGCAGCCGCACAGCTTGGAATGAGTATTGATCGTGATCTGTTTGATCTGATCCGGTATAAGCATCGGTTTATTGCTGGTCAGTTCGTCTCTCAAAAATTCTTTGACGAGAACTATTCTCAGGTCAATGAAGAGATTGAAAGACTGGAGAAGGAACTGTTTCCTGATCCTAATGATGGAGTACCGGAAGGTTATGAGTATATAGAATCTTACTATCCTTATTGGTCTTCCGCAGGGGATAAGATTTTGAATAGAGACTATAAACTTTATGGATTTGAACCATATGGTTATGATGATGTTTATTCAAAAGATAAAAAATACTATTCACAGTTTGTATCTTCTGGTCATGAACGAGACTCATCAGGGGATCATTATAAACTCTATAAGAAAAAGGAGATTTGATTATGGGAGCGGATTTTATTTCTGGACTCATGCTCATTCTCCAAATAATCTTTGGCATCATCCACCACTAAGGAATGAATTATGAAAACGATTCAAATCAATAACATGCCTTATCAACTTGAATGTGAAGGTCCATATTCTTCTAGAGAAGTTATAGATAATGGAACCAAGCAAGTGTTCTATTATATTACTTCCGAGGATTATACTATTCAAGATGGTAATTGTCTGACTTCTCTATTCCCGCATCCTCTCAAGGCCGTCTTTGATGAAGATACGGCCACTAATGTTGTTAATGCTCTTAATGGAGAAAATAAATGAATGGGTATTTAGGTGCAACTGAAATAAATATTGAAGATTCTACTAAGTATAAAGAGTATAGCACAGCAGACTTTGCTATGTACTTTATTAGAAGATATGGTCAGATTGAAGGAGGGCACCATAAAGCATGGGTTATGGATCAGGTTGCTCGCATCCTTAAAGGGACTCCACTTAAACTATTCATGAAGGAATGGATATTTGAAAGCCGCCGTGTTACTGAATTTTATCTAGAAACAGGTGAACCTTCAAAAGAATATCTGGATTGGGCAAAGGATATGCTTGGTTATTATGACCCCATAGAAGAAGAGTATGAATATACTTATGATGAAGGGATTGCTCCATGAGTTGGAATGAATCGACATATCATATTGTTTTCCCATCTGGAGATAGAAAGAAACTATATGTCGTAGAGATTTTGGATGCTCTTTCATATGAACTAGATGACTATGCCGTGGCGTCGAGGAAGGCTTTCCCTGACAGAAAAAGTGCATGTGAGTACGCGAAAGGGCTTGCAAAGGAACATTCATTGATGTACGTTCCTGATGATGACGACTGTTATCTTGATTGAGTCAAAAAGGAAATAGTTATGAAAGAAATGTTTCTTTATGTGTATGATTGTGGATGGGTTGGGGCGTTTGTCTGTGTAGCAGAAAGCCGTGAAGCTGCTCTTATTAAGTTTAAGGAAGTAAACAAAACTAATACTGGATGGTGGCATAATGTTACCAAAGAAAACTTTTATGAATATCCCCTTAATACGACTACTGCTTTTTGGACGGAAGGTGATCAATGATTACATTTTTACTTTATTGGGTTTTACCCGGAATTATTTCTACTATTGTTATTGCATATGTTGATTGGAACAATGGTAAAGACATTCCAATGTCTGATGTTGTTCTGGTGCTGTTTTTCTGTGTCCTTGTTGGCCCTATCTCTCCCATTCTAACTATTGCCGCTATATTTACAGATGGTAATTGGGTAATCAAGGGACGGAAGCGGTAATGACCGTCCTTCACCAATTACAGAATCGGTTGAATTGGATTACTTCTAATTATGCTGAGTATGATTATCATCCCTGTTCTTTCAGGGAATTGATTTCATCTGAAATTCGTAAGATGTATGAGAGCGGCGAACTTCCTCTTAGGCTATCCAAGAAGCATTGTGTAGCTGGCTTTAAAGTTTATGGAAACTTTCTCCTGTCTCATACTCAACCCATTATAGTTGGTCCTAAACCGCCTTCTAGGTATCGCGGGCGTTATGCCATGTCTTGTTATAATAAATCTGGATATAGAGACGGAACGGTTCCTATCTATAAGATTGGAGTTTAATGATGATTAAATCAGTTATTAACGAAGTAACAAAAAATAATGAGAATGAGAATAAGTATCCATACCTTGGAATTTATGAGTCTGAAACAGTGAATAGAATAGTTTTATTCACTTCTGAGAAAAACGGAATACTAGTATATTCTGATAATTCTTTTGATCGGATTGGGACTATTTCAATGCAATGGGCAGAATATTTATTTCAGAAATATAATGGTTATGTTGAACTTTTTAATGGAGATTAATGGTCATGAAGAATTATAATTCAAAGATTAAGGTTCGCCAGAAGGGCTTACCTAGCATGGAAAAGCGGATCATTGATAGACTACAATACATGGCTAAAGTGGTTAATAACCATGCTCATAGGGGAACTATTCTTGAAGAACATATTCAAATTCTTAAAAAAGCTGTACTAGAGCATACAGATGTTCTTAATGACCATGCAGAAGTTATTAATGAAAATTCCAAGTGTTATAATGATTTTCTTGAAGCACATGATTTATAAGGAGCAATTATGAGAAAAGTATTGGCTACAGAAATTGAAATTGAAACAGAAGAAGCTGCCGTAACTTTAAAAGTAGTTACCAAAGCACCAACTAAGTATCTCTTAGTTGATACGGAAACTGGTCAAGTGTACCGTGGCAATAGTGCAGAGTCATATATGCATACTGGTTACTATTGGAGAAATATCCAAGAAGATATTGATACATTCCTTCTTAAGGATTTCATAGCTGACGTTCATTGGATTCCAAAGGAAAAGTAATGAGTAATCAACCTAATGGAAGTTTTACTTCCTCAGTAGAAAAGGATTTCTACTATTTTGATATGTTACCAAGGCGATTACGGGATTATATTAACGTTTATCCTCGTAAGCTTGCATCATATCCAATTGTAAGTCATTACTTTTCATTTAAAGAATTCTCGCCATTTACTGATGATGAGATTATTGATAAATTAATTGAACAACTAGAAGAGAAAAAGGAGACTAAAAATGAGCAAGTTTAAAAAGGGTGACAAGGTTTACTACATTCAGTCAAATAATGGAGTAAAGCATTATCATGAAGTTGATTATATCAAGACACAAGAGAATGGCGTTGATGCGATTTATTTTGTAGGTGCATCTTATATGCCAGCAAACCGCGTATTTCATGTAGTTGAACAGTTTGAAATTGGCGATGAAGTTACTGTTGGTGTTAATTCTTTTGGCAGTGAATTAGTATTTAAAATCCTTGGTATTGATAGGGACGCCAATAAAGTCTGGATTAAGTCTAATGTTGATGGTTCTAGTGGGGTTTTTCCACTTAATGACCTACATAAGGTTCCTCCTTATGAACCAAAGGTTGGTGATAAGGTCAGAGATTTAACTGTAATTGCTATTAATGGCACTACTCTTTGGGTAACTGGAGACAATGGTTCAAATTATTTCTGGTCCAGAGATAAATTTATTGACTTATATAAGGTAGAGGGAAAGAAATGAGTAAGAAGATTTTCAAACATGAGCTTGGACATGTAGATATTCTACATCATGGTTATAATAAACGGATTGAAGTACCACGTTATTCTGAGATTCTTCGTGTTGACGTACAATACGGATTAGTTGTGGTATGGACTATTCATGATACTTCTGATGAAGATACAACAGATGTATTATATTTCTCCATTTATGGAACTGGTCATGAAATTAATGATAGTCTATGTTCCTCATTTGCAGTTGAACAGTATCTAGATACTGTCTTTAACGCTGATCGTTCCTTAGTTTGGCATATTTTTTGGAGTTAATATGAAAACAATTACCTTTGAAGTCACAATGTTAGAAGGAGGGGATGAATTTTGGGAGGCAAATCCTTCTAAAGCTGAAATTTATGAGTTCATTAGAGAACAATTAGACCAAACTTATCTACATGTAGATAGTTTTATGATTACTTCTATCAATGATACCTATTTATATGGTCCGTGTGAATATGAAGACGACGTAAACCCTCTACCGGAGTAATAATTATGATGAAATTTCAGCAAATTCTCTTTCCACAGAAATATTTGGCCCATAAAGCTATTTCTAAGTATGCTGATGCTCAATATAAGTATCTGGTTTCAGAAATTAACCGGATTACTGTCAAGTTCAATGAGAACTTTGACCATGTTGTTGAGGCATTTGACCAAGTCGAGAAGCATATTAATGATCTTTCTACTACTAATAACGTTTTAAATGATGATTTATATCAAATTAATATTAAACAATCTGACCTTCTAGCTGATTTTCATGATTTCAAATATGATTTCGATAAATTAGCAGATCACGTCCATAATAATCTCTGAGTAGGCATTGACAAGTCTCCGTATCTGGCTTATAAAAAAGTCTAGGTACGGAGATTTTAACTTATTTTGACAACTTTTTGGAGATAACGATGATTTCTAGTTTTGCTGATATGTTTGCCGAACTTTCCAAGCTAGCTAAGGGATATTCTTCTTCCATTACTCCCGCCGTTGTTAATAAACAAGTTCATAATGAGCTTTTTTTCAGAACAGCGTACCGGGAAGCAAAGAATATTCTAGAAATCAGCGCCCATGTCCCTCTGATTTTTGGACGGCCAATACTTTCCTCTTGGTCAGCCAATTATGAATTTGATTTGAAACGCATTCTTATCAATGAGAAGTTTCTTTCTTTTGATGATATTACTGATATTGAAGTATGTGAGGTTATTCTTCATGAACTTCAACATGCCAAGCAACATACCAATGGTGATCTTATCCCTGACGGCCCATATCTGTGCTGGAAAAATGGTTTCAAAATAGGAATGCGGGATATGCAAAATCTTACTATAGCAGAATATAACAATCTTCCTTGGGAAAAGGAAGCCAATAACGTGGCGTCCGTATTTACACCACTTCTAAAAGAACAACTAAAATATAATTGGAGCGTCTAATGAAAAAAATGGCAATATGTCAAATCGACTACTCTACTACAACAACATGTTTATACGGTGGTTGCAGTTATATGGTAGAATTTTCTTCATGTTTTGTAGATTTCTATATTGTAACTAGTCTTAAGGGTACTTATCTTGGAGAAGCGCCATCAAATATTTTTAAAATGGTAGAATTAAAACAAGAAATACCTGTCCCAGAAAAGAGCAATCCAATAAATATTGGTACAGTAACATTAAAACCAAAAACACCCGATGAGACTATTAACGTTAATGAAGAATTTAAATGGGTAACAATCATGGACAATAAAGTAGTAGCTTTATTTAGTAATGAAAACTTTGCGAACAAATTTACGATTCGCCTTCAAGAACTATTCCACAAATCCGAAATCGAAACTAGAGAACTAGTATAGGAGAATTAATGTCTAACACACTACATATAGTAACTTGTGTGAGCAATCCCGTTCAATGGGATTCTCGCATTGAATTAGCAAAGAAAGCTATCGCTAACTGGCTATTAGAACCAAATGTACATGTAACAATCGTTGAATGTCAGTTTGGTGATCGTCCCTTTTCATTAGGTCATTTAGAAGCAAATCCTAATGTAACCTTAGTTAAGGTAAAGGCTTCTACTCTTGTTTGGAATAAAGAATCACTTCTAAATATTGGTATTGCAAGACTCCCATTCTCAGCAAAGTACATTGGTACTTTTGATGCTGACATTATTTTCCGTAAGTCTGGATGGGCTGCTGATTGTATTAATACACTTCATCTATATCCAGTTGCACAGCCTTGGCGTTATGCTTATGATCTAGGACCAAATGATGAAAATCTAGCTGTCCATCGTTCATTCGCTGATGTTTACAAATCTGGTGAACCAGTAGCACCAAACTCTTCAAACTTCTGGAAGCATGATAAGGGTCCATATGATTATCCTCATTCCGGTTATGCTTGGATTTGGACTAGAGATATTCTAGATCGTCTTGGTGGACTATTCGAACTAGGCGGTATGGGTTCAGCCGATCATCATATGGCACTAGGTATTGCTGGTAAAGCTGACTGGTCACTACCAGAAAAGATTACTCAGGAATATAAAGATGTTGTTAAGCGTTGGGAAGCCAGAGCAGTTACACATATCAATGGTAAACTAGGTGTAGTCAATAATACTATTGAACATCTATTCCACGGAACTAAGATTAAGAGAAACTATATTGGTAGATGGGAAATGTTCTTTGAACATGGATTCAATCCACATACTGATCTTAAGAAGAATACTTATGGTGTTGTAGAGTTTGCTGGCAACAAACCAGAACTAGAACAGGCATTTGATCGTTATCTTCGTTCACGTAACGAAGATATTAATAGTCTTTGATACAATCTAGTCATAGTGGTTCATTATTGGATCACTATGACTTTCCTCATTACATTCGGAAAGAACTTCGTTGACTCTATTCTGATACTCACTAGTTAGTAACAAAGTCTAACAATAAGTGGTAACAAACGAATCACTATTTCTTTTCAACATACTGATTATACCAAATATTTTATACCATGTCAAGTGTTATTTTGAATAAAAAGGAAATATTATGACGAAATATTATGAGTGCCATGTAACAATGGAAGGTAATCCCGTAGATATTAAACCTGATGTAGAGGCTCTTAAGTGGAAGTTCTCTGCAATTGATGGTGATCCTACTCTAGGGGACGGTATCAAGTGCTATGCCACTAGACATTTCAACTATAAAATTCCAGAGTCCCTTGTATTATCCACTTTACAAATGGTGGCGGATAGTCTAGAGTCTACCCATAAAGTCACTCGTAGGAAGATAGAATTGGTTTTATTTGATTCTAGAGTAGATACAGTTGGAGAATTATCATTATGAAAATTAATATTATTAAACCTCTGTTTTTTGTAATTGCACTTGCTGCTTTATCTGGTTGTAGTCCTGATTCAGTTGTAGTGTCTAACAACTTGTCAATAGATGCTGACAGCTTTAAAGTTAATAGGAGAGTAGTATTCTATAATGGAATTACTAATGATTATATCCTAACCATTGAAGGATTATGCTCTATTAAGCCCGGTACTAACTTACCAAAAGAAATCTCTGTAATTTGTAAGACTGGTCCTGATCAGTATAAGAAACATTATCTTGGAGTATCTGATAATGTGACTTATTTTGCGGAACAGATTGACTCTGTTCCCTCCAATCCTTATCATTATAAGGTAGTGTTTAAACCATCGTCAATTATTCCCGATATTCAAGTACAGTAGGAGATTTGATATGCCATGCTATGATAGTCGTGAAGTCGCAGACCATTATAGGGAAGAATCAGAAGTTTCTGATATGAAAGCCAGAAAACTAAAGAAAGAATTGGACAAAGTAGAAGCAATGCTTTGTGGTATCATGAGTGCTTTGCTTAATATGAATACACTAACAACAGTGTATCAATGGGTTGATACCAAAGAAACAGGAATTACTATCGAGCAATATAGGAACTGGTTTGATGAACATCTTAAGAAGGATAAGGAACGTCTAGCCAAGGAACAAGAAATTTTGGGTTGACTCTAAGTAAAGTGTCTGGTAGAATCTACCTATAGTGAGAGAAGGAGGTTGGTATGAAAATTATTAAGTATGGACAGTTACCTTCACAAAGAAGGTATCAAATAGAATGTAGTAGTTGTGGGACTATATTTGAATTTAAAGCAGAAGAAGCTGCATACCATTCAGATACACGCGATGGAGATTATTATTCTATCTACTGTCCATTATGTAATTATTTTCATACAACAAATACTTCTAATTATATTCGATAAATAAAGAAGAGTATCAGGGAGTCTGGTACTTATGTTAAGGAAGGAGTTTCCTATGTTAGATTACGCTGTTTTTATTGGCCGTTTTGCACCATTACATCAAGGCCACGTACATGTTATTAGAAAAGCTTTAGAAGTTTCTAAACATGTTATCATCTTAATTGGTTCTGCCAATTCTGCAAGAAATCCAAGAAATCCATTTACTGCCGATGAACGAGAAAATATGATCATCAAGTCTCTATCTAGAGAGTATGCTGATGGTCGTATCACTACTGCAAGTATTAATGATTATCCATATAATGATAATCAATGGATTGCAGAAGTGCAGAAGACGGTATCTGCGATTTTACCAATCTCATATCAGAGTCTTGGTATTAATAAGGATAATATCAAGGTTGGTCTAGTTGGTTATGCCAAGGATCATACTTCATATTACCTAAAGATGTTTCCTAATTGGGAACCAATCAATGTTGAAACTCAATTCTCTACTCTAAACTCATCCAATATTAGAGCAGAATATTTTACGGATTACTACCGTATTCCCGATATTGCACATTGTCCTCAAGCAGTCATTGACTTTATGGCCTTCTTTGCTATGACAGAGAACTTCAAGTGGCTAGTCACGGCAAATAAGTTTAATAAGAACTACAACCCCAAAGCATTTGATGTGTTTGTGGTATGTGTAGATGCAGTAGTTGTCCAATCTGGTCATATTCTTCTCATTACTAGAAAGGATCATCCGGGGAAGGGTCTTAAGGCTCTACCGGGAGGACATGTTAATATCACTGAAAGACTAGAACCAGCAGCTATCAGAGAACTAAAAGAAGAAACTCGGATTTCTGATGATAAAGGTGAACTACCACCAGCTATGTTAAAGTCCTTCATTACTAAAGAAAAGCTATTTGATGATCCTAATCGTTCATTACGTGCAAGAGTTATCACAATGGCCTATCTTTTCGAACTACCGAATCGGACTAAGTTGTTTCATGTCAGGGGTGATGACGACGCCGAATCAGCACAATGGTATCCTCTTGGTGATCTAAAACCAGAAGAATTTCATGATGACCACTACCACATTATTCAAACTATGTTAGGAAAGTGAAATGCCAGACGGTTATGATGATTGATGATAGAGTATACGTTGTTGAATGGACTTCAACTGGATTTGTTGAAGGAATATATGTTAGTAGAGAAATAGCTGAACATTTCATTAATTACTCTACTAGTAAAAACTTCTTAAGTATTAGAGAACGTATCTTAAGAAAAAACTGACTATTCGGAGTGAATAGTTATTATCACAAACAGGAAGGAGTTTCCTAATGAGTATTCTATTAAACGCAGATTCATATAAGGCGAGTCACTACTTACAGTACCCCGATGGAACTGAATACATTTCAAGTTACATCGAGGCACGTTCTGATAAGAGTTACACTTATTCAGTGTTCTTTGGTCTTCAAATGATTCTGGATAAGTTAAAGTGTCCAACTATCCCAGAAGTTATTCAGGCCAATGAAATCTTAACTTCTCATGGATTTGAGTTCAACCTCAAGGGTTGGTTAGATATTGCCGCTCTTGGTTATCTTCCAATTCGTATTCAGGCTGTTAAGGAAGGACTAATTGTTCCAAATCACAATGTTCTTGTACAGGTAATCAATACTGATCCTCGTTTCCCTTGGTTAACTTCTTTCGTAGAAACAATGCTTCTACGTATCTGGTATCCAATCACGGTTGCAACTCGTTCTAAGTTCATTAAGAATATCATTCTACAGAGCTTATATGAGACTGGTGATCCTTCACTTATCAATTTCAAACTACATGACTTTGGTTTCCGTGGAGTTTCATCTGAGGAATCAGGAAAGATTGGTGGAACAGCCCATCTAGTTAACTTTATGGGAACTGACACTTTAGGCGCTCTGGTAACTGCTAGAGAAGTCTATGGTGAAACAATGGCCGGTTTCTCAATTCCAGCAGCCGAACATTCCACTATCACGTCATGGGGAAAGAACAGTGAATTTCAGGCATATGAGAATATGCTAGACAAGTTCGCTAAACCGGGACGCTTAGTAGCGGTAGTTTCTGATTCATATGATCTAATGTATGCAGTTAAGCATATTTGGGGTTATGCTCTTAAGGATAAGATTCTTGAATCTGGTGCAACTCTTGTAGTTCGTCCTGATTCTGGTGATCCTACTCTTATTCCACTTGAAGTTATTGAACAATTAGCCAGAGATTTTGGTACAGTAACTAATGATAAGGGTTATAAGGTTCTGCCATCTTGTATTCGTGTAATTCAGGGTGATGGTGTTAATGAGCGTTCAATTAAAGAATGTCTTGAAAACATCAATGTAGAAGGTTTTTCTACTGACAATATCACATTCGGTATGGGCGGTGAACTTCTACAGACCGTGAATCGTGATACTCTCGGATTTGCTATGAAAGCATCTGCCAAGAAGGACGCTTCTGGTTTTTGGGGAGATATTTACAAGGCTCCAAAGACTGATCCAAATAAGGTTTCAAAGAAAGGTCGCCTAGCTCTAATTAAGGATGAAGACGGCTTTAAGACCGTCCCTGAAATTGAGGTAGGGAAGAACAAGAACCTATTAGAAGATGTTTGGATTGATGGTAAGACCCTTCGGACTCAGACATTAGCTAATATTCGTGAATTAAGTAACCAGTAAAAAGAGGGGCATTTAGCCCCTCTTTTTTATGTCGTCCAGTTATATGACTCAATTTGAACGAATGTTGTAATTGTTCCTGCATTAATAGCAATATCTATTGCTTGTTCTGATAAAAAGCAGTTCTGTACATGCTGTCCAATAGCAAGGGCAATTGCTTTAATGGTAGCAGCATCCATTGTGATCCATCCTGAATCGGATTTATAGGCAATTGATGGTGCTCCAGATGTAGTTATGTAAATATAAGCTCCATTAATCATAGCTTGACTATCTCTAGAGGTATCAACAGATACACCATTTATAGTTATTCCGCCAGTTTCAAGTGTATACCTCTTATTTGCTGCATAAGAAATTAGATTAGGAATAGTTGGTGGATATGAATCGTCAACTAATGGAGGAATGTAAGGCGTAATTACGTTCCCTGCCGCTACCCATGATGCGACATTTGAATCTGCATCTGTTGTTGTTAATTGTGTTTGATCAGTGTTAGTAACTAACACTGATCCATTTTCCATATAAACTACTGTTGAAATCGTTGTCATTGTTTCCCTTTATGTCGTCCAGTTATAGGAATCAATTTGAGCAAATGTTGTAATTGTTCCTGCATTAATAGCTGCATCTACTGCTTGTTCTGATGTAAAACAGTTCTGTACATGTTGACCAATAGCAAGTGCAACTGCTTTTACAGTAGCAGCATCCATTGTGATCCAACCTGAATCTGATTTATATGAAATAGTTGAAGCACCTGATGTAGTAATATATGTATAAGCTCCATCAATCATTGCTTGACTATCCCTAGATGTACTGACTGATGTACCATTTAAAGTAATCCCACCAGTTTCAAGTGTATACCTCTTATTTGCTGCATAAGCAATTAGATTAGGAATAGTTGGTATAGTTGATGGTTCTGGATTTGGCGTATTACCTTGATTTAACCATCCTTGATATATTTGCCAGTCAAGATTATTAGGATCATTTGGAATAAATGCTCCATCTAAATCTCTTACTACTGTATTATTAGTTGTTAATGTATATGACATGTTTATAATTCCGCTGTAAGTCTTATTGAGTATGCTGCATATGAACCTTGAACGATACTAGCATTACTAGGCCAAACTTGGTAATATCCAGTATCTCCAGTATAATTCCAACCAGTTCCAACCCATCCACCGCCAGATGACACTGTTGACACTGTTGCTGTTGGACTAGCTCTCAATTGAACTTGAAGAGTTCTAGAATCAAGAGCACCACCATATGTACCATTGCCACTTGTCCATGTTACAAGTGCCCCTTGTAGTACTTGATAATATCTTTGACATAACATATATTCTAAACCATAAATTCTGTTTTCAAATGGCGTAACGGTAATTGGTTCAAGTTGTACCCCAGCAATTGAAAATGTAGCACTTGCTGTTCCTACAATATTAACAGAACCAGTTGCACCTGTATAATTTCCTGATACCCACGATCCAGCCGTACCTAGATAGCTCGATCCAGTACCAAGATTAAAGGTAAGAAGTGTACAACCAGTTGCTCCCCATGACACCCAAGTTCCTGTTGTATCTGCTGGTATGATGGTAGTAATATACGTCCATGTATTTGCTGACGAAATAGTGAAAGTAAATGGATAACTTCTAGTACCAGCATAATTTCTTAAAGTACCAGAATGTGTACCTGTTATAGAAGATTGTACCCAAAATGATAAAGCAATGGATTTAGCATTTGATGTGCCAAAACCAAAATCTGCAAAATAAGGAGTTTCAATTGCTTGTGTCATATAAAAATAATCTGTTGATGTTACAGAGTATGCAGATGCTACGGTTGCGGTAAGGCAATTATTAAATCCAGCAATTCCAGTTGCTCCGCTAATTACTACTTGGGTATTAAATTTTGATGCTTGTGTACCTCCATATCTCCAACGATCACACATAAATGCCCCATTTGTAGGAGTAATTAATATTCCACCCTGATGTTGATCTATCCAAAATTGACCATTAATGATTCTATTTCTAAAACCAAGACTACTAGATGGTGTTAGGATAAGTGAAGATGATGTATTTGAAAGTGAAATAGATGTTGAATTAATGAAAGTATTTGCAGTTGTATTTCCAACAGTAATATTATTTGCAGTAATATTATTTGCAGTAATATTATTTGCAGTAATATTATTTGCTGTTATGTTAGCTGTATTTGAAATAATTGCTAAATTAGTAGAAATAACAGAAGTATTAACAAAGAATGTATTACTCATAAAACTAATGGATGATGAATTAGAAACAAGGTTATTTGAACCGATTATTAATTCGCCATTAGCTCCAACCACAATAGCATTAGCAGTTCCCGTAGAAATTGCTAAGTCGGTATTAGCATCTGTTGTTTGTATATTGTTAACTGAAATTGTTGACATGCTTTGTCCTTATAGTGATAGTGTTGCTAATACAGTATTAGCGTCATCAACATTACCAGTATATGTTGGTGTATTTTGGTTGGTAGTATAATCTCCATAATAACCATTTCCAAGATGATTATTTGTGATAGTTATGTTTGTAATTGGATATGTAGTTGAGTTGGCCTGACTAGCATCAGAATAGATACAATATCCTGCCCCAGATAGAACATTATTAGATACGGTAATGTTATTACATGAACCAAAATAGTTATCAATCATAATACATGAAGTTTGTGGATTTGGATTAATAATAGTATTATTAGAAATCGTAATGTTCTTACAACCACCATCCATCTGGATACCGTCATAGTGAGGTGATCCAGATGCAAGTAGACCATGTATATAATTGCCAGTTATAAGCTGAGTTGTATCAGCGCCAGATACGTTAATACCATTTTCAACATTGTAAATATTACATCCAATGATTGATCCAGTTGATTGAATACCATTAGAACCATCATTAGTTGTTCCAATACCATTGATTGTACAGTTTTGAATTGTACAGTTTCCATAACCATATGTTACGTAAACAACAGCCGTTGATGTAGCTCCAGCTATATAGCAGTTCTGAATAATAACATCATTAGCATTAACAGTAATGCTACCACTCGCAATGCTAAGATTTGCTACAACTTGACCTCTAGTAGTGATAGTTAAACTGCCAGAAGATGTTAATGAAGTGCCAGAAGGAACACCCGTATTTCGTGTATCTGGATAATGCACAGATACAGATGGTATATTAAAATGTGTTCCGCCGATAAAAATTGCTGCACTACTCATTTAAAATCCTTAATGTCCACCAGAGAATGTTGTATTGCTACCAAAAATGATATTATAAGTTAAAGAAATGTATGTAGATGAAACTACATTTATTCCTTGTATGACCCACGGACCAGATGTACTTAATGTTCCTCCCATTGATATGGCGGAACCAGTTCCAGTTGCATATTCAGCCCCAGAGCCAGCATGAGTATTATCAATATATAATTGGGTTTTTGTTACAGAATTTAAACTTGGAGTGAATGAATCAACACCAATTTGACCAAATACAAGTCCACTAGATGTACTAGTAATGTTTACTGACGGAGAAGTACTACTTCCTGATGCAGAATTATAATTTGTAAATGCAGTAGAAATACTTGTTTGAAGTACACCTATTAATGAAACTGCTTGTATATAACATTCTGCAATAGAACTTGACCATGTAGGTACAATGGTTTTATTCCCATATGTAGTTGGATTTAATAGTCCAAATAGATAACAAGAAGTATCTGCCGTACCGCCAATTTTACCAAGTTGTGTCATAGACTGATTGGCACCAGTCGGATCATAAACAACTGTCACAGGATCAAGACCCGTTCCTTGAATGTTTAGGAGAACAAGGATTGCTCCATAACCACCAGTCAATGCTGCCGTACTAGTTAATCCAGTGTAATTGAATGTGTATACGGAAGTTGCTTGTAATGTTTCCGTTCCAGTTGCATCTATAGTAACAGTTGATGGATTTGTTATTATAACTGCTGGTAAAATAGCAACAAGAATAACTCCCCAAGGATCACCTGAGTTATTTCCATTAGCACGACTGGTTGATCCAGTAGCACCAGAAGATGTAAAGTTTTTTGATGCAGTATATACAACAGTACCATTATAAGTCTGTGTATATCCGGTTGGTGCCGTTCCAGTATTACTATCACCCCAATTCTGAGATAGATATAATACCAATTCATTTGTTGAAGTTAATGTTAGTCCAGTATTTGTTTCTGTTCCAGCAATACCAGTATTCGCAGAACTTACGTCTATTGGGCTTCCAGAGGTAAGTGCTCCAGAAACAGCAATCATTACACATTCAGTAGATGCTGTAGTATGCGTAAAAGTATAGCTTCCACTTTCTGATGCAGCACGTTTCCAATAGACATGTAGATTTCCATAGAAACCAGCAGAACTTACAGAAGTTGGAGAAATAGAAATTTCTGTGAATCCAGTTGGTGCAGTAACAGAAGGACTTGAACCAGTAGCAGCAACGAATATGGTTGCAACTAAAATATCACCATTAACAATACCAGAGGGTGCAGAAACAGTTGTATTTGTTCTACTTGAATATGTAATAGTTGAGTTTGATCGAATTGCTAAGGCCATTTAATTACTACTTATAATGACATAGCCAAAGAAAATAATGCATCTACTTGGGTAGATGTTTGTCCCATTGCCGTACTTAATGCCCCAACAAATGGATCGTTTCGGATAAATGTACGCGCACCAATTATTTTCATTTTAGCTGAAAATTGTTGGTCTAAAGGGAGCATATTAATAGCAGAAGCTAATGTACTTGGTATTGTTCCAACTGACATCATAGCTAGTGCATCAGAATCAGTTATTAATCCTATAACAGCAGCAGCCTGAAAGAATTGACGATCAGAAACAGAAGTATTTGGGTCTAGTGGAAGTACAGGAGGTACATAAGGAGATATTATACCACCAGATGTTTTCCATACATTTACATTCACATCAGCATCAGTAGTAATTAGTGATGACCCATCACTATAATTTACTAAAACTGAACCGTCATTCTGATATGATACTGATGTAATAGTCATTATAATTCCCTCAAATAGTATTACTATATTTATCTTACCAAGCTGTTGCTATAACTATACCGGGACCACCATTGCCACCAATACCTGCTATATTTCCTGTATATGCTGCGCCTCCACCTCCACCGCCACAACCATAAGAACCAAAACCACCATTACCACCATTAGAACCTGCCGATGCATCTTGACCACAAGAACCTCCACCAGTACCACCATAAAAGAATAGTGTTTTTGTCATTGCTTGAAATCCATTAGAACCGGGTAAACCAGCCGTTGCTGGAGCATGTCCCCCACCAATTCCACCATTTTGAGAAGGAAACGGAAAAATACCAGCAGGAGAGTTAAATGATCCTCCGCTATAGCCACCCAAAGAAGCAACACCAATTCCTGCGCCGCCAGTTCCACCAGTAGCTACTAAACCAGTAGTAGGTAGAGTTATATTTCCAGCAGCACTAACTGATCCACCAACAACTCCTGCTTGTCCTGCTAAATTAATGGAAGCACCACCAGTATATCCAGATATACACAAACCAAAAAGACTTGCATTTCCTATTGATGAAGAACCAGCAGACGCACCAGCAGTACCACCAGTACCAGCGCCTCCTAACCCACCACCACCACCACCAGATGCAGACCCAAGTAAATAATTAGCAGTAGCAACAGGATATATTGATATATATGAAATTAATCCAGCACCACCAGCACCAGAACCACCTAATCCACCAGAACCAACGGAAATATATAAAATATCAGGCAATAGCCATGCAGGAAAAATAGCATGAAATTGAGCGCCACCAGCGCCACCACCGCCGCCCCCCGCTGTTGATGATGCTCCAACAGCACCAGCACCACCAGCACCGCCTCCACCAAGCATGAAGAAATCAACCCAATTGATTCCTCTAGGTTTTATCCAAGTAACCCATCCTGATGCACTTCCACTATTAACATTAAATATCTGTTGGTCTACACCTTTACCAAATTGTTGTACATGAAATAAATCTAACATATTAAATCCTTACCAACTTGTTACTATAACTAGACCGGGACCACCATTACCGCCATTGGCGACTGTCGCACCAGTGAATCCGCCACCGCCGCCGCCTCCACCGCAACCATAAGAACCATTACCACCAATGCCTCCAGCAGAAGTAGTAGCTCCACCACCAGATGCTAATCCACCTGCACCACCACCCATACCACCATAAAAATATAATAGTTTTGGTATTGCTTGAAATCCATTAGAACCATTTGTTCCGGGACTATTAGATGGTCCTGCGCCACCGGAAGCATTTGGTGGCGCAGGAAACACGCCACCAGCAGGGACAGTAAACTGACCACCACCACCACCAGTAGAACCAAGTGATGCAAGACCACCACCACCAGTTCCACCAGTAACAACTAAACCAGTTAATGGTAAAGTAAGGGCGGAAGCACCACCAGTAGTTCCGCCAGCAATTCCTGCTTGTCCTGCTAAAGAACAGTTAGTTGCAGAACCAGTATAACCAGACATAGACATACCATATAAACTAGCTACGCTTACTGCTTGTGCGACACCAGCAGTACCAGCGCCACCAGCAGTACCAGCGCCACCAGCGCCACCGCCGCCTCCACCCGCTGTTACTCCTAATACATAATTAGCAGAACTAGCAGTTGATGTTAATGATATCCATGAACCAGCACCAGCACCACCAGCACCAGAACCACCTAATCCACCAGAACCAACGGAAATATATAAAATATCTGGTAATGCCCATGCAGGAAATATTGCATGATATTGTGCTCCAGAACCACCGCCGCCACCACCACCAGCGGTTGATGCTGCACCAACAGCACCAGCACCACCAGCACCGCCTCCACCAAGCATGAATACATCAACAAAACTAATGCCGCGTGGTTTAGTCCAAACTAACCAATTAGAACCAGCCGTACCTCCAGTAGAATTAAATATCTGTTGGTCTACACCTTTTTGATTAGTTGAAAGATTTAAAAAGTCTAACATTAATTATAAATCCTTACCAAGATGTTGCTATAACTAGACCGGGACCACCATTACCGCCGTTTCCAGCGGCAAAACCAGTAAATGCTCCACCGCCTCCACCGCCGCCGCAACCATAAGAACCATTACCACCATTACCACCATTAACTGTACCTGCACCACCACCCATACCACCATAAAAATATAATAGTTTTGGTATTGCTTGAAATCCATTAGAACCATTATTTTGATATGATTGACCACCGGAAGCAATCGTACCGCCGGGAAATGGATAGCCCGGAGTATTCATTCCACCGCCATTTCCCGTTGCATAACCGCCACCACCAGAACCACCAGTAACAAGCAGTCCAGTTGTTGGTAGTGTAAGTGCGGAAGCCGAACCTGAACTACCAACAATTCCTGCTTGACCACCTAGATTATTAGAAGTGCTTCCCATATATCCGGGAATACATAATCCAAGCATACATTGTTGTGCTATACCAGTAGCACCACCACCGCCTCCAGCAGCGCCACCAGTTCCAGCAGAAGCCGCGCCGCCACCACCGCCACCAGCACAATTCGCTAATATCCATTGAGGCCAAGTGCTAGATGGGTAAAGTCCAATCCATGAAGGAATACCATTACCACCAGCACCAGAACCACCTAATCCACCTTCACCTACAGATATATAAAGTAAATCTGGTAACGCCCAAGCTGGATAAACTACATGCATTTGGACAGCCGATCCGCCACCACCACCACCAGCGGCGGAACCTGATGCACCAACGGCTCCTGCGCCACCAGCACCACCACCGCCCCATACAAAAAATTCTACCCAATTGATTCCGCGCGGTTTAGTCCATGTTGCCCAATTAACTCCAGTAGTAGGAGAATTAGCATTAAATATCTGTTGGTCTACACCTTTTGGAAACTGTGGAACATGAAAAAAGTCTAACAATCAATATTTCCCACCGATTACTGTAGCAATTAAACCATTTGCAGAAGCAGTACCTAGACCAGCAAGAATACGATAACCGGGAGGAACAGCGATGTTGATTGGATAATCAAAATCAGCAGTTGCAGCAGATGCAGATAAAGTAATTGCTGGAATTGAAAGTTCCCCAATAAGTGTAGTATTCAAAGTTAATGGAGTAGTGAAAGATGCAGATGAGTTACCAGTTACGATAAATGAACCAACTTGGTTTCCTGACTGACCTACCCAAAATGAAGTGTTCTGTGTATAAGTTAGAACGTTACCTGTATTTGCAATAACAAACTGTTCCTGACCAGAAGCTAAACCAATAGCAAGTCTGTAGTTTGAAACACCCTGAGTTACAGTTGCAGGGGCAGACCATCCCCAAACAATATTATTACCAGTAGAAGGAACAGTATTTGAAATTTCAGTAGAAAATGCTCCGGGCTGTCCGAATGCATCAATTGCCTGTACCTTCATATAATATACACCGGGAGTCATTGTTCCAGCAGAAGCAGAAATAGTTGCTGTAGGTGTCTGTGGGGCAGTTGTTGTAGTAGTTAATTGACCATAAGGTTGTGCTAACCAAAAACGAACAACATTTGCTGGCTGAGTTTGCATTGCCTTAATACGAATACGCTGAACGAATCCACCATTGGTTGCGTCTGACTGATAAATTGCAACAGTGTTTGCATCTGCGCCTGTATAACCAGTACCAGTAGCAGCAACTGGATTCTGTAACAGAACAGAACCTTGTACGTCACCTACGCGAGAAAAGATTGGGGAAATATTAGGCATGTTATCCTCTTATGTTAAACTAAAGCCAGCGGCTATTGCAAAAGCTCTACCAAGAACACACACTATAGCGCCATTAACTGAAATGTTTGAAGTGGCAGTATCAATAAAAATACTGTTAGAATTGTTACTTAGTGTAATACTTGTTGGTAGAATATTAGTATTTACTGTAGAATTTCCAATAGAAAAACTGGTAGTTGTAATATTAGTATTACCAGCAACAGTTAAATTATTAGCAATGTTTACTGTATTGGTGCTTTTATTAAATGTAAAAGCAGCGGAAGCATTGGCTGAACCAGAATCATTAAACTGAATTTGTGTATTAGAACCAGCTACACCGCCACCACCGCCACCTAGAGTAGATGCTGGATTGATGGTTAATGAATTAGTGGAATTGGCTAATACAATAGACGTTGATGTTATATACGTATTTACTGTAGAATTTCCGATTAGAAATCCAGCAGTAGTAATATTGGTATTACCAGAAACAGTTAAATTGTTGGCAATTGTTACGCTGTTTGAAGTTTTATCAAACACAAATCCAGCAGAACCATTGGCTGAACCAGAATCATTAAACTGAATTTGTGTATTAGAACCACCAACTGATCCAGTACCACCGAGAGTAGATGCTGGATTGATGGTTAATGAATTAGTAGAATTAGCTAATACAAGCGATGTTCCAGTAACAACTACGTTTGCAGTAGAGTTACCAACAGTAACAGTATTAGAAAATGTAATAGTGTTTGTAAAAGTAAAGTGATATGCTTGATTTAATGATAGGGTAACGTCACCTGTACCAGAGTCAGCACCAGTATAACCAAGGCTTATCGTACCGTCAGTAAGAACTTTCGCAATTACTGCCGAGCCGGAAGTGGCTGTATTTAGTAGTCCTCTAGTAACAGAACCAGAGAGTATTCCCTCTGGTCCATTGATTAACGTTCTTGCCATTAATGTTCGCGTACTTTCTTATTGAATTTGCGCTCAGGAAATGCCTGTTCTTGTAGTTCTGCAATTAAATTTGATTGCTGTCTAATTTTTTCTAGAAGCACTTCTTTTTCTTTCAATAATGCTTCTTGTTCTTGTTTCAAAAATTCATTTTCATTAGCAAGATCAGTTAAAATTAAATCTAGTGCAAAGTTAGCAATAGAAGTTTCACCATATTCTTTCTTACATCTGTCAATTAAACGTAAGGCAAGATCATTAGTTAAATCAATTGTACTCATTTAAATCCTTTCAATTATCAGTATAGGTAATATGCTCTTAGTTTGTCGCCTGTTTGAGGAGTGAACAACATGGTAACGGTAGTACCAGAAATAGTATAGTCATTACCAGAACCGGGTTCTAGTGTAATACCATTCAATTCTAGAGATAATGCAACACCAGAATTGGCAGGGCTATGTGCTAGAGTATAAGTAACGTTAGAACCATTAACTAGACCAGTTGGTGTTTCATTCCAAATAAAGTTACCGTATTTTACGAAACCTGTACCAGACGTATTATTTACTGTTAGTGAAAGTGAGCCACCAACAGAGGTTACGTCACCACCAGTAAATGCTGGTACAGCGGCAGTAGCAAGAGTACCAGTTAGACCAGTAGCAGCAGATAGACCAGAACAGTTAGCTAAAGAACCGCCTGATGGAGTTCCTAATGCACCATTATATGTAACAAATGCACCAACAGAACCAACAGCTACTCCAAGAGCAGTTAATACGTTAGTTCCTAGTGAAGATGTTTGTAGAGCACCAGTGATACGAGCATCGTTACCAACAGCAGCAGTAGTTGAAGTAGTACCATAGTTGACAGAGAAAGTACCACCAGCTAATGATAGACCAGTACCGTTAGTGTATGTAGTTCCTGAATTGTCTTGAACGAATGTAGTTGAAGTAGTATCAACAGTAATTGTACCAGTATTTGTACACCACCACTTAGTATCCTTATAAGAAGTACCTTCTGCGACCATGAAGTATTGACCTTCATTTACAACAGTTGCAGTAGTCCACCAAGAAGGGCGAGTCCATGAACCAGAAGCAGCAGCCCAAGGCCCGTTCTGAGAAGCGGTTGATTGTGCTGTTAGAAGAATAAGATCGTTAGCAACTGGAGTTACACCATCAATTGCTGTTAATCCAGATAAAGAAGCAACGTTTGATGCTGATAAAATTCTAACATCATGTAAACCACCAATACCACCAGTTTTAGCATCAACATATGCTTTAGTTGCAAGATCAGATGCGTTTGTTGGTGCTCCTGAGTTCTGACCAGTAAAACCACCAAAATTTAAGGCGGCAGTCATAGTAACTGAGCCGTCTTTCTTGACGAAGTTAGCTCCATCTACAAGATTTGAAGTTGGAATTGAATACCCAGACACAAGCTTAGAAAGCGGAATTGTAGCCGCTTGAATCTGTGTATTGCCGTTAATTTGTGTCTGTGCCAATTTTTAAACTCCTAGTAAGTTATGCTGACCAAATCACCTGCGACAACGTTTAGGGTATTTGGTATAGTAATTATATTACTATTTATGATAAAAGATGATTGAGATTGTAGTAATCCATTTATATAAACATTAGTAGAATTAGCATTTGGGGTAATTGGCATGGTCACATTAATATTAGAAAAACTTGTTTGTGCGGTAAATTGGATGGGCGCATTGAGATTGCCACCAGCAGTATTAAGATTTATAATTTGCCCCAAATCTACCGTAAACGCATTTGGTGCTTCTGTTACAGAGTTTACTGTAGCAGCAAATGTAGTAAAAGTAATTGTATATGTATTTGTAGTTGGGGTTGGTAATACTGCCATCAAATTTCTTCTTTAATAAAGTTTACATTTTCTCTATGACGTAAAATAACCGAATTATCAGAATTATTGACTTTCATATATAAGGCACCAAGGCCACTTTGATAAGTTGCCGTATCAGTATCAGCAATTTGTATAGTGATTATATTGTTAGATGAAACATTATAGTTAACGCCAGAAAGAGTCTTACCATTGGTAAGACTCTGTTTTAATAGAAATTCAACGCTATATCCTGATGAAATATCCAACAGGGTATTAGCCGTATCATCATTAATTGAAACTTGTGCTATAAATGGATCGCCTATAATTATATTTAGAGCCATCATAAATCCTTTTTATGAACCGTAATATAACTATTTATACGATAATACACCTGTCAAAAATGACTTGACAGGGAACGATAAAGTATTTATAATCCGAAAAGATTTAGAAATGGAGGAATTTTTATGAAAACATATGAGGTCGAGGTAACGCAAATTATTAAAATAACATTAGATGAAACTAAATTCACAGACGAATTTATGGAAGAATTTTCATCATATATGTTTTATACTGATTGTATTGAAGATCATGTAAAACACCTAGCGCAACTAGCAGCTAGGGAAATGATTGATGATTTTGTTGAAGGTTATGGCCCTACAAAAGAATTTGGAATTTCATATTCTGTCGTATATGGTGAGGAAGATATTATTAAGGAAGTAAAATGACTAAAGTAAGATTTATTGGAGACGTTCATGGTAAGTTTGAACCATATAAGAAGCTTATCAAGGACGTAGAGCATTCGCGTCAGGTTGGTGATTTTGGAGTTGGTTTTTTTCGTTGGGATTATCACGAAGCCAAGAAAATTGCATCTACCAATCCGCCCTATGACGCTATCATGAAGGGTGATCATAAGTTTATTCGTGGTAATCATGATAACCCTCATGTCTGCCAACAGCAATCATACTGGATTCCCGATGGAACCATTGAAGTAATTAATGGAACCAAGATCATGTATGTTGGTGGAGGTATCTCTATTGACCGTGATTGGCGTACTGAGGGATATGATTATTGGGCTGATGAGGAACTAAGCTATCATAAGCTACAGGAAATCATTACTCTCTATGAAGTTGAAAAGCCTGATGTTATGGTTTCTCATGAGATTCCAGAAGAAATGGCTAAGGTCATTGAGGTTCTTTCTGGTAGGCGTAAACTTGATATTGATTCTAGAACTAGACAGGCTTTTGATGGAATGCTTTATCTACACCAACCAAAGCTTTGGATACATGGACATTGGCACTATTCTTATTCCCATGAATATAAGGGAACCATGTTCCGTGGTCTAGGTGAACTAGAATTCATTGATATTGATTTTAAGGAGTAATTATGAAAATAGGATATGGACGACAACCACTACCGTTTTGGAAACTGATTTGGACGCTAGTGAAACGAAGGAAAAATTATCTTCATCTGTTCCTAATGGTT